>JADMIO010845930.1_pt1 | contig 64437 bp, 42 predicted proteins | sample 8958161 | NCBI WGS metagenome assembly JADMIO01 (sample SAMN16585339, study PRJNA669376) | soil metagenome | isolation source: Crop rotation soil | place: USA: Cullars Rotation, Alabama | collected 2011 | reverse complement strand
GCCGCGACTTCAAGTCACGTGAATTCCAAGCTTCGGATCCCACTGTGCTGGAAATTTGCCAAACCTGGTTATCTGTTCCCCATACAATTTGACGAAAGATTTCATTTGAGGACAACACGAAATGAAAAATTAGTGCCTTGAGCCGTGCACATGTCTATCGCAGTGATGGAGAAGTTACTTTTTTACCCGTCAGAATATTTTGTTTCGTCCTCTCCTTAGAAAACTATAACGTTTAGACCTCGAGTTATAATCAATTTACCATTAATCAAAAAACTTTTCAACATGAAAAAAGTTACCCTTTTGTTCGCAGTTATTGTAGTTGCGGTTACATTCAATGGTTGTCAGAAATTCAACCCGTTCGATCACGGCGATGATAATGGGCATTTAAATCAACCCAAAAATTACTCATCCGAAGTAGTGCTGAAATGGATGGATATGCAATTGCGGCTGATCCGCACCAACGCCACTCCGCTCGGTGGTTTGCAGCCAGGACGATTCTTTGCTTATTGCGGAATTGCTGCCTACGAATCGGTACTTCCCGGCATGCCCGGTTACCGAACATTATCCGGACAATTGAATGATATGCCGCAAATGCCGTCCACAAAGCATGGCGCAGGTTATCATTGGGCGGCTTCTGCCAATGCGGCTCTCGCTGCTATGAACCGTAATTTTTTTCCTGCTACTTCCGATGTGAATAAAGCATCGATCGACTCACTGGAAAACGCATTGAATGCAGTGTATGCAAACCAGGCGGGTGATGAAATATTACAACGTTCAGTTGATTTTGGAAAAGCGGTGGCTCAATCGGTTTTTGACTGGAGTAAAACTGATGGCGCCAGTCATGCTTCCGATGCGTATACGCCGCCAACAGGTCCTGGTTTATGGGTACCCACACCGCCAGCCAATGCACCGGCCACTGCACCGTATTGGGGAAAAAACCGGTTACTCGTTGCCGGTAGCCTCGATGGAAGTACGCCGTTACCGCCTCCGGCATTTTCAACAGATCATTCCTCCGATTTTTATAAAATGGTAAAGGAAGTATATGATGTTTCTCAAACGTTGACTGACGAACAAAAAGCAATCGGTTTATATTACCGCGATAATCCCGGTTATGGTGGCGGCCACTATCTTTCTATACTCATGCAGGTATTGATACAGGAAAAAGCAAAACTTGATTTTGCTGCATTGGCTTACGCAAAGGCCGGTATTGCCTGTGTAGATGCCGGTATCGGTTGCTGGCAAGTGAAGTATCAATACAATATAGAAAGGCCTATTACCTACATTACTGATGTCAATGGATTGAATCAACCTGCATGGACGCCCTTATTTGCAACACCGGCTTTTCCCGAGTATACATCCGGGCATGCTACGGTTGCAGGATCATTTACAACAATCATGACCGGTTTATTTGGAAAGAATTACCACTTTACCAATCACACCTATGATTACCTCGGCATGGCGCCACGTTCGTTCAATTCTTTCAAAGACCTGGCAAATGAGATCGGCGCCGCAAGAGTATATGCCGGCATTCATTATCGCATCTCGTGCGAAAGAGGCCAGGCAGAAGGTGAAAAAATAGGTTGGAACATCCAGAATAAACTGAAGTTTAAATGGTGAACCGGCATTGATTGATCGTCGTATCCGTAAATTAAATGGCTGCCACTCTTTTGAACCAGATATTTCACATAAGCCCGTAGACATAAGCAATCAAAATAACTATGGGTAACCCGGCTTTCCTTTTCAGGAAGGCCTTTTTTATTTAAAAAGACCGTACAGGCCTGGTTTCAAACCAGATAAGCCACAACAGAAACACATGGCGCAATAGCAGCAGATTCAGTAAATTTGCAGCTTGCAATTTTCAACACAATGAGCCGCAAAGGAAAAGTATTGGTAGCGATGAGCGGCGGTATTGATAGTACAATTACCGCCTTGATGCTTCATGATGAAGGATATGAAGTAGTAGGCATCACTATGAAAACATGGGATTATGCTGCGAGTGGCGGCAGCAAAAAAGAGACCGGCTGCTGTAATCTCGATAGTTTCAATGATGCCCGCATGGCTGCGGTGCAACATGGCTTCCCACATTTTATTTTGGATATAAGAGATGAATTTGGCGATTTTGTGATTGACAATTTTGTAGAAGAATATATTGCCGGCCGCACGCCAAATCCCTGTGTGCTTTGTAATACCCATATTAAATGGAGAGCCTTGTTAAAAAGAGCCGACGCACTGGGTTGTGAATTTATCGCCACAGGACATTATGCAAAAATTCACCGGCATGATAACGGTAGATTTTTTGTTAGCAAAGCTGTCGACGACTTGAAAGATCAAAGCTATGTGCTATGGGGCTTACAACAGGATTTGCTGAGTCGTACTCTGTTGCCGCTTGGGCCTTACCGTAAGACCGAGATCAGGCAGATGGCATTCGATTACGGTTATCCTGAACTCGCAAAAAAGAGCGAGAGCTACGAGATATGTTTTGTGCCGGATAATGATTATCGCGGTTTTCTTAAAAGACGGGTACCGGGACTTGAAGAAAAAGTGAATGGTGGAAACTTCGTTGATGCAAACGGAAATATTTTGGGAAAGCATAAAGGCTATCCTTTCTATACTATCGGGCAGCGAAAAGGATTGGATATAGCGTTGGGAAAACCTGTTTTCGTTACAAAGATTGACCCTGATACCAATACAGTTGTGCTTGGTGATGAACAGGATCTTGATAAAAAAGAGATGCAGGTAGGCAAGCTGAATCTTCAGAAATATGAAACGATAACGCCGGGAATGGAAGCAACGGTAAAGATCAGGTATAAGGATAAAGGCACTCTATCTAACCTATACCCCGAATCAAATATGCTGAACGTTTATTTTTATGAAAATGCGAAAGGCATTGCCCCGGGGCAGAGCGCCGTCTTTTACGAAGGTGAAGACGTTATCGGGGGCGGAATAATTCAACGAAAGTAACCTCCGCGAGCCTGATTTTCAGGCAATAAAGTGTTTACGCGTACGTTATAACGCGGGATGGTATTGCTATCCCGCGTTTTCTTTATTATCTTTTGTCGCCGGGCGTTTGAAAATCCGCCTTTGCAACGAACCAATTTGTATCCGTGATTATTTATACCATCTTATGAGACGTTCTACAAGCTTTTTCATCTTCGCGTTACTGGCAACGGTAATATGCTTTTTTTCCTGTAAAAAACAAACTGAAACATACCAGTCAGATACACTTGCTGATTATTTACCACTGGAAGCAGGTAAATACATTATATACCGGCTTGATTCTACCGTTTTCTTAAACTTTGGAAAGAGGGAAGAAATCCATTCGTACCAGGTAAAACTGCAGGTGGATGCGGAAGTGCAGGATAATCTCGGGAGACCGGCCTATCGTATTTACCGGTATATACGGGATGCGGAGGGAACGCAATCATGGGCGCCGGACAACACATTTATTGTAACTGCATTGGATAACCAGATTGAATACACAGAGGATAATCTTCGTTATATAACCCTGCATTTACCCATAAAAGATGGATATACCTGGAAAGGCAATATGTATTTGCCTGACGAACCATACGCAGCACTTTTTGATTTTCAGAATGACAATAACATGCAGGATTGGGATTACTATTACGATGGTGATGCAGTTTCTTCAGTTGCTGTAGAGGACCAAACGTATAATGATGTTGTTTCAGTTGCTTATACAGAAACTCCCGATGCCAATCTTACAGACACTATCCCGATGTTGGATACATTGCCTTCTTCACGCAGTTATTCCATGACAAAGTATGCCAAAAACGTGGGTCTTGTGTACAGGGAATTTGTTATGTGGGATCATCAGCCCAATCCAACCGTGGTGGACCCGGGTGATCCGAATGATCCTGTTAATCATCCTCCTGTCTATACATACGATCCTTTTACAAACGGCTTTGTTATGAGAATGTGGATGATCGATCATAATTAATCGTCCCATTCGCCAATTACAGTTGCCGTAAATAAGCACGATGAAGAGAATTGTTGTCATCATATTCCCGTTTCTATTCGTTGCTTTTTATGCAGAAGCTCAATTAACGAGATATTTAGTCAGGTTCAGAAATAAAGGAAATACTCCTTATTCTATCGCGAATCCTGCCACATACTTATCGTCCCGTTCTATAGAAAGAAGAACGAAATATACTATTGCAATAGACAGCACAGACCTGCCCGTTACACCGGGTTACATCAACCAGGTTAATGCAATACCAAACGTCACTATCTTAAATGTATCGAGATGGCTTAACCAGGTTTCCATTCAAACAACAGATCCGAATGCAATCAACGCGATAAATAGTCTGCCATTTGTTAAATCGGTTTCCGGTATCGCAGCAAGACATTCAACTGCAGAAAGAAAAAAAATTACAGAGGAAGTAACTACTCTTGAAAATACAAAAGTTGAAAAAGTGACCGGCGATTATTATGATTATGGCGCCAATTCTCAAAAGGAAATTGAAATGCATCATGGTGATTTTTTGCACAACATCGGCTTGCGCGGAGAAACGATGCGCATTGCAATGATCGATGCCGGGTTCTATAATTATAACAGTTTTAAAGTTTTTGACAGTATCAATATCAATGGACAGGTGCTTGAGACTTGGGATTTCGTTGCAAGAGAAGCGAGCGTTGCTGAAGATTATTCGCACGGCATGTCCTGTCTTTCTACCATTGCTGCAAATTTGCCGGGCGAATTTGTGGGTATGGCGCCAAAAGCCAGTTTTTATTTATACAGGACAGAAGATGTAAGTTCTGAATATCCGATTGAAGAACATAATTGGGTTTGTGCAGCAGAGCGCGCAGACAGTGCCGGTGCTGATGTTCTCTCATCATCGCTTGGATATACAACATTTAATGATCCAACGCTCAGTCATACCTATGCTGACCTTAACGGACATACGACAATGGCAGCTATCGGCGCTGGTCTTGCTGCAAAAAAAGGACTGCTTGTGTTTATCGGTGCGGGTAACGAAGGCAATACAACATGGCACTACATTATGACTCCGGCAGATGCTGACAGCGTGATAACGGTCGGAGCAGTTGGTGTTGACAGTATAAAGGGAAATTTTTCAAGTTATGGACCGGCATCAGATGGCCGTATAAAACCGGACGTGATGACGGCAGGAGTAAAAGCAGTTATTGAATCTGCCGGTAATTATGTAGGATACAGTAATGGCACTTCCTACGCATGTCCCAAGATGGCCGGCTTAGGTACATGCCTCTGGCAGGCATTTCCTGAATTTAACAATATGACGATCGTGGATGCAATAAAACGAAGCGGTAGTACTGCGGGTCATCCGACAGATAGTATTGGATATGGCATCCCGGATATGAAACTGGCGTTTACAATACTGTTAGAACAATTTGCCACGTCACAAGTCACCGAGAATAACTGTACCGCAACGATAAACTGGACCAGTAAAGATATCAGTGGCATGAGGTACGAGGTAGAAAGAAAAACGGCATCGGATGCAGCTTATATAAGAATCGGAGAACTGAATGCAACTGAATCATCCATTTTATCAGTGCATTCGTACCAATTTACAAACGTTATAACAAGTGCTGAGGCAGGAACCATCTATTATCGTATAAAACAAATCGTTGACAGTTCTGCTGACCGATTCACCGCAATATATGCCGATACATCTTCTGTATCATTGATCAATTCTTGTGGAATAACCGAACCCGTTGACAGCACGACAAAAATAACTGTTGCGCCTAACCCCGTAGTAAATAACAATATCACATTGATCGTTCAAACACCCGGCGCGGTTTCTTCACTACTAATCAAAATATTCGATATGGAAGGCAGACTAATGCTGCAGCAAAACGTATCGAAAGCCGCGGGAAAAGCCATTTTCTATATACCGGCTTCAACGCTCGCAAGAGGAAAATATACAGTCACCATTTACAATGCCGGGTCAAAGATCGAGACGGTAAAGATTTTAAAATTATAGTGGTTTGTTGAATAAGGCAGCAAACAGCGTATCTGCTTTTTTATCATAACCGGCAAAGAGTTGCATATGTTTTAATTCAAGGCCATGCGTTTCTTTTATAAATGCTGCGACCCCTTCATTTTCCTTTTTAAAAACAGAACAGGTAATGTATAATAAACTTCCGCCCGGTTCCAGCCACGGAATAACATTGCTTACAATTTTCTTTTGCAGGTTACTGTATTCATCAATTTTTGATTCCCTGAAAAAATACAGTTGCTCCGGCGTACGGCTCCATGTACCGCTGCCGCTGCAGGGCACGTCAGCTATAATGAAATTGTACATGTCTTTTTTCACTTGCTTTAATGGACCTGATAAATCTGCAATAAAACTTTTGTAATTAGTAATCCCGGCTTGCGCAAAACGCTTCCGCAGGTTTATTAGAATATTTTCACGTATGTCCGAAACCGTTATATTAACACCCGGAAATAAATCATATAACATCAGTGACTTTCCGCCGCTTGCTGCGCAACAGTCCCACACATTTTTAACCGGGTCTGACGGTCCCTGTCTGACCAGGTTGAAAAGCTCACCCACATTTTGCGAATTAAGATCCTGCATCACTGCTTCTTTGTTTAGCTCCATTACTGAATCCACTTTCGACGAATTGGAAAGTTCAAGACAACTGGAATGAACAACAGAGAATGGAATAGCAGCGGCTTTCAATTTCTCCGGTACCGTTTTTTCATAACCGGGCCGCAGGCGAATAAATAAATCCGGCTGAATTAAAAATGATGAACAGAATTTATCATAGTCTACTGCTTCAGTGATTTCACTATTCCAGGGAAATATTTCTGTTATAGAAAAAGACACATCACTCTTTTCAATTTTTTCCTGCAAAGAGATAGTTACATATTCGCTCCACTCCGGTTTTAAAGCCGACAGCATTTCATCAGGCTGACCTGTACAAAGAAAAAGGGCCAATACAATTCTTTCATCTACCGGTAAACCGGCTGCCATTTTTCCAAGGCGGAAATAGCAATAACATAAATGAGAGATTAGCTTCCTGTCTTTTGAACCATACTTTTTGTCGGAAGAAAAAAACGATTTTAGATAGATCGATAGCGGTTCCTCTCCACTGTATGCAGTTATTATTTGTTTGGCAGAATTGAGATAGGAATAAAAACGATTCTTCACGTACGCAAGATAATTTGCCTTTTACAATGTTACCGGATTATTTCGTTATAGCTTTGATTGTAATTTTAAGGACTTGTAACCTACTTTTAATCTATGAGGATTCAAACTATACAAGGGATCATCGAAAGACGCATACTTGTTAATTTTATCATCGAACCGGAATTCATCAGGAAAATTATTCCTGCACCCTTTACTCCAAAAATTTATAATGGAAAGGCAATTGCGGGAATCTGTTTAATAAGATTAAAGCGTATTCGGCCTAAAGGATTTCCGGAAATGATAAGTATCTCGTCCGAAAACGGGGCTCATCGTATTGCCGTCGAATGGACTGAAAATGGTGTGAAAAAACAAGGCGTTTACATTCCACGCCGGGATAGTTCTTCTGCATTGAATAACCTGGCTGGTGGCCGTATTTTTCCGGGCAAACATTTTCATACAAGATTTGACGTTGAAGAAACTACCAACCATTTCCGTATTTCATTCAATGCATCGGATAACACCAGTGTATTGATCGATGCAGAGAAGTCAAATCATTTTAATCAAAACTCCATTTTCAGAAATCTTGAAAATGCTTCTGCATTTTTTGAGAAAGGAGCAATCGGCTATTCGCCATACGGCGATAAGTTTGAAGGCCTGGAACTAAAAACATATAATTGGAAAGTTGAGCCGTTGAAAGTCAACGTCGCGAAATCAAGTTTTTTCGAAAACATAACTATTTTTCCACCGGGCTCCGCACATTTTGATAATGCACTTTTGATGACAGACATTGCACATGAATGGAACTATATCGGTCAAATCAATAGGGTTGATTGATTATACTTCCAGCAATGTTTTCACCACATCTTTACCGATCAGCAATTGCTCCGGATTTTCAAGCAATTCTTTTACCCGTACAAGAAAGCTTACCGATTCACGTCCATCAACAATACGATGATCATAGCTCAATGCGAGATACATCATCGGTTTTATCACCACCGCACCATTAATCGCCATTGGCCGTTCCTGGATCTTGTGCATGCCGAGGATGGCGCTTTGTGGAATATTGATGATCGGCGTACTCATCAGTGAACCAAATACGCCGCCATTCGTGATCGTAAATGTTCCGCCTGTAAGTTCTTCCGTTGTCAACTTACTGTCTCTTGCCTTTGCAGCCAGGTCAATCACTTTTTTCTCGATATCGGCCATGCTCATACTTTCTACATTTCGTATAACCGGCACAGTGAGACCTCTTGGCGTACTCACGGCAATACTGATATCTGCATAATCGTGATAGATCAATTGGTCACCGTCAATATATGCGTTTACAGACGGCCATTCCGCAAGAGCTACAGCACAGGCTTTTGTAAAAAAGCTCATGAAGCCCAATCCTACGCCATGTATTTCTTTGAATTTATCCTTATACTTGGTTCTTATTTCCATGATGCGGCTCATATCCACTTCATTGAACGTAGTGAGCATCGCCGTTGTGTTCTTTGCTTCTACCAGGCGGCGGCTGATCGTCTTGCGCAGGTTGCTCATTTTTTCCGTGCGCACATTGCGGCTGAAGAGTTCAGCACCTGCAAATGCTTTTTTGCCCGGGTTTGCGAGTGCGGCCAGCACATCGTCTTTTAATATTTTTCCATGATAACCCGATGGTGAAACGGATTTGGGATCCACTTTTTTATCCGCAATTATCGCCGATGCAACAGGCGTTGCTTTTACATCATTCGGAACTGAAGCTACTGCCGCTGCACTTTTCGCTTCAGTCTTTTTCTCTGACTTCGCTTCTGTTTTCTCCGATTTTTTCTCTTCTTTTTTTTCTGTAACGGGCGAACCATTTGATGCCGGTTTCGCAGCCGATTCATCAATAGTAGCAAGAAGATCCCCGATTTTAAGTGTATCTCCCTCCTGCGCCGATCTTTTTAATACGCCGGCTTTCTCTGCATTTACTTCAAATGTTGCTTTCTCACTTTCAAGTTCAGCGATTACTTCGTCTCTTTCAACATAGTCTCCGTCTTTCTTTGTCCATTTCAGTAAGGTTACTTCACTTATTGATTCGCCTACGGTTGGAACTTTAATATCTATTGCCATAAAACGCTTTGAGGGATGCAATTTCGGAAAAAATACAGATAGTTAATTTAAAGTTGAAAGTTAAAGGTTTAAACGTCAAAGTTGTAAAATATAAGCAGACTGTACTTAAACGGATTCCGGTAGGCTGAAAAAATCGTTACGTGCAATCTGGGTTTCTCTTTATCAAAAGAAAGATTCAACCCCGGATACCATTAAACGTTAAACTTTAAACATTAAACCGTTATATACTAAACGCCGTTTCAATAATTTCTTCCTGCTCCTGCTTGTGCACCTTTGCGTAGCCGGTAGCTGTTGCTGCCGAAGGTTGCCTGCTTATCACGCCGTAGTTGATATTCTTAAGATTCATTTGCAAAAATGAAGCGGCGCCCATATTCAACGGTTCTTCCTGTACCCAGAACCACGTTGCTTTGTTATACTTGGCATACAATTCTTCCAGTTGTTTCATCGGTAATGGATACAATTGCTCAAGCCGGATAAGCGCAACATCCTTATGATTTTCCTTTTCCTGTCTTTCGGCAAGATCGAAATATATTTTACCACTGCAGAACAACACTTTTCTTACAGCATCCGCATCTGCAAACTGATCATCTATTACTTCTTTAAATCCACCTTGCAGAAATTCCTGCTTCAACGAATAACTTCCCGGATGGCGCAGATTTGCTTTCGGTGAAAAGTTAATAAGTGGCTTTCTGAATGGCCATGTTATTTGTCTTCTGAATGAATGAAAAAGATTTGCAGAAGTGGTAACATTTGTAACGACCATATTCAATTCTGCACACATTTGAAGAAAGCGTTCCATTCTTGCACTGCTATGTTCCGGACCCTGGCCTTCATAACCATGTGGCAGCAACATTACAATTCCATTCATACGATTCCATTTCTGCTCACCTGCAACAATAAATTGATCGATCATCGATTGGGCAACATTGCAGAAATCACCGAATTGAGCTTCCCATAATACAAGAACATTGGGATTAGCCAAACCGTATCCATATTCAAATCCTAAAACCCCATATTCGCTCAGGAAAGAATTGAAGATCCGGAACCTGCCTTTAGCATCCGGAATGCGACTAAGCCGATTGTATTCAACATCCGTATTTTCATCTACCAAAACTGCATGACGATGACTGAATGTACCCCGGCAAACGTCCTGGCCAGTCATGCGGACATCTTTGTTTTCAGCCAGTATACTTCCATAGGCCATCAATTCACCCGACGCCCAATCTAACTTCTGCTCTGTTTCATACAATTTTAATTTATCCTGTATGATCTTTTCTACTTTGCGCAGCGGTTTAAAATCGTCCGGCCATTTCATCATGGCATCAAACACCTTTGTAAATGTTTCATCACTAATAGCGGTTACCGGCGAGTAATCGAAATCACTAGCGGTTGCTTTGCGAAGATTTCTCCACCAGAGTTCGGGCTGCTGATAGGTATAGGGTAACGGTTTTTGTTTTACTTCATCAAGACGATCCTGCAGATCGGCCCAGAATTTTTTCTCCATTTCTTTTGCGAGTTCCTGTGCATCGGCTTCGCCATTCTCGAGCAAAAATTTTATGTACACCTCACGTGGGTTGGGATGCTTATCAATCAACGCATACATTTTCGGCTGGGTAAATTTGGGATCATCACCTTCATTATGCCCATGTTTGCGATAGCAAACCATATCAATAAAAACATCTGAATGAAATTCACTGCGGTAACGGGCCGCAATCTCAGCACATTTAACCACCGCTTCCGCATCATCACCGTTTACATGCAATACCGGGGCTTGTACCATCGCCGCTAATGACGTACAATAATCGGCGCTTCTTGCATCGTCAAAATCTGTTGTAAAGCCAATCTGGTTATTGATCACGAAATGAATAGTACCCCCTGTATAATAACCGTTGAGTTTACACATCTGCACTGTTTCATACACGATACCCTGTCCTGCCAGCGATGCATCGCCATGTATCAATATCGGCAGTACATTTTCATAAACCGCGTCATGCAAGGTATTCGCACTGCTTCTTGCAAATCCCAATACTACAGGATCAACAGCTTCAAGATGCGATGGGTTCGGCATCAATTTCAAATGAATTCTTTTCCCTTCGGGTGTTTCAATTTCACTACCAAAACCCATATGATATTTCACGTCACCGCTGCCCATCGTTTGGTCAAGCTTACCTGTACCTTCAAACTCGCTGAATATCTGCTCATATGTTTTGCCCATAATATTGGCAAGCACGTTCAACCGGCCCCTGTGTGCCATACCGATCACCACTTCCTTTGCACCAAGCTCTGCTGACTTATTAATTATAGCATCCAATGCAGGAATTGTCGTTTCACCTCCTTCCAAAGAAAATCTCTTTTGACCCACATATTTTGTATGCAGGAATTTTTCAAACATTACACCCTGGTTGATTTTCTCCAGTATTCTTTTTTGTTTATCCAGCGGAACAGCTGTGGTGAATTTCCGTTCCATTTCTTCCGCCAGCCAGTTTACTTTATTCTGGTCGCTGATGTATTTATACTCTATACCCACATGATCGGCATAAACCTTATTGAGATGGCCTTGAATATTTCTCAGGCTTGTTGCCCCTAAGCCGATACGATCACCAACCTGGAATGTTTTATCAAGATCATCTTCCGTCAAACCAAAAAAAGACAACGTGAGATTAGCATCACGATCTTTCCGTTCGCGGATCGGGTTTGTTTTAGCAATAAGATGACCTTTATTGCGATACCCAAGTATCATCCTGTATGCGCCCAGCTCTTTTCTCCAGTCAACTCCGGGCGTGGCAGTTGCCGGTACACCTGTATCTGATTTCTTTTCTTTGACAATAGTACCGTTCGTATAGCCATTACCGTTTACACCTCCTTGTGTTACAGCAAAATCAAACCCCTCAAAAAATTTGCGGAACTCAGGTTCTACATTATCGGGATTTTTGGAAAACTCCTGGTAAAGGTTTTCTATAAAAGCGGGGGAAGAACTGGTGATGTATGAAAAATCTTTCATGGGAAGACTAAATTTGAAATGGTAGAAATCCGGAGAACAAATATCGCTCAAAAAAACTGAATCCGGATTTTCTTATCCCTGCAGCATATCCTGGATTTTAATTACCAACGGGTTGAATCCCAGTAGGAAAACCCGGAATGCGACAAACAATCTGCCGGGGACTGTGCTTTAAAAATTTAGAGTAAAAATTACTGATTTTCGACCCGTATCTCTTACCTTTGCCGTCCTAAATAAAAGAAATGGCTAATCACAGCGCTACCAAAAAGGATACCCGCCAGGCGGCAAAACGCAGAGACAGAAACAAGTATTATGGAAAAACAACCCGTAATGCGATCCGTGACCTGAAAGATGCGAAAGGCAAAGAAGCAACTGCTCAATTTCCTAAAGTGGCGAGTATGATCGATAAACTTGCAAAACGCGGCATTATTCACAAAAACAAAGCTGCAAACCTGAAACGCAAGCTGGCTAAAAAAGTAGCCGCAGCTAAATAAATAATTACCGGAAATATTGTTAGAAGCATCGGGCATTACCCGGTGCTTTTTATTTTCAGATCACGCAGGAAAAGGACGAGTTGCAACTAAAACTTTACAAATGAAAAATGTTACTCTTTGCCTGTTCGCATTAATGTCAACCGCATTCAATCTCTTATCACAACCTGTTTTACCTTATAAAAATCAAAAGCTATCTGCCCAGGAAAGAGCCAGGGATCTGTTGCAGCGAATGACTCCGGAAGAAAAATTCTGGCAACTGTTTATGATTCCCGGGGGAATCAATGCCGGCGATGATGAAAAATATAAAAATGGCATATTCGGGTTCCAGGTAAGCGCAGCATCGCAGGGTGGCGGTGCAGCCGGTCAATTGTTAAAATACGGAACAGCTGAAAAAGCGCTTGTGCTTGCCCGTAAGATCAATGCAATACAAAAGCATTTTATTGAAAAATCAAGACTTGGCATTCCGATCATCGCATTTGATGAAACATTGCATGGGCTGGTTCGCGAAGATGCCACATCGTTTCCGCAGTCAATAGCGCTCGCGGCCACGTTTGATACAAGCTTAATGCATCGTGTAGCCATAGCGATTGCTACAGAAACAAAAATGCGCGGTATACGCCAGTCATTATCGCCTGTTATCAATATAGCCACCGATGTCCGCTGGGGAAGAGTGGAAGAAACGTATGGAGAAGATCCTTTTTTGACATCGGAGATGGCTGTAGCATATGTGTCAGCTTTTGAAAAGATGGGAATTATTACAACACCAAAACATTTAATTGCAAATGTTGGTGATGGTGGGCGGGATAGTTATCCGATTCATTTAGATGAACGATTGCTGGAAGAAATTCATTTTCCTCCATTCAAAGCCTGTTTTGAAAGAGGTGGTACGCGCAGCGTGATGACATCTTACAATTCGCTTGACGGAACTCCCTGCAGCGCGAATGACTGGATGCTGAATAAAAAATTGAAAGAAGAATGGAAGTTTGGAGGGTTTGTTATTTCAGATGCGAGCGCAGTTGGAGGTGCGAATGTGCTGCACTTTACTTCTCCTGATTATCCAACATCCGGTGCACAGGCAATAACAGGCGGCCTGGATGTAATTTTTCAAACTTCTTATGATCATTATAGACTTTTCATCCCTCCTTTTCTTGATGGCAGGATTGATTCGAATAGAATAAACGATGCGGTGCTCAGGGTGTTGAAGGCGAAATTTGAACTCGGTTTATTTGAGAATCCCTATGTGCCGGAGGATGCAATTTTAAAACAACAAAGCGATCAATCAACAAAAGCATTGGCAAAAGAAGCTGCGTTGAAATCTATTGTGCTTTTAAAAAATGCAGCTACACAAAAAGAAGGAACGCCTGTTTTACCTTTTAGTAAAAACATTAAAAGTATAGCTGTGATAGGAACTGATGCGGTGGAAGCGAGATTAGGCGGTTATAGTGGTCCCGGTATAGCAAAAGTGAGTATACTCGACGGGATCCGAAAAAAAGCAGGAAATAAAATTAATGTTAGCTACTTTCCCGGCAGTGGAAGAAAGAATGAAGAATGGAAAACAATTCCTTCTGAATATTTAACCTGCATGGTAAATGGAAAAAGAGAAACAGGCTTAAAAGGTGACTATTTTAATAACGTAACTCTTGCCGGCAACCCGGCCCTCTCGCGGCTTGATAAAGGCGTGGATTTTCATTGGACATTATTTTCGCCCGACCCGGTAATTAATAATGATTTTTATGCTGTTAGATGGAGCGGAAAACTAACTGCACCGGCTAGTGGTAAATTTAAGATAGGTATTGACGGCAATGATGGCTTCCGGCTTTACCTGGATAACCAATTGGTAATTGATAAATGGGACAAACAAACATACACCACTCTATTAACTGATTTCAATTTTGAAAAAGGTAAACAATATGATATTCGGGTGGAATTTTTCGAACCTGTGGGCAATGCGCATATTCGTCTCATTTGGAACATCGGCATTGTAAATGATGTACAGAAAAATATTGCCGATGCTGTAGCAGCAGCCAAAAATGCAGATGTTTCAGTAGTCGTTGCGGGAATACAGGAAGGTGAGTTCCAGGACCGGGCCATGCTGAATCTACCCGGTTACCAGGAAGAATTGATTCAAAAAATCGCTGCTACAGGCAAACCTGTCGTCGTGTTATTGGTTGGGGGCAGTGCAATAACAATGAATAGCTGGCTTGATAAAGTAAACACAGTATTGGATGCCTGGTATCCCGGTGAAGAAGGCGGTAATGCTGTTGCAGACGTTTTGTTTGGAGATTATAATCCCGCAGGAAGACTGCCAGTCACTTTTCCTGTTTCTGAAGCGCAATTGCCATTGGTATATAATCATAAGCCAACAGGGCGTGGCGATGATTATAATAACCTGAGTGGACTGCCGTTGTTTCCTTTTGGTTTTGGATTGAGCTATTCAACTTTTGAATATACGGACGTACAATTGGAGAAAAATAAAATTCAGAAAAATGAATCAGCTACGGTTCGCTTCAAAATAAAAAATACAGGCAAACAGGAAGGTGATGAAGTAGCTCAACTATATATTCGTGACCTGCTTTCTTCCGTAGCAAGACCTGTAATGGAATTAAAAGGGTTTCAGCGAATACACCTGGGCCCGGGCGAAACAAAAGTTATTTCATTTGCTATTACACCCGGGATGTTAAAGATGCTGGATAAAGATTTAGAAACCGTTATAGAGCCTGGTGATTTTAGAATTATGATTGGTTCGTCATCAAGAGACATTCGATTAAGAACGATTTTGACGGTAGCTGAGTGATAAAAGAGCAGCGCTTTAATTTAAACTACCTGATCTAACGGTCCTCCATCTGATCATCAAGTAAGGAAATTCCGCACATTGCCCATAGCGATAAGAATGTAAAAGTGTGCCACGCAACTAAAGCTTACTAGTATCATCCCGTTCACTATCGGAACAGCCGGGCTCAAAAAAACAAATCAATAATCCGGAAAACAAAAAAGCCCCGTAGTAAACTACGAGGCTTAAAAGATATGGCAGCTACCTACTCTCCCGCATTGTGGCGCAGTACCATCGGCCATGAGGGGCTTAACTTCTCTGTTCGGTATGGGAAGAGGTGAACACCCTCGGCAAAACCACCATAAAAATATGGCTGAAGGCTTAAAGCATAAAGCTTAGAGCTGACAGCTTAATAAGATCATATTGGGAAAGTTAGAACGATTCTCTAATACCTTCATTTTTAGAAAATGAATAAAAAAAATTAAAGCGTACGGGCAATTAGTACTACTCGGCTTTGATGTTACCACCTTTACACCTGTAGCCTATCAACGTCATAGTCTTTGACGGCCCTTAAAAGTAAACTCATCTTGAGGAAGGTTTCACGCTTAGATGCTTTCAGCGTTTATCCTGTCCGTACATAGCTACTCGGCATTGCACCTGGCGGCACAACCGATACACCAGCGGTACGTACGACCCGGTCCTCTCGTACTAAGGTCATGTCCTCTCAATTTACTTGCGCCCACCACAGATAGGGACCGAACTGTCTTGCGACGTTCTGAACCCAGTTCACGTGCCACTTTAATCGGCGAACAGCCGAACCCTTGGGACCTTCTCCAGCCCCAGGATGTGACGAACCGACATCGAGGTGCCAAACCTCCCCGTCGATATGAGCTCTTGGGGGAGATCAGCCTGTTATCCCCGGAGTACCTTTTATCCTTTGAGCGACGGCCCTTCCATACAGAACCGCCGGATCACTTTAGCCGACTTTCGTCCCTGCTCGGCTTGTGTGCCTCACAGTCAAGCACCCTTATACTAATGCGCTCTACGTACGATTACCAACCGTACTGAGGGTACCTTTGCAAGCCTCCGTTACTCTTTAGGAGGCGACCACCCCAGTCAAACTACCCACCATGCACTGTTTCCCGCAAGGGATTAGACTCTAAATCAAAGAAGGTTGGTATTTCAACGACCGCTCCACACTACCTGGCGGCAATGCTTCAAAGCGTCCCAACTATTCTACACATCCGTAATTCAAAATCAATGCAAAGTTGTAGTGAAGGTTCACGGGGTCTTTCCGTCCCGTGGCGGGTAACCGGCATCTTCACCGATACTACAATTTCACCGGGCTCGTGGAGGAGACAGTGTTCAACTCATTAGACCATTCGTGCAGGTCGGAACTTACCCGACAAGGAATTTCGCTACCTTAGGACCGTTATAGTTACGGCCGCCGTTTACTGGGGCTTCAGTCAGAAGCTTTGGCTTGCGCCGAACATCCTTCCTTAACCTTCCAGCACCGGGCAGGTATCAGGCTCTATACGTCATCTTTCGATTTTGCAGGGCCCTGTGTTTTTGTTAAACAGTTGGTTGAACCATTTTACTGAGACCATCCGAAGATGGTACGCTTTATCCCGAAGTTACAGCGTCAATTTGCCTAGTTCCTTCTCCACGGCTCACCCGAGCGCCTTAGAATATTCATCCCGTCTACCTGTGTCGGTTTGCGGTACCGGTTGCTATACTCGCTTTTCTTGGAAGAGTATTTATTACTGCGCCTCACCCGAAGGATCCGCTCGGCAATTCCGTCTGCCTATGTAACTAGCACTCTCCGTCACTTTTAATGTATAGCAAGCGCAGGAATATTAACCTGCTTTCCATCGTCTACCCCTTTCGGGTTTGACTAAGGACCGGGCTAACCCTGATCCGATTAACGTTGATCAGGAACCCTTAGACTTTCGGCGATGGAGTTTTTCACTCCATTTATCGTTACTTATGCCTACATTTTCTTTTGAAACCGCTCCAGCAATGGTCGCCCATCACCTTCGATGCAGGTTTCAATGCTCCCCTACCGATCACCACCCAAGGTGGGATCATAGAGCTTCGGTTCACAGTTTGATGCCCGATTATTTTCCGTGCGGGACCTCTCGACCAGTGAGCTGTTACGCACTCTTTAAATGAATTGCTGCTTCCAAGCAAACATCCTGGCTGTTATAGAAGTCCTACTTCGTTTGATCAACTTAACTGTGTATTAGGGACCTTAGCTGCTATTCTGGGTTATTTCCCTCTCGGCCACGGATCTTAGCACCCGTAGCCTCACTCCCGGAGATATATGTTAGCATTCGGAGTTTGTCAGGGTTTGGTAGGCGATGAAGCCCCCTAGCCCAATCAGTAGCTCTACCTCTAACATACTTCATAATCCGAGGCTGTTCCTAAAAACATTTCGGGGAGAACGAGCTATCTCTCAGTTTGATTGGCCTTTCACCCCTATCCACAGGTCATCCCAGAACTTTTCAACGTTAACGGGTTCGGTCCTCCATGACGTGTTACCGTCACTTCAACCTGCCCATGGATAGATCACAAAGTTTCGCGTCTGCCCCCACTGACTAAACGCCCTATTTGGACTCGCTTTCGCTACGGCTCCGTTAAATAAGAACTTAACCTCGCCAGTGAGGAGCAACTCGTAGGCTCATTATGCAAAAGGCACGCCGTCATCCATTGCTGGACTCCGACCGCTTGTAGGCGCACGGTTTCAGGTACTATTTCACTCCCTTGTTTAGGGTGCTTTTCACCTTTCCCTTACGGTACTGGTTCACTATCGGTGTCTGAGGAGTATTTAGCCTTACCAGATGGTGCTGGCAGATTCAGGCAGGATTCCTCCGGTCCCGCCTTACTCAGGATACTGCTCGTCCTCATCAATTTGCGCTTACGGGGCTATCACCCGCTATGGCTCAACTTTCCAGAAGATTCAACTTGATGATGATTTCTAAATGCAGTCCTACAACCCTCAAGCGGCACGCCGCTCAAGTTTAGGCTGTTCCCTTTTCGCTCGCCACTACTCAGGGAATCACGATTGTTTTCTTTTCCTCTCCCTACTTAGATGTTTCAGTTCAGGAGGTTGGCTCTCTTTCGAGTACTATACCTTCAGTATAGTGGGTTGTCCCATTCGGAAATCCGGGAATGTAATGCTTGTGTGCAGCTCCCCCCGGCTTATCGCAGCTTACCACGTCCTTCATCGCCTCTCAGACCCAAGGCATCCACCATGCGCCCTTAGTTGCTTTAAAAAAATTAGAAACTAGAATTTGTTATTCTTGTAGTTGTTACCCGACCACATTTCTTCAGACCAACCAAAAAATGGTGTGATATTCAAAATTGTGATCGATAATATTAGATACTCAGTTCTAACATTTATTTTCCCAATATGTCAAAGAACTTTGTCATTTTGAAAATTTGAAAATGTGCAAATTTGAAATCAACACACTTTCATTCAAACGACCATTGCAGATAAAATGGTTTCGAACCATCGAAGCCTCTCAGGCTTTATCTATTATAAAGAACTTCATTTTCAAATTCTCAAATTGTTACGTTCTCCAATTTGATTGTGGAGGATATCGGAGTCGAACCGATGACCCTCTGCGTGCAAGGCAGATGCTCTGGCCAACTGAGCTAATCCCCCGTTTGAAGGGTTGACTAGTTAACCAGGTTAACAAGTTGATGAGTGATACAACTTATCAACTATTCAACTTATCAACTAATCACCTATTCGTTTGGTAGACCCGAGCAGATTTGAACTGCTGACCCCTACATTATCAGTGTAGTGCTCTAACCAGGCTGAGCTACGGATCTGTTTGTAGCCCCTCCCGAAAGTTATCGGGATTATCGGGTTTACTTTTTTACAAAGAACTGAGCATAAAAAATTGAAAGTTAAGGGAAACAATAGCTGATAAGTTGTTGCTCTAAAAAGGAGGTATTCCAGCCGCACCTTCCGATACGGCTACCTTGTTACGACTTAGCCCCAGTCACCAGTTTTACCCTAGGCGGCTCCTTACGGTTACCGACTTCAGGTCCCCCCGGCTTCCATGGCTTGACGGGCGGTGTGTGCAAGGTCCGGGAACGTATTCACCGTATCATTGCTGATATACGATTACTAGCGATTCCAGCTTCATGGAGTCGAGTTGCAGACTCCAATCTGAACTGAGAGGCGTTTTTTGGGATTAGCTTCACATCGCTGTGTTGCAGCCCTTTGTACGCCCCATTGTAGCACGTGTGTAGCCCTGGGCATAAAGGCCATGATGACTTGACATCATCCCCTCCTTCCTCACGTCTTACGACGGCAGTTTCACTAGAGTTCCCAGCGTTACCTGATGGCAACTAGTGATAGGGGTTGCGCTCGTTGCGGGACTTAACCCAACACCTCACGGCACGAGCTGACGACAGCCATGCAGCACCTTACAAATTGTGTATTGCTACAAAGTGAGCTTTCACCCACGGTCAAAATGCATTCTAGCCCAGGTAAGGTTCCTCGCGTATCATCGAATTAAACCACATGCTCCACCGCTTGTGCGGACCCCCGCCAATTCCTTTGAGTTTCAATCTTGCGATCGTACTTCCCAGGTGGGATACTTAATGCTTTCGCTCAGACACACACAGTATATCGCGTATGTCGAGTATCCATCGTTTAGGGCGTGGACTACCAGGGTATCTAATCCTGTTTGATCCCCACGCTTTCGTGCATCAGTGTCAATATTCGTGTAGCCAGCTGCCTTCGCAATTGGTGTTCTATGTCATATCTAAGCATTTCACCGCTACATGACATATTCCGCTGACCTCCACGGTATTCAAGACAAATAGTATCAATGGCAGTTTCCGGGTTAAGCCCGGAGATTTCACCACTGACTTACCTGCCCACCTACGCACCCTTTAAACCCAGTGAATCCGGATAACGCTTGCACCCTCCGTATTACCGCGGCTGCTGGCACGGAGTTAGCCGGTGCTTATTCACCTGGTACCGTCAGTTGGACTAGAAAGTCCCTTTTTCGTCCCAGATAAAAGAAGTTTACAATCCAGAGGACCTTCATCCTCCACGCGGCATGGCTGGTTCAGACTTGCGTCCATTGACCAATATTCCTTACTGCTGCCTCCCGTAGGAGTCGGGCCCGTGTCTCAGTGCCCGTGTGACTGGTCGTGCTCTCACACCAGTTACTGATCGCAGACTTGGTGGGCCGTTACCCCGCCAACTATCTAATCAGCCGCACACCCATCATTAAGCGCCGGAGCTATAATTATAAAGTGATGCCACTTCATAATGTTACGGGGTATTAATCCGGGTTTCCCCGGGCTATTCCCCACTTAAAGGAAGGTTGTGTACGTGTTCCGCACCCGTTTGCCGGTCGCCATCAGATGTATTGCTACACCCATGCTGCCCCACGACTTGCATGTATTAAGCCTGCCGCTAGCGTTCATCCTGAGCCAGGATCAAACTCTCCATTGTAAATGTTTTGTTTGATGCTGACAGTAAATTCTCTAAAAGAAAATTAACGTGTCAAATCGAAATTATATTCGCTTGACTTACCTAATGTTTTATCCGCCTGAGGCGGATAAAGTGCTATTGTTTCCCAACTTTCAAAGATCTTTTGGCCGTTTACTGCCACCCCGTTTTTAAATGGGAGTGCAAAGGTAAGGGCCTATATTTTATCACCAAAATTTTTCCTGATTTATTTTCAGGTTTTTGAAGTGATGATCGAACTGTTTTGTGAAGAACTATCTAACTTTTTGAGACGGACGGCAAAAATACAATGTCTTACTATTCCAGCCAATTTTTGTTTCAATTTTTGTTCACACAACTTCAACATTGTTATGAACTTACTCATTAAAACCTGTCTCGTTATTTCAAAAAGCGGCCGCAAAGATAGGGAGGGATTTTTTGCGTCCAAATCTTTTTAAAAGAATTCAGTGAAGCATATGTGAAAACGCAGATTGGATGCAGGTTTCAGCAGAGAATTTTTTTTTACAAGCATAACCGCGGGGAGCATAATGCTCAATTTTCAACGTGTCATTTCAATCCGCATCGCATTATATGCACTTCAATAAGCTGGCTGTTACCATATTCTTTTATCCGATAAAGCGCAATAAAATATCAGCCAAAAAGCAGAGGATGAAAAATCATTGGCCAAAATAGCCTTCAGGATATTCAACATTTATTAAAAATAATCCCTGTGCCGGTACGGCAAAACTTGCCAGTGTACAATCTTTCGCCGTAATAATCGATCTGAATTCATTTAGTGAAATTTTATCCCGACCAATTTTAAGCATGGTCGCTGTCAGCGCCCGGACCATTCCCCGTAAAAAGCGGTTTGCTTTTACATGATAAACCAGGCAGTTATTTTCATACACCCATTCACTTTCCATTATCCTGCATTCAAAGGTTTTTACCTGTGTATTGCGTTTTGAAAACGACGTAAAGTCTGTGTATTCCTTTATAATTTCAGCAGCTTTTTTTAATTTCTCCATATCCAGCCGGTAAGGAAAAAAATAGGCCCTGTCCTGTAAAAACGGATCCTTCTTCGTATAAATAAAATACTTGTATTCACGAGCCAATGCATCAAACCGGCAATGCGCATCCGCAGGCACAAGGATAATTTCTTTCACAACAATTTCCACCGGCAGAATCGCATTCATTTTATACACGAACTGCGGATGTATAGCACCGCTGTAATCGAAATGAAAATAATTCTGCAACGCATGTACGCCGGCATCGGTACGGGATGAGCCTACCAGCAATACATCATCTTTATGAAGAATTTTAAACGCCTTCTCTAACTCTGCCTGTATTGTATTTTGCGTATTCTGCTGCGATTGAAACCCGCTGTAGTCTGTGCCTTTATAGGAAAGTTCAATGAAATAACGCGGCATAACGGTAGGCTATTAATGCGGTAATTCCTAACGGAGCATTGCTTTAAACCGGTTGATAAAATACTCATCCTTTAACTCCGATTCGAGTGCAGCAAAATTCTCCAGATCAGCTATATGAGGATAGGCAGCATCAAAAAAGCTGTACTTGCCGCCATCGCCAAGAAATAAACCGCTGAGATTTTTTACCTGTGAAGAAGTAAAACATTTTGACCTGAATGCTTTATTGGCATCATCAAGCATAGAAGCATCGCTTTTATCTGACGCCATTTTTTTGCGCAGCTTATAAAAGTCTGCATCGGAAGCAATTTGACGGCAATTGTTTCTGGAACCGTTCTTGACAGCGCTTTCCTGCTGTGCAGGCGCAGAAGATGTTGATGCAGGTTCCGTTTTCTTCTGAACCTCATCTTTTGCAGCATCAGTTGATAAGCTTGCTTTGTTTTCTTCCGGTATCACTATTTTAATTACATCCTGCTTCCCATCCGGGTAAGTGTCTGTAAAAGTTAAATCAAACCCTTCTGTTGTTGAAACTCCGGCTGTTCGCGCCACTTTACTTTTTGCAAAAACCGGTAGCAATGCTGACGATTCGTCCTTTACGGTGCTTTGAATTTTAGTTTCTTTCTGGATGCCCGGATCAGCCTTATCCGTCTTAACAGTTAAAGGTTGAGTAGTTGTATCCTCTTTCTTTGCCTGTATATTTTTATTGACATTATCAACCGGCTTGTTCGTTGCCTTTTCCTGTGGATTTGTTTTTGCGGTTGTGCCAACACTGCCGGCTGCCGGTGTTGTAACAACTGAATCTTTTTTTATTTCTTTTATAACCTGCTCACCTGGTTTATTCGCTTTTACCATATTACCCGCACTTGTTGCAGCGGCAACCGAATCCTTTTTTGTATCTTTTTTTATCGATTCACCGGTTGTATTTGTCTTTAATGATGCAGGGGGTTTTGCAGTTCCGGCTGCAATAAGAGCAGTGTCTTTTTTTACCTCCTTTCTGGAACCCTCATTTTTTATTGTTGATGGTGCTGTTACCACCGGTTTTGAAGTATCTGCTGTAACGGCAGCGGAGTCTTTTTTTACTTCTTTTGTTGCGGTCGCCCGGGCAACCGTTTCGGGTTTCTTTTCATCAGGCAAAACGATCTTTTGCTTTAACGTAGGATCATCGGCCGCTTTTGAAAGAAGATCTGTAAATGCATTGACCGGTGTATTTGTAACGGACACATCTTTCTTCGTATCGTTCCCGGCCATTTGTACAGCTTGTGTTTGCAAATCAACCAATCCCCATCCTTTTTCTCCAAAATTCTTTACCATAAAACCATGATCTTTCCTGGCAATGGAACAACTGAATTTCTGTTCGGGGAATTGGTTTCCCGGAAACCCGATAACAAAATTGTATGTACTGTCTCTCAGCCGTGATAAGATAAGATACCCGGAGGTTGTGGAACTGTACAATTTTTCATCCATCTTTATAAAAAACGGCTGCTTTGACTCTGTTTGAAAATAAATGAAATATAACCGCTGCGATGATGCGGCCAGTACGGAGAGGAAAAACAAAACTGATAAGGATAGTCTGCGCATTTCAAATGAATTAGTTAGACCGCCAAATTTAACTCAAATAATGCTACAATATTCTGTTAAACGATAAGCCTTTCATCCAAATTGTTGTGTACAAAATGAATGGCGGGCCTAAATTTGCCGCTCTTAAATTTACTTATGAAAAAAGTCCTCAGTTGCCTTTTGGCAATAGCCGTAATGTTGAAGGCCGGCGCGCAGGTTGATTCAGGAAAGTCAGAAAAACCGGATACTTCCTGGTCTCATCAGTACAGGGAAGCCGCTACCCGCATCAACGATCTTGTGCATACAAAGCTGGATGTGAAATTTGATTTCAGTAAATCATATCTCTATGGTAAAGCATGGATCACGTTGAAGCCACATTTTTACACAACAGATTCTCTTATGCTCGATGCAAAAGGAATGGATATAAAGAAAGTTGCTTTGTCAAAAGGAGGAACCCATAAAGATCTTAAGTACAAGTATGATGGCTGGAAACTGGCTATCGATCTCGACAAACCGTATAACAGAAATGAACAATACACGGTGTTTATCGACTATGTTTCCAAACCTGACGAAGTAAAAGTGAAAGGAAGTGCTGCTATTAATGATGCAAAAGGTCTGTATTTTATTAATCCTCTCGGAAAAGATAAAGATAAGCCATCGGAAATATGGACGCAGGGAGAAACAGAAGCCAACTCGGTTTGGTTTCCAACAATTGATAAGCCTAATCAAAAAAGCACAGAAGAAATATACATGACCGTACCGGATAAATTCGTCACGCTGTCAAATGGTAAATTGATAAGTCAAAAGAAAAATACAGACGGTACACGTACTGATTATTGGAAAATGGACCTGCCTCATGCTCCTTATTTATTTTTTATGGGCGCAGGAGATTTTGCCGTTGTTAAAGATTCATACAAAGGAAAAGAAGTGAGTTATTATGTAGATAAACCATACGCTTCCGTAGCAAGAAAAATATTCGGCAACACACCGGAAATGATCGCGTTCTATTCAAAGGTATTGGGAGTAGACTTTCCATGGGTGAAGTATAGCCAGATGGTAGGCCGTGACTATGTAAGTGGCGCTATGGAAAATACAACTGCAACGCTGCACCAGGAAAGCGCACAAAAAGATGCACGAGAATTAACCGATGAAAATGCATGGGAAAGCACCATTGCACACGAATTGTTTCATCAATGGTTTGGCGATCTTGTGACGACCGAAAGCTGGAGCAATCTTACGGTTAATGAATCATTCGCCAATTTCAGCGAAGTGCTCTGGAACGAGCATAAGTATGGTAAAGACGCGGGCGACGAGCAAAATTATAAGGATATGCAGGATTACCTGCGCAGCAACAGTGAAAGTAAAGATCTCGTTCGTTATTACTATCGCGATAAAGAAGACATGTTCGATGCCGTTAGTTACAATAAAGGTGGCCGTATATTGAATATGCTGCGTAACTACGTTGGTGATAGCGCTTTTTTCAGAGCATTAAATGTTTATCTCACTACAAACAAGTTTAAATCTGCCGAGGCGGCCCAATTGCGGATCGCTTTCGAAGAAGTGACTGGCCGCGACCTCCATTGGTACTGGAATCAATGGTACTATGGTAACGGTAATCCAAAACTGGATATCAACTATAGCTATGATAATAGCGCAAAAAAGGCACGCGTGATTGTAAAGCAAACGCAGGATGGAGATAAAGTTTTCAAATTGCCCGTAGCAGTCGACGTATACACCGGTACATTGAAAAAAAGATACAATGTATGGGCCGACAATAAAGTTGATACATTTTATTTTGATGCAGCTACCAAACCCGATCTTGTAAATTTTGATGGTGATAAAATTTTATTGACTGAGAAAACAGAAAACAAAACGATAGACGAATACGCATTTCAATACAAAAATGCGGGTAACTATGTCGATCGCCTTGAAGCGATAAACTTTGCCAGCGAACACCAGGACGATGCCAAAGCTGTTGCTTTACTTAAATTATCATTGAAGGATAAATATGACGGATTGAGAAAGCTGACACTAAATGTTATCGATATGCGCAAAGACAACGTGAGTAAAGAAATGGAAGGAACATTGGTTGACCTGGCAAAAAATGATCCAAAGCGATTGGTAAAAGCATTGGCTATTGATAATCTTCGCTTTTATCAAAAGCCGGAATATGCGCCGATATTTAAAGCAGCACTAAATGACTCATCCTATACAGTGGCCGGCAGTGCGTTGGCTGCATTGGGCGATATTGACAATGCCGCTGCGCTTACCGAAGCAAAACGCCTTTCAGCGCAACCGGCAAAAGGAAGACTGGCTTCTTCTATAAGCACGGTGATGATTGAAGCCGGTGACGAATCATCCGCCAATGTTATATTAAATGACTTTGAGAAAATGCCATTTTCACAGGCAAAGATTGATGCGGTTCAGTCGCTTGCTGTGTTTGTTGCCAAGGCAAAAAATACAGATATCGTAAAAAGAGGTGTGGATGCTATCGTTGCTTTTCGTGAAGCCTCGCCGGAAAGTTTTAAAGAGGATGCAAACAAACTGGTAAACGAATACATATTCAAAGCCATTGCAAAAAGAAAAACAGCAGAAGGACTGAAAGAACAGGCTGATTATATTTTATCGAAAATACCCGGGGAAAAGAAAGGGTTTTAAGCCATAATAAGTCAAACAGGTAATGAAAGAGAAATGAGTCAAAGCCGTGTACTTCGGAGTTCACCACCTTGACTCATTTAACAAATTGACTATTTACTATTTCAACACGAAACCTTCGAGGAACTTTGTATTAAAATCGCCGCTGCGGAATCTTTCATCCTGCATCAGTTGAAGATGAAATGGTATTGTCGTTTTCACTCCTTCAATAACATACTCGCTCAATGCACGATACATCGTATTGATCGCTTCCTCTCTGGTTTGCGCTATCGTAATAAGCTTTCCGATCATTGAATCATAATAAGGAGGGATCACATAGCCGGTATACACGTGACTATCTACACGTACACCGTGACCGCCGGGTTGATTCAACGTTGTGATGCGCCCCGGTGATGGACGAAAATCATTATAAGGATCTTCTGCATTGATGCGGCATTCAATGGCGTGCATCTGGGGATAATAATCCTGACCGGTTATCTTCTCTCCCATTGCAATCTTTATCTGTTCTTTGATCAAATCAAAATTGATCACCTCTTCTGTCACGCAATGTTCCACCTGGATACGCGTATTCATTTCCATAAAGTAGAAATTGCGATGTTTATCTACTAAAAATTCTATCGTACCCACACTTTCGTAATTAATTGCACCGGCTGCTTTTTTTGCCGCTTCGCCCATTTTCTCTCTCAATTCAGGCGTCATAAACGGGGAAGGCGATTCTTCTACCAGCTTTTGATGACGGCGCTGGATGGAACAGTCTCTCTCACTTAAATGACATACATTCCCGTATTGATCGCCCGCTACCTGTATCTCAATATGCCGTGGTTCTTCTACAAATTTCTCCATGTAAATACCATCGTTCCTGAATGCAGCACCGGCTTCTGCCTTTGCAGTATTATACGCTCTTTCCATCTCACTTTCTTCCCATACAATGCGCATGCCTTTACCACCGCCACCCGCAGTCGCTTTTAAGATCACCGGGTAACCCACAACATCTTTTGCCAATTGTTTCGCTTCATCAAGACTTTGCAATAAGCCATCACTGCCGGGAATCACAGGTACATTCGCTTTTATCATTGTTTCCTTTGCGGTGATCTTATCGCCCATCGAATTGATCATATCAGCAGTAGGCCCGATAAATTTTATCTGGTGATCATTACATATCTGTGCAAACCGTGAATTCTCTGCAAGAAATCCATAACCGGGATGTATCGCATCTGCATTGGTTATTTCTGCAGCAGCCATTAAGTGCGGAATATTGAGATAAGAATCACTGCTCTGCGGCCGGCCGATACAAACAGCTTCATCAGCAAATTTTACATGTAAGCTATCTTTATCTGCAGTAGAATAAACAGCGACTGTTTTTATTCCCATTTCCTTGCAAGTCCTGATCACACGTAGCGCTATCTCTCCCCTATTTGCAATTAATATTTTTTTAAACATAGAATTTTAAATGTGATGAATGAGAAGATGTGACCAATGTGAAAATTAGGGTTGACTTATTTTCACATTTACCTATTTCCACATTTTCATATTATCAAGGTTCTACAAGAAACAGCGGCTGATCGTATTCCACCGGTGACGCATCTTCAACCAATACTTTCACAATACGTCCTTTTACTTCGCTTTCTATTTCATTAAATAGTTTCATGGCTTCGATAATGCAAACTACTTTGCCCGGGGTTATTTCATCACCGATTTCCACAAATAAAGGTTTATCAGGTGATGACCGGCGATAGAACGTACCGATCATCGGGCTTTTAATGGTTATGAGGTTGGCAGCCGGCGCTTCGGCAGATTTGCTTTTTTCCTGGGCCGCTGCCGGGGCAGTTTGCGGAGCTGCTGCTACCGGTTGTGGGATGGCTGCGACTGCTACAGGTGCCGGTGCAGCGACCACCTGCGTGATATTTTCTTCTTTCTGTTTTATCGTTAATCGGAAATCTTTTTGTTCTACTGTCAACTCACCAATGTTGGACTTATTGATCATTTTGATCAATTCCTGTATTTGTTTGAAATCCATGTTCTTCAATTTAATAATGAGTTTTAATTAGAAAAGGATGGCTAAGATAAGGAAAAGCAAACCGGTAAATTGACTAATTCTTAAAGATTTTAAGGCAATAATGGGTCAAAATGGATAAAAAATGGCCTGAAATCGGGAATTTCAGGCCATTTTTTGAAAATTTATTTATCCATAATTATTTTACCCTTTCCACATATTCTCCAGATTTAGTGTTTACCCTTATCATTTCTCCTTCATTTACAAACAACGGTACACTTACAGTAGCCCCGGTTTCAACCGTCGCCGGTTTCAACGTTCTTGTCGCTGTATCGCCCCTTAATCCCGGTTCAGTGTAAGTTACCAGCAACACAATCTTATCCGGTAATTCAACACTCATGGGTTGCTCTGTTTCTGTATTGATCAAAATAGCAACTTCCTGGCCTTCTTTCAAAAACTGGGGAGCATCAACAAGATTTTCCTGCAATGCGACCTGTTCAAACGTCTCATTGTCCATGAAGTTGTAACCTGTATCATCCTTATAAAGATACTGGTAGGCCTTTTTTTCAACACGCACAGGGAATATATTATCGCCTGAGTTCCACGTTTTTTCAATGGAGCGATTATTATCCACTCCCTTCAGTTTCGCCCAGACCTTTGCGGCCGCACGCGCCGTTTTATTTTCACCAAATTCAACTACTGAATATAAACTACCATCCAATTTGATGATCATGCCGCGGCTGATATCTGCTGTATTTGCCATGCTGAACGCTTTAAGCTTTTAGCTGTATGCTATAAGCTGGTTTGAAATATTTGGGCGGCAAAGATAAGGCGCAGGCGTTTTATGGCAAAAGAGAAGATTTACGTCTCCAATCGCTTAATCCGGTTGACCAATATTGATTGCTGACGTATTTTACTGTTTCGTCTGTTGATTATCCCATTACTGCCAGACGGGGTTTTCATTTACACTTAATCTTCCCTGCTCAACTAAAAAATTAAAATGGCCGTCATCATTTTTTTCCGGCGAATCAGTAATGATTAACCGTGAAAAATCAGAAGCATTGAAATATTGTTTGTGATTGTGTTTTGTAATATGTCCTTTGATCAGGATAAGTTTACCACTACTGGAAAAGGACGCTTTTGTAATCATAAAATCATAACCGCGACCTTTCAAATCCGCCTCAACTCTTTTAACATCTGCCTCCTGCATATTTTTTCTGAATATCGCAATGACGTTGTCTTCCACAACAATTGTTTTCACTGGTTCTGCAACCTGGGTAACATCTGCCCTGCCAGCAAGCGCCGGCGATACGACAACCGGTGCAGAAACAGCAGTTTCATCATCGCTGACGATTGAATAAGATGACGTTTCAGCCACTCTTGCAGGCGAAGCTGTTGTTGCATTTGAAAGTTCACCCGCTACGATAACAGCTTTGCCCGGTTGACCAGCAGGTAAAATCTTACCGTATTTTTTTTCAAATTCCTCTTTTTCATTTTTATTATTCAGATCATAGTTCTCTGTTCTGCCGTCTTTCAACAATAATTTTACTTTTTTGTCATCAGTTACCTCAAGGCGTTTAAATTTCACCGTATCATCGTCGTCGCTTTTAATCGCATACACATTCCTCCCGTCATCGGTAGTAATTAATTCCGCGTGATCTTTATCCTCAACAACTCCGTCAACAGGTCCGTACATCTTTTCATTCTTCTCTTTATTTTTATCCCATTCAGCCAACGTCATCCGCTTTATCACCTTTTTTGTTTTTATATCTTTTACTATGATAATAGTAGTGCTTCCTTTTTTCTGACCCACCTGTACTTCGATGATGTATCTGTCTTTTTGCGGCACTGTATCAGCAAATTCCGCATCGCGTGAATGTCCATTCACCGCAACTGCCTCGCTGCTGTTAACTGTTTGATTTAATTCATCGCTTTTATTTCTAAATGCTACCAGCAATAATGCCATTAAAGGCAATGCAAATAAAAATTTAACCAGGTGCATTCTGGCACTTTTCATTTTGTTCATCATGGCTATTCTGTTTTTAAGTGAAGAAAAATTGAATTGACTCGCTATACTGAATTGATTGCTTCCTGTAACTTTCAAAAGCAGGTATTGATATTGTTTCCTGTCGATACCGGATTGCAATACTTTATCATCGGCAATGAACTCAAGATTCTCACGAATGGATTTACCGATAAGCCAGGCAAACGGGTTGAACCAGTTTACGATGCATAGTATTTCTGCACAGATAATATCAAGCGTATGCAGCTGACGTATATGAACGAATTCATGCCGGATTATTTCCTGCAACTCATTTGCCGGATGAAGTTTGCTGTTTATAAAAATAGATTTCCCAAAAGAAAAAGGAATGACGGATTGATCCACTTCATAAAGCTTCACGTCATTATCGGAAATAACCTTCGCTTTGCTTTTCAATTTCACAAATGACAATAATTGCAATACCAGCCTTGTTAACAGTACCAGCATCCCCGTTACCACTATAAATACTGTCAAATCCATTGCGGACCAGCTTGACCCTTCCGTTACGGTTGCATGCAAGTTTTCAACAGGAACGTTTGCCTGGTAGTTTCCTATAGTAGGTATGAATTGAACGATCCTGTTTCCGGCGATTTCACTCTTCTCCAGTATCGGCATTATGTTTATAAAAGGAATAAGAAATGAAACAAGCGTGTAGAATAACAGGTAAAACCTTTTCCAAATATGGAATGTCAACCTTTTTAAAACAAAAAAGTAAAAAAGGTAAACGATCGTTATGCTCACCGACAGCTTGAGAAGATATAAAATATAAAACGGCATCAGAATGATTTATATAATGATTGATAAAAGATTCTTCAAAGATTTAGTGAAATGATCTCCAGCGCTCCGTTCCTTGCCTTATTGCCATATTTTTGAAAAGCCCTTCCTTTACCCAGGCTGATAAGCCCGTACGACGATTTGGTAAAATTCTTATAGTCTTTTGCAAGCACCAGTTCTTTTCCATTCAGCGTAATGTAAAAATCGTTTATGTTCAGCGCAGCTAAATTCAGGTCCATTGTTACGCTGCCATTCCGTTGATCAACTATTGAAACATTTCCTTTAAAATACAATTGTTTCTTTGCGGCAGACCATATTAATGTATCAGCGGTGAACGTTGAGGTATCAACCGGCGCAACATCACTGCGTTCAAAACTTTCCCAGCGGAACCACATCTCTTTACTATTTGCTAAATCAACACTGCCTGAATAATTAACCTGTGCAGTACTTCCCTGCATTGACCGTTTTACTGCGTTTTCAATCACTTCATCCACTCCCTTTCCGTACAGATCTTCATAATATTTTTTATTTTGGTTCCATTCGGTTAACAAAATTTCCTTTTCTTTTTTGCCTTGCCTGTTTTTTACAATTACAATGTCTATGTTTTTGGCATCGTTGATTACATCGAGGATATATCCCTTATTGTTGACAGGAATACTATCATACCCCGATGGTATCCCTATCAGTTGCTGTGCCTCATCGTTTATCCGCTTACCGGTGTCTTTTCTGAAAGCGAGTAAAAGCAATGCCATTAAGGGCAGCACAAATAAAAATTTAACGAGATGCGCTTTAGCACTCTTCATTTTGTTCATCATGGCTATTCGTTTTTTAAGTGAGTAAAAGTTAAACTGGCTGGCTATACTAAAATGATTGTTCCCGTTGACTTTCAAAAGAAGATATTGATACTGCTTTTTGTCAATGCCGGCTTGTAATACTTTATTATCTGCGATGAACTCAAGGTTTTGCCGTATGGCTTTACGGATAAACCAGGTAATTGGATTGTACCAGTTTACAATGCAAAGCACTTCTGCCCATACAATATCGATTGTATGTTTTTGCCGCACATGTACAAATTCATGTTTTACAATTTCTTTTAATTCTTCCTCCGTATGCAGTGCAGGATTAAGAAAAATTGATTTGCCAAATGAAAAAGGAATAATCGATTTGTTGACCTGGTAAAAGCGTATACCTGAATCAGAAATAAATTCAGAGTGGCGGATCATTTTCCTGAACGACAAAAATTGGACAAGCAATCTCAATAGCAGAATAAGCATGCCGCTTACAATTATCAGCGAGGCAACATCCCAGGGCGACCATGCAACCGCATTATACGTTTTACCCGGAAGATAATTGCCCGCAGGATCATTATTAATGCCATTAACAGTAGGAATAAACGAAACAACCCTGTTGCCCAGCATTTCATTTCTTTCGAGTATAGGTGTAACGTTAATAAGCGGTATAAAAAACGAAAGAATAGTATAAAAGAAAAGATAAAACCTGTTCCAGTTATAAAACGTCAATCGCCTTAAAACAGCTTCATAAAATAAGTAAACCAGCGACAGGCTTAACGACAGTTTGAGAATATATTGTAAAAGAGATGGCATGTTCATCGTTTTTGTAAATGATAACTATTTGCCCTTTTCGATCATCGAGATAATTTCTTTCAGTTCTTTGGCCGATAATTTTTTTTGCTCCACAAAAAAATTCACCAGCTCTTTGTATGAATTATCGAAATAATCCTTCACCACCGAATTCATAAATTTCTTTTTGAAATCTTCTTCGGATATGGCCGGCTTGTATAAATAGGTATTAGCCAGCATGCGGCTTTGCAGGTATCCTTTCTTCTCCAGGTTTTTTATCGTGGAAGCCACAGTAGTATAGGGAAGTTTATCTCCCATATTCTCCATAATTGACTTTATATTTCCTTCGCCCGTTTTAAAAGCAGCTTGCAGTGCTTCTTCTTCCTGTGGTGTGAGTTTTTCCGGCATATCTACGAATTTTTCGTAAAACTACGAAATTTTCGTAATCTGCCAAATTTATTTTTTTGAGCGAAATGAAAGAAGTTGTGAAAGGTTATTTAATTAATCAGCATTTCATCCACAAGTATTAAATGCCTGTCTTTCTTTTTTACGTGAGGTTTTGCGATAATCCTGAGGCAGGAAATTTCCTGTGGTTTGAAATATCCTTCAGCTAATTTCAATGAAGCTTTTTCTTTTTTAACCGGCATAACCGGTTTTATTGTTGTCAATAATTTCATTTGCTTTTCATTTTCCCCACCCCATACTTCTATCAGTACAGGAGGATAAATGCCGGTTTCTTCTTCAACCATATAATGCACACCCACCGAAGCAATCGTAACAGGGCTTTTAAAAAATGTTAGAACCCCCATATCATTATCACGTACTGCGGCCCAGTAATTCGCCCATGCAGGATTGTTGGCACCGATCACCCCAAGCTTTGTATCAAAAAAAGTATGGGCGCCGTCAGCCTGGTGCTGGCTCGTGAATGGAAAAAGTAAAACAGCACTGTCGGGCCTGAACGAACTTTTCAAAAAATCAAATGTCACCACATCACTGGAATGCCATCCTTCTTTATATGCTTTGGCTTTGATACTGGTTGTCCTGTCAACAATTGTTGTATTATCAAACACCGGTGACTTTATACTATCCGGTGCTGAACCATCCGTTGTATACCGTATTTCAACACCCTTTATCGGGTGCCGCAAATTAACCTGCATGCGCTGATCAAATACCATCGTCGTATTTTTTACCTGCGGCGGATTTAATGTCAATGTATCTTTCCCACCATATTTGATTCCGGATATGATTGTCACATTCAGATTATTCTTTTGCAGTTTAACCGCTTCAGAATCGGATAGCCCCGTGTTCCATACAGAGATCATTTTTAATCCTTTCATTGCAGCGATCTGTTCATTCAGATCATTGTAGGTTAATTTAGTTCCGGACAGTGTGAGTGTATGCAGATTATTCAGAAGCCTGAGATCGTTTAATCCTTTCGCCGTGATGTTTGTAAAATTCAGTTCCAGTTTCCGCAGGTTTTCAAACTGGCTCACTATTTTCAAATCTGCATCTTTTACAGGCAACTTGTCCAGGTTAAGTGATACGATCTGCTTTTTTATTTCATTCAATTCACTCAATTGCTTTGTATCATAGGCCGCTGCGTTATATATATTCACATCCAATGCAGGCGACTCCTTTGCAATCGGTCGTATAGTGCGATAATTATTATTCAGTTTTTCAATTGTTTTCTCATTGGCAGCAGTAAATTCAAATTTCTCTTCTGCAATAGGTGGTTGCAAAAAAATAGTGGCTGCCAGTCTCAATGAATCATCTGCGGGCAACGCGGTTACTTTTTTTGTGAAGTCAGCATTTGCTTCAATCCATAATGTAAGCAACATTGTTTCCTGTTCGGTCAGTTGTGGCTTACCTGACGGTGGCATATGCTTTTTTTCTTCTGAAGGCAAATGCACTCTTTGCAACATTAAACTCATATCAGGATCGCCGGGCACAAACAATCTCCCTGTTTTGCCACCTTTGAGCATAGAAGCCGAATCAAGCAGGATCAATTCTCCCTTCATTTTATCAGCATTGTGACAGGAGGCACATTTCTTTTTCAGAATAGGTTTAATGATATCATCAAAAACGACTGCCTGCTCCACAGGAATTATGCGGTTCTCTTCATCGGGTGTCACGGGTTGCAGTATAAAATTTTCCCCATGCGAAAGCGATGCACCGTAATGACCCGTAATGATCAATGTAAGTATGATAACAACGCCGCCAAACCTGGCAAGGATAGGCCTCAGTGATACTGTATTTCTTATCCAATATATAACTGATACCAAAAAGAATGTACCTGCGCCTGTCCACTTATGCCATTGTAATGCACTGCCCGAATAACCTTCTTCCCTCGATAGAAACAGGCCCATAACAATGGTAACGGCGGCCAACAATGCACCGGCCAACAAAAGATATTGAGAAAGATTGCGATAGAACTGTTTTGTTTCTTCATTCTTATTAAAACGGAAAAAATCTAAAACGATCGCCAATATCAACAACACGATCGGGAAATGCAGCAACAACGGATGCATGCGTCCCACCGGTTGAAGCCACTTTGGCACAACTAATTTATTTTCGAAAACAAGTAGAAATGCAATAAATATATTGGCAACGATCAGTAGTTGATCCGCAACAGTTTTTATTCTTTTATTCATTACTAAAGCGAGCCATTAAATAGTTTGATGCGAGATACCTGTTGAATGATGACTAACTGATAATATCCCTGACGACTTTTCCTGAAACATCCGTTAACCTGTACCGTCGTCCCAGGTGTTTGAACGTGAGCTTTTCGTGATTTAATCCCAATTGATTTAAAACGGTAGCCTGGAAGTCGTGTACATGCACGGGATTGCTGGCGATGTTATACCCAAACTCATCGGTTTCACCATAAACTATTCCGGGTTTGATACCACCACCCGCCATCCATACCGTGAAACAACGCGGATGATGATCACGTCCATAATTATCCTTGGTTAATGTGCCTTGTGTATAGCTGGTGCGGCCAAACTCACCCCCCCATATCACCAAGGTTTCATCCAGCAAACCGCGATTTTTCAGATCAATCACCAATGCTGCAGAAGCCTGGTCCACATCTTTCGCCTGTCTTGCTATTTCATACGGAAGATTGCCATGCTGATCCCAACCCTGGTGATAAAGCTGAACAAAGCGAACACCATTTTCTGACAATTTCCTCGCGAGTAAACAATTTGCTGCAAACGTACCCGGTACGAGGCAATCGGGTCCGTATAGCTTAATAATGTCGTCCGGCTCTTTCGATAGATCCATCACTTCCGGCACGGCCATCTGCATGCGATACGCCATTTCATATTGTTTGACCCGCGTTGTTATTTCTGGATCACCCATTTCTTTATAAGACATTTCATTTAACGCTGAAATATTATCGAGCATTTCGCGGCGTGCTGTTCTATCCATACCATCCGGGTCGCGGAGATAAAGCACCGGGTCTTCGCCTTTGCTGAATTGCACGCCCTGGTGCACAGAATCTAAAAACCCGCTTGACCATAACTTAGAATAAACACCTTGTCCATTGCCCACACCACGCGACAACAATACTGTAAATGCCGGCAGGTTTTTATTTTCATTGCCAAGTCCATAGCTTAACCACGAACCCATACTGGGCCTGTTTCCCTGTTGGGCGCCGGTTTGTATAAACGTCAATGCAGGATCATGATTGATCGCTTCCGTAAACATTGATTTGACAATACAAAGTTCATCGGCAATTCTTGCTGTGTAAGGTAAAAGATCGCTTATCCATGCCCGGGAGTTACCATATTGTTTAAAATCTACAAAAGAACCTACCAGCGGCAATTTTTTCTGGTCGGCTGTCATACCTGTCAGCCGTTGATTACCGCGAATGGAGGGAGGGATTTCCGTTCCGGTCATCGTCCGGAGTTTCGGCTTATAATCAAACAACTCCTGTTGCGATGGAGCGCCATTTTGAAAAAGATAAATAACCCGCTTTGCCTTGGGTGCAAAATGTGGAATACCGGCCGATAAAGCCTCTTCTTCACCTTTACTGAAAAGATCAGGCATTAATAGTGAACCGAGCGCAAGACTGCCAACACCCAAACTAATGGTGGAAAGAAAGCGTTTGCGGTTCATGTTAAACCCATGTTCCAGGATTTCTTTTTCCATGTTAAACTGTTTTGCCTGTAATGATTTTAATCGGTCAGGTCTTGGTAATCGTTTCTTCGAGATTATAAATTGCCGATATCACACGCATAAACGCAGCCAGCGTTTTTGTATCTATTGTTTTATCCAATGGATACTCGCCAACAGCCAATGTTTTCTTTGCGGCCTGGTCTGTCATTTCCTGTTTCTGTTTTTCATAATACTTGGTCAATACCTCCAGTTCTTTATCTGCCGGCTTCCTGCAAACAATTAAACGAAAAGCCGTCGTAAGTTTTTCTTTTTCGGTTACACTACCCCGTAACAACGATGCAGCCAAAACACGCGACGCTTCCAGCACCGTAGGATCATTCATCATCACCAGCGCCTGCAAAGGCGTATTTGTTTTGGAACGTTTCACTTCGCAGATATCGCGGTTACTTGCATCGAATATGGCCATTGAAGGCGGCGGCACCGTTCTTTTGATCAACGTATACATACCTCTGCGGTAAAGCTTATCGCCATGATCCTGTAGATAGATGGACAGCAAGCCGCGGCCCGACGTAGCTCCTTCCCATAAACCGGCAGGTTGATACGGCTTTACACTCGGGCCACCGATCGTTTTATTCAATAATCCACTGCTCGATAAAACGATATCCCTGACAAATTCTGCGGCTATACGGTAACGTGGGCCACGGGCCAGGAAAATATTATCAGGATCTTTTTCCAGCTTTTCAGGTGTGGCGGCGGCAGATTGTTTATAAGTCGCCGACATCACGATTTTTTTTACCAATCTTTTGATATCCCAATTATGCTCCATGAAATCTACTGCCAGCCAATCGAGCAATGCCGGGTGTGAAGGAAGTTCGCCCTGCATGCCAAAATCACCGGCCGTCTTTACGATGCCCCTTCCAAAAAACTCCTGCCATATCAGATTCACATACACTCTTGCTGTCAACGGGTTGTTTTTATCGAATAACCATTCCGCCAGGCCGAGCCTGTTTTTCGGATACGCTGTATTAAACGGCAGAATAGCTGCAGGTGTTCCCGGCTGAACTTCATCACCCGGCGCATCGTAAACACCACGCTTAAGAATATGCGTTTTTCGTATCGTATCAATGTCACCCATCACCGATACGATCAGGCAATTGGTATCTTTTTTATTAATAAACTGCAATACATGTTTCGCTTCATCATTGCTGATCTCCAGCATTGGTTTTTTGGCATAGGTTTCCGCACCACCTATGACCGATTCTATACCGACTTCTTTTACATTATTAAAAAATGAAAACACCTGGTAATACTCTTTCTGAGAAAACGGATCGTACTTGTGATCGTGGCAATGCGCACATTCCAAAGTAATACCCAATAAACCTTTTCCAAAAAGATCTGTGCGGTCTGTTACATACATGGTCCGATACTCTTCCTGTATCACGCCTCCTTCCTCCGTTATCTTATGATTGCGATTAAAACCCGTGGCGAGCAATTGTTCTTTTGTCGCATTCGGCAAAAGATCGCCGGCCAGCTGCCACGTTACAAAGTCATTGTAATGCATGTTTTCATTGAACGCATGGATCACCCAATCGCGCCAGGGCCATTGTGTGCGGTAACCATCGTCCTGGTAGCCGTGAGAGTCTGCGTAACGCGCCAGGTCAAGCCATTGCAGCGACATCTTTTCGCCGTATTGCGGTTGCGCCAACAGGAAATCCACCATTTTTTCATACCCCTCTTTGCTGTTATCTGCAAGAAAATCATCCATCATTTTCAATGATGGTGTCAAACCGGTAAGATCAAGACTTATCCTTTTTAATAACCGTTCCTTATCCGCCTGTTCGTTTGGCTTTAATCCTTTTTGCTCCATTTTTTGCAAAACGAAATAGTCAATTTCATTTTGCGGCCATTCTTTTATACTGGCATCAGGAAGCGGTAATTTTTTTGGAACTGTAAATGCCCAATGCTTTTCATACCTGGCGCCCTGCTTTATCCATTTTTCCACCAGTGCAACTTCATGCGGCGTTAATGAAGGCAGATTCGAAGCAGCAGGAGGCATAATTGATTCTGTATCTTTTGATGATACGCGGAGAAAAACCTGCGATAAATCCGGCCGGCCCGCTACAAGCGCATGTGCACCCGGATGTTCTTTTAAAGCGGCAAAAGCGCTTTCAGGCTGATCGAGCCGTAAACCAGCTTTCCGTTTGTTGGCATCCGGACCATGGCAGGCAGAACATTTGTCTGAAAGGATTGGCCGGATATCAAAATTATAACTGACTACATCCGGCAGTTCGCCGGAAGCGGATGATTTGTTATGACATTGAAATGAAAATGCTATTGCAATACAGAGGAAAATGCCGAGTATGACCTGTATTTTTTTCATTGACAAGATATATACGGGCGATTGGCTGTTATTTGTACATTATGGCTATGTGTGTCCAGCAAACATGATCCCCACTCAGAAATACATTCGTCCAATCTCTTCATACTACCAATAAACACCCATTCAAAACTATTTTATTTTTACATTCTTCCCCGGTTTGTTTTGATCATATTTTTGTACTTTCTGCTCATTCATGGCTTACTGCATTTATCGTAACGATTACACAGTTTGAACAATTACTTTAAATACCTCAACACAGGCGCTGCGGAAGAAAAATGGGGTTTATACCTCACTACGGTTGGCTATTCCCGTATCCATCCAAATCAGAATTATGAGGACAACCAGGAGCATCCTCAATCACATTCGTTTAATTGGAACAAAGGGCGCATATTGAATGGTTATTATTTAGTTTACATATCGAAAGGTGAAGGCATTTTCGAATCCGCATTAACAAAACCTTCGGTAGTAACGGAAGGCACCTGCTTTTTTCTTTATCCCGGTATCTGGCACCGGTACAAACCAAACCCGGACTCAGGCTGGGAAGAATACTGGATCGGGTTCAAAGGATACTATCCCGACAAATTAATGACCGCCGGTTTTTTCAAACCGTCCATGCCATTTATACCCGTTGGTATGAACCGGGAAGTGCTGTTGCTGTTACAGAAATTATTGGAAACGATCCGCAGTTCTTCTGCCGGCTATCACCAGGTAGCGGCCGGTATTACGCTGCAGATCCTTGCATTGCTGAATGCAGCGGCTGAGCAGGAAAATAAGGTAGATGATCCAACCGGGAAGCTTATTTCAAAGGCATTGTTCATTTTGCAGGAAACGTTTGATACGCCGGTAAATATCGAAAAGCTGGCCAAGGAATTACCAATGGGCTATTCCACGTTTCGCCGTGCGTTTAAAAAAATCACCGGATCCTCACCAAATCAATACCTGCTCGACTTGCGCTTGAGTAAAGCACGGGACCTGCTCCTTTCCACAAACCTGGACATTAACGAGATCGCCGATCAAACCGGATTCGATTCAATCTATTATTTTTCAAAACTTTTTAAAAAGAAAAACGGTGTTTCACCCACATCATTCCGGGTTAAAAAAACAGGGAATAAGCGCAAATAAACGTCCGATAGCCGGGTATATTTTTGTATTCCTTTAAAATAATAAGTACTTATTTTTGAAAAAAAATGTGATGAAGAAATTATTTGTCCTGCTGGTGATTAGTTTGGTAGTAACAGGTGTTTATGCACAGGTTGATTCTGCAAACAAGCCTCCTTATCTCCGTTTCCCCACCGTACCGCCGCTGAAATTATTAAAGGTGGATAGCGTAACTTATTTTACAAAAGACAACCTGAAGAAAAATAGGCCCTCCATAATCATTGTCTTCAACCCCGGCTGCGAACATTGTAAGCACGAAACAGAAGAAATCATAAAAAATATTGACGACTTCAAAAATGTGCAGATTGTGATGACTACTCCCCAATCGTTTACCGAAATGAAAGATTTTTATAAATCCTACAACCTGGGAAAGTATCCAAACATTATCGTTGGTCGTGACGAGCATTTCACCATGCCATCTTTTTATGCTATACGCAGCCTGCCGTTTCTCGCTTTTTATGACAAAAAACAAAAGCTCATCTCGGTTCACGAAGGGAATATGACGATTCCGAAAATGATTGAAGAGATGAAGAAAGATTGAAACGTGGATGGTGAATTGTGAATGGTGAATAAAGGCTGCTGCGGTTTGTAGATTGTCCTGTTACTGTAATAGATTTTTATGCGTATTGCTTTTACACTACGTTAATATTGCCTGTTTATTAAACTTTTAGCCGTATACTTTCAACCATTATCTTTGCTCCTCAACTAATTTCCTCATAGATAAATACATGACTTCATGAAAGTGACCGTAGTAGGTGCAGGTGCTGTTGGTGCAACCTGTGCCGATAATATTGCCCGTAAGGAACTGGCAACTGAACTTGTTTTATTAGACATCAAGGAAGGAATTGCCGAAGGTAAAGCGCAGGATATGATGCAGACCGCTGCCTTACTTGGTTTTGATACAATAATAACCGGGAGTACGAATGATTACGCAAAAACTGCCGGCAGCGATGTTGTCGTTATTACGTCCGGCTTGCCGCGCAAACCCGGCATGACGAGAGAAGAACTGATCGGTGTGAATGCGGGTATTGTAAAAGGTGTTGCCGAAAATATATTGAAGCATTCACCAAATGCCATCATCATAGTCATCAGCAACCCGATGGATACAATGACATACCTCGCATTGACTGCAACGGGTTTACCTAAAAACAGGATCATCGGTATGGGCGGTACATTGGACAGCGCCCGTTTTAAATATCAGTTAAGCCAGCACCTTGGCTGCAGTCCTGCCGATCTGAATGCAGTAGTAGTAGGCGGTCATGGCGATACAACAATGATTCCGCTGATCCGTTTTGCAACATGGAACTCGGTACCGGTTACAAAATTTTTATCTGAAGAACAGCAAAAGAAAATTGTTGCAGATACAATGGTTGGTGGTGCGACTTTGACAAAATTGATCGGCACTTCCGCATGGTATGCCCCCGGTGCTGCCGGCGCCGCAATGGTTGAAAGTATTGTTCGTGATGAAAAGAAACTGTTTACCTGCTGTGTAAAACTTGATGGCGAATATGGTCAGAAAGATATTTGCCTGGGCGTTCCCGTTATAATCGGCAAAAACGGTTGGGAAAAAATTCTTGACTTTGGTTTAAATGAAGCAGAACAGGCCGAATTCAATAAGAGCGCTGCTGCCGTAAGAACGATGAATGATGTTTTGAAAACGTTATAGAAAAAAAATTCAACGAATAAAAAACCACTTTGCAAATAAGCAGGGTGGTTTTTTATTGTCCAATCATTTTGCAGGAAACACTTTAGAACACGCTATCTATTTATTAACCAGGAAACAAAACCTTGCCAGCTTCCCTGCAAAATCGAACGGCGTGGTTTGCTTCGTGATCTCTTTTACAGATGAAGCACGAATAGCATTTTGATCCAACACAAACTTCGAAAAGTTGGTACTGAAATAAAGCGAACCTTTTGCTTTCAATGCTTTCAGGCAATAATTGATCAATTGCACATGGTCCCGTTGAATGTCAAGAAAATCATCCATCCGTTTACTGTTACTGAATGTTGGTGGATCCATCACAATTAAATCATAGTAATCACTTTTTATACTTTGCAGGTATTGAATGACATCAGCCTGTTCAAATTTATATTTATCAGTATCATCGAAATTATTCAGCTGCATATTTCGTTTTGCCCAGTCGAGATATGTTTTGGATAAGTCAACCGTCACAACTTCTTCCGCACCGCCAGCAGCTGCATACACAGAAAACGAACCGGTATAGGCGAAAAGATTCAATACTTTTTTTCCTGCAGATTGTTCTCTTACCATTTGCCGGGTGAGCCGGTGATCGAGAAACAAACCCGTATCGAGGTAATCGCCGAGATTCACGATAAACTTTAACCCATTTTCAGAAACGATAAATTCTTCCCTGCTATCGTCTGTCTTCCTGTATTGACCGGCTCTGTCCTCTTTTCGCTGCCGAAATTTAAGGTAAATATTTTCTTTGCTCACGGTAAGCACTTCGCTCACCACATTCATGCTTTGATCCAGCCATGCTGCATGTTCATCGTCACTCATCGCGTGGTTTCGTTTATACTCAGCGATATATATTTTCTCGCCGTAAACCTCAATGCGTAAGGGAAATTCCGGGAGGTCATGATCATAAATACGGTAACAACTCACCCCCATCCGTTTAGCCTGCCGGCCAATATGACGGTACACTTTTGTAAACCTGTTGTGAAACATATTTATTTTATCGGGCATCATTCCGGCTGGTAAATTTTTACGAAATTAGCTGTCCGTTGTGTATGTATGCAATTGTTGACATAGAAACTACAGGATCTTATTCCGCGGCAAACGGGATCACCGAAATTTCCATTCATATTTTTGATGGCAATGCCGTTGTTGAAAAATATGAAACATTGATCAATCCCGGTCAGTCAATACCCCGCTACATACAGGCCATGACGGGAATTACTGATGCAATGGTCGCTAATGCTCCGCGGTTTGAAGAAGTTGCGGAGAACATTTATACCATTTTACAGGATAAAATATTCATTGCCCATAGTGTCAACTTTGATTACTCATTTATTAAAGGTCACCTGGCCATTCACGGCTATGATCTCGATTGCCGGAAACTTTGTACGGTGAGGCTCAGCCGAAAAATAATTCCCGGCAAGCTTTCATACAGCCTCGGCAACCTTTGCGATTCCCTGGGTATTTATATAAATGACCGGCATCGTGCAGGAGGCGACGCTGAAGCTACTGTAAAATTGTTCCGGCTTTTACTGGAAAATGATAAAGAAAATTTTATCCAGAAAAGTCTGCAACGCAACTCAAAGGAACAGGCATTGCCGCCAAACGTAGCGAAAGAAGATTTTGATAAACTGCCCTACACGCCGGGTGTTTACTATTTCCACAATGAAAAAGGGAAAATAGTGTATGTAGGCAAGGCAAAAAATATACGCTACCGTGTCAATAGCCATTTCAGTAACAATTCTGAAAGCAGGCAAAAGCAAAATTTTATGCGGCATGTTCATTCCATCAGTTTTGAACCATGCGGTACGGAGTTGATGGCGTGTATCCTTGAATCAACAGAGATTAAAAAGTTATGGCCCATCTTTAATCAATCACAAAAACGATGGGAAGATGTGTATGGAATTTTCACGTTTGAAGATCAAAATGGTTATAAACGATTAGCCATCGAAAAAAATAAAAAGTATTTAAAACCTGTTTATACGTTTCATTATCTTGTTGACGGGCACTCCATCCTGCGCAAACTGATCGATGAATTTTCGCTTTGCCCTAAGTTATGTTTCTTGAACACCGACCAAGAACCCTGTTCAGCGCTTGCCAATACAAAATGTAACGGAGCATGTGAACAAAAAGAACCGGCAAAGAAATACAATGAACGTGTTGATGAAGCAATTGATTCATTAAACGAACAAACTTCTTATCTCATAAGGGACAAAGGCCTGACCTCTTACGACCAATCTTTTATACTGGTAGAAAATGGAAAGCTGTATGGCATGGGTTACATCCCGGAAGATATACAGATTACTGATCCTTCGTCGGTAAAAGATCATATCACTCCATTCAAAGAAAACAGTTTTATCCGCAATTTGCTTGCGGCTTATATAGCCCGGTACCCGGAAAAAGTAATTGTATTGAATGAAACGGTCAATCCAGCCACTGAAAGTTTTCATCACGGGGCATCTCGTTAAATGTTGTTTCTACAATCGCAGGCGGAGTTGCCAGTTTTCTTTCCTTTGTATTGATCCATGCACCATCTACCGTCAGTATCGCGGAAATCACGTCTTCATTTTTTCGAATCGTATGGTGAATACTCCAGCGCGAATAATTTCTTTTACTTTTCAAAAGCTTAAGATCGATCGTGATTTTATCACCATACACAACTTCACGCTTAAACACGCATTCTTCCCTGAATAATATCGGGCCAATGTGAAACTGTTGCATGATACCTGCATCCAGGTTGAAACGGTTCAGGAAATCAACGCGGCACAATGCGCCCCAATCGTAGTATACAGAATGTCTTAAGTGAAAATTAGGATCGAGATCAGACCAGCGAAGCTGGATATCAATGCGGAAATCGTTCATAGTATTAACGAAATTAAATGATTGAGGGCAATAGAATTGTCACTCTATCCGTTATTTTTGCGCCTTAAATCAGTCTGATGAAAAAACTATTCTTCCTGTCCGTAATTTCAATGGTAATTGTTAGTGCTGTTTATGCACAGAAAAAACCCGTAGCAAAATCATCATCCAAACCCGCGGTAAAATCTACTGCATCTGCTACAGCATTGAAAAATATGGTTGATTCGGCGAGCTATGCTATTGGAGTGAGTGAAGCAAGATTTATGAAGCAACAGGGTATTACTAAAATAAATTCCGCAGTTGTGGCAAAAGCAATTGAAGATGTAATGAATGATAAAGCTGTTGCACTGAATGATCAGCAATGTAATGCCGCAGTAATGGGTTATATCGGCAAAATACAGCAGGAGAAAGCAAAAGGTGCTATTGAAGCCGGTGAAAAGTTTTTAGCAGAAAATAAAAAAAGATCCGAGGTAAAAACAACCGCATCCGGTTTACAATATGAAGTGTTGAACGAAGGATCCGGCGTTCGCCCCACAGCAGAAGATAGCGTGACATGTCACTATGCAGGTTCATTTGTCAACGGCTCCGAGTTTGAAAGCTCTTATAAATCCGGACAGCCAATTACATTTGCTTTAAACCGTGTTATTCCCGGTTGGACAGAAGGACTTCAGCTGATGACACCGGGATCAAAATATAAATTCTATATACCGTATTCCCTCGCTTACGGAGCCCAGGACTATAATGGTATTCCAGGCGGTTCTGCATTAATATTCCAGGTAGAGTTACTGGATGTAAAAAAGAAACCTTAACCAAGATTTCCTTTCATTTGCTGTATCTGCCATCGTGTACCCAACACGATCACTTTCATTCCTTTTGAGATGACCGTATCTTCCTGCGGACTGATCACAAATTTTCCTTCCGCACTTTTAATGCCGATACAGTTAACGCCTGTTCTTTTCCAATTCATGATATCGCGAAGTGATTTGTCTTTTATTGCATCCGGCAATTGGTCATAACTCACTGACTCCATATTTATCGCTTCGCCCTCTTCACCGGATAAGTAATCAATAAATTCGATTACATCCGGTTTTGTCACCAACGTTGCCATGTGAGCGCCGCCTATTCTATCCGGCATTATCACATTATCAGCACCTGCTTTTCTTAATTTTGAAATAGAATTACTCTCGGAAGCGCGACTGATTATTTGCAGATGCGGGTTTAACGATCGCGCAGATAATACAATAAAAAGGTTATCTGCATCAGCCGGCAATGTTGTGATAAGCGCTTTGGCTTTATCTACGCCTGCCTGCATCAGCAGGTCATCGTCTGTACTGTCTCCTACCAGGTATAATGCATCGTTGGGATCATGCAGTTCCCGGTGAATGAGTTCCACATCTTTTTCAATAAAAACAACCGGTACGCCATGCACTTTCAGGTTATGAACAGCCTGCTGCCCATTACGGCCATAGCCACATATAATTACATGCTCCGATAATTTATTGATGTTGTTCATAATTCGGCGGGTTTTAAAATATCTGTTGATTTCACCAGTGATGACAAATTCGGAAATACGCGTGATCACAAATGCAAAGGAAAGCCAGCTTGTGATCAATAAAAACATAGTAAACAAGCGCCCGACATCGCTCAATGGCCGCACCTCCTGGAATCCTGCTGTCGTAATAGAAATCGTAGTCATGTACAACGCCTCTAAGAACGTGTAATGTTCAATCAGCATAAAACCAACTATACCGATAATGATAATAGCATGAAGAATGATGAAGGGCTGCAGCAGCCTGAGCGTCCAGCGTGTCAAATAAGCAATTTTTATAAAAATACTTAAGTAAAACCAGAATCAGTAAGAGGAGTGAAAGCAATTATTTTTTCCCGATCTTTTGTTGCACCCAGCCCAGCGCTTTTTGCAGTTGCTGTTGTTCTGTCAAATGAGTATTATCCAGCATAATGGCATCATCCGCTTTTTTTAATGGACTTACTTCGCGATGCGAATCTATATAGTCCCGCATTTCCAGGTTATTCTTTACTTCTTCCAAGGTTACATTCGGATTCTTCTCGTACAGTTCTTTAAAACGTCTTTCCACTCTTACTGCATTATCAGCAGTCATAAAGATTTTTAATTCTGCTTTGGGAAAAACAACCGTACCAATATCACGTCCATCCATGATAATTCCTTTTTGTTTTCCCATTTTCTGCTGCTGAGCAACGGCAAACTCACGCACTTCCTTAATAGCAGCAATGTCACTCACTTTTTCTGCAATGACAAGATCCCGTATTACATACTCAACATTTTCTTCATTCAGGTATATCTCACTTTGGCCACTGCTTTGCCTGTAATTAAATTGCAGGTTGATATTTTTCAGCGCCTGGGTCACTTCTTTTTTATCTGTCCAGTCAATATGATGCCGCAAAAAATACAGCGTAATCGCCCTGTACATCGCCCCGCTGTCTACATATACATAACCGAGTTCTTTTGCCAATTGCCTTGCCAATGTGCTTTTACCGCAGGATGACCAACCATCTATAGTGATTGTAATTTTTTTCATTTTTATAAAACTGAAATAAAATAGTCAATACTCAACACACAATGTTCGATACTCAATTTGAAAAATCATAGTTGGTGAACCACAAAAATAAAAAAGGAGCACCGTGTATGATGCTCCTTTGTGAAATTAGTTATATTAATTTATGCTTTTGACTTTTCTTCTACTTTCTTGAAAGCGAATTTCAATTTACCGGCTTCTTTATCCAGGTCAGCTTCCAGTACATCCCCGGCTTTTACGTGCATGCTCAAAATTTCTTCTGCCAGCGGATCTTCAAGATATTTCTGAATGGCCCTGTGTAAAGGACGGGCGCCAAATTGCTGGTCATATCCTTTGTCTGCAATAAATGATTTGGCATCTTCCGTAAGTTCGAGTGAAAACCCAAGATTTGTCAATCGCTTTGTTACACCTTTCATTAAAATATCGATAATCTCAAAGATATGCTCCTTACTCAGGCTATTGAAGATGACGATATCATCAATACGGTTCAGGAACTCCGGTGAAAATGTACGTTTCAACGCTTTTTCAATCACCGCCTTGTTCGCTTCATCTTCATTTTCCACTCGCGAGCTTGTTGCAAAACCAACACCCGCTCCAAAATCCTTCAACTGACGGACACCAATATTCGAAGTCATGATGATGAGCGTATTTTTGAAATCGACTTTACGACCTAACCCATCTGTCAGCTGTCCATCATCGAGTACCTGCAATAAAATATTATAGATGTCAGGGTGAGCCTTTTCTATTTCATCCAGCAGTATTACGCTGTATGGTTTGCGGCGAACTCTTTCTGTTAACTGGCCGCCTTCTTCATATCCTACATATCCCGGAGGCGCGCCAATCAAACGGCTTACGGTGAATTTTTCCATGTATTCACTCATATCGATGCGGATCAATGCATCTTCCGAGTCAAACATATATCTCGCCAATGCCCTCGCCAATTCCGTTTTACCCACACCGGTAGGACCAAGAAAAATAAACGTACCGATCGGTTTTTTCGGATCTTTCAGGCCCACACGGTTACGCTGAATCGCTTTTACTACTTTTTGTATTGCCTCGGTCTGGCCAACCACCATTCCTTTCATATCTTCTGCCATCTTGCGCAGCTTATCACTTTCTGCCTGTACCATTCGCTTTACCGGTATACCCGTCATCATGCTTACTACTTCTGCAATGTCTTCTTCACCTATCGGGTAACGTTTATGTTTACTTTCTTCTTCCCACTCTGTTTTTGCTTTTTCCAGGTCTTCCTGCAGCCTTTTTTCCGTATCACGCAAAGACGCTGCTTCTTCAAACTTCTGGCTTTTTACCACTTTATTCTTTTCATTCTTCACGTCTTCGATCTTCTTTTCCAGGTCAACTATATTCTGCGGAACGTTGATATTTTTCAAATGCACCCTCGCTCCCACTTCATCCATTACGTCAATGGCTTTATCCGGAAGCAGGCGGTCTGTAACATAGCGGTCACTTAATTTAACACATGCGTCAATCGCTTCGTCATTATAAGTAACGTTATGGTACTCTTCATATTTAGTCTTAATGTTATTAAGAATCTTGATCGTATCATCAACAGATGGCGGATCAACCATTACTTTTTGAAACCGGCGATCCAATGCGCCATCTTTTTCAATGTACATCCTGTACTCATCCAGGGTGGATGCGCCGATGCATTGCAGTTCGCCTCTTGCCAAAGCCGGCTTAAAGATGTTGCTCGCATCCAGAGAACCACTCGCACCCCCCGCCCCTACGATCGTATGCAGCTCATCGATAAAGAGGATCACGTCACGGTTTTTTTCCAGTTCGTTCATGATCGCCTTCATTCTTTCTTCAAACTGGCCACGATATTTTGTACCGGCCACGAGTGCGGCGAGATCAAGCGAAATAACACGCTTGTCAAAAAGCACTCTTGATACTTTGCGCTGAACAATGCGAAGGGCAAGACCTTCTACGATAGCGGTTTTACCCACACCCGGTTCACCGATTAATATCGGGTTGTTCTTTTTACGACGGGAAAGAATTTGCGAAACTCTTTCAATTTCTGACTCACGGCCCACAATGGGGTCCAAAGCTCCCATTTCGGCCAACTTGGTTATATCACGACCAAAATTGTCAAGAACCGGTGTTTTACTTTTTGTATTGCTTTGCTGGCGGCTGCTCTTTTGCTGAGAGTACTTTTTCTCCTCATCAAAATCATCGTCATTCTCATCAGTGTATTCCGCCCTGGGCTCGTTGGATTTAACTATACCCAATTCCTGCCTGAATAAATCGTAGTCCACGTCAAACTGATTTAAGATTTGTGTAGCAATGTTTTCTTTGTTTTTCAAAATCGAAAGCATCAGGTGTTCGGTTTCTACGGTAGCGCTCTTCAGTGCCTTTGCTTCGAGTACGGTTACCCTGATCACTTTTTCTGCCTGCTTTGTGAGCGGCAGGCTGTTGATATTTGCAATATTTTTTCCGGCTTTATCTTTTACGGCGAGCTCTATTTCTTTACGGAGTTCATAGAGGTCTACGTTAAAGCTTTTCAGGATTTTTATCGCAGTATTATCTCCCTCCCGGATCAGCCCGAGCAACAGGTGCTCAGTGCCGATAAAATCATTTCCCAACCGTAATGCCTCCTCCCTGCTGAATGAAATGATTTCCTTTACCTGTGCTGAAAAATTATTATCCATTTTCTAGTAATTGCTTGTAATACAATAATAACGAATATTTTTGGTACTTGTTCACCCCAATTTATAAACGCTCTGTTGACAATATTAGTTTTATGGAGGTCAAAATAAATACCAAAGAGAAATTTCATGCCATCACGGTTTCGGGTCCTTCAATTTCTGCTACTATGACAGAAGACCTTTCAATCCGTTTACTTTTTTACCTGCAAAATGACGTTAAAAACGTTGTGCTTATTTTAAAAGACATCGAAACTATAGACGACGCTGCGGCGAATGCACTTGTAAATATCCAACAAAAATTCTACGAAAACAATGCTTCTTTCGTGATTTGCGAACTCCAAAAGCCGGTGGAGAGATTTTTGGAAGAAAAAGAATTACTTGACCTGATCAATGTAACTCCAACTGAAAGTGAAGCATGGGATATTGTGCAGATGGAAGAGATCGAGCGGGAGTTTTTAGGCGATGATAAACCCGGTTCGGATGGATAATCATACAGTCTCAATGCATTTGTTAAATATCTTTTTCATCAATGCGGTTCAACGAAATCGAAACACGACTCATACAAATTTTAGCTGAAAAAGTTCACTCACCTGTTTCTTCCATCACGTTTTCATCTATCGGCGGTGGCTCTATCAATGAAACGTATAAAATAAGGACCGACGGCAACCGGCAGTTCTTTATCAAGATAAATTCGGCGCACACATTTCCCTCGTTATTTAAAAATGAAAAGAACGGGCTCGGGTTTATCGCCGGCACGAAGATCATAAGAACGCCTGCTGTGATTGATTATTCGATTGCCGGCGACAAACAGATCCTCATTCTTGAATGGATCCAACCGGGGCCGCGATCTTCATCATTCTGGAAACTATTCGGCAAACAGCTTGCTTTACTTCACCATTTCAGCAATGATCATTTTGGTTTTGCAGAAAACAACTATATGGGTGCTTTACCACAGCGCAACGACTATACATCAACGTGGACGGATTTCTTTATTCATCACCGCCTGCAGCCCCAGGTAAGTTCCGGTAAAAAAAACGGCTTGCTCGATTCCACATCAATTCATCAATTTGAATTGCTGTATGAAAAATTGAATACTATTTTCAATAAAGAAAATCCGTCGCTGCTGCATGGTGATCTATGGAGCGGCAACTTTATGTGCGACGAAAATTCGCAGCCGGTACTGATCGATCCCGCGGTATATTTCGGCCATCGTGCAATCGATTTAGCAATGACAACGTTGTTCGGCGGTTTTGATAAATCATTTTATGAAGCTTACCAATATCATTTTCCGCTGCCGCATAATTATCGTGATCAATGGGACGTTTCTAACCTGTACCCGCTGCTGATACACCTGAATTTATTTGGCAGCAGTTACCTGCACGACATTGCGGAAATTTTAAAAAAGTTTACCGCATAATGCAGCTACCCGTTATTAAAACAAGTCCTAAAGCAGTATATTCACACACAAACCTTGAGCATGTTTGCAGTCACCATACTTGGCAATAACTCTGCTGTTCCGGCATTTGACAGGCACCCGACGAGCCAGGTAGTGACGATGGATGGAAATAATTTTCTCGTTGATTGCGGTGAAGGCACGCAGATACAGATGATCAATTATAAAATAAGACGCAGCCGCATTTCCCACATCTTCATTTCGCACCTGCACGGCGATCATTATTTTGGATTAATTGGTCTTATCAATAGTTTCGGCTTACTCAGCCATCAGCAGGATCTGCATGTATACGGCCCTTCTCCTTTACAACAGATAATCGAATTGCAATTGTCTGTAGCCAACACGATATTACCGTTCAGGCTACTCTTTCATACGATCAACCAGGAAGGAGTATTGGTAGATGAAGAAAAATTCACGATAAGATGCTTCCGGACCAATCACCGTATTGAATGTTATGGATTCCATTTCCAGGAAAAGAGAAAGCCAAGACACTTAAATCCTGAAAATGCAAAAAAATTTGAAATACCGGCTTCGTTCTATGAGCGTCTTCAAAACGGTGAAGACTACACGCAAAAAGATGGCACTGTTATAAAAAATGATTGGGTAACTGAACCGGGTACGAAACCAAAATCATATGCCTATTGCGCCGATACAAAATATGATGAATCCATAATTCCGCATGTGCAGGGCGCTGATGTAATTTATCACGAGACGACCTACCTCGATAATCTTAAAGAAAGGGCCGATTTCAGGTTTCATTCCACATCCAAACAGGCGGCAATGCTGGCAAAAAAAGCCGCTGTCGATAAACTTCTTATCGGTCATTTCAGCAGCAAGTACGATACGCTTGATGAATTTGAAAAAGAAGCGAGAGAGATTTTTCCCAATACAGAAATAGCGGCGGAAGGTGTGTGTTATACTATCTGATCCTTGGTAGATGAAATATGCCCCGGTAAAAATTATTGAACCATACAAGACCTACAAGGCATAAAAGAATAATTTGCAAACATCTTTTCTTTTGTCTTGTATGTCTTGAATGCCTTATAGGGTTCAAATAAATTCCTTTTAATGTTCCAGTGCCGGCATTCCGAATTTTTTTGAGGCCGTTTATACTTCTTCGCAATCGTGATAAGTTTCTCTGCATTCAGTAGTTATAAAAGTGATACCACGGAGACCTATATACGAACCGCTACCGGGTACTGCACCACTTTTTATAACCGATAACCCCGAAGCTTTGCGATTCAATTCGCTCAATCCGTTACCCGAAACACTTTTATTCATCCTGGCCGGCTTTGATAGTTGTGTGGCCGTTAGCAATAAACCATTAACTGATGCGAAATAACCTCCCGGAACTGATCAATAGTGAAGTTATTAACGAAGAAACATGCAATAAACCGTTGCCGGTTACATACCAACCGGTGAATAAACGCACATGTTTATTTTCATAAAGGTAGATTACGAGTAAACCTTTAAGTAATTCTTACAGGAAATGTACTGATATTGATAATGTTAATAAAAAAGATAATGACTCATGAAACCCTATTAATCCTGCCAGCGGGCACTTATTTGAAACCAGCCACTGGCCTGGATTTGGTCCGAAAAGTGTACGCCCTGAACTGAAGACGTCATCGGTTTTTGATAAATATATAAAAGGGCGCTCATTGACTGATTGAACGAGGAATATTATTTAGATGCAAAAAAATAAACAACAAAATACATTCAAAATTTTGCTGGTAATTTTTATTCGTTGTAATTTGAATGCTGTTTACTTCAACATTAACAACTATCAAAATCCATTAAGTATGGCAGCAAAGAAGAAAGCAAAAAAGAAAGCTGCGCCTAAAAAGAAAGTAGCTAAAAAAGCTGCTCCAAAAAAGAAGGCCGCTAAGAAACCGGTTAAAAAAGCCGTCAAAAAGAAAGCGGTCAAAAAAGCCGCTCCAAAGAAAAAAGCAGCGAAAAAGGCTGCTCCTAAAAAAGCAGCGAAAAAGGCTGCTCCTAAAAAAGCTGCTAAGAAGGCTGCTCCCAAAAAGGCCGCTAAGAAAGCTGCTCCAAAAAAGGTTGCTAAAAAACCTGCACCAGCTAAAAAGGCCGCTCCGAAAAAACAGGCTCCCAAACCGGTACCTGCACCTATGCCCGCAGCTGTTGAAGAACCAACACCGGCAGCAGAACCTGTTGAAATGCCCGCCGCTGAAACGCCTGCAAGCAACAACGGAATGGCTGACGACGACGAATAAGAAACAACAAAAAATATTTGAGAACCATCCTGATTCGCTCAGGATGGTTTTTTTATTGCTTATTGTACATTCTTCACTCTTGTTTCCAAAGGCGACAGGGCCGGTAAACTGCTGGCCGGTTTATCCAAATAGAAATAACTGACGCTGCTGTAATCATCTACCCGGTAAAAATTAACCCATCCGTCCGGGAATTTTTCATCTGTCACAGCAGGATAATTCGCTTCCTCAAATAGCCGCACAAAAGAAGTGGGTAATGCAACGGTAACTGGTTTTAGATTGGCGCCGTTTTTAATCAGTTCCCGTACCTGTTTCGTATCGCCACCGCCTATCTGTTGTATCACCACTTTAATATCATTGTTGAAATAAATAGGGTCGGGTATATGCAGCCGGTAAAAAACGAATTGCCGTAACGAATCGCTGGCTAACGTACATCCCTGGTAAAGATTGGTAAACGTGCCCAATCCCCACGCACTGCCAATATAGTCTTCCGATCCCGTTCCGTTAATCGTCGGGAATTGGGTATCTCCATCCATATACATTTTAACTTCTCCCTCTCCCCACCATGTTTTACCGTACGCCGAATCGGCATTCAATCCAACGCTCATACCGAGAAATTTCCCCTTCCCTTTCACTTTCGGCAGGATGACAAAATCATCACCCACTTTATTTGCGTTTTCCCTTGTCCAGTAAGCATGAAAATAAAGTGCACCAGCCGGTACTTTTTCAAGCACGTAATCAAGGTCGTAAAATAGCATCACCGTTTCCTTTCCTTCATTTACCAATAACACTTTTGCCGATTTGCGGAAAGGCATAGGTATGTAACAGTTGAACGATCTTCCTTCTGCACTTGAAAATAACGCCGATTGAAAAGCGATTTTCTTTCCGAGATTATTACAAAAAAAGTCACCCATCGGCACATCCACGGCAGGTTTGGTTTCTCCATCCCAATACATTTGCAACCGCAGGCTGCGTAGTTTGACAGGATTCTGATCGATAGTTAACCAGATTCTCCGGATAGTGCCTTCGGCATTAATGTTTAAAAGCGTTTTTGTTTCACCTGCCTTTATCCATTCAAAGGCATTTCCCTTCGCTGTTTTATTGGTCTTTCCGCCACTCCCTTTCACACCGTTTGGATTTTCAAAACTGCTCAGCCGGCTTTGAGCGCCTGCCGGCATTTCAAACAGTTGCTGGGCCATTGCCGTACAGGCAATAACGGCTGCTAAAAATGTAAGAAGGATTCGCATGGTGATAGGTTATTTTGTCCAGTTAATTTTTGCCACTTTTACGTCCCTTGAATTGCCCCCGATCATTATTTCAAAATCGCCCGCTTCCCAATCATACTTAAGATCATAATTGTAGAATTTAAGATCATCCGGTGTAATTGTAAAATTAACCGTTTTGCTTTCTCCTGCCTTTAAATCAATTTTCTGGAATCCTTTGAGTTCTTTAACCGGGCGTGTGGTACTTCCTACAACATCATGTATGTACAACTGCACTACTTCTTTTCCATCGGCTTTGCCACTGTTGGTCACCGTTATGCTGGCAGTTAATTTTTGATTTCCTTTTAATGATGAACTGCTCAGTTTTATGTCGCTGTAAGTAAACGTTGTATAACTTAAACCATAGCCAAACGGGTAAACAGGATCATTATTTACATCGAGATAGTTTGACCGGAATTTTTGAAACCATTTACCCTCGGGCAACGGGCGTCCTGTATTCTTATGATTGTAATACAGCGGCACCTGTCCTACATTCTGGGGAAACGTTGTACTCAATTTACCGGAAGGATTTACATCGCCGAATAATACATCGGCAATAGCCGATCCTGCTTCGGAGCCGCCAAACCAAACATTCAATATCGCCGGCACATTGTCATTTTCCCATTTCAAGGCAAGCGGGCGACCGGTAAACAATACAAGCACCACCGGCTTGCCCGTTTTTAATAATGCTTTCAATAACTCTTTTTGAATAGCCGGAATCTCAATATTGCTGCGGCTGCTGGCTTCACCCGTCATCTCCGCAGATTCACCTACGGCAGCTACGATGACATCAGATTGATTAGCGATATCGAGAGCTTCCTTTAAAATTACATCGGCCGGGCGACTATCCCTGTGCAACGATTTTCCAAACATACCGGCTCTTTCTTCAAACAAACTGTCTTCATCAAGATTAGAACCTCTTGCAGTTAATATTTTTACATTGCTACCGGCAGCTTCTTTCAATCCATCCAGTACCGATATTGCTTTTGAAAAGTTGGCAGCAACACTCCAGGTACCGGGCATATTTTCACGATTATTTGCCAATGGACCAATTAACGCAATTGTTCCTGATTTTTTCAAGGGCAATATGTTTCCCTGGTTCTTTAATAACACAAAACTTTGCGCCGCTATTTCCCTGGCTATTTTACGATTGGCATCGGTAAAAATTTCGGACGCAGCTCTCTTTTCATCACAATAACGATAAGGATCATCAAACAAACCGAGTTTATATTTTGCTTCGAGTATTCGCCTGCAGGCATAATCTACTTGTTGCAAGGTCGCCTTTCCTTCCTGTATCGATTTTTTTGTAGTAGTTAAAATGCCTTCCCCCACCATATCCATATCAATACCGGCCATCAATGCTCTTGCAGAAACAGTTTGCAGGTCGCCGATACCATGTGCTTCCATTTCATTAATTCCCGTATAGTCAGTAACAACTAATCCTTTAAATCCCCATTGTTTTCGAAGAACATCGGTCAATAACCATCTATTCGCTGTTGCAGGAACGCCATCTATTTCATTGAACGATGCCATCACGCTTCCCACACCTGCATCAACAGCTGCTTTAAACGGGGGGAAATATTCATTATACATCCTCACCCTGCTCATATCTGTCGTATTGTAGTCGCGACCCGCTTCTGCAGCGCCATATAATGCATAGTGTTTTACACAAGACATAATCGTGTTGCCGGTTGAAAAATCATTGCCCTGGTAACCTTTAATCATTGCTTTTGCAATTTGAGAACCAAGATATGCGTCTTCACCATTTCCCTCCGAAACACGGCCCCAGCGCGGATCGCGGGCTATGTCAACCATCGGTGAAAATGTCCAGTTTATACCATCAGCACTTGCTTCGGTAGCGGCTATCCGTGCGCTCTTTTCAACGAGCTGCATATCCCACGTACAAGACATTCCCAGCGGTATAGGAAATACGGTTTCATACCCATGTATCACATCCATTCCAAACAATAACGGAATCTTCAACCGGCTTTTTTCAACAGCCAGTTTTTGCACGTCCTTAATCTTTGCCACTGATTTGATGTTAAATAACCCACCTACTTTTCCCTCTTCAATTTTTTTCCCGATATCCGAGTTACCTGCCTGGCCTGTTACAATATCACCGGCGCCGGGTAAATTGAGCTGTCCGAGCTTTTCATCCAGCGTCATTTTCTTCATTAATGCGTCAATGAATACTTTCATCCGGTCGTTACCGGGTTTTGTAGGATTGTTTGTCTGGCTATCTGCCTGTAAAGAGATAATAAATACAACGGCAACGGTCAATCGCAGTAGGAGTTTCATATCCTTTGGTTTTTGGTAATGAATGATACGTTATCAGAAGTGTGTTATAGTTGAATAGTCAATCGTTCTCAGTGTTATTTTACCAGGTAGGGAGCAATTTCCTTTTGCCAGATAGCATATCCTTTGCTGTTCATATGCAGCTTGTCATCCAGGAAAATATCATCTATCGGTTTGCCATCTGCTGCAAGCATTTTATGATACACATCGATGAATACGGCATTCTTCTTTTTTTTCAGGAATGTTTGAATGGCGTCATTTACCGCAACCATTTTTGGCATCAGCTTCGCACGGCTCGGACTTGGTTTTAATGAAATGTAAATAACAGGAATGTTTTTAAACCTGCTCCTGATCATGGAAAATAATATTTTGAATCGTTCAAATGCAGTTTGTGCTGTTACCGAATCAGACGCTGCCAGGTCATTCTCACCACAATAGATGACTACCTGCTTTGGTTTATACGGGTAAATAATATCCTCTGCATAGCGAATGACGTCTGTTAACGATGATCCGCCAAAACCGCGGTTAATGATAGGATACGATGGAAAATAATCCTGCACGTCTTTCCAGTTTGTAAATGAGGAACTACCCACAAAAAGAATTTCATTTGCTGGCGGAAATGCCGCGCTATCCTTTTTCTTAAAGGCCTGTATATCGTTCCAGAAAGGATAGGGCTCGTCTTGCGCCCAGGCGTGAAAGGAAAGTATGATCAATGTAAAAAACAGGTAGCCGGAAAATCTCTTTCTGTTCATACGCTTTTAAATTAGTTATGCAAATATGGAGAATCGAATCCTAATTTTTTTAAACCATTTTTAACCTCCGGAATGCCCATAAAAAGTTTCCAGAGTAATCCTGACCTGTAATTTTCTATCATCACGATTTCGGGCCCTTGGTCGATGGCAAGATAACTGGTCGCATACCAATCCTTCGTTTCGTTAAACGCATCGGTAAAACCGTAATCACCCCATATCCTGTTTCCTAAATCATTGTAAAAATGTTTCAGCGCCTTCATCGAATAATCAGGCGTATAAGGAAACGCCGATAGTGCAGCCGTCGGTGAAATTGTTCCATTGTCGTTGGTAGGTGAATGCGCATCGTATCCATAATAGGTGTCGCTCGCCGTTAGTCCCCAGCAATTTTCACCATACCCTTTAAAATGTTTTGGATTATCGAGACAATAGGCGTGATTGATGAGTGTATGATTTTGATTTTGCTGCCAGTAATCGGCGTACCTGTCTTTCAGCCCGTGTGGGTCGAGCCCAAGAAACGAATAATGAGAAAAAAATAACGGTCCCCCATAGTCGAAACCAAGCGGCAACTCATAGTCATAAAATTTTTTTCCGTTCTTAAAAAAATTGCTTTGAGCCCAACCGCGATGATACACGGCTGCCGGAACCTGGTACCGCTCGTTTGGACATGATGCTGCGAGTATATACATGATCAGGCATTCATTAAATCCTCTCACCGGAAAATTCATGGCCCAACCATTGTTCGGGCTCCAGTGCCAGTACAACACTTCCTGTCCCTGCGTGTACCAGTTCCATTCTATATCGTTCCATAACCAGGATACACGCTGGCGAAAAGCCTTTTCTGTTTCATTATCGGCATTGAAATATTCCCTGGCACAAAGCAAACCCTGCATCAGGTAAGATGTTTCCACCAGATCCCCTCCATCATCTTTATGTGAAAAAGGAATTGTTTTGCCTGTCGCTCCATCCATCCAATGCGGAAAAGCGCCATGATATGAATTTGCTTTCAATAAAAACTTTATCATTTTCAACAAAAACTTTGCAGCCGTATCTCTTCCGATCCACTTTCTTTCGGTGGCAACGATCACACTCATTATACCAAAACCTGTACCGCCTGTCGTTACTGTCTCCGGTCCATAGTCGGCTACATTGCTTCTTTCGCGTGCCATGCCGCTTACAGGATGGGCAAAATCCCAGAAATACCGAAAGGTTTGTTTTTGCACCAATTCAAGCAATGCTGTATCGGAAAGATTTGTTGGCCGTGATACCTGGGCCTGTTGTTTCGCCGTTGGTTTTTCTTTTACCCGTTGAGCAAGCGATGAATAATGGAAAGAAGCAAAAGCAACACCAATAAGTATAAAGTATTTTTTCAGAGAGATCATATTCCAAACATTCTTTTGATTATTGTGTCTGTTTTAAAAACAAAAGTGGCTGATTATTCCTGGCAATGATAATAATATCGCCGTATTTCTCGGTGTGCAGTGATTTTATATCTCTTATCTCTCCATTTACCTGCGATAAAAAAGGTTGACGGATATAGTTGATTGCTGAACTACTATCTACGGAAAACAGGGCAAGTGGCTGTGCATCATAACGGCCTTCATATGGTGTAACACCAAAAAAATTTCCGCCGGTTAAATACAATTGATTGCCCTGCGATGAGCCTTGTAATTTCAAAAAAGTAAATACAGGAGCCAGTTGAAGATCCAACGGAAGATCATGCATGGTGAATCCGCCTTTTCCATCTCCGTAAAAAACGGAAGATGCCAATCGTTCGGCTGTCATTGGCTTAATGGTATCTATCCATCCGTAAAAAACATCTTTCATTGGAACACCTGCATATTCAGAATACAATAAATAATGTTTTTTCAAAAGGGGCAATTGCCGCTCTACTTCATCTTTTGCCAAAAAAGGATATTCTATGCCATTCAGTGTATAAGAAACCAGCTGATCTGCTTTTCCATTGCCATCAAAATCCGCGGCATATAATTTCAGCATAACGTCACCGCCCTTATGAAACTTGTTATTCATTCCCCAGTTGCCAATCAATAAGTCAGGGTTACCATCATTGTTCAGGTCACCGGTAGCAATCGCCTGCCACAAGCCTGATGAATTAGCTATTGACTTCTTTTCAAATCGCCCGTTCTTATTGATAAAAATGGTGAGCGGCATCCACTCGCCGGCAAGGGCCAGGTCCTGCCAGCCATCTTTATTTACATCAACAAACCGGGCCGATGTAACCATGCCGATATTCGCTAAATCAATAGTTGATGATGCTGCTGCAGAAAAAACCCCTTTACCATCATTGAGCAGGAGATGCGATGTCTGCAGCTTGCCATACGCATTTGCATCTGCCAGTGTACCGATAAAAATATCACTGTCGCCGTCATGATCAACATCTGCAAAGGCCACTGAAGATTTATTTTCGTATATAGGTGGAAGTGAGTTAACTGACTTTGAAAAGTGTCCGCTTTTGTCGTTAAGATATAAGCGATCAGGTAAAACTGGATTATTACCGGCATATTCATTTCCTCCGCTTACTACATACAAATCGGGATAACCATCATTATTCGCGTCAAAAAACACAGCATCCACATCTTCGCATGAAGCATCGTGATTAAAGACAGCCGTATCAGAAGATAGAAATGTGCCGTTTTTTTGTTGCAGCATCATCATACCGGGTTGACCTGCTGCACCACAAACATAGAAGTCATCCAGTTTGTCGCCATTTACATCACCTGTTGCGAGTTTTGGACCCCGGGTCGATTCCTCATGAGGAATAAGATACTGCACATTGAAATCGGTGAAATTATTTTCGCGATGTTGCCACTTTACATTTATCTCATCAGAAATATCGTTGAAAAAAGTTTTTTCTTTCTTAAAAAAAGATTCATAGCTGAATACGCCGCCGGCATCCTTATATAAAATAGTCAGTTGCTGGTTCACCGGTACATTTTTCAGCAATTGAAATTTTTGACCGGGCCAAACGATCAGCACACTATCGGCGACACGTGAAGAGTCTAAACCGAAATGAATACGGTTATCAGATGATGATTGAAAACCTCTTGTCAGCATCAGTTGCTGGTACTGCATTTTGTTTGCACCCGCGTTATCCTTCTGAAACAAATAAACTTTGACGCCAAGGCCTGATGTATTTAAACTATCTCCCCTGAACGAAAGGGACAGGTAATTTTTTTGCGGCGAATTATTCTTTAGTATTACAGCAGGCGAATTAAGGCTGTTCATCACTACATCCACTCTCCCATCATTATCAAGATCCGCATAGGATGCCCCGTTGTAGTATCCTTTCATTTTTCCCGTGCCCCACGCATCGCTTACGTCTTTAAACGTTGACTGCCCGTCTCCTTTGAAAAAGAAGGGGTGCGATGCCCCATCCGGCATTTTTTCCAATGCCATATTATCATAGCGATCCGTTTTATCAAGCGCTTTCTGTACATACAGGTTTGATACAAATTTCACATAGTCTAAATCCACGGGCCGTTTTACAATGCCACTGGAGATAAACAGATCTTTATTGCCATCGTTATCCAAATCTGCAAACAAAGGCGCCCAGCTCCAATCCGTAGCAGAAATACCACTTAATAAACCTACATCACTAAAACTGCTGCCATCTCCATTGTTTCGTTGCAAACAATTTCTTGAATACTGGTATTGAAAGCCGTTGCGGATTATTTTGAAATTGTAGGTTTCAGGATTTTCATCGCTTCCATAAGTTTTCAATACTTTTTCATCGTAGGGAAGCATATCTACCGTTACTACATCAAGTTGTCCGTCGTTATTGTAATCAGCAATATCATTTCCCATACTGAAACGGCTGTAATGATTAAAATGTAATGCGCCGCTTTCGGTGAATGTTCCGTTGCCATTATTCAAATAATAATAATCGTTTTCGTGAAAATCATTACCAACATAAACATCATCCCACCCGTCGTTATTAAGATCGCCGATTGCAAGACCCAAACCATAGCCGAGGTTACTTTGATAGATTCCGGCCGTTGAAGAAATATCTGAAAATTTCTTCTGCCCGATGCTGATATTACTTTTATAAAGTCTGCCGCCTGAATTCGGATCAATTTTCCTGCGGTTGGAAGTATCAACAATATTGCCGTTCGGATTGTGCGATTGATTCAAAAGAAAACAATCCAGGTCGCCATCATGATCGTAGTCAAAGAACGCTGCCTGTGCACTGAATCCTGAAAAATCCAATCCGTATTCAGCAGCTTTTTCTGTGAAAGTGCCATTACCGTTATTAATAAACAACTCATTTCTTCCCTTCAACTTTCCTTCAATAGTAACAGCACAAACGTATATATCGAGAAATCCATCTCCATTTATATCAGCCATCGTTACGCCACTGCACCAGTCTGAGTTGCCAGGCACACCTGCCTTATCTGTAATGTCTTCAAACCGGAAATTGCCTTTATTCAAATAAAGCTTATTATGCCCGTTGCTGTTTGCGGTAAAATATATATCAGGCAACCCGTCATTATTGATATCCCCGGTTGCAACTCCACCGCCATTGTAATAATATAGATAGTACAAAATTCCGAATGCCTTTTTATCTTCCAGTTTATTGACAAAGTTGATATTCGTCTTTCCAGGTTGCAAACTGATAAAAAGAGTGTCAGGCTGACTGCACGAAGTAAAAAACACAACAATAAAAATCAGTTGAATAAACCCGATCAGTTTCATCTGTGAAAATTAAAAACAAACTGTAATATACTACTCAAATAAAGTGAAAAGGGTTGTAGTATTTACAACCCTTTCCTATGTTGAAGTAATTAGATGCAACGATTACGGATAATCCGGGTTTTGCTTCAGCACTCCATTAGATTTGTCAATTGCTTCCTGTGGTATCGGGAAGTATTTATTTATTGCCTTATAACCGAGCGGCCCCAATACCGTAGGCGCATCTATACCATCGGTGGCCGGTGTCCAGCGCACGAGATCGTAAAACCGTTCAAACTCCATTGCAAATTCTACACGGCGTTCTTTTTTAATCGCCGTTCTTATTACGTCCTGGTCTGTTGAAACGACCGGGGGCAGTACGCCCGCATTTCCCTCTCTTGCTCTTGCCCTTACCATTTCAAGATACTGAAGAGCTGTTGCGGAATTTCCCAGTTCATTTGCAGCTTCAGCTGCCATCAGCAATACATCTGCATACCGGTAGATGCGTGTGTTTAGCCAGTTGGCACCTTTATCACCGGTAGCCGCCCTGCGCGTAGGATCAGAATATACTTTTTTATTCCAGTAAAGAGTTCCGGAGGCAGGAAGAGTGACCCCGTATGTAGGCCCGCCAAAAACATTATCAGGCTGGCCGGACTCAAGTATGGTTGCTCCTTTTCGCGGATCACCTGCTTCATACGCATCGTTTACCAATGTTGCTGTTGGTAGATTCCAGCCCCATCCCAAATTCCAGTCACCTGCACCACGCACTGCCTGGTAAACAGGAAGGCCGTTGGAATAAGCGCCATCGGCGCCGATAGAGCCGTTTGCGTTTTCATAATTCTGAATTTCAAATATTGATTCACTGCCATTTTCTGCTACTTCCGTGAACATATGAGAATACGATGGATCCAGGCTATATACACCTGAATTAATAACCGCTTCGGCGCTACCCAATGCACTGGCCCAGTTGCGACGGTACAAATATGTCTTTGCCTGTAATGCATTGGCAGCTCCAACTGTTGCCCGGCCAAGCCCCTCGGTTGGCCACGACACAGGCAGGTGCGCAATTGCATATTGCAAATCCTCATCAATAAAGGCGTATACTTCGTCAATCGTAGACTTGGCAACAATTGCATCACTGGGTTTGTACACTTTGTTTTTTATAATAGGCACTTCGCCGTAATCCCTTACCAGATCAAAATATGCATAGGCACGTAAAAACCTTGCTTCTGCTTCATTGACGATGCTTGCAGGATCGTCAGAAAATGCAGAGTCAACATCCTTTCCAGCACATTGGGATCCTAAGCTTAGAATTCCACGTGGACAAGTTGTCGCG
>JADMIO011398602.1_pt1 | contig 64438 bp, 106 predicted proteins | sample 8958161 | NCBI WGS metagenome assembly JADMIO01 (sample SAMN16585339, study PRJNA669376) | soil metagenome | isolation source: Crop rotation soil | place: USA: Cullars Rotation, Alabama | collected 2011 | reverse complement strand
GCCGCGACTTCAAGTCACGTGAATTCCAAGCTTCGGATCCCACTGTGCTGGAAAGAACTTCGCTATTGCGGGAAAAACGGGAGGGCGCCCCATCAGGCCCAGTCTGAGGCTAGTCTGAGGCTAGTCAACGTGCACGCAACCGGGCACGCGCCCCGACGTGCTCCAACTTAGTCAACCTTAGCAGAGACTTAGCCAAACTGCCCGCTCCCGCTCCCGGACCGGCGGCCGTCCGCCCCGCCCCCGCCGGGACCCAGCGTTATAAAAAGTGGCGGCCCCACGTCCCTTTTTTCTTGGGGGAAAATTGCAATTCTGGCGGGACAAAGCTACTTAGCCGTATCTGCTAAGGGGCGCAAGAGGTATGGTGAAGGAACTGCCGGTCGACGCGGGAAGATCCGATGCCGGGGGGAATTTGACATTTCCGCGTAGCCTCACTTCTTCCTGCTGCGTGGCCGTGTCATCACCATCATGACGATGATGGAACCAGACACGGACCCAAGCAGGAACCAGTATAGGTGGTTGATCATCGCAGCCTCATTCATCTACACGATGTTTCCGCATCCCGCGCGCACGATGCGGCGTCACTCCGGCGGGCGTTAGCGTGTGGGCACCTACGCAGCCGGATCTTCTCTCACATCCCCGGTCGGAATTTGCCGCAGCGTTTGCAGTAGACGCCGATATCGAACATGGCGCTGTATCGGTGACCGCGGAATAGGCAGATGAGCATGCGGAGTAGGCGCATACGTAGCACGCTCCTATACAGCCATATGATGGCGGCCAGACCGTAGCCGATGGCGAGGATGCCGAAGGTGGTTAGTCTGGCCTTAGTCACCGCACCCACCACCAGATCAGGCCGCTCACGCCACGTGTTCCTCTGGCGGGGTGGCGCGCTTTGCGTCGTCGATATCGCGTTCAATCAGCGCCCTGGCGCGGGACACGACGCCGGTTGCGTAGCCGATAGCCAGCAGTGTGTCTGCTCGTAGTCCTTCGCATTGTTCGCTGTTATGGATCGCCAGCAGATCCTGCAATACTCCGGCCAGCGTCTCGTGCACAAAGTCCCACCGTTTGATGGGATCATCGATGGCATTCTCCGGCAACGGGTGTGCTCCTTTCGATTTTCTCCAGCTTGTGCACTGCGGCAATCAGCACATCGATTGCACGCTGGCCGCCCCATTTGAGGTTCTTCTTTTCATGCGCCAGCACGCGTGCAGCGGTGATCACGGCTTGTTCAGCTTCGATGCGGTCACCCAGCCAGCGCATCAGCGAGGCTTGTTCGGGTGTCTCGGCGTCTTCTGGTCTCATATCCAGACTTCCTCAATCTCGGGCGCATCGGCCGGCTGGCGCTCTAGCAGCACCAGCCAAGGCGGTAGCAGTGAGCGCAGTGCTTGCTTTGTGTCGTGGGTCATGACGAACCGCGTCGACTTGGGCTGTGGTAGTGTGATGTGCATCCTGGCGACCCACTTGCCGGGGTATTCATAGGTGATCGGGCGGTAGACGACCCACATGGGTAGCCGCTCCTGGAGGCGCAGATGCAGGCGGTGGAGATAGGCTGCATTCGGGATAATGACGGGTGATGGCATTGCCTCTCCTTAGCGGGATACGCTAGCCTAACTAGAGGGAGACACGCAATGCAGAGTGGAATGCCGGATGTGCAGCGGATACCGGATGATGAACGTGTTGTGATCGTGGCGGCGTTAGTGGCCTATATCGTGCGCATGGAGGGGTTGCACGACGAGGTGGAGCGCGCCAAGCGGGTGATGCAGCGGGTTGTCGGGGTTGATAGTGAGGTGTGGGTCAGCCGTCCGGTTCGGCGCTGGGTGCCGCCGGATTGCTGCTAGCGGACCTTTGTCTTGCGTTTGAGCACCCAGTTGCAGCCATTGCCAAGGTTGAATAGGCCGCGGTTATCGCCGCGCACTTCGCCGTCTGCCTCGCTCTCGCCGGTCTTTGTGGTGGTGATCCAGTGGCTGCCGCTCTCGCCTGCGGCCCTGTGGGGGCTGCGGAATTTGGCCCGGTAGAGCGCCAATCGCTGTTGCGTCTTGCGCTCGCGGTTGGCGGCTTTGTCTGCCGCCTCGCTCTCTGCGTCGGGAATGGTGAGGTGGAGCATTATTCCACACCCCCGAAGTCCCACTCGTGGATCAGATACATCATGGCGCTGCACTCTTTTTCGCTCAGCACGTGGTGCGGATTGTGATGGCTCCAGGTGTATTTGGTGGGATGCAGGGTGTAGCCACGGTTCTGAAGGTAGCGGATGGCGTAGGCATCGCCACCATCAGGTTCATAGTGGCGCCACTCTTGGCGCAGTTGTTCCGTTGCGCTTGGCATCAGTGGCGCTGCTCCGGTGGCACGTCCTCAAACACCATGTCTCTGCCGTGCAGTGCCTGGGTCTGCGTATTGAGCTGGTGTAATTGCTCGCTGAAGTAAGTCAGCGCCACATGGGCTAGCATCATGGCCCGCTCATACAGACGTTCCGATCGCACTCTGATTGCCTCCATGGCGAGTTCGGGAGGCGTGTCGGGTGGCGTTTCCAGTCCGGTCATTACCTCAATCAGCCGCACGGCTAGATCGGCCTGCTTCAGATCCAGGGTGACGATATCGCGTGCGTCTTCCATCAGCTTCCTCCTATTGCCATTGTCACCAGTTGCTGGGCGATCCACACCACTGCCCATGAGGCTACGGTGAGCGCAATCACGATGCCCATCAGGATCATCACGTCCTGCTTCATGCCGGCGCTCCCTCTGCGATCGGCCAACCGAGCTTGCGCAGTGCGGTGGTGGTGCGCGGATCTGGTGGCACTTTCAGGTAGTACTGCACCAGCAGAAGCTGGATGATGAGCTGGCGTTCCTCGCTGCTGAACGGTTCCATCACTCGGTGCCCTTTTTCGGTGCCGGTAGCATCCCCTGCTTGACCCATGCTCTGATCATCCTGCGTGTGACCCAGTAGCCTGCGGCTTTGGCATCGGCGAGTAGCTGGTCTTCCGTCCATTCCCCCTCGCGCAAGTCTCTGCGGTCCAGAGGGTATGGGATTGGAAGGCGGACTACGCTCATTTGTCCGTATTGGCGGCTCCGTACAGTTGCGGGATGCGGCTTGGGATTACGCTGTACTGCTGACCGTGGCGGAATGCACGGCGAGTGAGTTCGTTGAACTTGGCATAGGCTTCGCGCATCTTGGCGTCGTTGGCATTGAAGTCACGCACTACGGTCGACGGAAGATGCCCGATGATGCGTGCTAGATAGTATGTGTTGTGGGGATAAGCGTCGGCCCAGTCGCTGAGTTTGCCAGCCGCTGCATCCAGATCATCGAAGGATTGGTGGTACTGGCACCCGTCCAAGGTCCAGATGATGGCGTATTCCATGGCCGTTCCCCTGCATTGAGCTGCATTGAAGGCAGTGAGCATACGCCGCTACCCCCTTAGCGGCAACCGCTAAGTTACGGATCTGTCATCCCCCGTTCCCCCGTACGGCTGTGCGCCGCTGCGTCACGCCGGTCGCAGCGCCGTCAGGCGCGACTGCGATCCGGCAGTGGACCGGCGGCGCTCGCACAGACAGAAAATTCAAAATGAATTTTGTACCTTTGATTTCCCCCATACGTCGGTCCAAGTCGCTTGAACGCTTGGTCGTCGTAGTGTAACCTACCCCCCGGTTGGTATCGATTGAACGTGACCGAACGACAGAACGGCGACCGGACGGTTTCACCGTCTGATGGAACGGCGACCGGACGTGCTACCGACGCCTAGCGAGAACCGCTAAGGGTGTGCTAACTCCCTCCCGCATGGCCAAACCCACTCGCAAGTTTGCCTTCGGCACCACCAATCGGTGGGGTCGGAAGCGGCGTCCTAGCGGCAGTCTTGATCCGGCGTATGACCCGCATCGCAAGCTGTCGTGGATTAACTTTGAGCTGATGGTGACGATTGTCCGTCAGCGCGCGATGCGGCGTCCGTGGGGGCCGCGGGTGTTCACCTATCTGCTGGTGGGCAAAAAGCCGTGGGTCAGAAAGGCTGGTCCGGTTGCCGGCACTGTCGGGTTCTACTGGGAGTGGGAGGGTGACTGCGCGCAATGCGGCAGCAAATTCATTTGCACATCGCCGCCAGAGGTCGGGCGTCCATTGCCGCGCACGTGTGAGAATTGTGACTATCGCGGCGGACGGCCGAAGCGGGGGGAGAAATGAGCAAGCAAGCGTTCGTGCTGGTGAGCACGGCATACGGGCCGATGATCGTCAACCGGATGGATTTTCTAAACGCGGGTGATGGTCTGGTCGGCGTCAGCGTGCAGCTACTGGCGACCGGCAAGTATGACCATCATGAGGGCAGCGCGATCGTCGCACTGCTGATGGAGCGGCGCAGTGCGTTCGGTGATGGCGTGCTCGTGCTGGATATCGGCGCGAACATCGGTGTGCGCACCATTCAGTGGGCCAAGCTGATGACCGGCTGGGGCGAGGTGCGGGCGTTTGAGCCGCAGTTACCTCTGTTCAATGCCCTCTGCGGCAACATCGCGCTCAACAACTGCTTCAATGCCAAAGCGGATTGTCTCGCGATCGGGAGCGATTACGGCAGCATCAGTGTGCCGGTGCCCGACTACACGAAGCCCGGCAACTTCGGCGGCCTAGAGCTGCGCGACCGCGGCAAGCCGGGTGGCTGGTATCGCGAATACATTGGCCAGACATACGATGAAATGGGATACGCCCTTGCGCCGATGGTCAAGATCGATGGCATGTCGCTGGAGCGACTGGATCTGATGAAGATCGATGTGGAGGGGATGGAGCTGGAGGTGTTGGAGGGAACGGCGGAAACAATCGACCGGCTGCATCCGATCATCGTTGCCGAAGCGATCAAGGTCGACAAGCTGGAGCTGCGCGAATGGCTGGAGCAGCGCAGCTATACTGTGGTGCCGCTTGGCTTGAACCTGCTTGGCATTCACGCTGACGATCCAGTTCACAGCTTCGTTTCGGTTGCTCCTCCGAATGCGGGTTGCTGACCAACGATTTGATCTAAGGTACAGAATAGCACTGGCTTCGCCTAGCGGACACCGCTAAGATGACCACAACGTGACACAGCCGGCAGGCGTTGGGAGGAGCGGTGAAAAATGTCGGACCAGGGATATTGGTGGGTGTCCGTGGTGCAGAAGGAAGCGAAGCTGTTCCACGGCGTGGTGATAGTTCTAGCGAATGGTCAAATTTCGGCAATAGTGCGGGCGAGTGCGGCGCTTATTGGCGTGCCGACTGACTATACCTATCACTGCACTGAATTGCCGGAATGCGTCTGCGTCATGCCGGCGCAGTTCCTGAACTCATTGCTAAGTAAAGATGAGGCGTGCGCTGTGCAGGCTTGGCTGCGTCCGCGGATTGCGTACTGCGATGACAGTAAGCCGCCGCGGCACTGCGATCATTGTAACAGATTGTATCGTGGCCCGGCTGTCTATTGCTGTCTGGAGTGTGCGGAGGCTGATGCATGAGCGAAGGGATGGTGTCACTGAAGAACTTCCCCGACGCTGAAGTGTGGCGGGTGTTTTGGTTTGGCCAGCTTCCAGAGGAACGGGATGCGGCGCGATTAGAGTTGTGGCGGCGCGGGATCAATCATCGAGCCTTGGAATGGGGAACGCGGGCGGATGCCTACACTACGAATGGAAGACGAGGCGGTTATCAGAGGGCGGGTTAGGTGCGCGTCCAGGTCGAAAGTTAAACCGGAATTTAATGTTCGCTGCCGCATAGGGAGGTGTGATGCCTGATTGGTACGAAACGATACGCCGCGATGGCGCGATGATTATGGAGCTGGCGCCTGAAGACGGTGACGGCCCGGCTCGCTGGTGCGTGCTCTACAAGCCGCCGAACGGTCGGCGCCCGGTCATGGTTAATTTCTGTCCATGCTGCGCAACTCCGCTTACGGATGCGGAGACTGCGCGCAAGACTTGCGACATGATCTGGCCGCTGCCCGATGCCCAGCCTGTCACACCCGTTTGTTAGCCGGCTGGTCCGCGCGCTGCGCGACCGCCATGGATACAAGGTGCTGGTGGAAACCGGCACCTTCACCGGCACAAGCACGATGTGGGCCGCCAACGAGTTCGACTGGGTTGTGTCGATCGACAAGATGGACACGCACGAAGAAACTGCACGCGCACGTTGCACAGATCCCTCCTTGCGCTGTTACCCTCTGTTACTTCGTGGCGATAGCCGTGTGGCGCTGGTGCCGGTTGTGGAGGCGCTGGATGCGATCAAACAGCCGGCGATCTTCTATTTGGATGCGCACGATATCAACAACCTGTACGGCGGAGGTAATGACTGCCCGGTGCTGCTGGAATTGCACACGATTATGATGGCCGACGAGCGGCATGCGGTGCTGATTGACGACGCGCACGACTTTTGCTCGCCGCCGATCCCAGAGTATCCCTCACTTGCGAAGATAGTGAGCTACGTGCACAACGGGCATCAGCTACGTGTGGCGCACGATCTGATAGTGATAGTCCCGGACGCAGCAATAGGAGCGGTTGATGCGTTCGTTGCAGAGCGCGTGGAGAGGTAACTAGCTCTTGCATTGTTCAACTATTAGCGATATGCGCTAAATCACATTCACGGTACACTAGAGAAAGTGCGATGATTGGTGGTGCTTGTGGCTTGACAACACCCCTGTCCGGGGAGCGCGCTGACTAGATGGCGACGTTCAGCAAGCGTGCCGGGATGTTCGGCCGCACTGTGATGCTGGAGGCAGAGGGGCAGATCCTTTCTGCGTTCGCCGATCACCCTCAGTGGGTGCAACCAGCCACCAGTCAGTGGCTGGCCAAGAGCATTGCCAAGCGCGTTGCTGGCCAATTCGTGGCACAATGGGATCGCATGTCGCGGGTGCGGAGCGCCACAGAGGGGTCTGTGGCCCGTGCGCGCGATGCCGACGACGGGTTGGCAAAAGCTAAGGTCAAGCCGTCACGTGGGCTGAAGCGTGAAAGAGCGAATGCTTCAGCGGGCGGGCGTCATAGTTACTGCGCCACGTCACCGTCCGCCGGGCCTAAGTTGCCGCCCGGCGGACGCACCGCGTTCGGCGACATCCTTCAGACTGCAATCGACAAGAGCCGGGAGACGAAACATGCCGTTTGACGGAGGGGGCTTTGGCAATTCCGAAAGGCTGCGGGAGCTGGAGCTGTTGCTGCGGGCGCGCCGCGCGATCGATACGCCGCAGAAGTGGTGCAAGCACCGTGTGCAGGCCAGAGGTCGGTTGTGTATGGCTGGAGCACTGATGCGTGGTGCCGGAATGACACGTGCCAAGATGCGATGGGAGGAACCTACGATCATGGCGAGATGCGTCCCCACCATGGCCCGGCGTGGATATAGGATACTCTCGCAGTACGTGCCGGAGCGGTTTGACGGCTCCGTGGAGGCGTTCAACGATAACTCGCACACACGCCACTCTGACGTGCTGGAAGTCTTCGACCACGCCATAACGGAATGGACCGCAAGGGCGGGGATCTGAAAGGGGTTGAGTTATGTGGATCAAAGACAGCGTTATCGAAACCGTCAACGAGAGTGCGCGGGTCTTCTACATCGATGCCGAGAGGGCTTGGGCCTGGAATGAGAAACGCGATGCGGACGATCTGCGTCTCATGTGCGGGTGGGCGTGGCAGGCTAAGGACGGTTCTTTGTGGGATACCGGGATAAGATCCAAGACTGAGGCTTACATCAAAGCGTATGAGGCGTTGACACATACGCGGCGCGCAAGCCCGCTTGCGAAGCGCGCTCGTTTGACCGTCGTGCATCAGCGTAAGGCGGCGTGACGTGCCGCGGCGCGCTCCGAAAAAGCCGGAAAGATACAACCCCGCATACGAAGGCATTGCGACTTTGATCCGGCGGCGGCTGGAGGAAAAGGGCTGGGGCAGAGGGGAGTTCAACGTCGCTATGGGGCGGCACCGCGACTACACCGGCTTCGCTCTGTGGTACAGGGCCGCAGGGCGTCCGACCGGAGAGAACCTGAAGCGCGCCGCCAAAGTGCTTGGCGTCAGCGTTGATGATCTGAAGCCGGGCGCGAACGGCGCAGCCAAGGCGATGACAACGCCGCTAGAAGCGCTCGCGCAATCGACCGAACTGGTGCCCTATAAGCCGCGCGCGGGACCGACGCCGCGACCGCGTGGAGATGTAGAAGCTAGCTTCGACTTCAAGACTAAGACCATGCATATAAAGTTCGACTGTCGGCTACCCATCGACGTTGGCCTGGACGTAATCAGACTGGTGGAGAACAGCGCCATACGAGGTGAAGAAGAAGGAACAGAGACGTGAAGAAGCCGACACAGAAACAACAGCGCAGCGAGCGGGAAGTTACTGAAGAGCTGACGCGTATCAAAGAGGCGTGGAATGTCCTCAAGGACATGGACGACCCGGCGCGTGATCGTGCGCTTGATTGGCTTCGGCACTGGTCGAATTACGAAGCTAACAACGGTGACTACTGTTGACGACGCAGTATGACTGCGAGGGGTGCGGCGTGCATGTGATCGGCTTTCTGCCGCCATTCGCCGATGGACGCGCGGTGGTGCCGCTTCACCGCTTCTGCGGTGTCTGTGCTTTTCTGAATGAGTACGAGGCGCCGGAGCGGATCATGGAGCTGCGCCGCCTCTGCGAGCCGGGCGGCTGGGAAAGCGAACGCAGCATCCGCGGGGTGGCATGATCCTTCACGCGCTCATGCAGTTGTTGCTGCCGGTCGGCGTTGCGGCGAACGCAGCGCTGATCGTGTACCTGGTCATGCTGGTGCGCCAAACCCGCAAGCTGAACCTGCTGCTGGACGCGATCTGCTTCCGGGCACTGTGCAACCGCCACGTCCCGGTGTGGCAGCCATGGTGTGTCATGCGCGGCCTGAACTTCGTCATCAAAACCTATCCGGCCGGGGAACAACCTTAGCGGCTTGCGCTAAGGCGCGGGGTTTGCTATAAGCCTCGCGCGCCGGATGGGCCGGCGTGACAATCCTAACAACTCGCGTCCTGTTGGATCGGTGGCGTCATTCCAGGCGGGTGACGCCACCACGCTTGTTGACTTAGCTGCATCAGCTAAGTTACGCGGCCACAATGTCGAAAGCGCCCAAGCAACCGAAGTGGCTGAACCTGTTTGAGAGGTTCATCGAACCACTCCGCATCGACAGCAAGGAGGTGGAGGGCGAGGCTGATGGCCGCGGGGCTAAGCTAAGCCTGTGGATGTCGCAGCGCCGCTTCCTGGAGGAAATAGCCGAAGGGCTGGAGCAAGATCAACGCACCTTCATTTGCCTTAAATCACGCCAGCTAGGCATCTCCACGGTCTCGTTAGCCGTCGACCTATTCTGGTTAGCCATGCACCCCGGCATGATGGGTGCCCTGGTCGCGGACAATGACAGCAACGCAGCCTACTTCCGTGCAACACTGACCCGATACATCGGCAGCTTTCCCAAGAACTTCTTTGGCTCCGACTTCCAGTGCGTCACCAACAACCGAAACTTCCTGAAATTCAGCAACGGCTCCAGGTTAGACTTCCTAGTTGCGGGCAAGTCAAAGAAAGCATGGTCCGAAAGCCGCGGTTACACCCTCGCGCACGCCACCGAAGTATCTAAGTATGGCACCATAGAGGGTTTAGCATCGTTCCGAGAGAGTTTAGCAGAGCAACATCCGAACCGCCTATTCATCTACGAAAGCACCGCAGCCGGTTACAATCACTGGCGCGATATGTGGATCAGCGCTGGCAATGATCCCTACACCCAACGCCGGTTTTTCATCGGGTGGTGGGCCAAGGAAATCAACCAGATCGGCAAGAAGGACAAACGCTGGAGCGTTTATGGCACCGGGCAACTGGATCAGCGCGAGCTGGAGCTGTGCAAGCTGGTGCGCGAGAAGCACAATCACCGGATCACCGATGAACAGCTTGCTTGGTATCGCTGGCGCCAGAGTGAGGAAGCTGCCGACCCGAACTTGCTGGATCAGAACCAGCCATGGATCGCCGAACAAGCCTTCATTCAGACCGGCTATTCGTTCTTCCAGCCGCGCTACATTCAGCAGGAGATGCAGCGCGTCTATGACAGCGACGACGGGCTGTTCAAGGGTTACAAAATCTGGATCGGCAACGACTTCTGGGCAACCAAGCTGGAGCAGATCGGCGACCAGGATCGCATGCACGAGGTGGAGCTGCGCATCTGGCAGGATCCGATCAAGGAAGCCCGTTACGTCATTGGCTGTGATCCCGCCTATGGGCGCAATGACTGGAAGGATCGCCACGGCATCACGGTCTGCCGCTGCTACGCCGACAAGCTGGTGCAGGTGGCGGAGTATGCCGACCATAATATAGAGACGCGCCAAGCCGCCTGGGTGCTGGCCTATCTCGCCGGGGCTTACCGCAACTGCGTGGTGAACCTGGAGCTGGGCGGGCCGGGCCGCGCCGTGCTCACCGAGTTCGATTACCTCCGTCTCCAGGTGCGGGCGGAGATTTACAATCAGCGGGCCGAAGAGAAGGGCTGGCAGGACTTCTTGGCCAACGCGCGGTGGTATCTCTACCACAAGCCGGACAGTCCCGGCGCTGGCTACGTCTACGCGTGGCAGACGCATAGCCAGAGCAAGTTTGAAATCATGAACCAGCTACGCGACAGCTTCATGACCAAGACGCTGATCGTGAACAGTATCCCCGCGCTGGAGGAAATGGCCTCCGTGATCCAGGACGGTGCGGAGATAGCCGCGCCCGGCCGGAACAAAGACGATCGGGTGTTCGCGCTCGCACTCTGCAATCGCGCCTGGATCGATCACGTGCGCGCCGGGATGCTCACGGAAGGGCTGACCTATGAGCGCCTTGTGGCCGAAGAGAACGGTGAGCGAGCGCGTGGCGCCGTGGTGGTCGACCGCATCGTGTACGACTGGTTCCGTCGCCAGGAAGAGATGGCCACCAATCCAGAGGTTCCAGAATGGATGCGCGAAAGGGGGCTGGCGTGAAGCAGGCCAGGGTGGTGAACGTCGAACAAGAATTGCAGCACGACGACATGGGGTATCTGACCGGGCCGCAAACAGTGGTCTGGCAGCCGGTTGAAGTGGCGCCGCAGGACGGCCGCCCGCTGATGATGAAAGCAAGCCTGGAGGATGAGGGGCCAGGCATGCCGGCGATATGGCATCGCACGCGCCGATGGCAGGGGCGCGGCTGGTCACAGGTGGGCTTCTGGGCCAATCCGCACACCAAGTGGCCGCTCAAGTTTGTGCCGCACTACTGGCGGTTTCCGGTGTATGGAGCGAAACGATGAGTGATGTCTCGCCCGACCACGCGTTCATTGAGCTGCGCATGAAAAGCGGCATTCTCGTGAGGCGGACACTCCCCCTCACTATGTACGAACAAGCGTGGGATCGTGGCTCCCTCATAACCGATGTTCTTGACGGTGCGCTGGCCGAAGCGCGGGCCGCTGAAGCGGACAATCCATGACCAGCTACAAAGTCACCTTCCGATGCGGCGACTGCGGCCATGTGTTCAAGCGCACGATGGAGCTTGAGGCGCGCGATCCGAAGTGCCCGCACTGCCAGAAAGCGCAGCGCGCCCGCGGCATGGACATGGCCGGCAAACCGCCGGCGGTCGGTGGCTCCATCATCGGCAAGGCCGTCGACACGACGGCGGAAATCGTCATGCAGGATCACGGCATGACGGACATGCGCGACAACATTCGTCAGGGCGAGGTATCGACGCCGAAGCTGGCGCCGCATCTTCAGCGGCAGGTGGACAACTTCTTTGGCGGCACCAAGGCGCTACCGAGACAGTGGGGCCTCAATGCCGGCGCGATTGCGCAGCGCGCCATGGCCGGCGGTTACCGTGATCCAGGAGCAATCGACCCGCTTGCTGGCACCCACAAGGTGGGTGTTGCGGCGCGTCCGCGCGTGAACGTGGTTGCCAGCGACAGAAAGGAAGGGTGATGGTCGACGTACCGAAAGTGGAGCCGGAGCTGCCACCTAACCAGCGCCCGAACTTCCACCTGGACAATGTGCTTGGCTCGCCGGGCACCACACTGCTTGGCGCTGGGTGGCTGCTGAACACGGTCGGCGGCCAGATCATGACCAACGGCGTTCCGGTCACGCCGGCCGGCTGGGTGGGCATGGGGCTTAATGTGCTGATCGCCGCTGGAGCGGTGCTGGCGCGGCACTAAGGGGAGAGACCCGCATGGAACTGCTGATCATCCTCCTGGTGCTGTTGCTGATCTTTGGCGGAGTGCGCCTGCGCAGCGGCATCGGTCCAGGCGATCTGATCAACGTCATTCTGCTGATCGTGGTCGTGCTGATCGTTCTGTCCCTCTTTACGCCGTATCCGTACCACTACCGGATCTGGTGACCCGGCGGGCGCCCTGCGACCCATACTATATAGTGCCAGCCTTTCCGGTTCAGGTACTTCAGCACGACGGATGTCCGCTTGCCGCGCGTCCAGCCAAGGATATCGGCGGCGCGCGTGACGCGCCCGTTGTGCGCGATGAAGGCGGCGCAGAAGTGCGGCGCGGTGACTTGGTAGACCAGCTCAGCCATAGCGACCGAACAGCCGCTTGATCCGCCACCATAGCCAGCCGCGTCGGGATTGCTCGCTGGCTCGCTGCCAGACCTTTTCCGCGGGCGTCATGGCCTTAGCGTAAACGGCTAATGAGCTATTGTCGATTGATCTAGCCTCCGTGTGCTAGCCGCCGGCAATGCGCGTTCCGTCTGAAAACATCGTCGGGTGGGCAAGTGAGATGGTCCGCTTGTGCACGCCATCTCGCGTGGAGCGCATTCAGCGCGGCGCAGTCTACCGCAATATGTACCTGACCGCCGACGAGAACGGCGACCCGCAAATCTACAACAAGACGTACGCCTACCTGGATAACCTCTCCAGCTACCTTTATTCGCCGGTTGAGCTGCGGTTTCGCCTGGAGAAATATGGCGCAGAGACGATCGCCGATCGGGCCAAGTTCCGCGCCGCGGCAACGGAGCTGCACCGCCAGATCCGCTCCGCCAACGTCGACACGATGGTAGAGCAAGCCGTTCTCTGGGCGCTGGTGAAGGGCAAGACGTTCATCAAAATGAGCTGGAACAGGGACGGTTTTGAACCGTTGCTTGTGCAACCCGAGTTCATGGGCGTGCTGGAGGAAAACGTCGAGACGCTGGATCGGCAAGAGGCGTTCGTGCACACGACGTACGTCACGCCGACCCGGTTCCAGGACATGGTGGAACACCTGCCGAACCGCTCCGAATTGCTGCGCAAGGTGGCGAAATATATCGGCAACAGCAACAACACTGACCTTTCGCCGACCAGCAATAACATGCTGCGCCAAGTGGTGATCGGTGGGCTGAACCCCTACCGGGCGGCCGGCACACAGGGCAGCGGCAGCCGCGGCGTGGTCAACTGGATGGTGGGGCCGAACCCGACCTTCGCACCGCAGCTTCTGGCCAAGTTCATCCCGATTGACGAACTGTGGGTGCGCGATAGCCAGCGCGACGACGAGTACACCACGATCCAGCTCGTCGGTAACGACGTGCTGCTGACGCAGCCGACCCGGCATCGGAACCTGTTTGCCGACGCTTTCGACCCAGAAAACAAGGAGCGGCGCACACAGCCGGCGGAGATGAACCCGCTGGCCGGGCATCATCCGTTCATTGAGTTCTGCCCGAACCGGCTGGAGGGGTATTTCTGGGGCCTCAGTGAAATGAACCTTGTGGGTCTCCTGCAAGCCTCACTGAACCAACGCATCAACGGCATCAATCTGATGCTGCGCATGCAGGAGAAACCGCCGCGGGCATTCATCGGCTCCAACGGCATCACGCAACAGATCCTGTCCAGGCTGAACAAGCCGGACGGCTATCTGACGGAGAACAATCCGAACGCCAAGATCCAATCACTGGCGCCGGAGATACCCCGCGACCTTTGGGAAAGTCTGCACGAGCTGGAGGGGATGTTTGACCAAGTGGGGGGATTTGCTCCCGTGTTGCAGGGGCGAGGCGAAAGCGGCGTGCGTGCGCAGGGGCATGCCGAAACGCTGGTGCGGACTGCATCGCCGCGCTTCAAGGATCGTGCACTTGCTGTTGAGAGGCAGGTGGAAGAACTTGGCGGCCTGTGCAGCGACCTTCTTCGCGCCAAATGGGTGAAGCCGATCGTGGCGTGGGTATCGCCGACTGGCGCGCAGTCAGTCGAAACGATCGTGCCGCCGACCAGCCAGTTTGACGAACCGCCGGTCCAGGGCAGCAAGCCGATTGAGTTCCTGTTTCACCAGCTCCCGGAGTGCAAGGTGACGGTGGATAGCCACTCCAGCTCGCCGGCCTTCAGCATGGAAAGCCGCGAACTGGCGTTCGCGCTCGCCAAGGCCGGCGCGGTCGGGCCGGAGCAACTGGTGGAGCTGACGCACCCGCCGCATGAGAGTTCCATCATCACTGACATTGAGCGCCGCGAGGCGCAGAAGGCGGAGATGATCCGCCAGCATCCCGAGTTGCTTCTGCATGAGGGCGGGAAGCGCTCGCACCACGCGCCCGGCCGATGAGCGACAACCCGTTCCCTGATCAGTACGGCCTGCGCTCTGCCCTCAATGGCGGCTACGCGGCAGGGCCGCTGGTGCCGTTCAAGCCGGACTGGACCGATCGCTTGCTTGGTCGGCGCCAGTGGCAACCGATCCGGCCAAACCCACAAGGTGGCGGCGACTTCCTGCCGCGAAGCTATGTCGACCAGCACAGCCAGGATCTGTTGGAGGGGTCCAATCCGCGCGAGGTGATCCCGTTCTGGGCGCGTCACCAGGATCTGACTGACCAGTACAACACGCAGCTACCGCCGCTGCTGGAAAGCCAGTTCCAGTCTTGGCTGCGCCAGTCGGGCAAACAGCTTGATCTATACGACTACGATCTGCGCGGTGCGTGGCTGAAGGGCGAGGTGGGCCGCGGTGACGATCACATGCCGGACACCTGGAAGAAGCCGAACCATCCGACGTTCAGCGATCAGTCGCAGTACAGCGGCGAGAAAACGCCCGGCGGAAAGTGGGAACAGTCGCCCGATGGGGCGTGGAGCTTCACGCCATCGGAGTACAATCTGAAGCAACACAGCATCGATGAGATGCAGGAGTATTGGCAGCGGGCGGAGCCGCCGCAGAATAAGCTACAGATCCAATCATGAGCGGTAGTCTCGCCTACGCAATCCAAGGGCAGGAAGGCAGCGGGCCGGAGGATGTAAGCCCGCGCGGCGCGGTGGGCCGCATGCAGGTGACCCGACCGTTCTTCGATACCTTTGCCGCCCCCGGCGAGGAGTTCAACAACGAGGCCGATCGCCGCGCCGTGGCGCAGCGTGGCCTGCGATACTATCAGGCGAAGTATCAAGATCCCGCCCGAGTGGCGGTGGCGTATTTCAGCGGCCCGGCGAACGTGGCGCCGCCCGGCAGTCCGGTGCCGTGGATCAAGAATGTGAACGATGGCACCACCAGCGTTGCGCAGTATGTGAACGGGGTCATGGGCCGGCTTGGCATGCGCCAGCGCTATGATCCGAACCATCCGCAAGTCAGCCGCGAGGAAGATGCCGCGATACTGACTGGCGGGCGCGAGCAGGGCGAGGACACCGACCTGAACATGACGCCGCAGCCGGACAGCCTGCATCAGCGGGACTGGTACGAGTATCGGGAAGACCCGGCGAACTGGATGCCCGTGCCGATCCCCACTCAGTCGCCGGCCGGCATGACGGGGCAAGGATTGCCGCCGGGGCCTGGAATGCGCAAGGCATTCGCGACACCGTATCTGAACAATCTAACGCGCGTGCTGAAGCAGTCTTATCCGCGTCCGCCGTGGAGAACATGAACTATAAGTGCGACCCAACGCCCAACCACCATGGCCATCAGATGTACCTGGAATGTGTCACCGTATGCGTGAATTTCACTGACGTTTTAGCCTTCACGCTGCCGCTGAATAAGGCGCACTTTGACAACATGGTTGTCGTGAGTGACACGGCCGATGAGCAAACGAAAAACCTCTGTAGCCACTATCATGTGCGATTGGTGCAGACTGATGAGTTCTACTATAGCGATCAGGCGTTCGCGAAAAGCAGAGGCATCAATGTGGCTTTGCAGTCTTTGTCGCGGCGCGACTGGGTGCTCCACTTAGACGCCGACATTGTTTTACCGCCGCGGACACGGGAGATACTTACCAAGATCCGCCTGGACCCGAACTTCATCTACGGCATCGACCGCATGATGTGCCCCTCCTATGAGGCGTGGGTGCGCTACATGCAGACGCCGACGCAGCAACACACCGCAGAGACGTTCGTTATCCCGGAGCCGTGGCCGATCGGTGCGCGCGTGGCGCGGCTGCAAAATGACGGCTGGATGCCGATCGGATTTTTCCAGCTCTGGAACGCGAAGCACAGCGGCATTCACGACTACCCTTTGCAGCACGGCACGGCCGGTAGGACCGACATGCTGCATGCCATGCGATGGCCACGTGAGCGGCGAGCGCTGATCCCGGAACTACTTGGCGTGCACCTGGAGGGGCCGATCGCGCCCGGTCAGAAAAACTGGCGGGGCCGCCGCATGAGTTGGTTCGGACCATCGCCGCTTGCACTCACTCCACCTATGCCGCCACCGCGTGATTAGCGGATATCGCTAATCATTGCTGGTTGACTGATCGCATCCCCGCTGCATAGGACACTTGCGCCATCGATCTTGGTGGCGACAGCGGTCGGTATGCCTTGAAGCCCTGACCGCTTGTTCATGGAGGGTTAAATGGCTCGGCGCCGCAAGCATCGTCGGAAGTAATTCCCAGCGGGCCGGAGTGTCTGTCACTCCGGCCGCGTGGACTTTCGGCGGGATAGGATAGCGAATTGGCTCTCCCTCCCGGCATGGCTCCGCCACCAATGCCGCCGCAGCTTCGGCAGCCGCAGCCAGGACTTGGCGCGGTAACGCAGCCGCAGGGCAATCCCGGCAACATGGCCGCAGGTATCAGCGCCGTGCGCAACGGCGTGCAGATGCTGCAAAAGGCGCTGGATGTGATCCCAGTCGGCTCGGAGCTGCATGCCGATGTGCTGAAGGCTCTTACCAATCTGAGCAAGCACATGGAGGCGGGACAGAGCGCAACGCCAGCCTTGGATCAGCAGCAGATGCTGATGGCGGCCAAGGCGGCTGCGGCGCAGCAACCGATGAACGCGCTGCAACGCATGTTCCCACAAGCACCAAACCAGCCACCGGCCGGAATGCCGGGCGCTGGAGGCGGCGGAATGCCGCCAATGATGCCAAGCGGCGGGCCACCGCCGGGCGGCGGTTAATCGAAAGGAACGACAATGGCGAAATTTCCCGGCCCATATGTCAGCGATGTGCGTGCGGACGATCCGATCATGGAGCGCGTCCCCTTCCCGCACACCGGCATCGGCGCGCGTCCGTCCGGCATGCCATCCGGCATGAGCAATTCGCTGAACATCGATCATGTCGGTGGCTCCACGAGCGGCACACTCACGAGGCGCCAGAGCTAGTCAATGAGCGATAACGTCGAAGTCTCCAGAGCCGAACTAGACACGCTGCGCCGCGGCTATGCGTTGCTGGATCGGCTTTGGACTGATCCCGCGGACGGGCTGACCGTCAAGAAGATCGCCAAGAAAGTAGAGCCAACGCTGAAGGTTCCCGACTTGGATCTTGTGACGCAGGTTAGCACTGCGCACGATGAAAAGTTCGCCGCGCTGGAGAAGCAGAACACCGAACTGCAAGAGCGGTTGGAGAAGTTCCAAACAGAGCTGCGCGAGAGAGACGAGGACACCAAGCTAAGCGGCAAGTTTGAGAAAGTTCGCAAGGACTTTGGCCTGACTAACGAGGGCTTGGATCAAGTTGTGTCGCTGATGAGGGAAAGGCAGATCGCCGATCCTGAAGCCGCAGCCGCGTTGTGGTCGCGCAATCAGCCGCCGGCACCAAAGCCTGTCACGTCACCGAATTATCTGCCTGCCTCCCTGGACATCATGAACCAGTTCGGGCCGGAAGAAGAAATGAAGCAGTGGCTGGCCGATCCGCTGAAGAAGTTTGACAACGAGGTTGCCAAAATTCTCAGCGAAACGCCAATGTGATTGGAGTAATTTGAATGTCCGGCACACTTACTGGTCCAGTCTATGGCGGTCTAGTACCGGGTGGCGCAATCGGCCAACAGCTACAGGCCATCACCCGGCGCGCGGTAATTCCGTCAGTCTACGTCCAGATTTATCAGTCGCACCCATTGCTATCGCTGCTGTTCAGCAATGCGCAGCGCGCCCGCGGTGGTGTGTCGATGATCACGATCCCAGCGCAGGGTGCGAGCTTCGTATCTTTCTCATGGGGTAGCTTCGCTGGCGACTTCCCGATGCCAACGGATGTGGCTGCGATCAATGATGCGCAGTTCAATCTGAAACTCGGCATGATCCCGATTGGCTTCTTCGGGATGGAAGCGATCGTTCAGAGTTCTGAGGTCATCATTCCGAAGCTGCGCGCGGTCATGAGTGACGCGGCGGTGGTGATGAAGCAGGCGCTGGCCGGCTATATCTACAGCAACAACCAAGCGACACCGAACGTCATCGACGGATTGCCGCAAGCCTATGACGACGGCACGAACGTCACGGCATATGGCGGCATCACTCGCGCCGGCAATCCTTGGTGGATCGGGCAGTATTATCCGAACCCGATGCAGATCACTACGCGCCAAGGCATGGCGGTGTGGCTGACACAGATCATGACCGGGGCCGGCGGCGAAAGCGTCGACTTTGTTGTGATGAACCCGGCGCAATGGGCCGCGCTGATGAGCGACTTCATGGGCCTGGAAATGTTCCAGACCGGGCCGCGCTCGCGCTACGGGATGGATGATGTGGTGAACGCGGGCTTCCGCGCGATCCGCGTTCTGGATACCCCGATTTTCCCCGATCCGTTCTGCCCGATGGGCACGGTATTCGCCATCAACAGCCGCTATCTCGCGCTGTACGTGAGCGAGTTCACGTCGCCAATGGTGTTCTCCGGCTTTGAAAGCCAGATCCCGAACGGGCAGATCGCAAATATCGGCGTGCTGATCACCGCACTGGACCTTGTATGCGCCAAGCCGTCATCGGGCGCGTATGCCGTGAATGTGCCGGGTGGCGCGTGGCCGAACACACTAGCAACTCCGGCAGTACTCTAAGGAGCATTTGACAGATGGCTCTCGTTTTTGGCGCATCCGGCGTAACTCCAAGCCTCCGCGGGCAGCCGTCCATGAAGTATGCGCTTCAGGCCGGCGAGGTTACTCTTATTCCTGCCGGCACGTGGGTAATCCGACCGGGGAATTACTGCATCGTTCAGCAGTACAACCCGATCACCACGTGCTGGGAGAACATGAGCGATACCGGCACGCGAGACAATTTCTGGGTCAACAGCGACGGTGTGAACTGGCGCGTGGCCAACACCACAGGGTGCGTGGTCGGCGCGCTGATCACCAACGCCGGCAGCGGCTACACGGGCAACCCGGCATGCACTGCCGCATCGGGTGGCGCGACGTTCGTTTCCATCCTTGGCGGGGCGATCAACACCACTGTTACGGTGGTGAAGGGCGGCACAAACTATGTGTATCCGCCGCAGGTGCAGATTGCCGCGCCGCCCGCGCCCGGCGTTCCGGCAACAGCGTATTGCACGCTATCAGGCGGTGCAGTCAGCACGATCACTGTGACCAATCAGGGCGCCGGTTATCTGATCGCGCCGGCAGTGACGCTGGTCAACGATCCGCGCGACACGACGGGCAGCGGCGCGAGCGCCACCACGACACTGACTGGTAGCGGCACGTTCACCGCTATTCTGGTCAGCAACCACGGCACGCCGCTTACTTCGGTGCCGAACCTGACGCCAACCGGAACGGCCGGCAGTTCTGCGGCAGCCACGGCGATCATGAACTTTACGATCACCGCCTACGGCATCAGCACGGCAGGCGCCGGCTATACCGCGGCGGCTGGGCATGCGTCGATCATGATCACGCCGACTGCCACCGCCGGCACGGCGGCTTACACGAACCCGGACTATCAGACCGGCATCACCCGCATGCGGGCGTGCCTGATCAATGCCGTTACCTCTGGTGCCGGTGCGATCACCACGACGCAGCAGGTTATCGATGGCGGCTGCTATCAGGCCGTGCCGGGCGTGCATGATGTGGCCATTCCGGCAAACGATGCCATCGTGACCACCGCAGCGGTTCTCTCACTGAGTGTCGGCGGGACGAACGATAGCTTCCTGATGCTGGCGGTCTGATGACAGTGGATGGCGCTGCAATACTACATCGAAGATACGCAAGCGCTGCTGCATGATACGAGCGGGCTGTTTACGCCCGTCTCGCAGCTCACACGTTGGATCAACGCGTCACGCCGGCAGGTAGCGCAACGCACCGGCTGCATTCGCATCCTCATCGGCGGCAACGCGGCTTTCGGAAGCAGCGCGCAGCCCGGCGTCATGACGCCCGGTCCCGCGCTTCCGGGCCAGACTGAAGCCGGCACGTCGCCATTTCCGCTATTCACCACGATACAGGGTGTGGAGCGCTACCCGTTCGGCTACGCGAACCCCTACATCGCCAACCAAAATTCCGGCGTGAAGGGCATCATCGATGTGTTCAACGTCGGTGTGTCGTGGGGTGGTGTGCGGCCAAACTTGAGTTACATCCCGTGGGATGAACTGCAAGCCTATGGGCGATCATACAACTTCGGTGTGACCAGCTATCCGTTCTACTGGTCGACCTATGGCGATGGTGAAGCGGGCGAGGTCTGGCTGTTCCCGATCCCAACTACCAACTCAGAGATGGAGTGGGACTGCACATGCATCCCGCTTGATCTGCAAAGCGACAACGATCCAGAGGCAATCCCGGAGGGCTTCCGCAACGCGGTGAAGTACTACGCCGCGCACTTGGCCTATGTCGGCAGTCAGCGTCCGCAGTACTCGCAGATGATGCTGCAAATGTTCAACGAGACGCTTGGCATCGGGCGCGTGGCATCCGACCGCGGCAAGGTCAACGATTACTACTGGTGGAATAGCGTCTACTAGCCATGGCAATGCTCCCCGAAGGGCAGCGTGGCCAACGTGAGACAGCGCGCCTTGGTCTGCCGGATGGCTTCAAGCCATACAGTCCATTCCCATTCGGTGGCATCAACCAGCAAGCATCACGCTCGGCGATTGCCAACCAAGAGTTTTTCTGGCGCGAGAACTTTATCAAGGTCGGGCCGGGCTACTTGCGGTCGATGTATGATGTCGGCCCATCCGCCTACACCGTCAGCGATAATCGCACCATTCGATCGTTCTTCTGGTTCGGTCTTGGCAACAGCACGCGCCTGTGTGCGATCTTCCTAAGCGACGGTTCCGGTGTGCAGCTCAATCTGGACACTGGCGCTATCACGGTGATGGCCGGCGCCGGCACATTTGCCCCAAGTGACAACACCGGCAGCAATCCAGCCTGCGCGCAGTGGGGCACGCAGTACCTGCTGATCAGCAACAACCACAACGCCAATGCCTACTTCGTGTGGGATGGCACGCTCCTGTACCGCTCCGGCGGCCTGTCTCCGAACGTCACCATCACCAACGGCGGCAACAATTACACGAGCGCGCCAGCCGTGACCGCGTATGGCGGCAGCGGCAGTGGCGCCACGTTCTCGGCTTCGGTCGCGAACGGATCAGTGGTTGAGGTGAAGGTGACCAACGCCGGCACCGGCTATGTGGCTGGCGATCTGGTTCAGCTCGGCTTCAGCGGCGGCGGCTCCGACACGACGCCGATCCTGACTGCCGTCATGTCAACCGGCGGGCTGGCGAACGTCATCATCACCGATCCCGGCAGCGGCTACACGGCGGGCGTTTATGCGCTCGGCATCGCTGGTTCAGGCTCTGGCGCGGCTGGCACTTACACCGTGTTGACCACGGGCGAGGGCGTGTCATCGGTCAGCATCACCGCCAGCGGCAGCGGCTACAACGCATCGCCGACCATCACCTTTCCCAGCGGCGGCGGCAGCGGCACTTCAGCCGAAGGCATCCTGACCACCGGGCAGATTGTGGCGTCAGTGACCGTCACTGTGGCCGGCACGAACCTGACAGGCACGCCGCTGATCACTTTCACGGGCGCCGCCGGCAGCGGCGCGACGGCGGTTGCCACCGTCTCCGGCGGCGCGATTAGCAGCGTCACCGTGACGAATGGCGGCACGGGTTATGATGCCGCGCCGTTGGTCACCCTCAGTCCAAGCAACGACGCGGCGCAGGGAACGGTGGAAATCATGCCCACCGGGATCAGCGGCAACATCATAGAAACCTTCCAGTCGCGCGTCTGGCTCGGCGTCCCATTCCAATCCGGCACCGTGAGCAACGGCGGCACGTTCCTAGTCAGTGCGCCGAACAGCTACACGGACTTCGCCACATCCGATGGCGGCCTGATCTTCACGTCGACCGATCCATTCCTGCGGACGCGCTATGTCAACATCAAGCAAACCAACGGCTATCTCTATCCGATCGGTGATAGCTCTGTGTCGATCGTCAGCAACGTGCAAACCACTGGCTCGCCTCCTACCACGACATTTAACTACCAAAATACGGACCCGCAGATAGGCGCACAGTGGCGCGATAGCGTGCAGCCATTCGGCCGCAGTCTGATATTCGCCAATCACAACGGCGTCTTCGCCCTGTATGGCGGCGCGGTGCAGAAGGTCAGCGACAAGATCGATCGCCTGTTCGACAACGCGGACTTCACCAGCGCTGGCGTCTCGCCGACTGCGGCCATCTGCTACGTCCGCGAGACCAAGCTGTACTTGCTGAACATGACACTGACCGATCCGCGCACGCAGGCGCGGCGCACGCTGATGGCGGCATGGGATGGGCGCGAGTGGTCGATCGCAAGCCAAACGTCGACATTTACTTACATCGGCACGCTGGAGACCAATTCCGACATCACGGCCTACGGCACCGAGGGCACCAAGCTGATGCCGCTATTCGCCGTGCCGTCCGCCAGTCTGACCAAAACATGGTCGACAAAGCTGTACGGCGTGGAAGACCTGTTCATCACGAAAATGTCCTACGGCTTCTACACGCAGCTCACGGACTATTCGACCGCACAAAGCGGGGTCACGGTGACGGTGACCGTGGACAATGGTGTGGCGTCCTATCCTCTGCCGATCGGCACCACGACGATCAGCGCGCCGTTTCCAGAGTTGGCCACCTTCGCTGTGCGCTCCGGCGACATACCGGGCGAAGTGCTCGGCTGCACCTTCACGTCGTCATCGCCCGATTTTGTCGTCACGCAAGCACTGCTGGGCTATTACGACCAGAGCGCGCTGGCATAGCGCGATGGTCGAAGTTCGCAAATTCTCCGTAAGTCTCTCTCGCAGCCTTCTCCCAAGCCGCCGCCGCATCTTCCTTTGTTGGGAAGCTGCCCAACCACAGTGGCTTTCCTCGCCTTGCCGCAAGCTGGCTGTACCATCGGCCGCGTCGGTGATCGAAGTACGCTCCCTTCAGGCCAGAGGCGCAGTAGCCTGGGGTGTTGCGGCGGTTCTGTTGCGAGGTTGCTGGTCGCAGGTTATCCAGACGGTTGTCAGTTTTGTTGGTGTTGCGATGATCCAGGCCATGCTCCGGCCATTCGCCATGCACCAGGAGCCAGATTACGCAATGGGCGTAGTACTTCCGATAATTGATAGCCACCCCCAAGTAACCATGGCCATAAGGAAAGCCGGCGAACCATCCGGTGGATCGGCGCCCTTTTCGCTTTTGTTCGCCATCGCAAAAGCCCTCGCTCTGGGTCGCACTCCAGTTGCTCGCGCGCCTCTGTTGCCGTCAGCGGCTTTCGCTTCATTTATCCTGCCTTGGCGTGCCATTGTATGGCGCGTATCTTAGCGGATATCGCTAACAAAAAGAAGCCGGCGGTAGGAGCCGCCGGCTAGTCAGTTCACATCTGGGAGGAAACACTACGCGAGTAAGTATCGCTGGCACCCAGCGCGCACGCAAGGAGTTTTGATATGGCGAGAGTGCATTTCCCGTCGTTGGTGGCTGACGGTGATAACCCGGTTTCGCAGTGCGTTGCCTACACGGCGAATGGCACGCTGAAGAACGGCATCGGCGGTGATGGTCGCGAATGGGATGCTGTGACCCCAAGCGCAAACGGGCCGCGGTGGGGTGCATCGGCAGAACTGATGTTTGCCGCTATGGCGCCATCGCTTCAGCCGGAGCGGATGCAGATGGGGAAGCTGCGCAAGCGATGATCGCCGAACTGCTGGTGGTGCCGCAGTCTGAAGATGAATGGGAGCGGTGGTCATGGCACCATCGCTCTGATCATCAGGAGATAATCGCGGCAATCAGGCAGCAGAAGAAACTCATGTTGACTGAGTATCAGGTGGAGCCGATCGCCTGGAACCAGTTTGAGTACTGGTTAGAAGCCAATGAGCAGATGCACTACGACATGAACCTTGCGCTGCAATTGCAGAGTTCGGATCTTGGTGACTTAAACCCGCGCGATCAGGGTGTGTTGGCGAACTGGATTTACTTTCACTGGCTTGAACACAACACGGCGCGACAGGCGCTAGGGATCTGACATGAACGCGATGCCGCAGTGGGGCAGTCTGGCCGAAGCGCTCGGCAGCATGGGGCGGGGCAAGGACAGTATCGTTGCCCACATCACGCCGCGTGAGGCTTCGATCCTGAAGGCGTTCGGCGGCAGCGGCACGCGCAATCCGCACACTGGCTTTCTGGAGTTCGATGACGGCAGCGCGGGTGGCGCTCCAGCAACACCGGGTGCGTTCGGCCTGCCGGCCGGGACACAGACCACATTCCCAGATGCGGCAGCGGCGCAGGCGGCCGGCTTCATTCCCGGCAATGCGGCCACCGGCACGACGCCGGGTAGTTGGTACTGGGATGCGACTGGTGCGGGGTGGGCGTCCAATCCATCGTTGGCAAACCAGTACCAAGCGATGACGGGCAGTTCGCCCTATGCCGATGTGACGGGCCAGATCACGATCACCGGCTCGCCGCAGCTCGTGTCGTCGTACGGGCAGGACAGTGTTTCTTCAGCCGCTTTTCCATCGGGCGCGGTGCCGCTGACTTCTGCGGCGCAACAGCAAGAGCAGCAGATTTACCAGCAGGCCGCGCTGCAAGATCCGTACAAGCAGTTCACGCCGCTTGACCCGAACCAACAGGTTTTCGCGCCGGGCCTGGACCCGGTTTCACGCGGTCTGCTGGAGGGCGATACGCGGTTCATTGCCACTCCCGGCAATCCGAATTTCTCCATCGATCCAGCCACCGGGCAGGCATCACTCACGCCAGCGGGGCTGCAAGCCTACCAGCAAGCGACCCAACAGGACTTGCAGTGGGCAGAGACGAATTGGGCGCGGTCGAATAGCTCGCTGCCGTTCATCCTGCCGTTGGCGTTCGGTGGTTTGGGTTTGAGCCTTGGCGCGGCCGGGGCGCTTGGTGCGTTCGGCGCGGGCGCTGATGCAGCCGCGGGCGGCGGCGCGGCGGCAGCCGAATTGCCAAGCACTGCCTTCGCGCTTTCGCCGGCCACATCCTTCCTTGCCGATCCGGCACTTGCTGCCGGCGGCAGTGTCGCTGATGCAGTCCTTGCCCCTGGTGCCACGATCGCAGCCGGCGATATCGGCGCTGCGTTCCCAAGCACTGCCTTTGCCTTGTCACCCTCCACATCGTTCCTTGCTGATCCAGCGTTCGCGGCCGGCGGCACTCTCGGCGAGGGCTTCACCGCCGGCAGCGCCACGCTTCCGGCTTCCACGCTCTTTGGTGGCGCTGATGCTGCCGCTTCAGCGGTCGACGCGTCTTTGGGGGCCTTTCCAACGGCTGATGCGCTCTCGTCTTCGCTGACTTCTTTGGCCAACGCCATCCCACCGGGCATGACAGCCGCAGCTCCCGCCAGCGCCGCGCTCAGTGATCCGACACTGGCATTGCTCGGAAGCCCAGCGACCAGCTTCCTTGGCGCGGCTGGTGTGGCTGATCCGGCGCTTACCTTTGGCGGAACGGCTGGTGCGGTCGGCGGTGACGCAGCGCTGGCCGGCGGCGGCGCGATCGGTGGCAGTGCTCCGCTGTTTGGCGGTGGCTCTGGCGTCTCGGCAACCGGGGCGATCGGGACAGGGGCCGGCGGCGAGACTGCTTGGCAGTCACTGATGAGTGGCGACATCGGCGGCGCCCTCAGTCATGCCGGCGACTACATCGGCAACGCCATCGCGAGCGATCCGCTGAAGGCGATCGGCGCCGGCATCTCTGGCCTTGGTCTGCTGTCACAGATCGGCAAGGGCAATCCGACCAGTTCGCAGCAAGACGCCATCAAAGCCGCGGCGGCGGAGACTGGCGCAGTCGGCAATCAGCTCCTGCAAGCGGTCAACAGCGGGCAGCTCACTCCGGCTGCGCAGCAGATTGCCGCCACTGGCCAGAACGTCCTGAACAACTTCGTCCCGCAGCTTCAGCAAGCGGCGCAGCAGTTCAACACGCAAGCGCAATCGCTGTTCCAGAAACTGGCGGCCGGGCAACTGCCGCAGGTGGGTGCAAGCCAGATCCTATCCCTGGCGAACGATCAGGCGTCACGCGCGGCCAATCTGGAAAGCTATTTGACCACCGGCACATTGCCTCCAGGTATCCAGGCCGGCATCGATCAGGCAGCCAAGGCGGCGAAAGCGGCAATCGCCAGCCAGTATGCGCAGCGCGGCATGAGCGATAGCAGCGCGGCGAAGCAGGATCTTGCCAACGTCGATATGCAGAAGGCGACGAACGGCGCCAACATCGCCATGCAGCTCTACTCGCAGGGCGTCAGTCAGGCGCAGCTCGCCGACCAAATGTTCGCGCAATTGGTCAACGCGTCGACCAGCACCATGCAGGTTGGTCTCAGCGAGGAACAGCTTGGCTTGTCCGCGCAGGGGCAGGCGTTGCAGGCGGAAAGCCTTGGCCTCCAGGCGCAGGAAGCGGTGAACAGCACCAGCAATGCGTTGCTGCAAATGGCGCTCGGCGCGATCGGTGGCAGCGCGGAACTGAATGCGCAGATCGCCAACATGATCCTGGCCTATAACCAGCAAGTGGGGCAGTCGATCAGCAACTTTGCCAGCGCGCTCGCCGGTCAGCCGTCGCTGCGGCTTGGCGGTCTGCCGATCACGTTCAACTCCACGACGGGGGCGAATGCGTAATGGCCGAAGCAGGATATGGCGGCAGCACCAGCCTAAGCAGTGCGCTGGACGGCCTGCCACCGCCACCAGCAGCGCCGACCGACGACGCATCAAAGCCCGTAGTGCAGGATGCCTATCGCACGGCGGCGAGTGACTTTCGCTCGCGCGAGGATGCAGCCGATCGGGAGCTAGCCACCGCCACGCAGCGGCTGAAGGGCATAAAGCTGCCGCCGCTCCAGCAGATACCAGCCGAACCGCACATGGAGCGCACCGACCCCATGAGCGTGTGGGGATCGCTCGCGATGATGTTCGCGGTGTTCGGCAGCATGGCGGTGAAGGCGCCGTTCACCACGGCGCTCAATGCCGCGGCCGGCGTGATGAACGCGTACAACAACGGCGATCATGTCCGGTACAACGAAGAGCTGAAAAAGTGGCAGATCGCATCGCAGAACGCCGCGCGCATGGCGCAGTGGGAGCATGAGCAGTATCGCGACCAGTTGGAGGGCATCAGGACATCGATCGATGCTGCCAAGGCGGCGCGCCCGACGATCGCCATGCTGAACGATCAGGTGGCGCGGACGCTGATCGATGCCGGCTATCCCGACGAAGCGGTGCGGGTGTGGAACCGCCGCGGTAGCGCTGCGCGCGATCTGGGCGATGCCACTGACAAAGCGTTCAAGACGATGCTGGCGCGGCAGTCGCTGATGGAAATCGTAAAAGAACACAAGGAACTTCTGGACCCAAAGAACCGGCCGGAGCTGAACCGCGTTTGGCACGCTCTGGAGCAAGGCAAAGATCCGTATGCGGAGAAAGCGGAGCCGGAGGGGGCGCAGAAAGCCAAGCGCGCGCAGGAAGTGCTGACCGCTCTGAAAAATGGGCACAGCGTGGACATCGGCGGACAGCACATCACGCCGCAGGATCTGAAGGATTACCAGTCGAAGAACGTCGATCAGGCGAACCAGACGCCGAAGCAGCGCGCCATCATGAAGCTGATGGACGAAGCCACGACCGCGGCGCGGGCGGACATAAGCGAGGACGTGGAGAAAGAGCCGGCGGAGAGCGCTGGCGGTCCCGGCATCGTCACGCGCACGCTCGGTGCGATCGGCGGCATTTTCAGAACGGAAGAACTGCCGAAAGACAAAAAGGATCTGAAGGTAGGTACTGCCTACAAGATGCCGCCCGGCAGTAAGCATGCCGGCCAGACGCTGGTGTGGAATGGCGAGACGTTTGAACCCCCATCGGGCGGCGATACGGAAGGCATAGCACCGGGCCTGTAATGGCAGATGGCATCACCTTTGAAGAAGCCACCGCTCCAGCGTCGGAGGTAGAGCCGAAGAAGCCGCCGAAGCCGCCGCGGACTGGCATCACGTTTGAGGAAGCGAGCGCCGGCCGCCAAGAGATGGTCGACGTGCCGCAGATGCTGAAGCCGCCAATGCCCGGCTTCGGCGAGCGCGCTGCGGCCAATGCAGGCGAAGCCTTCCGCGGCACCATTGTTGGCTCTGCCATTGAGCGCGGACGCTCTGGCGAGATTGCCAAGGAAGCGGCACCAGCCATGCTGCGCGCGGCTGAAGAAGCTAAGGCCGCCGGATCTGACGTGGCGCTGGAGCGGTTCGCCGATGGCACTGTCAGCCCATACGCCGGGATGCCGGTGGCGGCGCTGGCCGATGTAGGCAAGCGCACCGCGATTGCCGCGCGGAACCTGGAGCAAGAACACAACCTGCGCGAAGCGACCCGGCGCGCCCACTTTGAGGCGATGCCGCCCTGGTACGAGGAAGAGGGCGTCGTCAACAAGGCGCTCGGCTTCGTGGCTGCGACTGGTGGCGCGCTGGCCGGCGGTGCGGCTAGTCCCGAAAGCTGGATCGGTGGCGTAGGCAACATGCCCGCGCGTCGAGCTGGCGAGACGATCATACAGTATGCGGCGCGTCGGGCTGGAAAGGGCGCGCTCCAGCAAGCGTCGGTCAACGCGACAATGGATACGTTCCAGCAAGTGGAGGAAATGCACCGCGGCGAGCGGCAGGACTTCAGTATGGGCGAGCTGGCCGGCAGCACGCTCTTTGGTGCGGGCCTTGGTGCCGCGCTTGGTGCCGGCGGCGCGCTGTTCAGTCGCGACCCGGCGGCGGCAGAGGCGCGAGCGAAAGCGGCCTTCCAGGAGATTATGACCAGCTCCGGCATGCGCGAGCTGACCAAGACCGGCACGATGAAGGAAGCGCAGCAGGCGTTGCGCGGGCCGGAGCGCGAGGTGGTGGCGGAGGGGCTGGCGCCGACGCAGCAAGGCTTGGCGCTCGGTGCGGCTGCCAAGGCGCATACCCCGACAGAGGGCGTGGGGATGGAGCCGGCCGCCTCACGCAGCGGCACCATCACGCGCACGCAGGCGAGGCAACGCAAGATCGCCGGCAAGGCTACGGTCGCAGCGGCAAACCGCGGCGAGTTTGACGAGAAGCAGGGCATCAACAGGATCTTTGATAGCGCGCGCCAGATCCTGGCGCCGGCCGGGCGCGGGCCATGGGCGCAGGCTATCTCCGATACCATCCGACATTGGAACGCGTTGCTGGCCCGCGCGACCGATGAAGCGATGGCGGATCTGCGCGAGTTCTCCAAACTGGTTGACGTGATGGACGCGCCGACGCGCCGGCAGTTCATGAACGCGATGGAAGACCCGACCGTGCCGTTTCCCTCCCCGGAAATGCAGGCAATGGGCGACCAGCTCCGGCACATGCTGGAGGATATCGCTGGCAAACTTACGCGCCACGGACTGCTGGAGAAAGCGCGGGAGAACTATTTCCCGCACTATTGGAAAGATCCAGCCCGCGCCGCGCGCCAGTTGCATGATCTGGAGGAAGAATGGCGCAAGCAGCAACAGCGCTCGCCGATCAGGGGCAGAGGCAGCTTCTTACTGCGCCGCACATTCGACGTGATCGAAGCTGGCCGCAATGCTGGCCTGGAGCTGATAACCGACAACCCGCTGGAGCTGGTCGCGCTGAAGCTGCGCGAGGAATATCGCTATCTGTTCATGAACAATCTGATGGAGGAAATGAAGGACCGCGGACTTGCGGTTTTCTACAAACATGGCGCCCGCATCCCGCACGGGATGATCCGGCTGAATGATGTTGGTTTCCAGGTGTGGCTGCCGCCGGCCGCGGTGGAACACTTCCGCTCATTCGACCACTCGCTGATGGAGGGGCTGAAGCGCGTCGTGCAGAAGATCGGCGCTCCTGTGCATATCCTGGAGCGCATACGCCGCGACGATCCAGAGTTCGCCAAGGAAGCCGGATTGCGTGGCTACGCGATGCATCCGCAGGCGCCGCCCGGTAGTCGCGTGCCGGCGGGGCGCACCGCCTCCCGGTTCGGCAACACGATCGAAGTGCTGATGCATGAGATTGGGCACCAGCTTGATTGGAAGTTCGGCATCTCCGGGTTTATGTCGGCCGACCCTCTGGTGTGGAGGGAGTTGCGCGACCTTGCGATGCTGCGCTTGAAACCGGGCACAACGCCAAGCCTGCAATATGCCCGCTACTTGCTGAAGCCAGAGGAACGGATCGCCAATCTGTTCCACGCCTACTGGCATGCGCCAGAGGTACTGATGGACTACGCGCCGCACGCCAAGGCGCGGCTGGAGGTGCTGGCAGACCGCGCGCCGGAGCTGAAAGAAATACTCGGCATGGTGAAGCCGGGCATGCACATTGAAAGCGATACGCGGGTGGAGCGCATACCGGGGCGGCGCTTGCAGGGGCAGTACTATGCGCCGGAGCCGGTGGCGCGGGTGTTCAACAATTTCGCCACGCCAAGCGGACTACAGGGCATTGCGCTGTTCGATATCGTCCGCAAGCTGAACAACCAGTGGAACCTGTGGCAGCTCGGCATTTCGGGCTTCCACGCACTGTTTGAAGCAAACGACGCGTCAATCTCCAAGCTGGCATTGGCGATCGATCAGGCTGTGAAGGGTGAAGCGGCTGGAGCCGCCCGCAGCGCGGGCACATCCTTGAAGGGCGTCGTGCCGTTTGGCCATGTCCGCGAGACGCTACGCAAGGGATCGGCGCTGATGGAAGCGGCGCTGAAGCCGGGCAACGCGGCGCCGGAAATGCGCATGATTGTGTCCGCGCTGATGGCTGGCGGCGGACGCATCGGCATGGACCCGTTCTGGCGGGGCATCGATAGCGGCTCGCGTGTCGGTCATGGTGTTGGTGGCTTTTGGCAGGCGATAAAGCAAGGGCGCCTACGCAACGAAGTTGCCGGCATGTTCGAGGACAAGGGTCTCGGCGGTGGCGCGCTCGCCGTTGGCAAGGTGGTGGCGCGTGTGGTGGAGACACAAACCGATGTGATCATGGCGGAGTATGTGCCGCGCATGAAGTTGGGCGTGTTCTACGACGCGGCGGAGGATTGGCTACGCCGCAACCCGAACGCCGATGTGCTCACGCTGCGCCGGGAGATGGGCAAGTTGTGGGATGCGGTGGAAGACCGCATGGGCCTGATGACCTATGACAACGTGTTCTGGAAGCGTGGGCTGAAGGACATTTCGTTCCTGATCTTCCGCGCCGTTGGCTGGAACCTAGGCACCATCCGCGCGATCGGCGGCGGCGCTGCCGATTTCGGGGTGAATGCTTTCCGCCTGATGACAGGCGATGCTCGGGCGGAGTGGACGCGGCGCATGTCATACGCGCCTGCACTGTTCGTGATGGCGGCGATCCAGGGCAGCATCCTTGGCTACATGATGACCGGCCAGTGGCCGACAACCTTGCTGGACGCGTACTTTCCCAAGACCGGGCGCAAGACGCCGTACGGCACACCGGAGCGGCTATCGATCCCCGGCTACATCAAAGACGTGATCAATGTTTCCCGCGAAGTTGGGGAACACGGCATCCCGTGGCAGACCGTAATCAACAAGCTGAACCCGGCGTGGACCACCATGTTTCAGCTCAGCGAGAACCGGGATTATTACGGCGGCCTGATCCACGATCCGCAGGATAGTCTGCTGGAACAATTCTCTGACGTGGGTAAGTGGCTCGCCGAACAGTTCCTGCCGTTCTCCATCCGCGGCGCAAAGCGCGTGTTCAATGAGGGTGACAGCGACTACTTCACTTCGTTCATGAGCCTGATGGGGCTACAGCCGGCGCCGGCATCGATCACCGCGCCGGAGCGGCAGATAACCTATCAGCAGAGGCAGGAAAGACTTGCGAGACGCCGCCGTTCGCGCGAGGTGCAGAAGGGCTTGCGGATGGAGTGGCCTTTCTGATGGCAAAATCCCTCGTTGATCAAACCGAAGCGCTGCTGCGCCGCCTGCACGAGCGGGTGCGCCGCGCGCAAAACGGCGATGCGCCAGAGATAGACCTTGCATCGCAGCTAAAGCTGGTAGCGGCCAGCACTGCGTTCCTAGCGGCGAAGGCTAAGCTGGTGCCGGAGGAAGAGCCAGTATCCGGCCTTGCTGCGTTGCGGGATGCGCTAAGTGAGGACGACAAGCCAAAGACCAACGGCGCTGCGGAGCCGGAGCCGCCACCGAAGCCGCAGACGTTTGCCAACTATTAGCAGTGTGCGCTAAGAGGCGCGATGTTTTGGATCGGCCTTGGCGTGGGTTTGCTGGTTGGTGCGGTGATGGTTGTCGTCGCTGTCTACAAGGCTGTGCCGCGATATCCGTGGTAGCCGCGTGCCTGATCGTCATTGGACTGAAGATGGCCGCGCCGACGCTTCTGCTGTGGGCAATTTTCGTATGGTGGCACTGAATGAGTGTTGAGCGGATCAACGTGGAGCCGGTCAGCCGGCAGGTGGAACAGCCGCACTATGGGGTGCCGCCGCAGCCTCCGCCGGAGCCGCAGGGGCAGCAGCCGTATGTGCATGCCTACACGCAGGCGCAGGTGGCGCAGATCGCTGCGGCCAACAAGCAGGTGCAGCATCGGGCCGCACTGAATGCCCGCGTCATGGCGCTGCTGAACGCCGTGTCGCTGATCGTCTCGGCGCGGATCTTGTTGCTCCTGGCGGTCTGCTTCGGCTTCGTGCTGGCGCTCCAGGCGGAAGGCTCGCAGACCAAGGAAAGCATCGCCGTGCTGATTGCGTGGTCAGTGCTGACAGTGCTGCCCCTCGTAATCCTGGATGTACTTGCCCGATCGCCGATGAAAACGGTACAGCCGGAATATGGAGGGGCAAGGTGATGCCACTGCGAAGCGGCTCCGACCAGAAGACGATTTCCAGCAACATCCGCGAGATGATCCATAGCGGGCATCCGCGCAAACAGGCGATAGCAGCAGCGATGAGGAAAGCAGGACGCAAGCGCAAATCCCGCCGTTACTGATGCGATGGGAGCCGCCACCGACGCCATGGAGCCGGACGCCGCCTAAGCCGCGCCCGCCACTGCCGCCGCGGTAATGTCCGACATCATCGATAGCGGCTGGATGATACAGCTCACGCCGGAACCGGAGTGGCAGCTTTATCAGGTCTGGCCGCAGTCCATGACGCTGATCTTCACTGATGGCCGCACACGCTCATTCTGTGGAGTTGACGTTGGCGCCGCAGAATATCTGGCAAGGATTACCGATGGACCTTCGCTGCTGGCTTACATGAACGGGCACTTCTGCCGCTGTGACAGTTTCCGCATTGTCCTGGAGAACGGCGAGGGCGATTTGCTATTGCAATCCGGCAGCTACCTCTTGCTGGAAGACGCCACCTGATGGCTGACGAAAAAATATCGCAACTCCCACTATCCAGTGCGCTCACTGGCAGCGAGACAGTCGCCGGTCTCCAGGGGGGCGACAATGTTCAGATCCTCGCGACGGCAATCGCGCAGTTCGTCCTGACGAACCCCGTCACCACCGGCACATCCTTCCAGATCGGCGAGAACACATTCTTCACGCTGTTTCCGGCCGGCGATATGTGGCTCACGGTGAATGCCTACTATAGCGGCGGGAACTGGAACCGCGTCCACACGGGAAATTACTGCTACGCCGCGGCCTTCAGTTGGGCCACGGACATTCCAGGCGAGACGAACAACACCGGCCTGATGTTCCTGCGAGCCGTGCCGGGCGCCAATCCGCTTGGCCCATTCACCAGCGTTGGTGGGTGGGAAAACTGCATGATCCTGGACCAGTTCCGCCACCTTGTGGTCGGCGGTTTCGGTATCGAGGTGGATGGTTCTGGCACCACGCCGTTCGGCCGCTTCCAGCATTGGAGCAACAGCAACGTTGCGCCGAAGTACACAGGCATCCTGACCAATCTCTTTATCGACTTCTCCGGGGTCGATGACTTAACGCAGCCTTCATGGTTCATTGGCCGCATCGATGACGGGGCGTTCATTCAGCGTGCGCCGGCCGGATCGCTGGTGCTGGCGCAGCTCTGGAGCGTCGGCAACACCGGCATGGTCACCGAGAACGCGGCGACCGTTGTCGGGGACAGCTCGCCCGGCACGGCGCTCATAGCGGCGGTGAACATCGTTACGTCAGTCGCGAGCGGCAGCAACGTTAAGTTGGCGACTGCCAGCAATCCCGGCCAAAAGCAGGTGATCATCAACACGACCGCATCCGATGTGACGGTCAATCCGCCGATGGGCGGCACGGTGGCGGGCGCCGCGACCGTCACGATGGCCACGAACACGCAGCGCGCCTTCTACGCCTCATCGTCCACTGCTTGGTGGTAAGCGCCATTAGCGCTGGCCGCTAAGGTTTGCTTGTGGACTGATCGACCTTTGGAATGGCAGCCGTTCGGGCATGGCCGTTCCATCGAACAAAGTCTTTGTGCAGGGCGCACTGACGCCGGTCAGCGCCGACAACCTGAACTCTTTCGTCCAAAGTGTGGCGACGGTTGCGGCGCTGCGCACCTTCACTGGCACCGACAATCAGGTGATCTGGCTGGAGGGCACGACCAGCAACAACGACGGTGGCCAAAGCCTTTACTACTACAACAGCAGTTCCACCGCGGCCGATGATGGCGCCGCAGTCATTGCGCCAAGTGGCTCCACGACGGGGCGCTGGCTTAGGACAACGCCATATATCTCGCCACTCACTGGGGCATGGACAGAAAGAACTGTCGCGGCGAACCAAGTAATAACTGCCGATGATGCCAGCACCGCGTATGTCGGAACAACCTCGCTTACAGCGGAATTGCCGCTGACCACGACGCTCACCAACAAGTACAATCTTGCCTTCTATGCCGATGGCGGGGTGATGACGCTCACGCCGCAGGGGACCGATCGCATCAACGGCATGGCTGCCGGTCAAAGCATGCCGCTCCAGCAAGGCAGCTCGGTCATGCTGGTGACAGATGCCAATGGCAATTGGTGGCCGTTCTTCACCAGCTCGCGTGTCGTGTTGTCGGGACCGATTACGATCTACGTCGCAACCACCGGCAGCGATGTGACAAACAACGGGCTTTCCGTTGGTTCGCCGTTTGCGACGATCCAGCACGCTTGGGACACGCTCTCCAACGGCTATGACCTGAACGGTCACGCAGCCACAATTCAGCTCGCCGATGGCACATACGCTGCCGGCGTGACGTGCACTGGATTGCTTTTGGGGCAGACCGGCTCCGTCGTGATCAATGGCAACACAGCAACGCCAGCCAACGTCGTAATTAATACCTCATCTTCTGGAGTTTCTGGAACGGGTGGTGCGCAAGTTCAGATTTCCGGTATGACGCTCATCGCCGGCACTCAGGGCTTCATCATGACTGCATCATTCGGCCGGATCGGGGCCGGTGTGGTGTTCGGTGCCTGCGGCGTTCAAATTTGGGCGCAGGAACAGGCGCAGATTGTTATCTCATCGAACTACAGCGTAACAGGCGGCGCAGGGGCACACGTCGAAGCGTCGCAGTGCTCATCGATCCTGTACAACTCCGGCCTGACAATCACGGTGACCGGCACTCCGGCGTTCTCTACGGCATTCGCGCTTTCACAATTGACCAGCACCATCGATGCCATCTCCGTCACCTTCAGTGGCAGCGCAACGGGCACGCGCTACATCGCGCAGCTCAATGGCGTGATCTACACGAACGGCGGCGGCGCCAGTTACTTCCCCGGCAATTCCGGCGGCACCACTGGCACTGGCGGGCAGTATGCTTAGCGGCTCGCGCTAATCCGCTCTTGTTGATTGATCGGGCCGCCTTGCGGCAGGCCGGGTGGCATGAAACTGGTCGGTGCCGGCGGGCAGTCTCGCCAAGATTACGGCTTTCGGGCGGATGGATCGATCGCGGTCGGAGGCACGCCGCAGCTCGTGCTGCCGCAGACCTCTTCCCGCTCACTACTGATGATCGTCAACAACTCGGCTGACGGGCTGTGGTTCGACTTCGGTTCGGCCCGCGCGCACTGCGCCATCACCAGCGGCGCGGTTAGCAGCATCACCGTCGACAACGGCGGCTTCGGCTTCACCCACGCGCCGCGCGTCCGGTTCATCGGCGGCCTTGCTGGCGTGGCATCGACGCTCGCCGTGGCCGGCAATGACACGGCACAGCCGGAGCCAGTGGCGGCTTATGGCGGACGCCCGGCGCGAGCGGTGGCCGTCCTCAGTGGCGGCGCAGTCGCCAGCATCACGATCCTGGATGGTGGGTCCGGCTACACCAACCCGCCGATGGTGTTCCTGTCCAACGCTCGCGAAGACCCGTTCGGCTGCGCTGATCCATCTGTGGGCAGCGGCAATGGCGTGTTGCTTGCGCCAAGCGGTGGCGGCCTGAACTGGAACGGCACCATGTGCCCGACCGATCAGATGGCGGTGTGGGGGCCGAACGCAAACGCCAAGTACTTCGTGATGTGGGCGCCGTAAAATGGCTGACGGTCCCGGTCTGCTTGGGCTGCCCGGCGGCTACTACACGATGGATTGGCGTCAGCCTCTCCCGACAAAAGGCTTCGGCCCAACTCCCTCCACTGGCAGCTTCATTGAACTTGAACCTGCAACTGGTGTGTTTGAGCTGGAAGACGGCACTGGCTTCATTCAACTAGAGGCATAGCGCGCGGTGGCGAACGAAAAGATCAGCGCCATGCCGACTGCCACGCTGCCGCTGGCGGGCACCGAACTTGTGCCGGTCGTGCAAAGCGGGGCCAATAAGCAGATACCGGCGAATGACGTGCTAAACCAAACAGGCACGATCGTCGCTGCGGTAACGCAGATCACTTTCAACGCGGGCGGCAACACCGGGCTGGGCGCCGACGTGTCGTTGTTGGGGGCTGACGTTACCGCAGGGCAACATTCAGCCGAACTAGATTTTATCACCGGCAACGCGACAGGCGCAGGCGGCATAACCGGGCCGCTCTTTCTTGGCTCCGGTAACTCCGCCGCTGATGTTAGTGGACTTGTGTCGCTCGGCTCGGGCACCGCCGGCACAACCAGCGGCGAAGCCGATCTGTTCACAGGCAGCGGGGCAACAACCGGCGCGGTCAACATCACGACGGGCAACGCGTCGGCGGGCAACTCCGGTGACGTGACGCTGCAAACCGGCACCGCATCAGGCACGCGCGGCAGCATCGTCCTCGACGGGCCGATACTCAAGACCGGCGACGGGCAAGCCTACACCGATGGCACGGTCGGTTGGGATATCGAAGTCGGCAACGTCAATAGCACTGGCGGCGCGGGAGTTGCGGCGAAAGCCGTCTATATTCAGGCAGGAATTGCGGTCACACTCGGCCAGGGCGGCGACGCTTTCATACAAGCTGGCGACGGCGGTTCGACTGGCGGCAACGGCGGCCTTGCCGGTATGCAAGCTGGCCAATCAACTGCCGCAGGCGCAACGGGTGGTGAGGCGCATGTCGTTGGCGGGCAAGCTGCGGTGGCTGGTGCGAATGGTGGTGGCGTCCTGATCGTAAGCGGACAGGGGCTTGGCTCCGGCAACTCCGGCAACATCACAATCCAAACCGGAACGGTGGCTGCCGGCACGCGCGGTAACGTCATCATTCTTGTGTTGCCCACTGCCGATCCGCATGTGGTCGGCGCGCTGTGGATCGATGCGGCGGCCGGGCGCGTGATCAAGTCAAGCAATGGCTAACGAAAAAATATCCGCCATGCCGACGGCTACGCTGCCGCTCGCCGGCACAGAACTTGTGCCACTTGTGCAGGGTGGGGCGAATGTCCAGGCGCCAGCGTCTGCCGTAGGCGTATCCACGAAAGTCTCCATTGCAGCGACTGCTGATGCGCAGATCGGCACCATACCTGCCAATGCGATGATTGTTGCGGTGCTGCTGCACGAAACCGCAGGCCATGCCGTCACCGTCACGCTCGGCACAACCAGCGGCGGATCAGACATTCTGGGCGCAACGGCGGTCGGTTCCAGTGGCATCGTGCCGGTCAACGGGCCGAACCTGTTGCTGCAAGCCTGGACCGCGAGCCAAGGAATTTTCATTCATTCCGCGTCATGGAACTCGGCGAACGTCACTGTCAGCGTGTGGTACGTGCAATGATCAGAGCGCTGTTCGCCATCCTGATTTTCGCAAGCCTGATCGCCCGTGATGCGGTATCACAAGCCCCACCGATCCCAGTTGCCAATGGCGGCACGGGCGCCACCGCTGTTTCGTCCTGGCCGATCCTCAGTGCGGCAAACACATTCACCGCTTCACAGGCCGGCAGCATCACTACGCTGGCAATCAGTGGCGCAACCTTCACGCCGAACGCCGCGAACAACCACTATAAGATAACGCTCGTGCACGCGAGCTGCCCATGCACGCTCGCCAATCCGTCACCATCCTTCACGGCCGGCACGTCGGGCGTGATTGAGGTTGTGCAGTCGTCAAGCGGCAGCGACACGATCGGCACATGGGGCACCAGCTACATCGCTCCAGGCGGCACTTCCTCCATCGTTCTAAGCACAGGTGCGAATGCCATCGATGCACTCGCTTACTTCGTGATCGATAGCACGCACATCATGCTTCTACCGAGTTTGAACTACTCGCACTGATGCGCGCAGCGATCCTCTTACTGTTCTTGGCCACACCAGCGCTTGCGCAGGTGCCGTGCCCAAATCCTTCCGGCGGCTTCACCGTCGCGCTGACCGGCGCCCCTCGCATGATGACGTTTGACAGCATGCAAAACCAGATGACGTTTTTCTGGTCGACAACGCTATCCGGTTTGACGAACACCTTCATCGACGTTGATCAGACGGTGGCGCAGCAATGCTCCGTCACGCGAGATGGGCCGATTTGTTGGGGGATGGTATTCGGTATCTACCAGCAACTCCTGCTGACGCGGCAGTGGAATTGCCCGGTCACCACCATGGCTGGCGGCCTGCTGCAATCGGTGATCCCATGATGCGGGCGCTGATCATACTATCGCTGCTACTCGTGGCTTCCGTGGCGTTCGGGCAGACCGTGCCGAACATGCCGAACGTCAGCATACCGATGGCTGGCACGGAACAGCTCTACATCGTGCAGAACGCCACCGATCGGAATGTGACGGTACAGCAACTCGGCGCGGCGCTCTTGCCATTTGCGCTGCCAACCGCGGTTCAAGGCGATATCCTCTACTACAACGGCACTGCATGGGCCGTGCTGCCGCCGGGCGCCAGTGGGCAGGCTCTGGAGACACAAGGCAACGGCGCCAATCCAATCTGGGCAACCGTGTCAGGCACCGGGACTGTGACCAGTGTCGGGCTTTCCACGCCGAACAGCAGCATGACCATTGGCGGGACAAACCCGGTCACGATCAGCGGCACGATCCAGGTCGATATCAACACCGCGCACGCGAACACCTGGAGCGGCATACAGTCATTCAACAGCGGGAAGCTCCTGCTGAACGGTGCGACCAGCGGCACGATGGAGCTGGACGCTGCGGCGATCGCCGGCACGAACCGGATTACCTTTCCGGCCGGCAGCACGGATTTCACTTCGACCGGCGGCAGTAATCAGGTGGTCAAGCAGGCCGGCAGCGGCGCAGCCTTCACAGTCGGCACGCTCGCGTGCGCCAACCTCTCTGACGGCGGCACGGCTTGCGCGAAGAACACCGGCACCAGCGGCGCCACGGTGCCACTACTGAACGCCGCGAACGTCTGGAGCGCGCAGCAGTCCGGCAGCATCACGACGCTATCCGATGCAGCCGGCGTCTATACGCCCGATGGCAGCAACAACCACTACACCATGACGCTCGTGCATGCCGATTGCCCGTGCACGCTCGCTAATCCCTCTGCAACGCCGGTTGCTGGCACGACGGGCGTTATCCGCATCGTTCAGTCGGCGACTGGCAGCGACACGATCGGCACATGGGGCAGCCAATATCTGGCGCCCGGCGGCACGGCATCGATCACACTAAGTGCCGGAGCGAATGCCATCGATGTGCTGGCTTACTACGTGCAAGACAGCACGCACATTTACCTAATCCCTAGCACGAACTTTTCGCACTGATGCGCAAACTCCTTGCACTCCTGTTGCTGATCTGTGGCGGCGCAAACGCGCAGCCGGTTGCCGGACTATTTGCTGGTGCGTCGTCTGGCCTGCCGACAAACACAAACAGCTATGTCGCGAACGGCACATACACTTGGAACAAGCCAACCCCGTGCAACGTGGTCGGCGTCATCGTCTATGGCGCGGGTGGTAGTGGCGGCAGCGCTGCCGGACAGGCGGCCGGGTCGCGACGCAATGCCGGCGCGGGTGGCGGTGGCGGGGCGCGGCTAGAGCGGCTGTTTCTGTGTAGCGACATCACAAGCAGCGTCACGGTCACGGTCGGTGCGGGTGGTGCGTCAAGAGCCGGTGGCTCGGCGGGAAACGGCACGTTGGGCGCGATCGGTGGTAATTCCAGTTTTGGCAGCTACCTCACTGCCTACGGCGGCGGTGGCGGCGCGAATGGTGCCACGACTGCCAGCAGCGGCAGCGGCGGAACGGGCGGCGGCAGTGGTGGCGCTGGCTCGGTCGGAAATGCAACGAGCGTCACGGGCGGGCTTCCTGCATCATTGGGAAATACTGCCGGCATATCTGGGCAGGGGGCCGGGGGCACCACGGCATCTGATGGCAAGTCAGCCGAATTTGGCGGCGGTGACGGCGCTGGTTTCGATGGCAGCACGCAAGCTGCCGGCAGCAATGGGGGCAGTTCGATCTATGCCGGCGCTGGCGGTGGTGCGGGCGGGGGCACAACGGCGGCAACGCCGGGCACGTCATCGACGGGCGGCGCTGGTGGCGCTTCCCAATCCTATGCGGCCGGCGGCGGCGGTACTGCCGGCGCGGTCGATGGTGGCACGAACAGCGGAGGCACCACGAACAGCGGTGGCACCGCGGGTGCGGCCGGCAGCTTCGTAGCAGGTGGCCAAGGCGGCGGTGGTGGTGGCGCGAACAACGCCGGCACTGGCGGGCGTGGCGGCGATGGCGGGCTGTGTGGCGGCGGCTCGGGCGGCGGCGGCGGCGGCACAAACGTTGGCGGCGCCTCTGGCAAGGGAGGCGACGGATGCGTGTTTGTCGTCGCTTTCTAGTCGCGGTGTTGCTGGCGCTGCCGATCGCGGCGCAAGCGCAAACGCTCAATAGTTACACAAGCAACGGCTCGTTTTCGTGGTCGAAGCCGGCGCAGTGCAACGCGGTCTTGGTTGTTGTGTATGGCGCTGGCGGTCAAGGCGGGGGCGGCTACGGCAATTCCAATACATTCTTTCGCACATCAGGATCGGGCGGTGGCGGTGGCGCGCGGGCATCGCATCTGTTTCGTTGCGCTGATCTCACGTCTCCGGTCACGGTCACAGTTGGTGCTGGTGGCTCAAGTGGTGGTGGTGGCGGCAGTTCTGGCAACGGCAGCGACGGTCAAGCTGGCGCCAATTCGTCCTTCGGATCGTATCTGACGGCGTATGCGGGGGGCGCTGGAAAAGGTGGTGTCTCCAATGTCAATGGCTCTGGCGGGTCGGGCGGCGGCACGGCGGGATCGGGGCCGAACGGAGACGGATCGGCCCATATCGGCGGTTCTCCTGCAAGCACGAGTGCCGCCAACGGAATTGCTGGCCAGGGTGGCGGCTCTAATATCTCATCGGCTGGGACGCTTGCGGAATTTGGTGGCGCTGGCGGTGGTGGTGCTGTCGGCGCGGCAAGTGCAACCGGTCTAGCGGGTGGCGGCGCTCTTTTTGGTGCTGGCGGCGGCGGCGGCGGCGGCGGCGTCAATTCAAGCAACGTTGCACGCGATGCCGGGCCGGGCGGCGCCACGCAAGTCTTTGTCAATGGCAACACGACGGCCGGCGGCTCTGCTGGTCTTGCTGCGGGCACTGTCGCTGGCGGCAAAGGCGCCGATGGGACGCCTGACTACGGCGGACAGGGTGGCGGCGGCGGCGCTGGCGTCAACAACTCTACTGGTGGCGCTGGCGGCGCTGGCGGCGCGTGTGGCGGCGGTGGTGGCGGTGGTGGGGGCGGAACCTCTACCGGCGGCAAGGGTGGCAATGGGGGCGACGGGTGCGTGTTCGTCATGGCGTGGTGATGCGCGCGCTGCTCGCACTGGTGCTGTTGCTGATCGCAGCCACGGCGCACGCACAAAGCACGGTCAACAGCTACACAACGTCAAGCGGCTCGCCGTTCACGTGGAACAAGCCGACGCCATGCAACGTGGTGTACGTCGTTGCTTACGGTGGTGGCGGGCAGGGCGGTGGCGGCGCGGGGGCCGCAGCGGGATCAGCGCGTCAAGGCGGCACTGGCGGGGGTGGCGGCGCGCTCGTTACTGGTTTCTTCCGCTGTTCTGATCTGACATCAATGGTCACAGTTACCGTTGGAGCTGGCGGATCATCGGGCGGTAGTGGCGGTAGCTCCGCCGATGGGAGCGCCGGTCAGGCGGGCGCCAACTCCATGTTCGGCACCTTCGTCACGGCCTATGGCGGCGGTAATGGTATCGGCGGGTTGGCGACGGCAGCTAACCGCTCCGGCGGCGCGGGCGGCGGCAGCGGCGGCGCTGGTGCGGCTGGCCAAGCCAATGCTGGCAGCACGGGCGGCTTGCCTGCATCGGCTGCTGCGACCAGCGGTATCGCCGGGCAAGGCGGCGGTGGCGTCAACTTCAGTCCAGGCAATCCCAGCGAGTTTGGCGGCGCTGCCGGCGGTGGCGCCGTTTCGACCGCGGGCAGTGGCGAGAGCGGCGGCGGCTCGCTGTTCGGCGCCGCGGGCGGCGCTGGCGGTGGCGGCGTGACGGCGGCAACGCCGGGAACCGCATCGGCAGGGCAGGCCGGCGGCAATGTCCATGTCTATGTGAACGGGGTCAGTTCGGCAGGTGGCGCTGCCGGCACGGTTGGTGCTGGTCAGAACGGCGGTGACGGCGCCGATGGCAATTCGACACAAGGCGGTCAAGGCGGCGGCAGTGGCGCCGGCAACAACGCAGCCACGGCCGGCAACGGCGGCAAGGGTGGCAAGTGCGGGGGCGGCGGCGCGGGCGGTGGTGGCGGCACCACGACGGGCGGCAATGGCGGCAACGGTGGTGACGGATGTATTTACGTCTTTGCGTGGTGATGATGCATGGTCGATGTAGCTTCAACGGCTGACCTAAACGCGGCGGTCGCAGCCCTCCAGGCACAGATCAGTGGGCCGCCTATCGGCCCGATCGCAACCGGCACAGTAACGGCCGACTTCTCCACGCTGATGCAATATCCCGGCAAGGGTGCGCAGTTCGTGCAGCAGGTGGTGGACCGGAAGATGTACGGCACATCGACCGGCGGCGCCGCCGACAACGCGTTCAATATGTTCTTGGATCAGACGTATCGATCGCTGATCGGCTCGGTTAATCCGGGTCTTTGGTACGTCAACGGCAATGAGGCGGGCTGGTACTTCAACGCCGATGGCTCGGTGAACACGCGCAACTGGAACACCCTGTTGCAGTACTGGCCGCAGGTGGACCCTCTCGGGGTTTCCAGCCTGATCATCGGCGTGAACTGGGATAGCGTGCCGTTCGTCAACGGCAACGCGGCGAACTACGGCAAGGTCTGCGGCAACCTCGCGCAGTATCTGTCGCACGCCATCATGTCGAACGGGCAGCCGCTGCCGCTGATCGGCTTCTGTGGCCACGATGAGCCGGACGGCATCGATATGGGCATCATCACGGCGATGATGAACGCCGCGTCGACTGCCATCAAAGCGGCCAATCCGGCGCTCTTGATCATGGGGCCGCAGGCGAGCTGGGCCGGCGCGCTCATGCCGCAGTTCATGCAGAACGTGCATGTCGACGTGTGCAGTTGGGACATGTACCCGGCCGGCACTGATCTTGGCACGCAAGTCTGGACCAACCCGCAGTATTTCAACCTGCCTGCCGGCGGCATGGCCAACATGGCTGGGCTGGCGCCCTACGCGCCCAAGGCGTGGATGATCGGCGGCTTCAACATGGACTGGAACTGCGCCGCAAAGAGCCAGCACACCTACATCGGTGCGATGTGGGCAGCGATCGTCGTGCACCAGTCGCTGAACAATGCGCCCGGCCCATTCTGGTGCTGCATCTGGGACGCGGAGGGCGACGGCACATGCGGCTTCGTTCCTGATCCCAACAACCCGGCAACGCCCGGCGCGGCGAAGCAACTCACGCCGTTCGCCTATCTCTGGCGCCAGGGCGTGCAGCGCGTCTACGGGCCGCGGTGGCAAGTCAAATCCCAGATCCCCAATCTGCTGACGCTGGCAGTCACGCCCTCGCCGGGCCACGCATCGCTGATGCTGACCAACGCCGGCATGGGCAGTCAGACGGCAGCGACGATCGCCCTGTCACGCTGCCCCGGCCTGCCGCCATCAGGCAACGGCACCGCATCGGTCTGGACCATGGGCACCTCAGTAACCGGCACGGGCCAGGACGGCACCGTGACCCAAGTGCCCGTCACGGGCGGCACGCTGAAGCTGAACCTGCCCGATCCCAGCATCACCATCATCTCCGTATGAGTAGTTTCCCCTACGGACCATTCCTCACAGACGCGTGATGTTGCAGGTGCGAAACTATGCTGCGCATTTAGGAAACGCAGCACGTGTCTCAAGCCGCAGCTTTGGCTACAACCCGACCAGCGAGTTTTTGGTTCGGTGATGATATGGTGTGGAACCGTATCAAGGATGATGATGCCCGCATGATGGCAACACGTGCGCTCGGGGCGGCTGAAAGCGCCCGACAGGCAATCGAACAGCACATGATCGATTGCAACCGGCGTTATGATCAACTGCGCTCCGATGGCGACAAGCGCGTGGCTGATCTGCGGGCCGATGGCGTGGCACAGCACCAGGAGAACCAGCGCCGCATGGACAGCCTGGAGCGCGGCCAGGACGGCTTGAACAAAGGACAGTCCAGGATTTTCTGGGCCATGATGAGCGGCATGGGCTTGCTCGCGCTGGCGTTGATCGAAGCCGGCCTGCGGATGCTTCATGGGTAATGGCTGACGCGTTCGACGCCTGCCTTGCCTTCACCCTACCGGAAGAGGGCGGGTGGGCGGATGATCCTGATGACCCCGGCGGCGCCACCATGAAGGGCGTCACCTTCGCCGCTTTCCAGGGCTGGCGCAGCAAACAGGATCTGCCGCCACCGACGCTGGACGATCTGCGCGATATCAGCGACGACGAATTGCAGGCGTTCTACGCCACCGGCTACTGGAACACGATACGCGGCCACGATTTGCCGCGGGGCTTGGATCTGATGGTGTTTGACTTCGGCGTGAATGCCGGTTGGCACCGATCCGCAACGTTCCTACAACAGAGTGTGGGCCTGACCGGGCGTGATGTTGATGGTTGGATCGGGCCTCAAACGTTAGCCGCGGCAGCTAAGGCCGCCATGAGACTGACGCTTGTGGAGGTGGTCGCACGTCAGTTAATCCACTACGCGTCACGGCCAACGTTTGGAAAGTTCGGCGGCGGATGGATACGCCGGACAAATCGCCGACTGCTGGCTGCATATGACATGGCAGGAGGAAAAGCATGAGCGACACACAAGATCCGACCGAAACACCAGATCCGACCGAAACCTACGCCGAACACGCAGCGGAACATCCGCACGCCAAATCAGTGAAGCACGGCATGCATTGGCTGATGGCTGCACTGGCGAGCGAGCAACGCGGCTGGACCACCGTCGATGAAAACGACGATCGCGTGAAAGAGGCTGTTGGCGTGGCCAAAGAACATGCCGGCGGCGATGCCGATATCAGCGAGGCTGACGTGCTGGCCGCGATGCATGACCACGTGAACCTGCCTCCAGAGAAGCAGGCAGAGGAAGTGGCAGCGGAAGAACCGGAGACGGCGCCGGAGCCGGCGGCAGAGGGGGAGACAACGCCTGCCTATTGGCAAACGGAGCCTGCGGCGGCCGATCCAGAGGAAGACGCACCAGCCGCGACGCACGACTGAACGAGCGCCTTGATCTCGGGTGAGTGCTGGAAGCGGTAATCTATGCGAGGGTCAAGCTGGGGATGATCTCCCAACCGCTACCTCGTTCAGTCCAGCATTCCGCGAGAAAAAAGAAGCCCGCCGCGGGTGCAGCGGGCCAAGTGGTCTTGGGAAACGTCGCGCGCATCTTAGCGATTGCGGCTAAGCGGCGCTAGTCAACAAGCGGTTATTTGCGCCGAAAGGCACGAAGCACTGAAAATACTGCCTTCATCCGTTGTGGGATGTTGTGCGGAGCAGCATTCGGTTTATTGGGCAGCGGCGTGAAGAAGCGCTCGCTTATAGCGCGCCGCCGATCTTCCCACCGAAGCGGATATCTGGGCTTGGGCGGCCAGTTCTCGGGTGGACGCGCGGTCTTGAGTTTTCTGTACTCATCCGGGTGGATAGCTGAAAATGTGGCGTTAATCTGGTACATCGTTACCCCATAGCGGGTGGCGATGTTCGCCACGGTTTCGTTTGGATTGTCCCGATAGTCCCGCCACGCGGCATCGCGATGCTTCCTCCATTGATCGCTCATGGCTGGACTGCCTCGCTCGCTGACGGAAACCCATTCAGCAGCATGTCCGCCCACTCCTGCGCTAATTCGCGGCGCCGGTCCATGTGGGCACTCCGATCGTAGATCCCGGCAACGCCCGGCGGCTTGTGCGCAAGCATCAGCTCTACAACCGCCCTATCGTGCGGCAGTTGGTCGCGCCGCTCGTTCATGTTCGTGCTGAAGGTGGATCGCCAGCCGTGCGGCTGGTGCTGCCCCTCATACCCGCCTTGGCGGAGCATCTTTGCGAGCGTCGAAATGTTCAGTGGCTCTCGGCCGCCTTGGTAGAAAGACCAGAACATCAGTTCCGATTGACCGGTCAGCTCACGCAAAGCCTCCAGCGCCTCCAGCGCCTGCCGCGACAGTGGCACATCATGTGACCGCCGCAGCTTCATGCCCTTTAGCTTTCCTGGACGCTGGCCCGGAACCTTCCAGGTATCGCCTTCCAGTTCCGACCACATCCCATGCACCAGTTCGCTCGGTCGCAGGGCGGTCAGGGCCAACAGCCGCATCGCTAGCTTTGTGGTCGGGCGTCCAGGTCCGCCCTCCAGCTTCCGCAGCATTGCCCGTGCTTCGGCCAGATCCGTGATCGCAAGGCGGTGCCCCTCCGCCTTGTAGGTATCCAGGTTCCTGCCGCACCGCTCCGCCGGATTGTCGTCGTGGTCGTACTCATTGCCCGCGAAATCGAATGCTCGCACCAGCCGCCGATTGGTCCGCACGGCGATGTCCAGTGACCTTGGCACGACGTTCTGCCGGAAAGCCTCCGACAGCATCTTGCTCGTGATCTGATCGAATGGCCTGTCACCAAGCGGCGGCCCGGCGTCCGCCGGAACGAACGAGAAAATGTGCTTGTCCAGGACGCGCTGCGCCTTCACCTCGTGCGGCACCGCCTCCCAACCGCGCCGCTTTTCGTCCATCCACTGCCGGACGATCCCCCGGAGCGTCGGCCTGTCTGGCGGTGGGGGAGGGGCGAACCGGCCTTCGCCGGTCTTGCTTTCCCGGAGCATGGCGTCCCGCATTTCGCGGGCCTGCTTCAGCTTCAGGTAGGGGAACTCGCCAAGGCCGCGTGTCGTGTCCTTCCCATTCGGGAGGTAGACGCGGCAGCGGATGTATTTGCGTCCGTCCGCCGCGACGAAGACGTGTAAGCCCCGCTCGTTGCGATCGGTGATCCTGTAGGGCTTTCCGGTGGGCTTTGCCTTCTGGATCTGGGTGTCGGTTAGCAACTCTAGCCTCCATGTTAGCAAGTCATGTGGCGTCCGTCACGATAACGGGGGCCAGTGCACGGTCGCTACACGGTAAGCGGTCGGGTCTCGGTGGTCCGGGGTGGTCCGGCGGCGATAGCGCACATCGCTAAGTTCCACGGAAATCGGTCGCGATGTCAACGACTTGCAATGCCAACCCCGGCCGGGGTGGTCCGGGGTGGGACGGTGTGGAAAATACGTCTTTTGGGGTATGGTGGCTCCCGGAGTAGGAGCGTTACTTGCGGTTAAGTTATTGAAATATCTGGCTTCGGTTTTCGGACGCAGCTTTCGATAACGGTAAAATATACGGTCTTAGCTCTTATGATAATCTCTCGGGTTCGCCTGCCACTTCATAATGTCGCTTTCCCACCAGCCAGTGCTGTTCTCACCAAGCCTGATCTTTGGCGGGAACTGGCCATCCGCCATGCGGCGGTAGATCGTTGTTTTGCTCAAGCCGGTAGCGTCTTTCACCTGCGGCAGCCGCATAATCCGATCAGGCTTCGGTTCGCTGGACTGTGACATTGCGCATATCCCTCAGAGCAAAATTCCGGTACTCGTCCCGATCCAGGCACATCGCGCAGCAGAACCACTGTTCGCCCGTGTGGAAGGTGCTGGACCCAAACCAGAAGAACTCCACGCGCGCTCGGCGCCACTCCGTCTCCAGCTTGTGGTTCGTGTAGTGGAAGCGGATCGTGTCATCCGGCGCGACGATGCAGCCTTGCAGCGCGGTCATTGCCAATCCTCCGCCCGCAGCACGGGTGCATGGGGGAACATGCGATCAATCGTGCGCAGCATGTCGCCGATTGCCGCTTGCTGGCGCGGCGTGATCCGCATGGAGCGCGTGGTGCCCGGCGGACCAGCCAGCGGGTCCAGCTCGGCGCGCAGCTTGCGGAGGTAGGCGATGTCGCTCAGTGCGGCGAGCACCGGATCGCCGTACTCCGTCATGTGCGCTTCCCGCGCAGGATTTCGTTCACCCGCCCGTTGTGGATGTTGAACCGTTCGGCGATCGTGCGCTGCGCCATGCCTGGATTGTCGCGGGCCATCTTCAGCACGCCCTCGCGCACTTCATCCGTCACGGGTTCTGATACGTTCTCACTTCTTTCGCCCGCATTCCGGTTGTGCAGCTCGGCCCGTACCATGGAGAGGCGCCGCCTTGCTTCGTCCACCTGATAATCGGCCAGCAGATCCAGGATCTGATCCACCTCCACGCGCATCTGACCTTTGGTCACCAGTACCTCCATCCCCCCACAACGTCGTACGGGAAGCGTCTGCCAAACTCGTACAGCAACGCCTCCAGCACGACGCGCTGGTGCAGCTCCAGCTCCAGCTTCAGCTCGCGCTCAATTTGGTTCATGCACTCGGTGACGGCGGTGTATTCGGCGCTTGCTTCGGACATCATCGGCTCACTCCGCCGCGGCGTCTCCGCCGGCTTCAGCGTCACGAATGGCCGCCATAGCTTCCGCCAGAATGCCGCTGCACTCATCCTGAGTTTGCTTGGAAGCCTGATCGTAGACGTATTTGACATTGGGGCTGTCACCCAACTGGATCAGCATGTCCTCTGACTGGCGCAGCACGCAGTCGTCGGCCTCCCGGCGTATCTCCGCCAGCAGATCCCGCCATGTGCGCTTGGCGGCATTCTCGCCGATCGCTGGTCCGTCGACCGAGACATTCGGCGCCGGGTTTTCGTCATCGATGGGCGGGTCCGGTGGCGCCATGGCTTCGGCTGCGGCATCGATCACGATCCCGCCCTCCGCTATCTCGCGGTCTTCCATCTCTTCGGCGGCGTACTGGCCAGCCATTTCTTCCGGGAACGCCGCGCGCAGGCTGGCGGCTTTGGCGCACTTGGCGAGCTGACCGCGCGGGCGCTTCTGCCACATTTCGTTGGGCACTTCCGTCCGCCCGTTGCGGGCATAGGTTTCCTCCCACCACACCGTCTCTGTGTATGCGTGCTTGGCGCCGTGTGCCCACTTCCACACCGTCACCTCGCACCACTCGGGGAAGCGGAGGTTCACCGTCACCTGTTTTGTGGCTCGGCTGTTGTTCGGATCGTCATAGTCGCGCACCGATCCGGTGAACTTGCGGACCACCATCGGGCCGAACTTGGGGGCGTCCATCCCGGCCCACTGCCCGGTGCGGCTCGCGGTGGTCTCCAGCTCGTTGATGCCGGGCCACACCGTCTCCACGTATTTGCGGAGCGAGCTATTGTACATGCTGACGATATGCACGGGCCGCTTCATCGGATCTAAGTTGCGGCTGCGGCAGTAATCCAGCGCCAGCACCACTGCCTCTGCGGTCTTTGCATTCGGAAAGATGGCGTCGACCAGCACGCGCCACTGGTTCGGTGTGATGCTCAGCCCGGCCGGCATCGGCAGACGCGGCCGGATAGTTGCAAGCGTTCCTTGTGCCATCAGGTTTTCTCAGCCTCCTTTTTCTCCTGGCGAGAAGTCCAAGCCTCTTTGGCTCGCCGCAACATCTCAGTCTTGGCGTCTTCTAAGGTGGCGAAATCCGCGTCAAACGGCGCGTCCCACCTGCCGGACGGCAACTTGATCAAAACCATCTCGCCCGGTCGATCTTGGGTCATCGTGTGTGTGAGCGGTGATGCAACTCCCGACGCGTCAATTGACCACGCGACAATCGTAAGCGGACCCTCTATCCAAACATCATCTTCCATATTTGGCTCTTCCGGCGTGTGCATCATGGCATGAACGATCGCCATCGTGCCTTCTCCGGGGACTATTGTTTGGGGCCGCTCGCGTGGACTAAAATTCTCGTCGCAGTGCCCAAGAAACCTATCGTCGTGTGCGTAAGCAGCATAAGCGCCGGTTTCCCGCCTCCATTGAAAGTATGCAATCCGGTCTTCGTTTATCCACAGGTTCCCTATGGGGATAAAATTTGCCATGGATTAGCTTATCCTGAAGTAATTACGATGATATCAGGACCATTCGATAGCGTGGCGCCGGGCACTTCATCGCCAGCCTCCAGCAGCACGCCAATCTCGGTTTTCTTCGGCTCTTTGATTACTTTCATCAGATACGGACACGCTTTCTCTAGCGCGTCTTCATCGTAGACCATGACGCTCTTGCGCCCAGCCTGCCGGCGAGCCGTCACGTCCGGCAGTTCGATGCGTGGCAATCCCAGCTCGGTCATTGCCTCAAACACTGCGGTCTTCAGCGTCACGTATCGGTTGGCGTATCGGTTCTCGCGCTGCTGCTGTTGCTTGCGGATGGTTTCCGCCATGTCGTGCATGTGCTTCGCCACGGTGGCGGCCCGCATCATTGCATAGATCACCTCCATGCAATCGTCGGTCTCGCCCTCCAGCATGTCCTGGAGTAGCCGGCTGTCCGCCGCAATCTCGGGATCTTCTGTCAGTAGCCTGTGCTTAGCGCGTGCCAACGCGCTCATGGCCCGTTCCTGCGCATAGGCGCTAGGCGGGTGCCATTTCTCCGTGACTGACTTACGCGCCATTCTCCACTCCCGGCTATCCGGGAGCGGGGTTTAGCGGAAGCCGCTAATCTCCGTCAAACGGATATTAGCCGATAGCGCTAAGTCCCCTGCGCGTTCGGCGGCGCGCGGCGGCTTGCTGTTCAACGCGCTCGGCGTTGCGGTTGATTTGCTCGGGGGGCAGGTAGACCGCCGCCTTTATCAGCCGCTTGATCGCTACGATGCGTCCGCGGTCGGCCGGTGGCCAGAACAGCATCCCCGGTTCGCAGCCGTAGACCTTGGCGAGCATGATGGCGTCCATCATGCGGACCGCGCTATCGCCCTTCTCCCACTTGGCGATCGTGGCTTGGTCCATTTTGGCGTAGTCTCGCGGGAATGCCCGGTTGATTGCTGCGGCGACTTGTGGGCGCGACAGGCCAGATGCCTCCCGCCATGCCCGCAGGTTTCTGGCGGCATATGCCTTCAGATCCCTTTCCATACCCAAACCTCTTTCTGTTTGTGTTGACCCCCCTTAGCGGACACTGCTAAGCCTTCACTCATGCGGCTTAAAGAATGGCTAGAGGATGAGGGCTTGCTACGTGTGGAGTTTGCGGCGCAGGTCGGTGTGCATCCGATTACAATGACGCGCTGGGTCACTGGCGCGTGGGTGCCAAGTTCGGAATATATCGAACGCATTGCGGAACTAACCGGCGGCAAGGTCACTGCCAACGATCTGATGGAGCAGTGGGCAGAACGTCGCCGTGGAACGCCGCCAGTATGGACACCAGAGGATGTCGTTGCTGAATGAGCGAAGCGCTGGTTCTCCCTCCCCGAAATTCTACCGAACGCGCCAAGCTGGCGGCCAATTGGGAGTTGAGACAGCAAATCATAGCGGCGTTGCAGTCGGGATTGCGGCCGATGGAGGTCGCCCGGCGCCTGCGCAAGCAGGGCGTGACTACCCAGAGAGTGTGGAATATCGCAACGCAGTTGGAGCGGGCGGCTACGTCCGTGGGAGTAAAACCAGGAGTGAGAATATGCCTGAGTTGTGGCATACCATTTCATTCTTGGGGCGCCGGGAACCGGCGATGCACCTCGTGCAGAGGGGATACCGATACTGCCGGGCCGTATGAAGCCAGTCTTAGCCATAATGGCATTCGCCTGCGCTAACCCCCGCGTGAACACACTTAGCGCCTAACGCTAAGCGTTACTCATTTATCCACCTAAAAAACAGAGGTCAAGCTAGAAAAATGTCACAAACCGTTTTGCGTTCCCCTCACGTGGCTGTTGCAGACGCCCCCAAGGCTCCGCGGGTGGCTCCGTCGCTGGTGATAGGCCGGATTGAAACGGGTATTCCGGTGCCTAGCCGGGCTAAAAATCCGTTGGAAGATATTCTTACGGATCTGCCGGTTAGCGCTTCGGTGCCGATCGCTGGTGCTGAAGTAAAATACATCAGAAATCAGGTGGCTACCTACCGGCGGCAGCACGGACTACCGAATGGCTGCTTCACCGTGCACGCGCAGGATGACGGCACAGTTCGCATCTGGCGGCGTAAATAATCGGTGGGCAAGTCTCAGAGAGATAAGGGGGCGCGCCGCGAGCGACAGCTTGTGGAGATGCACCGGATGCTCGGCATCCGATGCGAGCGCGTCCCCCTCTCTGGGGCGGTCAGATATCAGGACAATGGCGCTGACATTGACCTTTATCTGTTCGGCGCCGAAACGCCCCCATGGCTCGGGGAATGCAAAGCCCGCGGCGGTGAAAAAAGTGGTTTCGTTTTGATCGAACGTTGGCTGGCCGATGCTGACTTTCTCGCCCTGTGGCGGGACCGGGCGCCACCGATGATCGTCCTGCCGTGGAGCCGATGGCAGGACATTCTGCAAGCCTTACGCGGGAAAAATCCGACAAGGGAGGCGGGCGATGCCTGACGTGCTGGACGGCGTTGGCGAACTGCGTTTCGACAAATCCCGCAACGCCTTCGTGGGCCGGGTGCAGATCGCCCCGATGGAATATCGCCTGGAGGCACGCCCCTATGAGGATGGCGCGGGCGTAGCGTGGCGGCTCCACGTCCTGGACGGTCGCCCCTACGGCCCCTACCGCCTCCCGCTCGTGGACGATGCGTGATGTGGCGCGTGTCCTGGCAGGACTACCAGGGATGGCGCACCGCCGATCTGGTGGGAAAGCGGCCGGAGGTCGGGCGGCGAGACTTCATCGACAAGGCGGAGGCTGACGCATTCGCCGCGCAGTACCGGGCCGCGAAGCTGACCGTCTGCGTCACGCCCACACCGTCGCCGAAGCGGCTGCGCTACACCAAGGCGCAGACCGCGATTGCAGATCCCCCATTCAACCGCGATTGGCGTCTGCACAAATGATCACATACCCACCACCCCCGGAGGATCAGCCTCCACCACCACACCCACCGCTACCGGCGGAGCTGGAGTTGCACCGCATGGCGCGGGACTACGCGCTGGAGGTCGACCAAGGGGCGCTGACGGAAGACCAAGCGCGCCGCTATCTGCGGAGCGCCGCAATACAGAAAAAGCTAAAGCGAGAGTTAGGACACTTCGACCCAGAAGAGTTTGCCAAAGGTCTTTGGTGGACCCTGGAGACGCGTTTGGCGCGATACGAACAAGCGCGCATGGAGGCGTGTGACGCCGTAAGGCAGGCAGTGGCGCCACTCTTTCGTTCAGACGCGACGAAGGATGAAATCGATGAAGCGGCGATAAAGGCGAATGATGATCGCCTCTCTGATGAAGTTCTGACTGCGATCCTTTGGCAAGAACGCATGGAGTTCAATCGACGCTCCAGGTGGCAAGGATGAAAACAATGTCCCGGTTAGGTGATTGGGATAAATCCAGACCTTGGACCGGGACGCGTTTCGGTGAAACAGTACAACAACTAAAGCTAACAGCAACGCCCGCCCCCTTCCCAGATCCGGCACGGATTGAACCGCGAGAGTGGCTGTACAGCACCATCCTTGTGCGTGGCTTCGTGTCAGCCCTCGTGGCGCCTGGAGGCGTCGGAAAGACGTTGCTGGCACTCGTCATTGCTCTTTCGCTGGCCGCCGGGCGCTCATTGCTCGGGGATAAAGTCTATAGGCGTGTGCATGTCTGGTATTGGAATGGGGATGATCCGCCGGCTGAAATAGATCGCCGCATTGCTGCGATCATGATGCACTTCGGATTGAGGCGTGAAGACTTAGACGGATGGTTCTTTCGCGATAGTGGCCGCAAGCAACGTCTGATGATGGTCGAAGCGTTGGAAGACGGCAGCGAAATCACATACCCCGACCGTGAGGCTATCGTGGCCGAAATTCAACGGCTCGGCATCGGCCTGATGATTATCGATCCTTTCGTTAAAGCGCACGTGCTTAATGAGAATAGCAACGCTCATATGGACCGCGCGGCCGGCGCTTGGGCCGCCGTGGCGGAGGAAACCGGCTGCGCCATCTGGGTAGTGCACCACACCCGCAAGGGACACACCACGGACGCCGATGCAGCGCGCGGCGGCAAGGCTTTGATCGATGCCTGCCGCATTGCGCAAGTGCTAACCCCGATGACGGAAGAGGCTGCGGAGGCTTGCGGCATCCCTGATCGGGAGAAGCGGTACTACATGCGGCTAGATGATGTGAAAGTGAACCTCGCACCGCCCGGCGATGCCCGTTGGTTCAAGCTACTCGGCATGCCGCTCGGCAACGTCACCGACGAATATCCGGCCGGCGATCATGTCGGGGTTGTCGTGCCCTGGCAGCCGCCGCTCACATGGGACGGCCTGCCCGGCGCGCTGTGCTTACAGATCCTGGACCAGATCAGCCGCGGCCGGGCGCCGGGCAAGCCCTACCAAGCAACCAAGCGCGGACTAGCGGCGGGATGGTGCGGCGCGGTGGTCATGGACCTTGCTGGCAAGGATGAAGCGACTGCAAAGAAGATCATCGATGCTTGGCTGCGCAACGGTCTGCTGACCAGAGAAGAATACCGCGAGGATGGCAGAAATAGGCTGGGAGTTGCGGTTGATCCTGCCAAGTTCGCGGAAATGCGGAAACAATTCTACACCGCGGTTGGGTGATCGCAGATGGTCGCGTTTGTGAAGTGGCTGTTCGCCGCTCTCGGCTTCGCCTTCCTCGTCTGTGTCGCCGGCTTCGCCTTCAGCTCCGGCTTGGTGCACCTGCCGCCCTTGTCAATTTCTTTCTGGCCCACGGCGCAGAAAGAATTGCCGCTCCCGCCCACCCCGCCGCCCTGGCACGTCGTGGCGCTGATCTACCAGGACGGCAAGGCAACGCCCTACGAACCGCAGACCCAGCGGTGGGACGAACCGCTGTACTGTTGGCTGGAGGTCACACGGATAAATAAGCGGTGGCGCACCGAAGATCGCATTGGCGTTGCCACGTGCCGCGATTAAAAGGAGTTGGGGCAGCCCATTTTGGACTGCCCCATTTCCTACTGAACTGAGGGCCGCTCTCCCGCGGGGCGGCCTCTTTTTCCTCTCTAGGCCGATCGGCCTAAGCTGTCACCCCGGTTCATTACTGAGCCGTAACCCGCTACCCCGACACTTTCGCCACTGCCATCCAGATCCGATCCACTTCGGCCTGGATCTCTTTCTGTTCCGTCTCGTTCATGGTGCCGGTGTGTGAAATGCCCGACGCACCGACTGGCAGATAGGCGCCGATCGCCACGTCTACCCACAACTTGCCGCAGCCCTGGCAGGCGCGGCCCAGCGGCCCGTCGACAAACGTGTGGCCTGCGATCGTATTGCTCATACGCACCACCTCCCCGTGCCGATGGCGCGCGTGCGCATCCACTTTTCCAGTGCCACCGGCACCTCGCGCGGTTTGCAGTGCATGGTTTCCATGATGAACACCGCCATGCCGGGATCGATCGCCGGATACAGCCGCCCGGTCACGTCTGGAGCCTGCGTGCGTACGTGCCGCTCGCGCGCACGCTGAAAGCGTTCCTGAACTGTCAGCTCACGGGGCATAGCACCGGCTGCACCGCGCCGACCCACGCGCGCAACGCCTCTGCCGCCCGGTCAATCACAGGCGGCCACGCGCCAAGTTCGGCCTGCTTGAAGATCCGCAAACTCGGATACCACGGGTTCGGCTCGCCCCCGCTCCACCGCCAATCGCCATCGAAGCGGTTCAACAGCCATACCGGCTTGCCCAGCGCACCCGCCAAATGCACGATCGCTGTATCTACGCTGATGATCAGATCACACAGATGCACGAGCGCCGCGGTGTCGGCAAAGTCCACGATATGCCCGGCCGGGTCATACAGCCCCGCCGGCATCCGCTCCGGCGCCGGCACTTGCAGGCTGATCCAGGTCACCCCCTCCACCGCCAACAGAGGGGCCAACAGATCCAGCCTGATCGATCGCCTGCGGTCGACCGCAAGCCCGCTCGGCTCCAGCCACGGCACCTGCCCACCTGCCCAGCAGATCCCGACGCGCGGGCGCACACGCCCCTCCAGGCGCCGCCGCCACTGCCCCACATCCGCCGCGTTCGGTGACAGGTACGGCCCATCCCACGGCTCGCTGTCCGCCGTGGTCTGAAACCTGTGCGGCATGGACATCATGTTGTCGAACCAATCGGTCGACGGCAGATCGCCACCAAGCTCCACAATCTCAGCGCCGGGGAACGAATAGGAGAACAGCCGGGTCAGCTCGGGCCGGGTTTCCACCACCACCTCACCGCCCAGTTGCTGTACCGCCGTGACGTACCGCGCCATGTGGATCATGTCGCCGATGCCCTGCTCGGTGCGCAGCAGTATCCGCTCCCCGTGCAGCTCGCGCCCGTCCCACATCGGGCGGTCCCGCATCGGCCTCGCCGTCACACCGATGCCGTGACGCGCCTCAAAGCGCTCAAAGCCCTCAATCCAGCGGCCCTGCGTCAGCAGCACCACGCCTTCCGAGAACCGCGCCCATGCGTATCCCGGCCAAAGTTCCTGCGCCTTGCGGAAACACGTCAGCGCGGCGTCTGTGCGGCCCACCACGGCGTTCCAGGTTCCCAGCCCGTGCCAGTGGCGCGCCACGCGTGGCGCCAGCCTCAGCGCCTCTCTGTAGCCGCGCTCGGCCGCGTCGTGGTCTTCCTCCATCAGCGCGCACGCCGCGGCAAAGAAATGCGGCTCCGGCAACCGTGGCTTCAACTTGGTCACTTCCTCAAAGTACGGCCGCGCCAGCGCGTGCTTGGCCTGCCGGTAGAACAGTTGCCCAAGATTGTAGAGCGCAGTCGGATTGCGCGGCTCCGCGTCAAGCGCGCGGATCAGCCAGTCCACCGCACCGTCTAAGTCATTTGCTGATTGGCAAGTCTGCGCCGCGTCAATCGCAAGTTTCGCCTGCGGCGTCTTCGCCGTCTGGACTGTCTCCATCCGCATCACTTAGCGGATACCGCAAAGGCGCGCCACTGCGTGGCCAGTGCAAACGCCCCATCGGATCGGCATCGATGGCGTCAAGCATCCGCTCCAACGCCTCCCACACCGCACACACCTCAACGGGCGCCAGCTCGCGCCCATTCACTACGCCGCTGATCCTCCGCGCCCCGTGCCGGCGTGGCATCCGTAGCACCATGGCCATGTCAGCCTGCGACCAGTCCAGGCGCTCCAACAGGCGCGCCAGCCGTTCGCCGGCCCAGGCGCGGGGATCAATCATGGCAGGAGAAACCGCCCGATGATGATGCCAACGCCCAGCGCCGCCACCATCACAATGAGCGCCCGCACCACGAATTTCCGGGTTTCCTCTCGGATCTCTTGCCGCAAGCGCTCGCGGGCATTCATCATCGGATGAAATGCCCCGCGGCAAACACCGCCGCCGCAGCAACGATGGCAGCGATGATGATCTGCCACGTCTCGCGCCGGGAACGCCTCCGCTCCGCCTCCATGTCGAACTTGGCCTTGTCGATCTGCATGTGAAGCCACTCCATCCTCAGTTCGCGTTCCTCTTCCTCAGTCGGCATAAGCCGGCTCCGGCGTCAGTTCGATCGTCTCCGGTGGCGGCAATGCCCTCTGACCGGGCCGCACGCGCCCCACAACGCGCGCAGACTGCTCCCACGGATACTCCGGCAGTTCGGTGCAGCCCGGCGGCAGCGCGCCACCCTGCCAAAAGCACGCCGCAGGAAAAGCGCCGATCGGCATGCAGGCGTATGCGCGTGCCCATGGCGGTCCTGAACGACAGGCACTTGGCGGGTATCAGCATGCGCACCGAACCGCCGGGCACCAAATCCCACCGATCACCAAGCACCCTCTGCGCCTCATACCGGGCGGCAATCGCCGCATCGCAGAATTGCTCGCCGGTCCAGAGTTTCGGCTTGTAGATCGCCAAGGCACGCGTGCCAGCGCGTGCCACCGGCACCAGCGCCCCCGGCTCCGCCGGCTCAGCCGCCGGCTTCGCCTTGCGCGGCGCCCGCTTCGCCGCCTTGCGCTTCGCCCGCTTCTTCGGCCGCTCCACCAGATTGCCATCAGCATCGCGGACGCGGCGTGTCCGCTTTTTTGTCCGCTTCCGGTCGGAGGCGGAAACCTTGCGGCTTGACTTTGGCGGCGCGTCAACGATCAGCACGCCGCCGGTATCGGGCAGCGGCGCGATAACAACCGCCGGCCGCCGAAACACGGAAACGATCGCTGTCAGTGTCGGGAAACGCATCGTGTCATCCTCCATGAATGACGTTATCCGGCCGCCCCATTAGCGGCCGTCGCTAAGTAGCCTACGCCACTCCTAACCGTTCCGCAAGCGTCGGTCCGCGCGTCGGAAACCACACCACCCGATCGGTCGACGTTTCACGTGATACTGTGCACACCTCGCCATGTGGAAAACCACGCGGCAGCATTGTGCGCCCGCCCTTGCGATACGCCGGCCGATAGTGCGCCGGATCATCGTGGATATGCGCGACGGCATTGACCAGCACTCGGCTCGCCAGTTCCCTGCCCAGCAGGCACATATGCCACCATTCCAGCGAAGCGCGGCCCGCGACATCCAGCCGCCAGATCAGCGGATGGCAGCCGTCAATCAGTTGCGCCGCATGCCCCCGCTCCCAATCGGTGACCAGCTCCAGCGGCTTAATCCGATAGCTGTCCGGCGCACGCGCAAACCGCATGATGGCGATATCCTCCGGCGCCCGAAACATCGCGAACAAGCCCAGCGCTTGCGCCCGCGTCTCGCACGTGAGGCTCAGCCAGTACTCGTCCGGCCGCCGCTCCACGATCGGCGCACCCTCCGCCGCCGCCGGCAGCCGCCGCCGCAACCGCTCCAATGCTTGTTCCTCGCTCAGCTCCCGCATAGCGCCTCCGCCCCTCCGCTCCACGTAGCGGCATACGCTAAGGATTGGCGTCAATCCAGCGCGCGAGCGATACCGCGTCTTGCAAATAGGCGTCCGTCTGCGGCCCCTCCGCTTGCAGCTCCGCCAACATTTCCAATTCCTGCGGCGTCAGCGGAGCGGGATCGCCCGCGAGGCGCACCAGCCGCGCCACGCGAGCAACCTGCAACGCCTCTGGCGTCAGATAGGCCACAGCGCCGCTACGATGGCCGCCAGCACGGCAGCCACCGCCTTAAGCACGTCTGCCAGCAGCGACAGCGCCTCCGCCGCAAACGCCAGCAGGCCAAGCGCTGCCACCGCTATGAATGGCAGGCAGACAATAAACATAACGATTTGCGCCACATTGGCCGCACGAGATTTGTCGGGCATGCGCCGTTCCCCTCTCAGCAGTAGTAACCAATGCAGACGTTGACGGTATCGGGCGCGCCCAGCGGGTACTGGTAGTAATCGCTGATCGGTGGCCCGTACTCGTGCCAATGCGGGAACAGCGTATTGGCAACATAGTCGGGCTGTTCCCACGCGCATTGCCCATGGCAGTAGCGCCCGCACGCCCCAAGCAGCAGCGCGAGGGCAAGCGCGAGCGGCTTCATGGCTCACGCCTCCCAGTGCACACAACGCGCACGGCGCGCCCCTTGTTGCCCAGCTCGCCGTCAACCCACCATTCAGGGTCGCCGCTGTAGCGGTCGCCGTCCGCCTCCACGCTGATATTGACCACCTTCCGGCCGTCCATATCGCGCAAGCCGCAGTGAATGTTGATGATGCAGCCCGGCGCTTCGATGTGAAGCAACGGACTGCGCTCGGTGAGGTTCAGGTTGCGTTGGCGGGCCATCACTTGCCTACCCACCCGGCGCGCTCGCCCGACAACCGATAGCGCCCGACCACGTTCCCGTTGGCGTCGGAAATGGAAAACCACAGACCATCCGGCCCGTTGCGCTCCACGCTTCCCGCAACCACGCGCAAGATGCGCGCAACCTCCGCGCCCGGATCAGGCTGGCCGTTATCCTCGCGACAAAACGCGGCGTTGTCGCATTCCATCATCAGTTGAAACCGCATGTTTAGTGTTTCCCTCAGTTCTCCGGCTCCACCATGAAGCCGGCCATGCCCTAGAGCATGCCGCAAGGGTCGCACGCTTGCACGTGCGCCCTTCCGGTATGGTCTAGGTCTGCGGTCGCATTGCCTCCGATACTTTGGCGTGGCGCATTTTCGTGCCAGCGCAGAGGCGCTTGCCGCCCCTATCGATCCAGCCGTAAATGCCCTGATATTCAATTTCCTGCCCGCAATGGCGACAGATCGACCTATCGCCCCTGCGATGCGCCCGAAGTGCCGGGCGCCCTTGTGGCGCCTTCTGCTTCATTGCTGCGGCGTCCACTTGGCGAACGCCACACGCGCATGCGCCGCCTTGTCCGCCATGCCCATGTCAGCCGGGCAGGCATCATAAGCCAGCTTGGAAGCTGCCCAACGTTGCACCAGCTCTTGCGCCTCCGCCGGAACGCCAGCAAGGAAGGTATCGCGGAACGCCACAACTTGCGCCGTGTCGCTGTACTCCGAGATCCCCGACCATTTCACGTGGCCGTCGCCATTTAAGTACATCGCCATACCGAAGCGGCTGTACGTGCTCGCCTTGGGCTTGTTCCAATGCTCGCCCGCAATCTTGGGATTGGTGGTCTGCGACCAGAGGCGCACGCCCTTGCGTGGCGTATATTCAAGCCAGTACCGGATCTTGCACCGCAACGTGTAACCGTATGGGTAATCATCGACGACATAAGCGGTCTGCGGTGAGACGTGTCCTGTTAGCACTTGCATTGTGTTTCCCTCTACTCCACCGCTCCACCATGAAGCGGCGCCCGCGCTATGGCAGGCGAGAGGGGCGGAACCTGCCCGCCCCTGCCGTATGCCTTAGCCTCCCGGTTGCGCCCCTTCATGGTCTGTTAGGACCATGCGCGGCGTAATCGACACGAACAGCGGCGTAATCTGATATTCCGCGCCCTCGCGATTGATAGCGACGATTGCGCTAGCAGGTTCGCCATCGACGAAGCAGGAGAACAAGGCGAAGTTGTCAAACCGACCGCTTGTCAACGCGTCGAATTGAGCTTGCAGCTCTGGCGTTATGTTGGTTGTCATAGCATCAGCCCTCCAACATGCCCTCAGACCAGAGTTGCAACTTGCGATCCACGGTGAAAGCATCGCCGACGATGCGCACAGGCGGCGCGCCCTCGCATTGCGCCTCCAGCAGCAAACGCGCCGCAAGGCGATACTCCGCCAGCGCCCGATCAACGTCCGCCTGATCACGCTTCCCGTTGCACCGCTCCTCGATGTAGCGCGCGTGCTTTTCGGCGTAGCTGCGATGTGTCAGCTCCAGGCGCGCAAGCCGCTCCGCCGCAGTCTCACCGTTGACACGCCAGCCGGCCCAGACGCTCCCATGGTGCCATTTCTCAGGCGCCTCTGGAGCAACCCAATGGTGCTCGCCGACAGCCCCACGAAGCACAGACGGCGGGGCGCTGATAGCGTTTGCATAGTCTTCCGGCTTAATGCCATAGCGCGCATAGTCGCCAAGTATCTTGGCGCGGCTCGCCTCATACTCCGCCAGCCGCCACGCGTTGAACGCGTCCACCAAGTCCTGCGGCATTTCCTGCCCGCTCCCGCAGGCATCGGAGCGCAGCAAACCGAGAGACGCGACAACCTCCCGCTCCCAGTCCAGATCCGAGTATGAGCTGATCGACTTGAAATAGTCGCCCGCGTCGTACCGCACGCGTAGATGCTTAATCGCGCCCGCACCCGATACGGCATAGTCTGTCTCCCCCATACCGGAACAAGTCCACCGGAAATGATACGTCATAGCGTTTTGTCCCTCCGTTCCGCCGCTCCACCATGAAGCGGCCCATGCCACGAAAGCATGCGAGAGGGGACGCGCGTGGCGTCCCCTGCCGTATGCCTTAGAAGCGATACTTGCGGCAAAGCTCTTGCTCCGCCCGATGATAGCGCAACATCAGCCGATAGAACCGATGCCGCTCCACGCGTGACTTGCGATCATACCATGCCGACCGCTTTAGCTTGCGCTGCGCCGCGCGGATAACTTGCATGTCGCTAGCCCAGACGTGCACGCCAAGCCGCTGATACGTGCCGAACATTGCTACGCGTCCCTATCCCGGCCGCGCTCTTGTCTCGCGTTGCGCTCGCGTTCGGCCGCAAGATACGCGCGACAAATTTCGGCAACTTCGTCAACGTCCAGACTGATGTTGTCACCATAGCCATCGCACGCTTCCGACCATACGCCATCGCAATCGTCCGGCATTAGGCTGATTGCCGTTGTCAGTTTCCACCGCTTGGACAAGCCGCAAGCTTCGTGGAGTAGCTGCCGATAGCGTGCGAGCGCAGGCTGATCCGCGAGCTGATCCGCGAGCCTACGCGCCGCGTTCTCATACGCGACTTGTGGCGTAACATGCGGCTTTACCTTGCCAGCAAGTTTCCAGCCGAACCCCTGATTGCGCAGAATAGTACCGTCGCTCATGTAGCGCTTCGATGTGGCAAGATAATCGATCGTTCCGACTATCGCGCCATGGGCAGATACTTTCGCCATTGTGTTCCCTCTCAGTCCCACCGCTCCACCATGAAGCGGGGTAATCGCGCTAGCGATTATCGGAACGGCATGGGTGCATGGCGCACCGATGCCGCTCCGACAGTTGCTAGCTACGGTATGATTTCATGTCCGCTACTGAGCAAAAGAGTTGCGGAAAGTCATAAGGGCGCCCGCTGTCTGGCTCCATACGAAACTGGATCAGCTTTCCGCCCTTGCGGACATTGCCGCACCATGCACACGTCTGCCCATTAGCGGGCACTTCCCGTCCGATCAGCGTGCGCCGCGCGAAGGGATCTCGGTTGCGATAGGAGTATGCCATGGCGCGCTACTCCCACGACCACGAAATGATGCGCGCATTGCGGATAACGCGCGCCGCGCTACCAGGGTAAAACTTGGCGGCCTTGCTGATTGCAGCCTTAGCATCCGCCTCTGTGGGGTAACGCGTGGCGCGCTCCACCTCTGATGTGAACACTGTCCCACGCAAGTAATGCGCAACGCCAGTTGCCGTTGTGCGAACTACATAAACGGTTGTCATCTGGTCACCTCCACCGTCCCACCATGAGACGATTAGCGGCGCACGCTAGCACAATCAGGCTAAGGGTAACAATGCGGAATGTTTGCAACCTTTAGCAGTAGGCGCTAAAGCCGGCCGATGCCTGCTAAACGGTTCTCTCCACCGATGCCGCTAGATGCATTGCGAGATAGTGAGACGTTGCAGCTTGCTACGGGCAACGTGTACGCTTTCGCAGTGGCGTTGCTAGTCTGCTACTGGTCAGCAGGATGCAAGCCGCTCCCACGCAACGTGACAGCGCTAGCAGGCATCTTGCGCCGGCCGCAAAACCATGTGGCACCCCATCTCAACGCTATCCTCGCCACACTGGACGAATTATGCCCACGACTTGCAGCAGCCTATGCCGACATACAGCAACGCTACTCAGCAAAGTGCGCACGTGCGATCTATGCCGCTAGTCTAATGCGGAATAAGCCGCGGAAATTGGAGCAGGATAAACCTGCGACCGTCGCGCCTCCGAGATTAGGACACTTGCAGCCATTGTCGGCCGTCCCTGCGCCACATTCCATAACTTCGCTATTGCGGGAAAAACGGGAGGGCGCCCCATCAGGCCCAGTCTGAGGC
>JADMIO011385329.1_pt1 | contig 64453 bp, 62 predicted proteins | sample 8958161 | NCBI WGS metagenome assembly JADMIO01 (sample SAMN16585339, study PRJNA669376) | soil metagenome | isolation source: Crop rotation soil | place: USA: Cullars Rotation, Alabama | collected 2011 | reverse complement strand
CGCGACAACTTGTCCACGTGGAATTCTAAGCTTAGGATCCCAATGTGCTGGAAAGGCACGACTGGCAGGCCGCGCTGGCGCCGGCCTATCTGCGCTATTGCGGTACGGCGCAGCGCCGGACCGCCAGCGTGATGACGGTCCATAACATCGCCTTCCAGGGCCAGTTCGGTGCGGAGATATTTGCCGGGCTCGATTTGCCGGACGAGGCCTATGCGATCGACGGCGTCGAATATTATGGCGGTGTCGGCTTCCTGAAGGCGGGGCTGGAGGCGGCCGATGCGATCACCACGGTCAGCCCGACCTATGCCTCCGAGATCCGCGAGCCGCGGTTCGGCATGGGGCTGGAAGGGCTGATCGACACCCGACGTGATCGCGTGCACGGCATCGTCAACGGCATCGATCCCGCCGTGTGGAATCCCGAGACTGACGCCGCCTTGCCGAGCCGCTTCACCGCGCGTGCGCTCGGCCGGCGCAAGGCCAACAAGCGCGCGGTCGAGAAGATGTTCGGGCTCGATCGCGACGACGGACCGCTGTTCACCGTCATCAGCCGGCTGACGTGGCAGAAGGGCATGGACGTGCTCGTCACCTGCCTCGACGAGCTGGTCGCGGGCGGGGCGCGGCTGGCGCTGCTCGGCTCGGGCGATGCGCATCTGGAAGCGGCGCTGCTCGCCGCGGCGGCGCGCTATCCGGGGCGGATCGCGGTACGGATCGGCTATGACGAACCCCTGTCCCATCTGTTGCAGGGCGGTGCCGACGCGATCCTGATCCCGTCGCGGTTCGAACCGTGCGGGCTGACCCAGCTTTACGGCCTCGCTTATGGCTGCGTGCCGGTCGTCGCGCGCACCGGCGGGCTCGCTGATACGGTGATCGACGCCAACGAGGCGGCGCTCGCCGCCGGGGTCGCGACCGGCTTCCAGCATGGCGAGGCGAGCCATCATTCGCTTAGCCACGCGATCCGTCGCGCCATTGCCGCCTACGCGCGCCCCGATCTATGGTGCGCCATCCAGCGCAACGGGATGCGCGCCGATTTCTCCTGGTCGGAAAGCGGTCGCCGCTATGCCGACCTCTACAAGAGCCTGACAGGAACCGCATGATCCGTACCGTCGCCAGCCACGCCTATTCCGACCAGAAGCCCGGCACCTCCGGCCTGCGCAAGAAGGTCACCGTCTTCCAGCAGCCCAATTATGCCGAGAATTTCGTCCAGGCGGTGTTCGACGTCATCGACGGCAAGGACGGCGCGACCTTGGTGATCGGCGGCGACGGCCGGTTCCTCAACCGCGAGGTGATCCAGAAGGCGATCCGCATCGCCGCGGCGAACGGCTTCGGCCGCGTCGTCGTCGGCCGCGGCGGGCTGCTGTCGACGCCCGCGGCGAGCAACATGATCCGCATCCGCAAGGCGCTGGGCGGGCTGGTGCTGTCGGCAAGCCACAATCCCGGCGGCCCGACCGAGGATTTCGGCATCAAATACAATATCGCCAATGGCGGCCCTGCGCCCGAGCAGGTGACCGAGGCGTTGTACGAACGGACGAAGACGATCGACCGCTGGCTGACGGTCGATGCCGACGACGTCGATCTCGACACGTTCGGCGAAGTGACGGTCGGCGGGATGACGGTCGAGGTGGTCGATCCGGTCGCCGATTATGCCGCGCTGATGGAGCGGCTGTTCGACTTCGACGCGATCCGCGCCGCGAAGCTGACGATGGCGTTCGACGCGATGAGCGCGGTGACCGGGCCTTATGCGACCGAGATCCTCGAGACGCGGCTCGGCTTCGCGCCCGGCACGGTGCGCAACGGCGAGCCGCTGGAGGATTTCGGCGGACATCACCCCGATCCCAATCTCGTCCACGCGCACGAACTCTATGAGACGATGATGGCGGCGGATGCGCCGGATTTCGGCGCGGCGTCGGACGGCGATGGCGACCGCAACCTCATCATCGGGCGGGCGCGCTTCGTGACGCCGTCGGACAGCCTTGCGATGCTGGCGGCGAACGCGCATCTCGCGCCGGGTTACAAGGACGGGCTCAAGGGGATCGCGCGGTCGATGCCGACCAGCGCGGCGGCGGATCGCGTCGCGGAGAAGCTCGGCCTGCCGATCTTCGAGACGCCGACCGGGTGGAAATTCTTCGGCAATCTGCTCGACGCCGGCATGGCGACGATCTGCGGCGAGGAAAGCGCCGGCACCGGATCGGATCACGTCCGCGAGAAGGACGGGCTGTGGGCTGTGCTGCTGTGGCTCAACATCCTCGCGGTGCGGGGCGAGTCGGTCGATGCGATCGCGCGCGATCATTGGGCGACCTATGGCCGCAATTATTACGCGCGCCACGATTACGAGGGCGTCGACAGCGCGCGCGCCGATGCTTTGATGGCGGAGCTGCGCGGCAAGCTCGATACGCTGGCGGGGACGCAGGTCGGCGGGCTGAGGATCGCGGCGGCGGACGATTTCGCCTATACCGATCCGACCGACGGCTCGGTGAGCCGCAACCAGGGCGTGCGCGTGCTGTTCGAGGGCGGCAGCCGCGTCGTGTTCCGGCTGTCGGGGACCGGCACCAGCGGTGCGACATTGCGGGTATATCTGGAGCGCTACGAGCCAGCGGGCGGCGATCTCGATCGCGAGACCGGCGAGATGCTGGCGGATATCGTCGCGGCGGCGGACGAGATCGCGGGCATCGTGCGGCATAGCGGGCGGACCGAGCCGGACGTCATCACGTGAGCGACGCGCCCGCGCTGGGCGCGATCTCGTACGATGGCGGAGTGCGGTTCGCGGTGCGCTCGGCGACGGCGGTGACGCTGTGCCTGTGGGACGGCGCGGTCGAGCGGCGGGTGGCGATGGCCGGTGCCGACGGTATCTGGTCGGTGGACGTGCCGGGGATCGGGGCGGACCAGCGCTACGGGTTCCGGGCGGCGGCCGATCCGGCGAAGCTGCTCGTCGATCCCTATGCGGTGGAGCTGGATCGGGCGTTCGTCTATGACCCGCGACTGGGCCAGCCGGGAGCCGAGACGGGTGGATTGGTGCCGTGGGGTGTGATTGTTGCGACACCCTTCCCCCATCGTCATCCCCGCGAAGACGGGGACCCAGACGCGCAGGTCCTCGAAGGGGCCGCGAGGTCCGTGGGTATGGATCCCCGCCTTCGCGGGGATGACAACAAAGGGGTTGCCGATAAGGGGGAGGACGCGCCCCCCCTTCCCCCGCCGCTCTCCACGCCGGGCGGGTTGATCTACGAACTCAACGTCCGCGGGTTCACGATGCTGCACCCCGAGGTGCCGGCGGCGCAGCGGGGTACGATCGCGGCCTTGGCGCATCCCGCGATCATCGCGCATCTGCAGCGGCTGCGGATCAGCGCGATCGAATTGATGCCGATCGTCGCGTGGATCGACGAGCGGCATCTGCCGCCGCTCGGCCTGCGCAACGCCTGGGGCTATAATCCGGTGGTGCCGATGGCGATCGATCCGCGGTTGGCGCCGGGCGGGATCGCCGAGCTGCGCGAGACCGTCGCGGCGTTGCGGGCGGCGGGGATCGGCGTGATCCTCGACCTCGTCTTCAATCACACCGGCGAGAGCGACGTGCACGGGCCGACGCTGTCGTTGCGCGGGTTGGACGAGCGGCTCTATTATGCGCAGGCCGAGGACGGCACGCTGATCAACGACACCGGCACCGGCAACACGCTGGATTGTTCGCGACCCGAGGTCCGCGCGCTGATCCTCGCCAGCCTGCGCCATTTCGCGCGGCTCGGCGTGGACGGTTTCCGGTTCGATCTGGCGCCGGTGCTGGCGCGCGGGCCGGGGTTCGATCCGCATGCGCCGATCTTCGCCGAGATCGCCGCCGATCCCCTGCTGTCCAGCCGCGTCATGATCGCCGAGCCGTGGGACATCGGCCCGGACGGCTATCAGCTCGGGCGGTTTCCGGCGCACTGGCTCGAATGGAACGACCGTTATCGCGACGACGTGCGGCGCTTCTGGAAAGGCGACGGCAGCGCGGGCGCATTGGCGACGCGGCTCGCGGGCTCGGACGACGTCTTCGGTGGCGGTGACACGCGCAGTGTCAACTTCATCGCGGCGCACGACGGCTTCACGCTCGCCGACACCGTCGCTTTCGCCGAACGCCACAATCACGCCAATGGCGAGGACAATCGTGACGGCCATGGCGACAATCACAGCTGGAACAACGGCGTCGAGGGACCGAGCGACGATCCCGTCGTCACGGCACGGCGCGATGCCGACCGGCGCGCGTTGCTGGCGACGCTGTTCGCATCGCGCGGTACGATCCTGCTGACCGCTGGGGACGACTTCGGGCGGACGCAGCGGGGCAACAACAACGCTTATGCGCAGGACAATGCGATCGGCTGGGTCGATTGGGCCGGGCGTGATCGGGCGCTGGAGGATTTCGCCTGCGATCTGGCGGCGTTCCGGGCGGCGGTCGGGCTCGATCGCGTCGCGCCGTATGAGGCACCAGACTGGCGGCGGCTCGACGACGCGCCGATGCGGCCGGACGATTGGGCCGGCGCCGACGGCTTCGCGCTGCGCTTGCCCGACGGCGAGCGGTGCGTCACATTGCGGTTCGATCGCCGCGCGCGGCGCGTGACGCTGACGCAGGGCACGCTGTTGGAGAGTCGCGCATGATCCGTCCCTTGATGCTGGCGCTCGCCGGCCTGCTCGTCGCGGCGGCGCCGCCATCGCCGGCGCAGCGGTTCGGCGCACTGTTCCGCGACGTGCAGATGCGGCAGATCTTTCCCGATTCGAAGACCTTCGCGGATGCCGAACCGCGCCGCGGCGATGCCGCGATCCTCGCCGCCTACCGCCGTTGCGATTGCAAGGACGATGCCGCGCTGAAGGCGTTCGTGCTCGCCAATTTCAACGTGCCGGTGGCACCCGCCGCGCCGCCGCCGTCGCGCAAGCTGGGGCTGGCCGAGCATATCGATGCGCTGTGGCCGCAACTGACGCGAACGCTGCCGACCGTGCCGGCGGGATCGTCGGCGCTGCCGCTGCCCAAGCGCTTCGTGGTGCCCGGCGGGCGGTTCCGCGAGATGTATTATTGGGACAGCTGGTTCACGATGCTGGGGCTGCAGGTGTCCGGACGGCAGGATCTGGTCGAGGACATGGTCGCCGATTTCGGCAGCCTGATCGATCGCTACGGCCGTATCCCTAACGGCACGCGCAGCTATTATCTCAGCCGCTCGCAGCCGCCGTTCTTCTATCTGATCGCGGGCCTGTCCAAGAACGCCGCGACGCTGGCGCAGCGCACGACATGGATGCGCGCCGAGCATGATTTCTGGATGGCAGGCGCCGCCGGATTGCGCCCCGGCGGCGCGCGCGCCCGCGTGGTGCGGCTGGCCGACGGGTCGCTGCTCAACCGCTATTGGGACGATCGCGACGATCCGCGCGACGAGAGCTATCGCGAGGATGCGGCGCTGGTCGCGGCGACGCCGGGACGCGATGCCAAGGCGATGTACCGCGACCTGCGCGCCGGGGCGGAAAGCGGCTGGGACTTCAGCTCGCGCTGGCTCGGCGACGGCAAGACGCTGGCGACGATCCGGACGACGCGGATCGTGCCGGTCGACCTCAACAGCCTGATGTACGGGATGGAACGCAGCATCGCCGACAATTGCCGTATTTTGAAGGATGCCGCCTGCGTCACCACCTACGCTGCGGCGGCGGATGCGCGCGCGAAGGCGATCGCGACGCATCTGTGGAACGGCGCGGGGTATTATGCCGATTACGATCTCGACGCGCGCCGGGTCGCCGACGGGCGGACCGCGGCGATGGCTTTCCCCCTGTTCGTCGGCCTCGCCTCGCCGGAGCGTGCGAAGGCGACCGCGCAGGCGCTCACGCCGCTGGTCGGCGAGGGCGGGCTCGGGACGACCGCGGTCAGGACCGGGCAGCAATGGGACGAGCCCAACGGCTGGGCGCCGCTGCAATGGGTCGCGATCGACGGACTGCGCCGCTATCGCGAGGATGCGCTCGCCAAGCGGATCGCGACCAACTGGCTGGCGACGGTGAACCGGGAGTATGCGGCGAGCGGCAAGCTGCTCGAAAAGTACAATGTCGTCGAGCGGCTGCCCGGTGGCGGCGGCGAATATCCGCTGCAGGACGGCTTCGGCTGGACCAATGGCGTGACGCGTGCGCTGCTCGCGGCGGGCTATGCGCCGCCGCGATAAGGGCTACATCGCCGGCATGCTTGCCGGCATCAGATTGTGGTCGAGGTGCGCCATGATCCAGATCGAGCCGATCAGCACCAGCCCCACGATCAGCACGCCGAAGGCCAGCGCGAGGACGTTGTTGGTATTGTCCGGCCCGCTGGTGACGTGGAGGAAGAAGACGAGGTGGACGCCCATCTGCGCGATCGCCAGCGCGATCAGCGCCACCGGGATGCCGGGACCGTAGATCACCCCGCTATGCACCGCCGCGAACGAGGCGATGCTGAGCACCGCCGCCAGCACGAAACCGGCGACATAGGTCAGCACCTTGGCGCGGATGTCGCCGGCGTCGCTGCTGCCCTCGCCGGGCGCGCGATCATCGTCCAGGTCGCTCCGGTCGCTCATCGCGCCACTCCCAGCAGATAGACGGTGGTGAACAGCGCCACCCAGATGATGTCGAGTGCGTGCCAGAACAGGCTGAAACAGGCGATGCGGCGGACGATCTCGTCGCGGAAGCCCTTGGCCTGGACCTGCGCCATCATCGTCGTCAGCCAGATCAGCCCGAGCGTGACGTGCAGACCGTGGCAGCCGACCAGCGCGAAGAAGGCGGAAAGGAAGGCACTGCGCTGCGGCCCGTTGCCCTCGTTGATGAGGTGCAGGAATTCATAGGCTTCGAGGCCGAGGAAGCCGGCGCCGAGCAAGGCGGTTGCCGCCATCGCGACCTGGAACCAGAAGCGGTTCTGTGCCGCGGTCGCGATCCCCGCCATGCCGCAGGCGAAGCTGGACGCGAGCAGCAGCGCGGTCTCCGCGCCGACCAGCGGCAGTTCGACGATGTCGCGCGCCGCCGGGCCGCCCGCGGTCGCCTGGGCCAGCACCGCATAAGCGGCGAAAAAGCCGGCGAACATGATGAAGTCGGTGAGCAGGAAGATCCAGAAGCCATAGGCCACGACGATCCGCTTGGGCGCGGGGCCGCGTTCGCTGGGCGCCGTCTCGCCGCGGCCGAGCTTGTGCGGATCGCCGCTCATGCCGGCTGGTCCGCAGGGATATCGAGCAATTGCGCCTTGGCGGTGCGCCGCTCTCGGTCGAGCCGCTCCGCTTCCTCGGCACTGATCTCGGTCTCATTCTCGTCGCGCCAGGCGAAGACGACGAAGGTCGCCCAGGCGCCGAGGAAGCCCAATCCGAACAGCCACCAGATATGCCACACCGCGGCGAAGCCGAGCGCAGTGGTGAAGACAGCGGTGACGACGCCGGTCGGCGAATTGCGCGGCATGTGGAACGCCTCGTATTTGGGGCGCTCCGACAGTTCGCGATTCTCGCGTGCGGTCGACTTGATGTCCCAATAGGCCTCCTCGCCCTTCACGTCGGGCAGCGCCGCGAAGTTGAACGGCGGCGGCGGGGAAGTGGTGATCCATTCGAGGCTGCGGCCGTCCCACGGATCGCCGCTGGTGTCGGCGAGGTCCTTGCGGTTGCGGATCGAGACGTAGAGCTGGATCACCTGACACGCCATGCCGCCGGCGATCATCAGCGCACCAAAGGCGGCGGCGATCAGCCACGGCTGCCAGCCCGGCACGTCGTAATGCTGCATCCGCCGCGTCATCCCCATCAGCCCCAGCACGTACAGCGGCATGAACGCGACGTAGAAGCCGATCACCCACAACCAGAAGGCGCGCTTGCCCCAGCGTTGGTCGAGGGTGAAGCCGAACGCCTTGGGGAACCAGTAATTGTAACCGGCGAAGGCACCGAACAGCACGCCGCCGATGATGACGTTGTGGAAATGCGCGACGAGGAACAGCGAATTGTGCAGCACGAAATCGGCGGGCGGCACGGCGAGCAGCACGCCGGTCATGCCGCCGATCACGAAAGTAATCATGAACGCCACCGCCCACATCATCGGCACGTGGAAGCGGATGCGACCGCCGTACATGGTGAACAGCCAGTTGAAGACCTTCACTCCGGTCGGCACCGCGATGATCATCGTCGTCACGCCGAAGAAGCCGTTGACGTCGGCCCCTGCGCCCATCGTGAAGAAGTGGTGCAGCCAGACGATGAACGACAGGATGCAGATCACCATCGTCGCGACGACCATCGAACGATAGCCGAACAGCGGCTTGCTCGAGAAGGTCGAGACGACCTCGCTGAACACGCCGAACGCGGGCAGGATCAGGATATAGACCTCGGGATGGCCCCAGGCCCAGATGAGGTTGACGAACATCATCTGGTTGCCGCCGGCATCGTTGGTGAAGAAGTGAAAGCCGAGGTAACGATCGAGCAGCAGCATCGCGAGCGTCGCGGTGAGGATTGGGAAAGCGGCGACGATCAGCAGGTTGGACGCGAGGCTGGTCCAGCAGAACATCGGCATGCGGGTGTAGCCCATGCCCGGCGCGCGCATCTTGAGGATCGTGGTGACGAGATTGACCCCCGACAGCAACGTGCCGACGCCGGAAATCTGCAGCGCCCACAAATAATAATCGACGCCGACGCCGGGCGAGAAGCGCAGTTCCGACAGCGGCGGATAGGCGAGCCAGCCGGTCTTGGCGAATTCGCCGATGATGAGGCTGAGATTGATCAGCAACGCACCGCTCGCGGTCAGCCAGAAGCTGACGTTGTTGAGCGTCGGGAAGGCGACGTCGCGCACGCCGAGCTGCAACGGCACGACGAAGTTCATCAGCCCGATGACGAACGGCATCGCCACGAAGAAGATCATGATCGTGCCATGCGCCGAGAAGATCTGGTCGTAATGCTCCGGCGGCAAATAGCCGGGATTGCCATAGGCGATCGCCTGCTGACTGCGCATCATCGCCGCATCGACGAAGCCGCGCATCAGCATCAGCAGCGCGAAGATGCAATACATGATGCCGATCCGCTTGTGATCGACCGAGGTGATCCACTCGTTCCAGATATAGGGGACATGGCCGGCGCGCCACGTCCAGACCAGCACCGCGAGGATGCCGCTGCCGACGATGGCGGCGGCGATCAACGGGATCGGCTGGTCCCAAGGGATCGAATGCCAATTGAGCTTGCCGAACATGCTCAATTCTCCCGTCCGCCGTTATCGACCTCGTGCACCGGCGCGCCCGCCTCGCGCACCGCGGCGGCGAAGAAGCCGGTCGGAACGCTGCCGTAGGCGAAGGGCTTCAGATTGCCCCGCTGGCGCGCGAGCGCGTGATAGCTGTCGGCGTTTAGCGCCGGCCCCCGCCCCTTGGTGCCCGCCGCCCAGGCCGCGAACTGCTGCGGCGGTACGGCGTCGACGACGAAGTCCATGTCAGAGAAGCCTTCGCCGCTGTAATGCGCCGACAGGCCGGGATATCGGCCGGGCTTGTCCGCCATCAGGTTGAGCTTCGCCTCCATGCCGGACATCGCGTAGATCTGGCTGCCGAGCCGCGGCACGAAGAAGCTGTTCATCACCGTTGCCGAGGTGATGCGGAAGTCGATCGGCGTGCCGGCGGGGACGATGACGCGGTTGACCGTCGCGATCCCCTGTTCGGGATAGACGAACAGCCATTTCCAGTCGAGCGCGACGACCTGGATGACGATCGGCTTCTGCCTGGACGCCAGCGGCCGGCGCGGGTCGAGATCATGCGCGGCGATCCAGCCCATCCCGCCGAGGAAGATGATGACGAGCAGCGGCACCGACCAGACGAGCAGTTCGAGCTTGCCCGAATAAGCGAAGTCGGGGCGGCGCCTGGCGCGCGCATTGCCGGCGCGGAACCACCAGGCGAAGGCGATGGTCGCGACGATCACCGGCACGACGATGCCAAGCATCACCGCGAGCGAATTGATCAGCAGCGTCTTTTCGCCCGCGGCAACCGGTCCGGCGGGATCGAGCAGCGCGGGCGCGCAACCGCCCAGTCCGAGCACGGTCGCGGCAACAGCGAGCGGTTTCAACATGCGGTCGGCGGCGAGCAGATCATCGGGTCCCTTTGCGGAGCCGTCGTGACGGTTCTCCTTCATCGGGCAAACGGATGGCGATGCGGGTGGTTTCGTCGGGTGACGAACTATTGCTGATCGCCCACCCGTTCGAGTGGATCATTGATACGGTGGCCCTGCACTAGGTATCAGAGCATCGGGGGGAGCCGCAGCCTTCCTCTCGCGCCGCCACGCCGGCGACTGGCGGTTGAGCGCGGCGAGATCGACCGTCCCGTCGGCGGCCCCCTGCCCGAGTGACACGGCGCGCTCCAGCAGGCCTATCGCGATGAACCGATACGCCGGCCGCCCCTCGACCGCGTCATACCAGACGCCGCCCACCGCCGCGTCGAGCAGGATGCGCTGGAAGCAATGACCCGCGCGTACCGGCCACATACGAAGACCCGCGAGACCGGGCAGGGTCTCGCGGGTCAGCGTCAGCCATGCGGCTTCCAGCGCGGCGCGGCGGGTGTCCCCGCCCGCCACGGTCAGATGTGGATCGGCTTGCCGGTCACCGCCATCGCCGCTTCCTTGATCGCCTCGGAATGCGTCGGATGGGCGTGGCAGGTATAGGCGATATCCTCCGACGTCGCGCCGAACTCCATCGCCTGCGCCGCCTGGGCGATCATCGTGCCGGCGACGCTGGCGATCGCCCAGACGCCGACGACGCGGTCGGTCTTGGCATCCGCGATGATCTTCACGAAGCCGTCCGGTTCGTGATTGGTCTTGGCGCGGCTGTTCGCCATCATCGGGAACTTGCCGACCTTGATCTCGCCCTTCGCCTTGGCGGCCTCTTCGGTCAGGCCGACGCCGGCGAATTCGGGCAGCGTGTAGACGACGCTCGGGATGATGTCGTGGTTCACGATGCCGGTGAGGCCGGCGATGTTCTCCGCAACCGCAATGCCCTCGTCCTCGGCCTTGTGCGCAAGCATCAGGCCGGGGGCGACGTCGCCGATCGCCCAGATGCCTGGCACGCTGGTGGCGAAGTCATGGTCGATCTCGACCTGGCCGCGCGCGTTGACCGAAAGACCGGCGGCGTCGAGGTTGAGGCCGTCGGTGTTCGGCTTGCGTCCGATCGCGAGCAGCACCACGTCCGCGTCGATCGTCTGCGCCTCGCCGCCGGCGGCTGGCTCAACGGTCAGCGTCGCCGCATCGCCATTCACCGCCACGCCGGTGACCTTGGTCGACAGCTTGAACTCGAAACCCTGCTTCTTGAAGATCTTCTGCGCTTCCTTGCGGACGTCGCCGTCGAAGCCGGGCAGGATCTGGTCGAGATATTCGACGACCGTGACCTTGGCGCCGAGCCGGCGCCAGACGCTGCCGAGCTCGAGGCCGATGACGCCGCCACCGATGACGACGAGATGCTGCGGCACCTTCGCGAGTTCGAGCGCGCCGGTGCTGTCGACGATGACCTTCTGGTCGACGGTGACGCCGGGCAGCGGCGTGACCGACGAGCCGGTGGCGATGACGATGTTCTTGGCGCGAACGGCCTTGCCGTCGATCTCGACGCTATCCTTGCCGGTGAAGCTGGCGCGGCCCTTGAGCCATTCGACCTTGTTCTTCTTGAACAGATATTCGATGCCGCCGGTGAGCTGGTTGACCGCGTCGCGGCGCTGGCCGTGCATCGTGTCGAGATCGAGCTCGGCGGTGACCTTGATGCCCATCTTGGCCATCGTGCCGTTCGAGGCGGCATCGAAGAATTCCGACGCGTGCAGCATCGCCTTCGACGGGATGCAGCCGACGTTGAGGCAGGTGCCGCCCAGCGTCTCGCGGCTTTCGGCGCAAGCGGTCTTCAGCCCGAGCTGCGCGGCGCGGATCGCCGCGACATAGCCGCCGGGGCCGGCACCGATCACGAGGACGTCATAGTCGTATTGCTGTTCGTCAGCCATCTTCAGGTCTCCTCCCCGGCGCAGGCCGGGGTCCAGTTGGGGGACATATGGGAAGAGCGTGGCGCTTCGTCACCGCCGCCTTCCCAACTGGGCCCCGGCTTTCGCCGGGGTGAGTTGGTGTTTCGATTCTTACAGGTCGATCAGGATGCGGGTCGGGTCCTCGATCGCGTTCTTGAGCGCGACGAGGAAGGTCACCGCCTCGCGGCCGTCGATCAGGCGGTGATCGTAGGACAGAGCGAGATACATCATCGGGCGCACGACGACCTGGCCGCCGACCACCACCGGACGCTCCTCGATGCGATGCAGGCCGAGCACCGCCGCCTGCGGCGGGTTGATGATCGGGGTCGACATCAGCGAGCCGAACACGCCGCCGTTGGAGATGGTGAAGGTGCCGCCCTTCATCTCGTCCATCTTGAGCGTGCCGTCCTTGGCGCGGCGGCCGAAGTCGCCGATCGTCTTCTCGATGCCCGCGACCGTCAGGTCCTGCGCGTCACGGATCACCGGGACAACCAGACCGTTGGGCGCGCTGACCGCGACCGAGATGTCGGCGTAATCGTGATACACGATCTCGTCGCCCTCGATCGAGGCGTTGACCGACGGAATGTCCTTCAGCGCCATCGTCGCGGCCTTCACGAAGAAGCCCATGAAGCCGAGGCGGACGCCGTGCTTCTTCTCGAACAGGTCCTTGTACTTGGCGCGCGCCTCGATCACCGCGGTCATGTCGACGTCGTTGAACGTCGTCAGCATCGCGGCGGTGTTCTGCGCTTCCTTGAGGCGCTTGGCGATCGTCTGGCGCAGGCGCGTCATCTTGACGCGCTCTTCCTTGCGGCCACCCGTGGGGGCAGCGGCGGGCGCCGGCGCGGCGGCGGGCGCCGGCGTCGCGGGCTTCGACGCGGCGGCCGCGGCGACGTCTTCCTTGGTGATGCGGCCGTCCTTGCCGGTGCCGGTGATCGACGACGGATCGAGGCCATATTCGAGCACGGCACGGCGCACCGACGGCGACAGCGCCGCGGGCGAATCGCTCGACGCTTCCGGCTGCGCGGCCGGTGCCGGAGCGGCGGCCGCTGCCGGCGCGGCGGCGGGGGCCGGAGCGGCGGCGGGCGCCGGTGCCGACGCCGGAGCGGCGGCCGCGCCGTCACCCGCCTCGATTGTCGCGAGCATCGCGCCGACCTCGACCGTGTCGCCGACCTTGACCGCATGCTGGCCCATCACGCCGGCAACCGGCGACGGCACCTCGACCGAGACCTTGTCGGTCTCGAGGCTGGCGATCGGCTCGTCGACCTTGACCGGGTCGCCGGGCTGCTTGAGCCATTCGCCGACGGTGGCTTCGGTGATCGATTCACCCAGAACGGGCACGGTAACTTCGGTTGCCATCTCTTGCATCCTTCTCCCCGGGGAGGGGTCTCAATCGGGGAACGTTGTTAGCTGCTGGGGGCCTGGGTGGGCCGGGCGGTGGTGGTAGACGCCTCGCTGCGGGTGCGGCGGATTTCCTCGCGGACATTGTGGCCGAGCGCATCGGCGACCAGCGCGCCCTGTTCGGCGGTGTGGCGCTTCATCAGGCCCGTCGCCGGCGAGGCGGCGGACTGACGGCCCGCATAGCGCGGCCGCTTGACCGCGCAATCGGCGGCCTTGAGCGATTCCTCGATCAGCGGCTCGACGAAGAACCAGTAACCGTTGTTCTTCGGCTCTTCCTGCGCCCAGACGACATCCTCGAGCTGCGGCATCCGCGCGATCCGGCGGGCGAGCGCATCGCCGGGGAACGGATAGAGCTGCTCGATCCGCACGATCTGCGTGCCGGTATCGCCCGCGGCGTTGCGCGCCTCGATCAGATCATAGGCGACCTTGCCGGTGCACAGCACCAGCCGCTTCGTCTCGGCATCCGCGGCACCATTGGTGTCGGAGAGGATGCGCTTGAAGTGGCTGTCACCCTGGAAGTCCGCCGCGGCCGACACCGCCAATTTGTGGCGGAGCAGCGACTTGGGCGTCATCACGATGAGGGGCTTGCGGAAGTTGCGGTGCATCTGCCGGCGCAGCAGGTGGAAATAATTCGCCGGCGTGGTGCAGTTCGCGACCTGGATATTGTCCTGCGCGCACGACTGGAGGAAGCGTTCGGGACGTGCCGAGCTATGCTCGGGCCCCTGCCCTTCGTAGCCGTGCGGCAGCAGCATCACGAGGCCGTTGGCGCGCAGCCACTTGGATTCGCCGCTGGTGATGAACTGGTCGATCATGATCTGCGCGCCGTTGACGAAATCGCCGAACTGCGCCTCCCACATCACCAGCGTCTTCGGATCGGCGAGCGCATAGCCGTACTCGAACCCGAGCACGCCATATTCGGAGAGCGGGCTGTCGAGCACCTCGAACCGGCCGTGCTCGACCGTGGTCAGCGGCACGTACTTGTGCTCGTCGGTCTGGTCGACCCAGACGGCGTGGCGCTGCGAAAAGGTGCCGCGGCCCGAATCCTGACCCGACAGGCGGACGCCATAGCCTTCCGACAGCAGCGAGCCGAAGGCCAGCGCCTCGCCGGTCGCCCAGTCGAAATTCTCGCCGGTCTTGAACATCTGGCGCTTGGCGTCGATCACGCGCGACAGCGTCTTGTGGATCTGGATGCCCTCGGGCACCGTCGTCAGCGTGCGGCCGAGGGCGTCGAACAGCTTGAGTTCGATGCCGGTCTCGACGTTGCGGCGCTCGCTGCCGCCGTCGGTCGGCGCCGACAGGCCCGACCAGCGACCGGCGAACCAGTCCGCCTTGTTGGGCTTGTAGCTCGCGCCCGCCTCGAATTCGCCTTCAAGCAGGGTGGTGAACTGGTGGACCTTGTCGTCCAGCCATGCCTGATCGATCACGCCTTCCGACATCAGACGCTTGGCGTAGATCTCGCTGACGCCGGGATGCTGGCGGATGACATTGTACATCAGCGGCTGGGTGAAGCCCGGCTCGTCGCCCTCGTTGTGACCAAAGCGGCGATAGCACCACATGTCGATCACGATGTCGCGATGGAACTTCTGGCGGAATTCGATCGCCATCTTGGTGGCGAAGGTCACCGCCTCGGGATCATCGCCGTTGACGTGGAAGACCGGCGCCTGCACGCCCTTCGCCACGTCGGACGGATAGGGCGACGAGCGCGCGAATTGCGGCGAGGTCGTGAAGCCGACCTGGTTGTTGATGATGAAATGGACGCAGCCGCCGGTGTTATAGCCGCGGATGCCCGAGAAGCCGAGGCATTCCCAGACGATCCCCTGCCCCGCGAACGCCGCGTCGCCGTGGATCAGCACCGGCAGCGAGCCGGTGTGCTCGACGAGGTCGTTGGCGAGCGTCTGGATCGCACGCGTCTTGCCGAGCACGACCGGATCGGCCGCCTCGAGGTGCGACGGATTTGCGACCAGCGACATATGGACCTTGTGACCGTCGAACTCGCGGTCGGTCGAGGTGCCGAGGTGATATTTGACGTCGCCCGAACCGCCGATCTCGTCGGGGTTGGCCGAACCGCCGGCGAATTCGTGGAAGATCACGCGCAGCGGCTTGGCCGTCACGTTGGCGAGCACGTTGAGGCGGCCGCGATGCGCCATGCCGTAGACGATCTCGCGCACGCCGGCCTGGCCGCCGTATTTGATGACGCTTTCGAGCGCCGGGATCATGCTCTCGCCGCCGTCGAGGCCGAAGCGCTTGGTCCCGACATACTTCTTCCCGAGGAACTTCTCCCATTGCTCGGCCTCGATGACCTTGCTCAGGATCGCGCGCTTGCCGTCGCTGCTGAACTCGATCGCCTTGTCCTTGCCCTCCATGCGGTCCTGCAGGAAGCGGCGCTCCTCGACGTCGACGATATGCATATATTCGAGGCCGACGTTGCCGCAGTAATTGCGGCGCAGCGTATCGACGAGCTCGCGCACGGTCGCCCATTCGAAGCCGAGCGTGCCGCCGAGATAGATCGGCCGGTCGATGTCGGCGTCGGTGAAGCCGTGATATTCGGTGCGCAGATCCTCGGGCATGTCGCGGTGCGACAGGCCGAGCGGATCGAGGTTGGCGGCGAGATGGCCGCGGACGCGATAGGTGCGGATCAGCATCTGCGCGCGGATCGCGTCGCCCGCCGCCTTGATGATATCGTCCTTGGACGGCGCCGCGGTCGGCGCCGCGGCGGGCTTGCCGCCCTTGGCGGGCTTGGGCGCGGGCTCCATCTGGGTGGGATCGAGGCCCGCGGTCAGGTCGTCGGTGGTCGACAAGGGCCAGCGCTGGTTGGTCCAGCTCGGACCGCCGGTTCCGGCCTCGAGACCCTCGAAGAAGCCACGCCAGCCGAGATCGACCGAAGACTGGTCGGCCTGATATTTGGCGTAGAGCGCTTCGATGAACGCAGGCGACACGCCGGATGCGATGTCGCCGAAATCCTGACCTTCGTAGCCCATGGTCTTCTTCCTTCAACCCCTCTCCCCTTGTGGGAGAGGGAGGGGCCCGCCGCCGTCAGGCGGTGGGAGGGTGAGGGGAAAGGGTGTCGCTCAACATCCCCCTCATCCAACTTCGACTAGGCGGCTGCGCCGCCAAGTCTCCGTATCCTTCTCCCACGAGGGGAGAAGGGTCAAATCAGCCGTTCAGCACTTCCAGCAGCGTCGAGCCCAGTTCGGACGGGCTCGCCGCGACCTTGATGCCGGCGGCTTCCATGGCCGCGATCTTGCTCTCGGCATCGCCCTTGCCGCCCGACACGATCGCGCCGGCATGGCCCATGCGGCGGCCCGGAGGCGCGGTGCGGCCCGCGATGAAGCCGGCCATCGGCTTCTTGCGGCCACGCTTGGCCTCGTCGATCAGGAACTGCGCGGCCTGCTCCTCGGCGTCGCCGCCGATCTCGCCGATCATGATGATCGACTGGGTCGCCTCGTCGGCGAGGAACAGTTCGAGCACGTCGATGAAGTTGGTGCCGTTGACCGGATCGCCACCGATGCCGACCGCGGTGGTCTGGCCGAGGCCGGCGTTCGAGGTCTGGAACACCGCCTCATAGGTCAGCGTACCCGAGCGCGACACGACGCCGACCGAACCCTGTTTGAAGATGCTGCCCGGCATGATGCCGATCTTGCATTCGCCCGGCGTCAGCACGCCCGGGCAATTCGGGCCGATCAGCCGCGACTTGGAGCCCGACAGCGCGCGCTTGACGCGGACCATGTCGAGCACCGGGATGCCTTCGGTGATCGCAACGATCAGCGGGATCTCGGCGTCGATCGCCTCGAGGATCGAATCGGCGGCGAAGGGGGGCGGCACGTAGATCACCGACGCATCGGCGCCGGTCTTCGACTTGGCTTCGGCGACGGTGTTGAACACCGGCAGGCCGAGATGCTCGGTCCCGCCCTTGCCCGGCGTCACGCCGCCGACCATCTGCGTGCCATAATCCAGCGCCGCCTTGGTGTGGAAGCTGCCGGTTTCGCCGGTCATGCCCTGGGTGATGACCTTGGTGTTCTTGTTGACGAGGATGCTCATTGGTGCTCCCACTCTTTATGGCCCCCGCCGAGGCGGGAACACTTGATATCTAGAACAGCGACTCGAACAGATCGTCCCAGTCAGGGTTCTTCTCTTCGATCAGCCGCAACTTCCACTGGCGGTTCCACTTCTTGAGCTGGAGTTCGCGGTATCGCGCACTCTCCAGTTCGTCGTGGACCTCGTACCAGGCGAGACGTTTGCAACCATATTTCTTGGTGAAGCCTTCGACCAAGCCGTTGCGATGCTGGTACACGCGGGCAGGAAGGTCGCTGGTAACACCGAGATAAATCGTTCCGTTCAATTGGCTCGCCATCATATAGACGTAGCCCGGCTTGCTCACCGCCTGCCCCCATGTGTCCCCGCGAAGGCGGGGACCCAGTCTGGGCTCCCGCCTTCGCGGGAGCACAAAGGGGCCGCCGGTTGCACCTTAATTCAGCGAGCCGTCGATGCCCTTGCACGCCTCGAGCAGTTCCTTGACCGCGTCGACCGAGACGGTGAGGTTCGCCTTCGCCTCGTCGTCGAGCGCGATCTCGACGATCTGCTCGACGCCGCCGGCACCGATCACCACCGGCACACCGACATAGAGGTCGTTCACGCCGTACTGACCGTCGACATAGGCCGCGGCGGGCAGGACGCGCTTCTGGTCGTAAAGATAGGCTTCGGCCATCGCGATGCCGCTGGTCGCCGGGGCGTAATAGGCCGAGCCGGTCTTGAGCAGGCCGACGATCTCGCCGCCGCCACCGCGGGTGCGCTTGACGATCGCGTCGATCTTGTCCTGCGTCGAGCGGCCCATCTTGATGAGGTCGGGGACCGGGATGCCCGAGACGGTCGAATAAGAGATGACCGGGACCATCGTGTCGCCGTGGCCGCCGAGTACGAAGCTGGTGACGTCCTTGACCGAAACCTGGAACTCGTCGGCGAGGAAGTGGCTGAAGCGCGCCGAATCGAGCACGCCGGCCATGCCGACGACCTTGTTGTGCGGCAGACCCGAGAATTCGCGCAGCGCCCAGACCATCGCGTCGAGCGGGTTGGTGATGCAGATCACGAACGCGTCGGGGGCGTTGGCCTTGATGCCCTCGCCGACCGCCTTCATCACCTTGAGGTTGATGCCGAGCAGATCGTCACGGCTCATGCCGGGCTTGCGCGCGACACCGGCGGTGACGATGATGACGTCGGCGCCGGCGATATCGGCATAATCGTTCGAGCCGGTGATCCTGGCATCGAAGCCTTCGACCGGGCCGCACTGCGACAGGTCGAGCGCCTTGCCCTGCGGCACGCCTTCGACGACGTCGAACAGGACGATGTCGCCAAGGCCCTTCAATGCCGCGAGGTGCGCGAGCGTGCCGCCGATGTTACCGGCGCCGATCAGCGCGATCTTCTTGCGAGCCATCCAATCCATCTCCGTTACAGGCAGGGCGTGATTGGCCACGCCGGTTACGCCCGTTTTGCGCGCCCGGCAACCGTTAAACGGCATGGGTTAAGAGTTTATCTGATAATGGTTCGCAAGTGCATTAGGCCGTGCCATGGCCTTGCGCCAGATAGTCTTCGGAGCGCATTTCCTCAAGCCGGCTGACCGTGCGCTGGAATTCGAACCGGCCATCGCCCTCGGGATAGAGCGCGTCGGGCTCGGCATCGGCCGCCGCGAGCAGCTTGACCTTATGCTCGTAGAGCGCGTCGATCAGCGCGACGAACCGTGCCGCCTCGTTGCGGTTCTCCGGCCCGAGCTTCGGAATGCCGACGAGGATCACCGTATGATAGCGGCGTGCGACGGCCAGATAGTCGGCCGCGCCGCGCGCCTCGCCGCACAGCTTTTTGAAGGAGAAGACGGCGACGCCCTTCAGCGTCTTGGGGACGTGCAGGGTGCGCCCCTGCACCTCGATATCCTCCGACGGGATCGGCTCGGTCACCTCGTGATCGGTCAGGCGGAAGAAGGCGGCGGACAGGTTGCGCGTCGCCTCGGCGCCGTTGGGCACGAGCCAGGTGTTCTGCTGGCCCAGCCGGTCGCGGCGATAGTCGATCGGCCCGTTCAGCGTGACCACGTCGAGCCGGCTTTCGATCAGTGCGATGAAGGGCAGGAAATGCTCGCGGTTGAGGCCGTTCTTGTAGAGGTCGGCGGGTGCGCGGTTGGAGGTGGTGACCATCGTCACGCCGGCTTCGAGCAAGGCGGTGAACAGGCGGCTGAGGATCATCGCATCGGGCGAGTTGGTGACCATCATCTCGTCGAAGGCGAGCAATCGCGTCTCGGCGGCAAGCGCCGCGGCGACGGGGGCGATCGGGTCGCCAGCTTCCCGTCGGCGCTCGATCGCGATGCGGCCGTGCACCTCCAGCATGAATTCGGAAAAATGGACGCGGCGCTTCTTGTTCACCGCGACATTGGCGAAGAACAGGTCCATCATCATCGACTTGCCGCGGCCGACGTCGCCGAACATGTAGACGCCGCGCGGGCCGCCGCCGCCGCGCCCGGTGAGGCGACTGAGCAAGCCCTTCTTGCGCGGCGCCTCGAGTGCGGCGGCGAGTTCGTCGAGGCGGGTGGCAGCGGCGCGCTGTTCGGCGTCGGGGCGCAACTCGCCCGCGGCGACGAGCGCGTCATAGGCGTTGAGGACTTTGGTCATGGGGAGCTCCTGCGAACGCCGGGGCGCTCATGGTCATTATAGGCGTTTCGCCTCGCCCTTACCCTTCGGTCGCAGGCGGCGCTGGGTGAGGGCAGGCGCGATCGGCCAAAGCGTTCGCCTCAGGCCGTCGCCTTGCGCAGCGTGCCGGTGAAGCTGGCGATCGTCCGCGCCTCCTGCACGATCAGCCCGCGCAGGAACAGCATGCGGCCGGTTTCGCGCAACAGTTCGATGCGCGCTTCCAGCGGCACTCCGATCGCGCCGCCATCGATGAACTGCGCCGACAGATCGACCGTCACCGCGCCCCCTGCCCCGAGAACGCCGAAGCCGCGCGACGCGGCGAACAGCGCGACGTCCATGAAACCGAGCAGCGCCCCGCCATGGACGTTGTCGCGCATATTGGAATGGTCGCGCCGCGGCTGCATGCGGACGCGGGCGATGCCGTCCTCGACACGGACGTGCAGCGGTTCGATGAACGCGTTGAAGCGCGACACATCCCGGAACTGCCAGCGTTTCCAGCCGGGCAGCTCCGGATCGTCGTCGTAGACGAAGGCCGGCGACTCCGTCACGCCACGTGCCTTACAGGATGCGCTCGGCTTCCATCTTCTTGATCTCGGCGATCGCCTTGGCCGGGTTAAGACCCTTGGGGCAGGTGTTCGCGCAATTCATGATCGTGTGGCAACGATACAGGCGGAACGGATCTTCAAGCTGGTCAAGCCGCTCGCCGGTCATCTCGTCGCGGCTGTCGGCGAGCCAGCGATAGGCCTGGAGCAGGATCGCCGGCCCGAGGAACTTGTCGGCGTTCCACCAATAGCTCGGGCACGAGGTCGAGCAGCAGGCGCACAGGATGCACTCGTAGAGGCCGTCGAGCTTGGCGCGATCCTCGGGCGACTGCAGCCGCTCCTTGCCCGAGGGCGGCGGACTGACCGTCTGCATCCACGGCTTGATCGAGCTGTATTGCGCATAGAAATGCGTGAAGTCGGGGACGAGGTCCTTGATGACGTCCATCGCCGGCAGCGGCGTGATCTTCACCTCGCCCTTCACGTCCTCGATCGCGGTGGTGCAGGCAAGGCCATTGCGCCCGTCGATGTTCATCGAGCAGGACCCGCAAATGCCCTCGCGGCACGACCGGCGGAAAGTGAGCGACGAATCCTGCTCGGCCTTCATCTTGATGAGCGCGTCGAGCACCATCGGGCCGCATTCGTCGAGGTTGATCTCGAACGTATCGTAACGCGGGTTCTCGGCGGTATCGGGATCGTAGCGATAGACCTTGAAGGTCTTGATGCGCTGCGCGTCACCGGTCGCTTTATGAACCTTGCCCTTCGCCTTGACCTTGCTGTTCTTGGGCAGGGTGAACTCGGCCATCGCCGCAACGCTCCTCTATATGCTGCGTTGCGGCTATGCCTTTCGTCGGGCGAGTGCAACCCCCGAGAGATAGGCGGCGATCAGATCACATCAAGAACAAGGCCGCGCTGGCGCGCCTCCTCGGCCTCGATATACCAGTTGGACGGCGCCTTGCTGCGCAGCTCGTCCAGCGTCACCGACGAGCCGCGGACGATCTCGCGGAAGCCCTCTTCCTGGATCTTGATCGACTCCTCGATCTCGTGGAGCTTCGCCTTGAGCACCGCGGGCAAGGTGGTGAGCGGACCGGAGAGCTGCACCGTGCTGGTCATCAACCGCTCGTGCAGCATCAGCCGGGTGCCGCGGGTGAGGAACCGCTTCTCGACCGGGAAGGCCGCCATGAAGGTCGCGCCGGCGGAATAGACCGCGACCTTGCCGAGGAACAGCGTCTCGCGGCCGGTATAGTCGCGCAGCAGCTGGATGTCGTCGCCCATCGCGCGGCCCATTTCCGGGTCGCCACCGAGCGTCGTGATCGATACGACGAGCGGGCCGTCCTGCGGCGCTTCGGCGAGCTGCGTCTTGAAGCGGGCGTACATCATGTCGTCCACGGTGCCGTGGAGCTGGATGTGCGGGAAGGCCAGCAGGGGGTATTTGCTGGCGACGTTTTGGCGGGCGGTATCGGTCATGTCGCGGCGAACCCCCGTGGCCCGCCGAGGTTCCCGACCTTGGCGGAACCCGCCGCCGTGGTGGCGCGCTTGTGGCGCACCCCAGCGAAAGATGAACCCATGAAGCCAGCGCTAAAGCCTCTCGCCGAGCAGGTGATCGTGATCACCGGAGCAAGCTCCGGTATCGGCCTCGTCACCGCGCGGATGGCGGCGGCGCGCGGCGCCAAGGTATTGCTGATCGCCCGCGACGAAGCGGCGCTGCGCGAGGCGGTACAGGGCATCATCGCGGCGGGCGGGACGGCGGACGCCTATGCCGCCGACATCGGCGACGCGGATACGATGCGCGCCGCAGCCGCGCATGCCAACCAGCGGTTCGGACGGATCGACACCTGGGTCAACGATGCCGGCACCGCCATCTACGGCAAGCTGGTCGAACTGCCCGACGACGAACATCGCCAGCTGTTCCGGACCAATTATTTCGGCACCGTCCACGGCTGCCTCGCCGCCATCCCGTATCTGACCGCGTCGCGCGGCACGTTGATCACGGTCGGGTCGGTGGCGTCCGACATGCCGAGCCCGATCATGGGCGCCTATGCCGCGAGCAAGCACGCGACCAGGGCCTATATCGACGCACTGCGCATGGAGCTGGCCAGCGACGGAGTGCCGATCCAGGTGACGTTGGTCAAACCGTCGGGGATCGACACGCCGATCGCCCAGCATGCCGCCAATCACGAGCCCGGCGAGGCGCAGATCCCGCCGCCGGTCTATGCGCCCGAGCTGGTCGCGGACGCGATCCTGTTCTGCGCGACGCATGCCAAGCGCGACATCACCGTCGGCGGGGCGGGCCGCGCGCAGGCGCTGTTCGCCGCGCATTTCCCCAAGCTGTTCGACCGGCTCGCGCCGCTGGCGGCGACGATGTTCGTCGATCCCAAGAAGGACCAGCCAGCGCCGAGCAATCTGTTCACCACCACCGATACCGGCCGCGTCCATTCGGGCGAGCATCCGGCGGCGCGGCAGACCAGCCTGTATACCGCCGCGGCGAAACATTCGGGGCTGACCACGGCGCTGGTCGCGATCGCCGCGGCGGGCGCCGGCGCCTTCCTCTACGGCCGGAAGGATGCGGCGTGAGCGATATCGAATGGCAGATGAGCGCCGTCCTCGCCAACGTCGACCGCGGCGGCAACGAGGTTCCCGAGGTGACCAATCTCGCCGATGCGGTGCGGGCGTGGCTGGCGCTCGACAACGGCCTGCAGAATGACGCGGTGCTGCGTCCCGAACGCGCGGTCGCCGTCGACGGCGAGCCGGTCGCGGTGTTCGCCGGGCAGGCGATCCGCGCTCTGGCGGCACGACTGAGCGGCTGAACCGTCAGGCGCGCGCCGCGCTTCCGATCAGGGGCAGCATCGTCGCGGCAAGGCCATCGCCGCGTGCCTCGAGGCGGATCGGACCACCCTTCTCCCCTGCCTGGACCAGCGCCATCGCCGAGCCGTTGAACGCGGATCGCGTCGTGGCGTGATCGGGCTCCAGGCTGCGCGGATCGCCGTTGCCGACACCGAGCAATACCGCGTCGCCGCTCAGCGCGAAGCTGATGCGGTTGCTCGCGGTCGGCACCTCGCGGCCCTGTCCGTCGAGGATCGCGGCGCGGACCACCGCAACCTCGCCCGGCGCGAGCTGGCGTCGGTCGCTCGACAGGCCGATCCCTGTGGGTGCGCCGGTCGTCTGTCGTTCGGCGGTCAGGATAGGGCGACCATCGCGGAAACCCCGCGCGATGATCCGGCCCGGTGCGTACGGCACCTGCCAGGCGAGATGCGCGTTGCGCGCCACCGTCTGCCGCCCGAGGCTGCGGCCGTTGAGGAACAATTCGACCGCGTCGCAATTGCTGTGCACCCAGACCGCGACCGTCTGCCCCTCGCGACCCGGCCAATTCCAGTGCGGGAAGAGGTGGAGCACCGGCTCCGAACCCCACCAGGCGCGGTAGTAATGGAAATTATCCTTGGGGAAGCCGCACAGGTCCATCTGGCCGAAGTGCGAGACGTTTTCCGGCCAGCGTTCGAACGGCGTCGGCTCGCCGCGATAGTCGAAGCCGGTCCAGACGAACCCGCCGGCGAGGAACGGCCGCGCGTCGTAGAAGGACCACCATTTCTCCGCGGTGGTCGCCCAGACCGGATAGTCCTGGTCATAGGCGGGGACGAGCCCCTCCTTGTCGTTGCGGGCATATTCGCCGCGGGTCATCACCGTGCTGCCCGTCTCGGTGCCGATCATCGGCACGGTCGGGTATTTGGCGTGATAGCCGTCGATCTCGCCGAGATAGTAATTGCAGCCCATGACATCGAGGACGCGCGACGCGCCCTGCCCGAGCTTGCCGTTGAATGCCTCGGTCACCGGACGGGTGCCGTCGAGCGCATGGACCCGGCGCTTCATCGTCTCGGCGATGCGGGCGCCGTTTTCGGTGCCGCGGTGGATTTCCTCGTTGCCGATGCTCCAGATGAAGACGCTGGGGTGGTTGCGACCCTGCCGCACGACGCGGTCGAGCTGCGACAGGCCTTCGGCATTGCTCGACATCTGCCGCGTCTCGCTCATCACGAGGATGCCGAGCCGGTCGCAGGCGTCGAGGATCGCCGGCGCGGGGGCATGGTGGGTCGAGCGATAGGCGTTGGCGCCCATCGCCTTGAGCTGTTCGAGCCGCCAGACGTGCAGGCTGTCGGGCACCGCGAAACCGACGCCGGCATGATCCTGATGGTTGCAGGTGCCCTTGATCTTCACCGGACGGTCGTTGAGGAAGAAACCGCGGTCGGGATCGAAGCGGATCGTGCGGATGCCGAACCGCGTCTCGTCGCGGTCGACCGGCGCATCGTCGATCAGGATCTCGCTGGTCAGCGTATAGAGGTGCGGCGTCTCCAGCGACCAGAGCGCCGGACTGGCGAGCAGCGTCTGCTGCGCCGCGATCGTCTCGCCCCAGGCGGGCAGCGCGAGCGGATCGGAGGTCAGCCGCGCCACCACCCGCCCGTCCGGCGCGGCGATCGTCGAGCGCAGCCGGACGCGCGTGGCGGGGCCGTCGTTGACGATCTCGGTCGTGATCGCCACCTGCGCGCTCGCCGCGGCGACGGTGGTGCGTACGGTCGCACCCCATTGCCGGACGTGCACCGGCGCGGTCTTGACCAGCCGCGCGTGGCGATAGAGGCCGGCGCCCTCGTACGACCATGCCTCGCCGAGACTGACGTCGCAGCGGACGAGCAGCACATTGTCCTCGCCCGGCTTGGCGAAGTCGGTGACGTCGATCTCGAACGGCGTATAGCCGCTCTCGTTCGACCCGACGACGAAGCTGTTGAGGATGACGAGGCAGTCGCGGGACACGCCGTCGAACTGGAGCAGCAGCCGGCGCGTCGCATCCGCCGGCGTCAGGCGGATGACGCGCCGGTACCAGCCGACGCTGGTCGCCGGCCACATCCGGCCGAGCGGCTTGAAGCCCTGATAGGCGCCGGTCTTGTCCGCGTCGCTGCCCAGCGCGCCGAACCGCTCGAACGGCAGGTCGACTGCCCAGTCGTGCGGCAGCGACACCGTTGCCCAATCCTTGGCGTCGAATTTGGCTTCGGCGGCCGGGGTGCCGGCGTCGCCCGATTTGGCATAGGTATCGTGGCTGCGGCCGAAGCCGAAATCCCTGGCCGGGTCGCTGGCATGGCCGAGATGGAAGCGCCAGTCGGTGTCGAGCGGCTCGACGATGCGCCGGCTCGGCGAAGCGGCCGGAGCCGCCGCAGCGCGCGGCGCGGCGGGCAACAGCGCCGCGACGGCGGAGGCGCCGCCGGTCGTCAGGAGCGCGCGGCGGTGCGGGTGGCTCAAGGGGCGTCCTTCCGGCGATTGATCGGATCGCCATTCCATCATTTCGACTTTAGTCCGTCAAATATATTATACGATGATAACGTCTTCGACCGATTGCGCATAGCATGCGACGGGGTGAGGCAGGATTCTATTTTACGTGCGTTCGCAATGACTTGTGCCGCAATGTCCGATCATGGCGGGCACGGATGTTTGACGTCAGTGTCATGGGTCGATTTGCATCAGCGCAGGCCAATGTGACCTCCTGAATCACGCCCGGAGTTCCGCTGGTAAGCAGTTGAGGACGCGCCTTTTATCCGAAGCTTGGTGCCTCCGGGCCGATCGTTTTGGATGCCGGCCGCGGCGATGGCGACGCTGCCCCACGCGGTTGCCCGAGATTGCAAAATCGCGTGCATTAACCCAATGGTAGCCTCCTCGTGCCAGGGATGGCCGAGGGGTAACCCTACAATAGGAGATTAGCGTGATTCGTAAGTACCTCACCGCCGTTGCCGCTACGGCCCTCGTCGCTGCACCGGTCGCTGCGGCACCGGCCAACCCCGCTGCGAGCCTGTCGGTCGCCAAGTCGGTGCGCACCGGTTCCACCTCGGCCAAGAAGAACGAGCTCGCCGGTGGCGGCGTCATCATCGCCGTGCTGGCGGTCGCTGCCGTGGCAGCCGGCATCGTCGCCGTCGCTTCGGACGACGACAAGGCCGACAGCAACTAAGATCCGTTTTCCGCGGTCGTCGCCTGTGGGCGCGACCGCCGGTCACGGCAGCGCCACGGGCGCTCGCAAAGGGGGCTACGGCCCCCTTTGTTGCGTCTGCGGGCGGGACACCTCGTCGCGCTGATCGGTCAGACGCGCCGGGCCACGGCCCCATCGGCCCATCAGCGCGCGCACCAGTCCGCCGCGCCGGTAATAGGCGTCGTGCCACTCGGCGGCGCGGCGCTGCTGCACGCGCCGGTCGTAGCGCAATGCGAGATACAGGCTGGCGATCAGCACCGCGATTCCGGCGAGGATCAGGGCATCGCTTGCGGAAAGATGTTCCCAATACATTCTCAAGCGCCCCATCGGGCGCCCTGCCGGCCCGGGAGTTGACGAGCCCGCCGGCAGGGCGTGGTACAGACATGCCGGTCGGGACGCCGGCGAGCAACTGCAATCGCTATAGGGTCTTGCGCCCGAATCCCGTTCCGAAACAAATCAACTCACGCCGCACCGCTTCGCTCCGCCCGGCGCGTCGCTGCCGATCATCGCCGGCAGCGGGCGTCAGGCGCGCTTCGTCGCCCGCACCACCGGCGTCGCGGCGACGCCGGGCACGGGCAGGTCCTTGATCCGTCGCGCGCGGATGGCGCCGGAGGGACCGGCCATGTTGACGTACAGACCGTTGGGTTCGGTATCCTCGACGACCAGCGCCTTGGCGCCAATCTCGCAGCCCGCGCCGATCGTGACGCCGGGATTGATCGTCACGTCGGTCATCACCCAGCTGCCCGCCTTGATCGTGATCGGCGAGTCGATCGTCTCCTGCGACGAGCGCCGCTTGGGATTGCCGGTGTGATGATGCGTGCTGGTGGTGAAGGTGACGCCCGACGAGACGCGTGCGCCCGCCTCGAAGATCAGCGGCGCGGCACCGTCGTAGCGGGCGAAGCAGTTGAGCATCGCATCCGGTCCCATCACGATGTCGGCGCTGTCGAGCCAGCAGGAATGACGGATGGTGGCGGTCGGGTGGATCCGCGCACCCGCGAAATTGAGCAGGCGCCGCCGCAAGCCGTCGGAGATGAACACCGAGCCCTGGATGCGCAGGATCAGGGCGCGCAGCTTCGTTCGTTTCCAACGAATCTGGGTCATCGGCTGTCTCCCGGCACACTACGGTCATCGTCGTTTTCGACGGAACTCGGGCACGAATGTTGTCCTAAAGTTACAGACCCATTTTGTCATCAGTCAAATGATTCTGTCCGATCGGCGTCACGGTCGATCGCATGGCAATCCGATGGTCGCGAACATACGGAACGCGACGTTAACCTTCTCCCACTACACGCAGACGTGGTCGGAAAGACCATGGAAGGGATTGCCGGACTGACCTGCCCGCCCAGTATCTGGTGGGCAGGTCAGTCTACCCACAGGCCCCTGCCCTGCCGCGGCCGTCACACCCGCGCGCTGTCGACGACGCGCCGCGCCGCCGGTGCGCTCCGCTCGTAATAATAGAGCGCGGGCGCCTCATAGGTGATCAGATACAGGCGGCCGCGGATGATCGCGCCGAACGCCTCGCCGCGCCGATGCAGCGATTCGTTGAAACGGATATAGCTGTAGGTGAAATGGACGCCGTCGCTGCCGGCGAAGCGTGCCGGCTCGACCCGCTCGATCGTCATCGCCGCGATGCCGCGCGCGACGCGATAGCTGTTCTCCAGCAAAATCGGGATGTCGGTGACCAGCATCGTCGCCGCCACGCGGGGCAGCGGCCGCTCCTTCCGGTTGACCTCTCGGAACAGCGTCTTGCCGTCGGCGATCCCGCCATAGAATGTCAACGCGTCGAGCTGGTCGCCGTCGCGCGTCCAGCGTTCCGCATAGCGTCCGGGGCGTGCGCCGAGCCTGTTCCATTCGGCGTCGGGCTGTACGGTCAGCGCCGATCCGGCGACGGCGACGCGCTGCCCCGCCGGGATGAGCGTGTTGGCGGCGTAGGCCGGCGCCGCGAGAGCAAGCGCCGCGGCGGCGAGCGCGATGGATAGGAAGTGGCGCAACGTCATCGGCAAGCCTCATGAAGCGATCAGGGTGGAGATCAGCGGCGCGTCGCCCGCATCGGGCTTGCGGCGGAGATAGTCGCGCAGCGCCGCTCTGCCGGCCTCGGCTTGGTTGCCGCGCAGCAGCGCGGGACCGAGCCCGCGATAGGCTTCGGGCGGCGCGTCGCCACGGCCGATCGCGTCGCGATAGAAACCGGCGGCGCTCACCAGATCGCGCGGATTGCCGCGTTCGCGATACAATTCGCCCCGCGCGAACAGCAGCGGCGTCGTCCAGCCGTCCGCCGCCAGTTGCGCGAGCAGATATTCGCTGCCGCCGAAATCGTTGCGCTTGATCTGGTCGGCGAGCAGGCGCGGCAGCCATGGCGCGAGCGCCGCGCGATACCGCGCCGCCTCGTCCGCGCCGTGAACGCCGATCGCCGCCGCTGCGGCACGAAGATAGGTGGCGCGGGTGAGATCGGTCGGATGCGTCGCGAAGAAACCGGCGGTGTAGCGCTGGTCGGGCTTGCGATAGCGGCCGATCGCGCTGGCGTCCGTCTCCGCCATGGCGCGCACCCAGATGTCCGCCGCCGCCGATGCCGGATAGGACGAGGCCGCTAGGTAGCGCAGGCCGAGCAGATCCGCCGCTTTCTCCTGCGCGCGATCGAAGCGGTAGAAGCCGCCGATCGTCGCCACCTGCAAGGCGAAGCCGCCGCCGAGGATCGAGGCCCAGGCGAGCAAAGCGTTGCCGCTGCGCCGGTGGCGGAAGCCCGCCACGGTATGACGCAGCTCGAAATGGCCGAATTCGTGGCCGAGCATCGCGCCGAGCTCCGCCTCGCTGTGCAGCCGCAGCAGCGCACCCGTCCACACCGTCATCATCCCGTTCGGATAGGTGGTCGCGTTGAACGCCGGGATGCGCACGATGTAGAGCCGGATCGCGGCGCAGCGATCGGCACCGACGGTGCGACACAGGACACCGCGGACGAAGGCGTTGAGCGCGGGATCGCGGATCACCTCCGGCGCATCGCGCAGCCGCCGCTCCTCTTCGTCGGCGATCATCCACGCACCGCGCTCGTCGACATCGGTGGGCTGATAGGCGGGAACATAGGGCGGCAGCACCGGATCGGATGCCGCAGTCGCGGTCGAGACGATTAGCGCGGCAGCGATAAGGCGGCGCATCTCAAGGCGCTGCTGCGGGCTTGCCGGGGAAGCCGGCGAGCAACTGCCGCACGCGCTTGTCGGCGCCGGCGGCATCGCGGACGTCCCCGCCCATCTGCCAATCGGCGTTGAGCCACACCAGATCGCCGGTGCGCAGATCGACCAGCCCCGCGAACCCCCGGTGCACCCCGGCGGTGACCGGCACCCGCGCGAGCGCGGCGAAGATCTGCAACACCTTGCGTCCGGTCGAACCGAAATGATCCTCGGTCGAGACGAACAGCGCATAATCGGCGCCGGCGAGGCCGGGCAGCGTCGCCACGTCCGGCCCGAGGCTCCAGTCGAACTGGTCCTTGCGCTTCTTTGTCGGCAACCGGTTGCCGACGAAGAATTGATATTCGATCACCGACGCCGCGACCGTATCGAACAGCGCCTGATATTCGGCAAGCAGCGCGGCGTCCGCGCCGGCGGGCTCGACATAATCGGTCACGTCGTTGCCGAGCCGCCGCTCCGCCTTACGCAGCGCGGCGCCGAGTGCGTCGCGCGCCTGCGCAGTCCAATCGGCATTGGGTTCGAACATTCCCGCGGTCGATTGCGCACCGACCTGAATCGATGGCCGGATCAGCACGATATGCGCCGATCCCGGCGTCAGCGTGAAACCCGGTTTGACGCCGGACTTCTCCTGCGCCGACACCGACGACGCCCCGACCAGCAACCAGACCACCATAATGATCCGAACAATCCGCAAGTTACCGCCCCCGGCCATCGGATTGCTATCCGACTCGCAACTCCACATATCACACCGAGTCGAGATTTAGAACTGCGACTTTGACCCTAGTCTCTGCCTATTGCTTCACCGTCGAGCTACAACACATGGGTGGCCCGTCTAATATATTGATGGCGTTGCCATTCGCAGACGTGACGCGCCCGATCACCGGGTCGGCACCAAACCGGCGCACGGGCGTTACGATCGCGCAATGGTTTCCCGCCACCTGAAAGTCGCCAGCTACAATATCCACAAGGGCGTCGGTCTCGACCGTCGCCGCAACCCGGAACGGGTGCTGGAGGTGCTGCGTGAGATCGACGCCGACGTCATCGCCTTGCAGGAGGCGGATCGCCGCTTCGGCACGCGCGAATCGGTGCTGCCGACGCATCTGCTCGACGAGCACAGCGACTGGAAGCCGGTCGAGTTCGGCATGCACGCGCTGTCGATGGGCTGGCACGGCAACGTCATCCTCGTCCGCAAATCGGCGCGGGTGGTCGAGCGCGCGCCGATCCATCTGCCCTCGCTCGAACCGCGCGGCGCGGTGATGGCGGATATCGACACGCATGCCGGGATGCTGCGCGTCGTCGGCATGCACCTCGACCTGTCCGGCCTGTGGCGGCGGCGGCAGGCGGCGGCGATCATGGCGCATGTCGAGACCGCGACGCTGCGCCATCCGACCGTGCTGATGGGCGACCTCAACGAATGGACCGCCGCGGCGGGGTGCCTGCGCGACTTCTGCCGCGACTATCGCATGGCGGCGACCGGGCCGAGCTTCCACGCGCGCCGGCCGGTCGGGCGGCTCGACCGGATCATGGTGTCGCCCGAGCTGACCGTCGCCGAGTGCGGCGTCCATGCCAGCGTCGCGGCGCGCAAGACCTCGGATCACCTGCCGATCTGGGCGACGCTGGCGCCCGCCTGATGCGCGAGAAGGAACTGCGCCTCGCCCTGGTCTGCTACGGCGGGATCAGCCTCGCGGTCTACATGCACGGCATCACCAAGGAGGTGTGGCATCTGGTGCGCGCGAGCTGCGCCTACCATGCCGGCGATGCGCGGGAGGGCGGCAGCGAAGCGGTCTATGCCGCGCTGATCGAGGAGATCGAGGCGCTCGCCGGCATCCGGCTGCGCGTTCTCGCCGACATCATCGCCGGTGCGTCGGCGGGCGGGATCAACGGCATCTTCCTCGCGCAGGCGATCGCCACCGGGCAGAGCCTCGAACCGCTCACCGATCTGTGGCTGACCTCCGCCGATGTCGAGGCGCTGATCGATCCCGATGCCGCACCCGCCAGCCGCTTCTCGAAACTATGGGCGCTGCCGCTCGCCTGGGTCGCGGCGGGGCGCAGCAAGGACAAGGTCGAGGCGCTCGACGAGGCGACGCAGGACGAGGTGCGGACCAAATTGTCGCATTTCGTCCGCTCGCGCTGGTTCGAGCCGCCGTTCGGCGGTGCGACCTTCACCGGGCTGCTGCTCGACGCCTTCGCGGCGATGGCGCGATCGTCGGCGGGACCGCGGTTGCTGCCCGACGGCCAGCCGCTCGACCTGTTCGTCACCTGCACCGATTTCACCGGCCATCCCGAACGGCTGCGCCTCAATTCGCCACCCGAGGTGATGGAGACCGAGCATCGCGTCGTGCTCGGCTTCTCCGATCATGCCAGCGGCGGCGTGATCGGCGCGATGCCCGACCTCGCCTTCGCCGCGCGCGCGACGTCGAGCTTTCCGGGTGCCTTCCCGCCGTTCACCGTCGGCGAGCTCGACGACGTGCTCGCGGCACGCGGCATCGACTGGCCGGGCCGCGCCGCCTTCCTCAAGCGCGCGCTGCCGCGGCAGTTCGCCGCCAACCAGGTCGACAAAGCGGTGCTGATCGACGGATCGGTGCTCGCCAACGCGCCGTTCCGGCCGGCGATCGACGCGCTCAAGGAACGTCCGGCGCGGCGCGAGATCGATCGCCGCTTCGTCTACATCGACCCCTCGCCGGGCATCAAGATCCGGCTCGGCTCGGGCGGCGAGAAGCCCGGCTTCTTCCAGACGATCCTCGGCGCCCTCAGCGACCTGCCGCGCCAGCAGCCGATCCGCGACAATCTCGATGCGCTCGCCGAGCGCTCCGGCCGGATCGACCGGATGCGCGGCATCGTCACCGCGCTGCGCCCCGCGGTGGAGGAGGAGATCGAGCAGCTCTTCGGCCACACCTTGTTCCTCAACCGGCCGACGCCGGCGCGGTTGGTCGCCTGGCGCCGCCGCGCGCAGACCGCGGCGGCGACGCGCGCCGGCTACAGCTACGCCGCTTACGGCCATCTCAAGCTCAGCGGCGTGGTCGAGACGATCACCGGCCTGCTCTACCAAGTCGGCGGCGAGCCCGGCCAGCAACGCTGGCGCCGCATCCGCACGAGTATCGAGGCGGCGATCGCCGAACGCGGCTTCGGCGGGCTCGCGCCGAGCTTCTCGGGCAAGGAGAGCACGGCGACGATCGACTTCCTACGCACCTTCGACCTCGGCTTCCGCATCCGCCGGCTGCGGCTGATGGCGCGGCGGCTGGAGGAGATCGAGGCGCAGCATGACGGTGCCGCGGGCGAGGCGAGCGCGATGCGCGAGGCGATCTATGCCTCGCTCGCCGCCTATCTCGACCGCCAGCGCGCCGACCAGCATCCCGAGCTCGGCCATCACGTCCGCCGCCTGCGCAGCGGCGATGCCGCGCCGCTGCTCGACGCGCTCGGCGCGGCGCTGGACCTCACGACATTGGACGGCGATACCGACCGGCGGCTGGCGCACGCCTTCGCGACGCTCGACCGGCCAATGCGGCGGGCGTTGCTGCTCGCCTATCTCGGCTTCCCCTATTTCGACACCGCGACCTTGCCCTTGTTACAGGGCGAGGGGCTGGACGAATTCGATCCGATCAAGGTCGATCGCATCGCCCCCGACGACGCCACCGCGATCCGCGCGGGCGGTGCGGAGGCGACGCTGAAGGGCATTCAGTTCAACAGCTTCGGCGCGTTCTTTAGCCGCGCCTATCGCGAGAACGACTATCTCTGGGGCCGCCTCCACGGTGCCGAGCGGATGATCGACATCTGCGTCTCGACGCTGCCCGCGCAGGTGCGGATGAAGCCCGGCCGCGTCGCCGCGATCAAGCGCGCCGCCTTCCGCGCGATCCTCGACGAGGAAGAACCGCGGCTGACGGCGATCCCGGCGCTGATCGCGAGTTTGCGGGTGGAGGTGGGGTGACGCGGTTCCCAGCCTGCAAGGACGGACTGGGGCGGCGAGGTTCGATCGGTTTCTCCGGATGATCCGTCACCCCGGACTGGTTCCGGGGTCCACCCCGCGGCGAGGAGAAAGGCTTGAGGCAACACCATTCCCTTGCGGCCCGGTGGACCCCGGAACCAGTCCGGGGTGACGAATCTAGCAAGGAAACCGGTCGAGCCTCATTACCGTAGTCATATGCGATAGTCCTGCCCTTCCGGGAGAGGACCGCCCCCTCTGGCCATCGGCGCGCGCCCCGGCTACCCTCGCCGCTCCTCAGGAGTGTTGCATGCAGTTCCTCAAGATCCTGTTCTGGTTTCTGCTCGCGTTCGTCGCGGCGCTGTTCACCTATGGCAATTGGACCGGCGTCCAGATCAATCTGTGGAGCGGCCTGATCGCCGACGTGAACCTGCCGCTGCTGCTGCTCGTCACTTTCCTGCTCGGCTTCCTGCCGACCTATCTGTACCTCGGCACGGTGCGTTGGCGACTGCGCCAGCGTCTCGCGGCGTGCGAGCGGCTGCTGGTCGACCAGCGTGCCGCACCGCCGATGCCCGCACCCGTCGTGGCCGAGCCGGTCGTGCCGGCCGACCCTGCGCTCGACGGACGCCCGGCATGAGCCCGATCTACGTCGCGATCGACACGCCCGATCTCGCCCGCGCCAAGGCGATCGCCACCCGCACCCGCGCGCATATCGGCGGCATCAAGCTCGGCCTCGAATTCTTCTGCGCGCATGGCCAGCATGGCGTGCGCGAGATGGCGGAACGCGGCCTGCCGATCTTCCTCGATCTCAAGCTGCACGACATCCCCAACACCGTCGCCAAGGCGGTGCAGGCCTTGAGCCCGATCGAGCCCGCGATCCTCACCGTCCACGCCAGCGGCGGGCGCGCGATGCTCGAGGACGCCAAGGCGGCGGCACCGCTCAACACCAAGGTCGTCGCGGTGACGATGCTGACCAGCCTCGACGCGAGCGATCTCGCCGCCACCGGCATCGGCGGCAGCGCGCACGACCAGGTCCTGCGCCTCACCGAACTGGCGCATGAGGCCGGCATCGACGGTATCGTCTGCTCGGGCGCCGAAGTCGCCGCGGCGAAGAAGGCATGGCCCAAGGGCTTCTTCGTCGTTCCCGGCGTCCGCCCCGCTGATGGCCCGGCCGGCGACCAGAAGCGCGTCGTCACGCCCCGCGCCGCGCTCGATGCGGGCGCCTCGATCCTCGTCATCGGCCGCCCGATCACGCAGGCAGAGGATCCCGACGCCGCCGCACGGGCGATCGGCGGCACGCTGTAGCGCCCGATCGATCCTCACCCTTCCCACCGCCTACGGCGGCGGGCCCCTTCCCTCTCCCGCCGGGAGAGGGAAAAGCCGCCGAAGGCGGCGACGAGTGAGGATGACGGTGCCGGTGCCGGTGAATACGATCGGCCTGCAGCAGCCGCCGAACCCTTGCACTTCCCCCGCCGAACGCCGACACGCGCAATCATGCCCGTCCACACCAAGATCTGCGGCCTCTCCACGCCCGAGACGCTCGATGCCGCGTTGCGGCACGGCGCGAGCCATGTCGGCTTCGTCTTCTTTCCACCGTCGCCGCGCCACCTCGATTTCGCGCACGCGGCGCAGCTCGCCGCGCGCGTTCCTGCGCACGTCCGCCGTGTCGGCGTGTTCGTCGATCCCGACGATGCGCTGGTTGAACAGGCGGTCGCCAGCGGCACGATCGACGCGGTGCAGCTCCACAAGACCGCCGCGTCCCGCGTCGCCGCGATCCGTGCCCGCAGCGGCCTCGAAAGCTGGGCCGCGGTAGCGGTGAAGACCCGCGCCGACCTCGACGCCGCCGGCGCCTTCGCGGGCGCTGCCGATCGCATCCTCTACGACGCCAAGACCCCGGACGACGCGAAGCTGCCCGGCGGCATGGGGCTGCGCTTCGACTGGGCACTGCTCGACGGCTTCCGCCATCCCTTGCCTTGGGCGCTGTCGGGTGGGCTCGACGCAGCCAATGTCGGCGAGGCGATCGCGCGCACCGGCGCGTCGCTGGTCGACGTCTCGTCGGGCGTCGAGTCCGCGCCGGGGGTCAAGGATATGGACAAGATCGGCGCCTTCCTTAAAGCGACGCAGTCATGAACGCCCCCAACACCTATCGCGCGCAGCCCGACGAGCGCGGCCACTTCGGCCAGTTCGGCGGCCGCTATGTCGCCGAGACGCTGATGCCCTTGGTCCTCGACCTCGATCGTGAATATCGCGCCGCCAAGGCCGACCCCGCCTTCGCCGCGCAGTTCGACGACCTCATGGAACATTATGTCGGCCGCCCCAGCCCGCTCTATCACGCCGAGCGGCTGAGCGAGGCCGTGCGCGAGGGCGCTGGCGACGGCATGGGCGCGCAGATCTGGTTCAAGCGTGACGAGCTCAACCATACCGGCGCGCACAAGATCAACAATTGCATCGGCCAGATCCTGCTCGCGATCCGCATGGGCAAGACGCGGATCATCGCCGAGACCGGCGCCGGCCAGCACGGCGTCGCCACCGCCGCGGTTTGCGCGCGCTTCGGCCTGCCCTGCGTCATCTACATGGGCGCCAAGGACGTCGCGCGGCAGCAGCCCAACGTCTTCCGCATGAAGCTGCTCGGCGCCGAGGTCCGTCCCGTGACCAGCGGCGCGGCGACGCTGTCGGACGCGATGAACGAGGGGCTGCGCGACTGGGTCGCCAACGTCCACGACACCTTCTACATCATCGGCACCGCCGCCGGCCCGCACCCCTATCCCGAGCTGGTCCGCGACTTCCAGAGCATCATCGGTCGCGAGGCGCGCGAGCAGATGCTCGCCCGCACCGGCCGCCTGCCCGACCTGCTCTGCGCGGCGATCGGCGGCGGATCGAATGCGATCGGCCTGTTCCACCCGTTCCTCGACGATCCCGCGGTCGGGATGCTCGGGGTCGAGGCGGCCGGCCACGGGCTCGACGGCAGCGAACATGCCGCCAGCCTCGCCGGCGGTTTCCCGGGCGTGCTCCACGGCAACAAGACCTATCTGTTGCAGGACGAGGACGGCCAGATCGCCGAGGGTCATTCGATCTCGGCGGGACTCGACTATCCCGGCATCGGCCCCGAACACGCCTGGCTGCGCGATATCGGCCGCGTCGAATATACCAGCGCGACCGACAAGGACGCGCTCGACGCCTTTCAGTTGCTCTGCCGCACTGAGGGGATCATCCCGGCGCTCGAGCCGGCGCATGCGATCGCCGCTGTGGCGGTGCGCGCGCGGACGATGCGCGACGACCAGATCATCCTCGCCAACCTCTGCGGTCGCGGCGACAAGGATATCTTTACCGTCGCCGACGCTCTCGGGGTGGCGATATGAGCCAGCGGCTCGCCAACGCCTTCGCCAAGGGCCGCCCGGCGCTGGTGACCTTCGTCACCGCCGGCGATCCGACGCCTGATGCGACCGGCGCGATCCTCGACGCGCTCGTCGCGGGCGGCGCCGACGTGATTGAGCTCGGCATGCCGTTCACCGATCCGATGGCGGACGGCCCGGCGATCCAGGCGGCGAACCTGCGCAGCCTCGCCGCCGGCACGCGGACCGCCGACATCCTCGCCATCGCCACCGCCTTTCGCGCCCGGCATCCCGAGGTGCCGCTGGTGCTGATGGGCTATGCCAATCCGATGCTGCGTCGCGGCCCCGGCTGGTTCGCCGGGGCGGCCTCGGCGGCGGGCGTCGATGGCGTGATCTGCGTCGACATCCCGCCGGAGGAAGACGATGCGCTGGGGCCGGAGCTGCGCGCGCGCGGCGTAGATCCGATCCGCCTCGCCACGCCGACCACCGATGCCGCGCGCCTGCCGCGCGTGCTCGATGGCGCGAGCGGTTTCCTCTATTACGTCTCGGTCGCGGGCATCACCGGGCTGCAGCAGGCGGCGCAGGGCTCGATCGACCAGGCGGTCGCGCGGCTCAAGGCGACCACCGACCTGCCCGTCGCGGTCGGCTTCGGCGTCCGCACCCCCGAACAGGCCGCCGCGATCGGCGCCGTCGCCGACGGCGTCGTCGTCGGCTCGGCGATTGTCGAGCTGGTCGCCACCCATGGCGCCGCCGCGCCCGATGCGGTGCGCACCTATGTCCACTCCCTCAGCGAGGCGCTGGCCTCGTCGCGAAAGGTCATCCGATGAGCTGGATCACCAACGTCCGCAACGCTTTGCCCTTCGTCGCCAAGCGTGAATCGTCCGACGAGAATCTCTGGCACAAGTGCAAGGGCTGCGGGCAGATGGTCTTCACCAAGGAGCTGGAGGAGAACCTCTACGTCTGCCCGAAATGCGATCATCACGAGCGCATCGGCCCCAAGCTGCGCTTCGCACAGATCCTCGACGAGGGCAGCTGCGCCGAACTGCCAGTGCCCAAGGTGCCCGAGGATCCGCTCAAGTTCCGCGATTCCAAGCGCTATACCGACCGGCTCAAGGCGGCGCGCACCTCGGCGCACGAACAGGACGCGCTGATCAACGCGCGCGGCACGATCCTCGGCCATCGCGTCGTGATGGGGGTGCAGGATTTCGCCTTCATGGGCGGCTCGATGGGGCTCGCGGTCGGCGAGGCGTTCGTCCGCGGCGTCGAGGAAGCGATCCGCGAGAAGGCTCCCTATGTGATCTTCACCGCCGCGGGCGGCGCGCGTATGCAGGAGGGCATCCTCAGCCTGATGCAGATGCCGCGCAGCACGGTCGCGATCCAGATGCTGCACGACGCCGGCCTGCCCTATGTCGTCGTGCTGACCGATCCGACCACCGGCGGCGTCACCGCGAGCTATGCGATGCTCGGTGACGTGCAGATCTCCGAACCCAATGCGCTGATCGGTTTCGCAGGCCAGCGCGTGATCGAGAGCACGATCCGCGAGAAGCTGCCCGAAGGCTTTCAGCGCGCCGAATATCTGCTCGACCACGGCATGCTCGATATGGTCGTCCACCGCAAGGAGCTGCGCGAGCGGCTGGCGACGGTGATCGGCTATCTGTCGGTGGCGCAGGCGGCGTAACCGGGGGAACGCTGTCCCACCCACGTCGTCACCCCGGACGTGTTCCGGGGTGACGAAGGGAATTTGGCAAGCGGACCCCCGGACTCCAACAAATGCCAGACCACGCCACCTCCACCGATCCCGCCGTCCAGCAGCAGCTCGACCGGCTGTGGTCGCTCTCCCCCGGCGCCGATATCCTCGGCCTCGACCGTATCACGACGTTGCTCGCGCGGCTCGGCGACCCGCATCTGGCGCTGCCGCCGGTGTTCCACGTTGCCGGTACGAACGGCAAGGGCTCGACCTGCGCCTTCCTGCGCGCGGCGATCGAGGCGGCGGGGCATGACGTCCACGTCTTCTCCAGCCCGCATCTCGTCCGCTTCAACGAGCGCATCCGCACTGCCGGGCGGCTGATCGACGACGCCGCGCTCGCCGCCCTGCTATCCGAGGTGCTCGACCATGCCGACGGCATCGGCGCGAGCTTCTTCGAGGTGACCACCGCCGCCGCCTTCCTCGCCTTCGCGCGCACCCCCGCCGCCGCGACGATCGTCGAGGTCGGCCTCGGCGGCCGGCTCGACGCGACCAACGTCATTGCCCGTCCCGCGGTCACCGGCGTCGCCGCGCTGGGGATGGACCACGAGGCCTTTCTCGGCAGCCGCATCGTCGACATCGCCGGCGAGAAAGCGGGGATCGCCAAGCCGGGCGTGCCGCTGGTGACGATGAACTATCCCGCCCCCTGCCGCGCCCGCGTCGCGGCGGTCGCCGCCGCCGCCGGCGCTCCCGTCATCGCGCGCAACGTCGACTGGTGGAGCGAAACCGCGCGCCAGACGATGCGCTATCGCGACGGCGGCTTTGCGGTCGTCACCGATCGGCCCCGACTGGTCGGTCCGCATCAGTCGCGCAATCTGGCGCTCGCCATCGCGATGCTGCGCCATCAGGGCGCGCTGGCGATTCCGGAGGCGGCGATGCGCGCCGCCGCCGATTGGGCGCAATGGCCCGCGCGCATGCAGCGACTCGGCGCCGGACCGCTCCACGATCGCCTGCCGGCCGGCAGCGACCTGTGGCTCGACGGCGCGCACAATCCCTCCGCCGCGCAGCCGGTGGCACGCGCGCTGCGCACGCTCGCCGGCGAGCGGCCGGTGGTGCTCGTCCTCGGCATGCTCGCCAACAAGGATGCGCGCGGGGTGCTGCGCCTGCTCGCCCCCGCGGTGTCGCAGATGATCGCGGTGCCGGTTCCCGGTCACGCCTGTCACGCCCCCGCGACGCTCGCCGCGCTGGCCGAGGAGTTCGGCGTCGCCGCCGGAGTCGCCGACGACCTGCCGCAAGCGCTCGATCTGGCGGGAGAAACCGCCGCGCCGGTCGTGCTGATCGCCGGTTCGCTCTATCTTGCCGGTGAAGCGCTCCGCCTTAACGACGAGTATCCGCAATGACGCGCTGATTGCGATTGACTTGCAATAGCGGATTGTTGAGTGTTCGGGACGACCACAGGAGTTGCCCCCGATGTCCGACCTCACCACCACGATCGCAGCCCTGCCCTATGCGCTTCCCGCCTGCCCCAATGCGCGGATCGCGTTGTTCGCGCTGCGCCGGATGGGCGCGCAGGGGTTACACGATGCGCGCGCCAGCCACGCGCTGTTCACCGCCTTCGGGCAGGAATTCCGCCGGCCGCTGGTGCTGATGCGCGCGCTGATGGCGGACCTTGCCGGTACCGCGGCGGGGACGATCGCGATCGCGCCCTGCTGCTGCGCGCGGATGACCGCAGCGGAGCGGACGATGCTCACCATCCTCGCCCGCGTCGAGACCGCGCCCGATACCGCGCGGCTGTTGCTCGGCGACCTGCTTGGGGTCCGCCGCGTCGACGCGGTGCTGGCAAGCGTCGCGGCGGTGGCGACCGCCTTCGCCGACGACGGCCGCCCGATCTGCGTCTAGGCCTGGGGCACCTCTGCGCCAGGCTGGCGGATGGTCGAGACGACGAACCCCTGGCGCCAGAGGATCCACAGGAGGATCAGGCCAGGCATCGCCACGACCATCGTCAACATCCAGAAGCCTGGCCAGCCGAGGACTTCCGCGGCATATCCGGCCGGCGTCGACAGCCACGTCCGTCCAACCGCCGCGAAGGACGATAGCAGGGCGAATTGCGTCGCCGTGTAGGCGATGTTGGAGAGGCCAGACAGGTAGGTGACGAAAACGGTCAGCCCGATTCCGCTCGTGACCTGCTCGGTGGCGACCGCGATCGTCAGCCACAGGTTCGAATGCCCGTGCCACGCCAGAATGACGAAGGCGAAATTGCTGACCATCATCAATATGCCGGAGATGAACAGTGATCGCCCCATGCCGAACGCCGCCATGAACGGCGCGGCCAGAGCGGTCCCGACGATCAGACCCCAGAAGCCGACGACCTTGTTGATCGCCAGAAACTCACCGTCGCTGAACCCCAGATCAACGATCATCGGGTTGAGCATCACCTGCCCCATGGCGTCGCCGAGTTTGTAGATCAGGACGAACATCAAGATGAGCAGCGCCCCGCGTCGTCCGAAGAATTCGCGGAACGGCCCGACGACCGTATCGGCCAGCCACACCGACAGTCCATGATGCCCGATCGAGGTGACGGTCCGTTCATGCAGACCCGGACCTGCGAACAGCGCAGCGATGGCGGCCGGCAGCACGCACAGTCCGGTCAGCCCGTATCCAAGCGCCCATCCGAGATCGAGGCCCTGCGGCGAGGCGAATGCGATCGTACCGACCCCGGCGATCAGATTACCCAAGCGGTAGCCGAACTGATTGTTCGCGGTGCCATGCGGCAGTTCCGCCTCGGGGAGGATTTCGATCCGATAGGCATCGATCACGATGTCTTGGGTCGCCGACAGGAAGGCGGTGGTCATCGCCCAGAATGCGAACACCCCCAGATGGCGGGCAGGATCGCTCGCACCGAGCATCCACACCGCACAGAACAGCAGCGCCTGGACCAAAAACAGCCACGCCCGGCGTTGCCCGAACAGATGCGCCAATACCGGAAGCCGGAGCCGATCGATGAACGGCGCCCATAGAAATTTCAGCGTATACGGGGTTGTCAGGCCGACCGCGAAACCGATCGTCTTCTTGTCGATACCTTCGCGCGCCAGCCAGAACGTCATCGTCCCCAACAGCAAGGTCAGCGGAAACCCGCTCGAGATGCCTAGCATCAGCGCCGCCAGCGGCCGCGGCCGAAGATAAGGCGAAAGCGTGTTCAAAAAGCCGGGACGACGAACGATGGCGGGGTCTGACATCGCGCGACCATAGCGCGATGCGGCGCGGAGAAAAGGTCGTGCCCCCCTTCCGTTACCTTATCCCGCCGGCGCCTCGAACAATTGGAACCCAGACGGCAGGCGCTTGGTCTTGCGGCCGGCGCGTTTGGCTTCGATCGCCTCGATCGCACCGATCAGGTCGCGCTGCTGGTAGGGCTTGGCGAGGCAGCCTGCCGCCAGCGACATCGCCTCGGCGGGGAAATTGCCGGTGACGAACAGCACCGGCACGCCGCCCTCGCCCGCGGCGCGCGCGACGTCGAGCCCCGATCCGTCGGCGAGATGCACGTCGACCAGCACCAGATCGACCTCCGCATCCGAACGCAGCACACGAACCGCATCGGCGACACGGTCCACCGTCGCGACGATCTGATAGCTCGCATCGGTCAGCAGATGCTCGACGTCGAAGGCGATCAGCGGTTCGTCCTCGACGACCAGCAGGCGCACGATCTGGCGCTTCTTCCTCCCGAACAGCATCGATGCGCTCCGCGTGGCGTCAGGGTATTCGTTACGCCTCCGCGACATAACGCACGCACGCAGCTTCGGACGCAAATATTTTCGCAGCTTGGACGAATGCGCGTTATGGGCGGAGCATGGCCCAAACCCCCGAACCCCGCACCGGCGACCGGATCGCGAAACTGCTCGCCCGCGCCGGCGTCGCGAGCCGCCGCGAAATCGAACGGATGATCGCCGACGGACGCGTCGCGCTCGACGGCAAGCTGCTCGACACGCCCGCGACGGTGCTGCGCTCGCTCGCCGGCGTCACCGTCGACGGCGAGCCGGTCGCGCCGCCCGAACCGACGCGCCTGTTCCTCTATCACAAGCCGACCGGCCTGCTCGTCACCGAGCATGACCCGGCGGGGCGGCCGACGATCTACGACCGATTGCCCGACGACCTGCCGCGGCTGGTGCCGGTCGGCCGGCTCGACCTCAATACCGAAGGCCTGCTGCTGCTGACCACCGACGGCGGCTTCAAGCGCCAGCTCGAACTGCCGGCGACCGGGGTCGAGCGCAGCTATCGCGCGCGCGCTTACGGCAATGTCACGCAGCAACAGCTCGAGGAACTGGCCGAGGGCATCGAGATCGACGGCATCCGCTACGGTCCGATCGACGCCAATATCGAGCGGCGCACCGGTGCCAACGTCTGGATCGAGATCACGATCACCGAAGGCAAGAACCGCGAGGTGCGGCGCGTGCTCGAACATCTCGAATTGCAGGTCAGCCGGCTGATCCGCACCCGCTACGGCCCGTTCATCCTCGGCGACCTGCCGGTCGGCGGCGTCGGCGAGGTCAAGCAGCATGAGGTCGTCGCCTTCCGCCGCACGCTGAAGGGCGGCGCGCCCGACGAATCGATGATCGAGGCGCCACGCGACGGCTTCCGCACCGCACCGACCGCCAACCGGCCGGCGCGTGCCCGGCCGCGCCCCGTCGATGCGCCGGCACCGCGCGATGTGCAGGAGCGCACGGCCCAGGCGCGCACCCCTGTCGCCGGCGAAGGCCGCCGCGCGCCCCGCCGCAGCGATGCGGCACCGGCCGGCGTCGCCGCGCGTCCCGCTCGTCCCGGCGCGACGCCGGCGTCGTCGGCAGGCGGCCGTCAGGACACCCGTCGCGTCGCCCCCCGCGCCGAACGCACCGGTTCGGAGGAAGGCCGTCGCTTCGTGCCCCGCGCCGATCGCGGCGGCGAGCGCGACGCTCCCCGTCAGGAAGGCCGCCGCTTCGCGCCGCGGGCGGATCGGAGCGACGAGCGTGAGGCGGGCCGCGGCCGGTTCGGCGATGCCCGCCGCGCGGTCCGTGCCGGCGACGCCAAACCCGTTGGCGCGCGTCCGCCCCGGTCAAGCACCCGCCCGCCCCGCGACGACGACCGGGCGAAAGTCCCGACCGGCGGCTCGGCGATCAAGCCGTGGGAGCAGGGCGACGATCGCAACGGCGGTCGCACCCGATCGAATGACGGCCAGCGCTCGTCCACCGCCGGCAGTCGTCCTGCGCGCGCGGGCGCCCGCCCGCCGCGCGGCGATGCGCCCCGCAGCGGAGGTCCCGCCGGCGGCCGCGGCTCGCCGCGTCCCAAGACCCCCGGCGGCGCGCCGAAGGGCGGCCGTCGATGAGGGTGATCGCCGGTCAATGGCGTGGCCGCCCGCTCGTCGCGCCCAAGGGCGACGCCACCCGCCCCACCGCCGACCGGACGCGCGAGGCGCTGTTCTCGATGCTGACCAGCCGGCTCGGCAGTTTCGAGGGACTCGCCGTCGCCGATCTCTTCGCCGGCTCGGGCGCGCTCGGCATCGAAGCGCTGTCGCGCGGTGCCGCCTCGTGCCTGTTCGTCGAACAGGACGGCGCGGCGCTCGACGCACTCAAGGGTAATCTCGCCAAGCTCGGCACCCGCGCCGACGTGCGGGCCGGCTCGGTGATGGGGCTCGGTCCCGCACCGGCGGCGCTCGATCTCATCATGATGGACCCGCCTTACGGCACCGGCGCCGGCCTCGTCGCGCTCGACAAGCTGGCGCGGCTCGGCTGGGTTTCGCCGGCGACCTGGGTCAGCATCGAGACCGCCAAGGCGGAAGAGATCGCCCCGCCCGGCTTCACCGTCGATGCGACCCGCGTCCACGGCAAGGCACGACTGACGCTGCTGCGGCAGGCGTAGCGCCGTTACGCCGCAGGCCGTCCCCGCAGCAATGTCAGCCCGCCCAGGCTGAGCAGCCCCGCGCCGACCAGATACAGGCCGATCCACCCCAGTCCGCGATGCGCCAGCGCCTCCGCGGCGATCGGTGCGACCGCGCCGCCGAGGATGCCGCCGAGGTTGAAGGTCATCGACACGCCGGTATAGCGCACCCCCGCCGGAAACAGGCTCGGCAGCCACCCGCCGAGCGGCCCATAGGCGAAGCCCATCACGAACAAAGCGAAGGCGAGCCACAGGAAGACGACGAAGAGCGAGCCCGCGCCGAGCATCGGCCCCATCGCGAGGCCCGCGGCCATGCAGCCGAGAAACCCGATCACCAGCATCCGTCGCGCACCGGTGCGATCGGCGGTGACGCTGGCGACGATCACCCCGGCGGCGAGGAACAGGATCGCCACCAGTTCGACCGCCAGCATCGCCTCGCGTCCGTATCCCAGCGTCTTGGTCCCGTAGCCGAGCGTAAAGGCGGTCGCGAGATAGAAGAGCGCGAAACAGGCGATCACCCCGCCCGTCCCCGCCAGCACCGCGCGGCCATGGTCCAGCATCAGCGTCGCGATCGGCACCTTGGGCAGCGCCTCCGCCTGCTCCGCCTCGACGAACGCGGGCGTCTCGGTGAGCTTCAGCCGCACCCATAGCCCGAGCACGACCAGCACCGCGCTGACCAGAAACGGCAGCCGCCAGCCCCACGCCCGGAACTGCGCCTCGTCGAGCGCCAGCCCGAGGATGAGGAACAGTCCGTTCGCCATCAGGAAGCCGACCGGCGCACCCAGCGGCGGGAACATCCCCCAGGTGTTGCGGCGGTGCGGCGGTGCGTTCTCGACCGCGAGCAGCGCCGCCCCGCCCCATTCGCCGCCGAGCCCGAACCCCTGCCCAAGCCGCAGCAGGCACAGCAGCAGCGGCGCGACCCAGCCGACCTGATCGTAGGTCGGCAGGAAGGCGATCGCGACGGTCGACCCGCCCATCAGCATCAGGCTGGCGACGAGCGTCGACTTGCGCCCGACGCGGTCGCCGAAATGACCGAACACGATCGCGCCCACCGGCCGCGCGATGAACGCGAGGCCGAAGCTGGCGAAGCTCAGCATCTGCTGCGCGGTCTTGCTCTCGGCGGGGAAGAACAATTCGCCGAACACCAGAGCGGCGGCGGTGGCGTAGATGTAGAAATCGTAGAATTCGACCGCGGTGCCGACCAGGCTGGCGGTCAGGATGCGTCGGGCGGAGGCGGGCGCGGGCGGCGTGGCGGACGGCGAACTCATGCCGTCACTCTAATCGCGAAAAAATCGTCGCGGGCAACAGTTGTGAAATCCGTTCGCAACAATCCACGCCTAGAGAGAGAACGTCGCTGCTCCTCTCCCCCTGTGGGTAGCGACGTGTCGGTCGCCTCCCCTGTCGGCCGACCCTCCCTGAACTACGGGGCGGTCGCTTTGCGGCTGCCCCGATTTTTCATGGACTTGACCGCTTGTCGCGACGCGCCGGCAAGCGCGGCGCCGCCGAGAGAAAGCCTTATTCCGAACGATCGGCGTCGTGCAGACCGGCGAGTCGCACGTCGCCCGCCCGTGCCGCGAGCTGGCGCGTGCCGTCGTCGCGCATCTCCCTGACGCAGCGCAGCGCATCGAGCCGCATCTCCAGCGTCGCACCATTGGGGATGCACGCCGCGCGCGCCGCGCGGACGATGCGGCCTTCCAGCGACCGCCGGCCCGATTCGCTGTGCAGGTCGAGCCCCTTGGCCGACACCTTGACCTGCACCGGCTCGCGCTCTGCGGCGATGGCGGCGCCCGGAACCGCGGCGAACAGGCACGACAAGGCGGCCGCCGCAATGGCGGCGTGATGCGACGTCTTCATGATGACACTCCTGCAAATCGGACTCGCCGCGGCGGGCCGGCTCGATCCCCGCGCGCCTCCCGGGCGCCGGCTGGACGAAGCCGACCATTCCGCCGGCGGGGTCGCCCTAGCAGTCGGTCGTTACGCGTGCGTTACATGTCGGTGTCGCCTTGATGACGACCGGTGGCCGATCGGACTTGCCCGCCCGCGCGCCGTTCCCTACCTGTTCGCCGGTGACCGATCTTAGCGCCCCCGCCAACGCCTTGCAGGACCCGCCCTATCTCAAGGGGCTCAACCCGCCGCAGCGCGACGCGGTCCTGACCACCGAAGGCCCGGTGCTGATGCTCGCCGGCGCCGGCACCGGCAAGACCGCCGCGCTCACCGCCCGGCTCGCGCATCTGCTGTGGACGCGCAAGGCGTGGCCGTCCGAGATCCTCAGCGTCACCTTCACCAACAAGGCGGCGCGCGAGATGCGCGAGCGCGTCGGCCGGCTCGTCGGCGACGCGGTCGAGGGGATGCCGTGGCTCGGCACCTTTCACGCGATCGGCGCCAAGATGCTGCGCCGCCATGCCGAGCTAGTCGGATTGCAGAGCAATTTCAGCATCCTCGATACCGACGACCAGCTCCGCCTGCTGAAGCAGTTGATCGTCGCCGCAGATCTCGACGAGAAGCGTTTCCCCGCGCGCAGTCTCGCGGGGCTGATCGACGACTGGAAGAACAAGGGGCTGGTCCCCGCCGATATCGATGCCGGCGAGAGCGAGCGCTATGCCAACGGCCGCGGCGGCGAACTCTACGCGCAATATCAGGAGCGGCTGCGCGCGCTCAACGCCTGTGATTTTGGCGACCTGTTGCTGCACATGCTGACCGTGCTGAAGACCTATCCCGAGGTGCTGAAAATGTACCAGGAGCGGTTCAAATACATCATGGTCGACGAATATCAGGACACCAACGTCGTCCAGTACCTCTGGCTGCGGCTGCTGGCGCAGGCGCGCAAGAACATCGCCTGTGTCGGCGACGACGACCAGTCGATCTATTCGTGGCGCGGCGCGCAGGTCGAGAACATCCTCAAGTTCGAGAAGGACTTTCCGGGCGCGAAGGTGATCCGGCTCGAACAGAATTATCGCTCGACCCCGCATATCCTCGGCGCCGCCTCGGGCGTCATCGCCAACAACGGCGGCCGGCTCGGCAAGACTTTGTGGACCGAACTCGACGCGGGCGAGAAGGTGCGCGTGCTCGGCGTCTGGGACGGCCCCGAGGAGGCACGCCGCGTCGGCGAGGAGATCGAGGCGGCACAGCGCAGCGGCAAGAGCCTCGACGAGGTGGCCATCCTCGTCCGCGCGCAGCATCAGACTCGCGAATTCGAGGATCGTTTCATCGCGATCGGCATGCCCTATCGCATCATCGGCGGCTTCCGCTTCTACGAACGCGCCGAGATCCGCGACGCGCTCGCTTATCTGCGCATCGTCAACCAGCCGTCCGACGACCTCGCCTTCGAACGGATCGTCAACGTCCCCAAGCGCGGCCTCGGCGACAAGGCGCTCGCCAAGATCCACCAACTCGCCCGCATCGAGGGCATACCGCTGACCATCGCCGCGGCGCGCATCCTCGACACCGACGAACTGACCCCGCAGGCGCGCCGCGCGCTCGGCAATCTCGTCGGCGACATCGCCCGCTGGCGCGACATGGCGCGCGACCTGCCACATGCCGAGCTCGCCCGCCAGTTGCTCGACGAGAGCGGCTATACGGCAATGTGGCAGGCCGAGAAATCGGTCGACGCCGCCGGCCGTCTCGAGAACCTCTCCGAACTTGTCCGCGCGATGGAGGAATATGATTCGCTCGGCGCCTTCCTCGAACACGTCAGCCTCGTCATGGACAAGGAGGGCGGCGTCCAGGACCCGCAGGTGACGATCATGACGATCCACGCCGCCAAGGGCCTGGAATATGACACCGTATTCCTGGTCGGCTGGGAGGAAGGGCTGTTTCCGTCGCAGCGCTCGCTCGACGAGGGCGGCACCAAGAGCCTCGAGGAGGAACGCCGCCTCGCCTATGTAGCGATCACTCGCGCGCGGCGTCGCGCGACGATCCTCCACGCCGCCAACCGCCGCATCTACGGCCAGTGGACGTCGAGCATCCCGAGCCGCTTCGTCGGCGAACTGCCGCCCGAACATACCGACGCCGAGACGACGATGTCGGGTGGCGAGAGCCTGTGGCGCGCGAACTGGAGCGAACGCGCCGACCCCTTCGCCGACGTCGGCCGCGGCACCGGCCGCGGACCCGGCTGGCAGCGCGCGGCGGGCAGCGGCTCGGGCTTCTCGACCGCGCCCACACGCGTCGTCGAAAGCCGGTCGAGCGCGGTCAGCATCGGCAACAAGGGGCGCAGCGACCTGTCGGTCGGCCTGCGCGTCTTCCACCAGAAATTCGGCTATGGCGCGATCGCCGAGATCGAGGGCAACAAGCTCGAGATCGACTTCGAGGCGGCGGGCCGCAAGCGCGTGATGGACAGTTTCGTCACGATCGGGTGAGGGTCGTTCAGGAACCGCCAAGGTCGGATCGGATTATGATCGTTGCGGACCCGACTCCACGGGTCCCTTAGAGGATCATCCCGATGTTCAGGTCCCTTCTGCTGTCCGCCGCGGTCTGCGCGAGCCTCGCCGCAACCGCCCCGGCGGTCGCCCAGTCCGCTGCCGACGACGCCCGCTTCGCCGCCGCGCAACAGCGGTTCGATGCCGAGATGGCGCGCTACCGTTCCGAATTCGACCGCTATCGCGCGCTGCGCGGCACGCCGGGCCCGGGCGGCTATCGCCAGGCGCCGGTGCCGGGCGGCTATGACGACCAGCGCTACGACGATCGTGACGACGACCGGTACGAGAACGGCTACGATCCCGCCCGCTACTATCGTCCGGGCGCGCAGGAGCGCGTGCTGAGCCCCAACGACCGCGTCTATGCGGGCAATGACGGCCGCTATTATTGCAAGCGCAGCGACGGCACGACCGGCCTCATCGCCGGCGGTGCGGCGGGCGGCATCCTCGGCAACGTCATCGACGGCGGCCACAGCCGGATCGTCGGCACGTTGCTTGGCGGAGCGGTCGGCGCGCTCGCCGGCAAGGCGATCGACCAGAATCAGGCGCAGGTGCGCTGCCGCTGAGCGCCCGGCGGTCGGACGGTCAGGCCCGTTCGACCGCCATCAGCGTCACGCCCGCATATTTCTCGGCTTCGGGCTCGAACAGGCTGCTCGGTGCGAACGCCTTGTCGGTCAGCGTCGGCTCGCCGAGCCCGTCCATCTTGAACGTGCCGACCTTCTCCTCGCGCGGCGGCTTGCCGTCGCGCTCCACCGTCACCGCGTCGACGTAGATCTCGCCATGGCGGGTGTAGAGAATATGCGGCGCGATCGTCACCGTCCCCTTGTTGTAGGTGGCGGTCACGGTCAGCAGGCGCACGATCGCTTCGAACATCGTCGGCACCGGTCCCGTCGGTGCGGCAGTCGCGGCTTCGGTCTGGGTCATTGGCGGCACCATAAACGTTCGTGTTGCGTCGCAGCAAGAACGCTTTGCCGTTAACGATGTTTCACGGCCGGCGGATCGCCCCGCCGGCCGCCGGCCGCCTTAGCGATAGACGGTGAAACAGCGCCGCTGCGGCCCGTAATAGCCACGATGCACCCGGCAGACGACGCGGCCGCGACCATAACCGCGGCCATAGCCCCGCCCGTAACCGCCGCCATAACCATAACCGCGACCACGATCGTAGCCGCGCCCGTGGAAACGCGGACCATCGCGCCAGCGGCGGTCGTCGCGCCGGTCGTAGCCGCGGTGATCGTACCCGCGGTGATAGCCGCGATCGTAGCCGTAGCGCTGCGCCTCGGCGGGCGCGGCGGTCATCAAGGTGCCGGCAGCGAGCGCCGCGGCGCTGAACAAAGCAATGAGCTTCATGGGGTTACTCCTCACACGCCCGACATCGGGCATGTCCGCACCATGGCGCGGGCGCCATGCATGCGATCTGAACCCGCGGTTGTGAAAATGTCAGGATCGCTGCCCCGCCACCCCGTCAGGGCAGGCGCACCGTCAACCCGTCGAGCGCCGCGGTCAGCCGCACCTGGCAGGCGAGGCGACTCGTCCGCGACGCGGCGGGGACCAGATCGAGCAGATCCTCCTCCTCCTCCCGCGCCGCCGGCATGCGGGCAAAATCCTCCGCGGCGATGACGACGTGGCAGGTTGCGCAGGCCATGTCGCCGTTGCACGTCCCTTCGAGCGGATGGCCATCCGCCTGCGCGAGATCGAGCAATCGGGTGCCCTCGGTGCCCTCCGCCTGTCGGCTGCGGCCATCCGGATCGACGAACACCACGCGAATCATGCCATTCCCCCCTGCCGCGCCGCCGCCGCGACGATGGCCGCCAGTCCGTCCCGCAGCGCGTCCTCGCCGGTATAGCGCCCGAAACCGAGCCTGATACTCGACCGCGCCTGCGCCTCGGTCATGCCGAGCGCGCGCAGCACGTGGCTCGACCGGCCCGAGCCGCTCGCACACGCCGATCCCGCCGAAAAGGCGAGATCGCGACAGTCGCTCATCATTCGTGCCACGTCGAGCCCGTCGCGCCGCACGTTGAGATTGCCGCGATACCGTCGCGTCACCGACCCGTTGACGTCCCATCCCGCCAGCGTCGCGGTCGCGATCGCCCAGAGCCGGTCGACATGCGCCGCATCGGCCGCAGCCCGCTCCGTCATCAGCCGCGCCGCGGCACCGAAACCCGCGCACAGCGCCGGCGACAGCGTCCCCGAGCGTCCCGCCGCCTCCTGCCCGCCGCCGTGGATCAGCGGCGCCAGTGTCACGCCGTCGCGAATCCACAAGCCTCCGATTCCCTTCGGCCCGTGCAGCTTGTGCGCCGACACCGCGACCAGATCGCATCCCGGTGGCACCGGCATACGCCCATAGCCCTGCACCGCATCGCACAGCATCAGCGCGCCGGCCGCGTGCGCCAGTTCGGCGAGCGCCGCGATCGGCTGGATCACGCCGATCTCGTTATTGACCAGCATCGCAGCGACCAGTCCCACCCCCGGCCCGATCGCCGCAGCGGCCCGATCGAGGTCGACCAGCCCGTCGTCGCCGACCGGCAGCACCGTCACCTGCCGTCCATGGGCCGCCTCCGCCGCAACGGTGTCGAGCACCGCGGCATGTTCGGTCGCCAGCGTGACGATCGCGCCGCTGGTGCCCTTGATCGCCCAGTTGAGCGCCTCGGTCGCACCGCTGGTGAAGCTGAGCGCGCCCCCCGCCGGCGCGAGCGCCGCCACCGCATCGCGCGCAACCTCGACCGTCGCCCGGGCGGCGCGGCCCGGCCGATGTGGTGAATGCGGATTGGCATGTTGCGATTCGAGCCATGGCAGCATCGCCGCCAAGGCTTCGGGCGCAAGCGGCGTCGTCGCCTGATAATCGAGATAGATCATGCCGCGCGCCGCGACGTCTTCGCCATCTGCCGCCACGCAGCGACGAAGGCGTCGACGTCCGCCTCGCTTGTGGTGCGCCCGAAGCTCACCCGGATCACCTCGCGACCGGCGGCCGCGTCCCAGCCCATCGCGCCGAGCACATGGCTCGGCTTCATGCTGCCGCTCGAACAGGCGCTGCCCGCCGAGACCGCGAAGCCGGCGCTGTCGAGCAGGATGAGCTGCGCCGCCGCCGCGACCCCGCGCAGACGATACGATCCGATCGCCGGATGGCGCGGACTGTCCGCGGCGACGATCTCGCCCCCCGACCGCAGGATCGCATCGTCGAGCCGCGCGCGCAGCACGCCATGATCCGGCTCCGCCTCGCCGAGCGCCGCGGCATAGCCGAGCGCGCCGGGCAGGTTCTCCGTCCCCGGCCGATAGCCGCGTTCCTGCCCGCCGCTGGGATGCAGCAGCGCGAGATCGCGCACCAGCAGCGCGCCGATCCCCGGCGGGCCGCCGCGCTTGTGCGCCGACAGCGCCACCATATCCGCAACCTCGGCCAGCTCGACGGACGCGGGCATCTGCGCGGCATCGACCAGCAATCGGCTGCCGGCGTCGCGCACCAGCGCAGCGATAGGTGCCAGCGGCTGCCGCACCCCCGTCTCGCTGTTCGCCCATTGCACGCAGACCAGCGCCGGCCCCGCCGCGAGCAGCGCCGCGAGCGCCGCCGGATCGACGATCCCGTCCGCAGCCACCGGCGCCACGGCGGCATCGCCGCCGGCGCGCAGCACCGCATCATGTTCCACCGCGGTGACGATCCGCCGCGGCAGCGTCGTCCGCCCCAGGGCGATCGCAAGCGATTCGCTCGCGCCGCTGGTCAGCAGCGTCTCGCCCCGCCAGCCGTACGCCGCGGCGATGGCGCGTCGCGCCGCCTCCAGCGCCGCCCGCGCCGCGCGCCCCTCGGCATGCGGCGACGACGGGTTCGCCCAGCGCATCGATCCGTCGACGACGGCCGCGCGTGCGGCATCGGTCATCGGGGTGGTGGCGGCGTGATCCAGATAGAGACGTTGGGACAGGATTCGTTCCAATTGCGTGTCGGAGCCCGACGCCTATATAGCGCGCAACGTTCTGCGCTGCACAGCGCGCCCCTTCTTACGTGGCGAGACCCATGCCCGAAGTCATTTTTCCCGGCCCCGAAGGCCGTCTCGAAGGCCGTTTCGCGCCCGCTCCCCGTCCGCGCGCACCGGTGGCGATGATCCTGCATCCGCACCCCGCCGCCGGCGGCACGATGAACAGCCGCATCGTGCAGGAGCTCTACAAGACCTTCCAGCGCCGCGGTTTCGCGACGCTGCGCTTCAACTTCCGCGGCGTCGGCAAGAGCCAGGGAACGTTCGACAACGGCATCGGCGAACTGTCCGACGCGGCGAGCGCGCTCGACTGGGTGCAGAGCTTCCATCCGGAGGCGTCGACCACCTGGATTGCCGGGGTCAGCTTCGGCGCATGGATCGGCATGCAGCTGCTGATGCGCCGTCCCGAGATCCGCGGCTTCATCTCGATCGCGCCGCCCGCGAACATGTTCGACTTCTCGTTCCTGGCGCCCTGCCCCTCCTCGGGCATCATCATCCAGGGCGAGGCCGACGAGGTCGCCACCCCGGGCGCGACGCAGAAGCTCGTCGACAAGCTGCGCACCCAGAAGCACATCACCATCCATCACGACACGATCCCGAAGGCGAACCACTTCTTCGAGAACGAGACGCCGGAGCTGATGCGCTCGGTCGACAAGTACCTCGACATGCGGCTCGACCCGAATTCGCCGATCCGGTGACATCGACGCCGGGACCGCACGATGATGCGGTCCCGGCCACGCTGGCGGTCACTGGTCGCGATCAGTCGCCGGTCAGCAGACCCTCGAAATCGAGGATGCCGGCGTGGTATCGTTCGCCCCGCACCTCTTCGAGGATGTCATAGATCGCCATGAGCTTGTCGCATCCCTCGGCCGTCTTGCCATTCGTGTCGTCGGGATCGGCCAAAAACAGTGATTTGGCTTCATCCGCATAAGCGAGAACCGTCCGGTAGCGCTCTTCGCCGACCTTATCCGCGACGGCGGCTAGCCCAAGCTGAATACTTCGAAACTCGTTGTCGACCGACCGATGATAGCCGTAAGACGTCACCTCGTCGAAACGTGGCGCCGCTGCCATCATGCAAATCAGAAAATCCTGAATTTCGCTCAACTGTTCGGGGACGTACAAGCGCCCGCCTTCCTTGCGCTGCGGTTCCATATTGCCTCACTGTTTCATGACATACGTATGGTCAGGATGCGTACCGCTGGGGGTCACGACGACGATATAGCGTGGCTTTGAACCAGTTTCCGAAAAACGCCGCAGTTGTTCATCGGCCATGGTCTTTCGGGTCAAGCTGACTTCGATATAAGTATCAGCAACCCGAATGTCGGGAAGGCCGTACGAGCCTTTCGGCGTCACATACTCCCGCCGATTGACCCTGACGTTTCCATTGCTCGAGACCTTAACGCCATATTGGTTTAATCTTTCGCGAATAGTTCTTCTCACGTGAGTATCTATAAAATTTCCTAATTTTATGCCGTTGTTCACACCACGATTTTTTAGCGTTCCCTTATTGAGCCGCTCCAATCCTTCTTTATAAGCTTTGTCCACCTCTCGCTGCACCCGACGGATCATCTGTGCCCGCAGCGGTGCATAGTCGCCTAAAACCCTTGCATGCGTTGCGGCTTGCCACATTAACAGATCGTCAAGCCTGTTGGTGCTCCCTTCGACGCTGGGGTGGCCCGAGTTCATGTATTGATAAACGAAATTCGGGTCTAATCTCTTGATGTCATTTAGTACGTTTTCTGAATGCCGATCTAGTATCTCTATCCGCGCTTCCGCGGCTGGCCCAACAACATCGAGTAAAGGACCGGTGATTGCAGCGAATGTTTTCAGCGCAGGATCATTGATCTCGGGAAACGCCTGCTCCACCGTCATAGGGTCTTCGAACGCCCGGCTGTTGCCGCCGCGCCCCATTCGTGGCCCTTGCCCTTCGCCATAAGCGGCGACGGACCCAGCCCCTCCGGGACCGAAGGTGAATCGGCCGTCTTTCGGATCGTGATAGGGGTTGAACTTGAGCTCCAGCCCCGCCGCCGACCTGACGGTCGGCAGGCGGCCCGTCCTCAGCCACCATGAAAATGCCTGCCGTTTCTCACTCGGCGATAGTTGCATCCCGCCGCCCCTTCCGGTTACGGCAGGAACATATCAGCAACATTTTCCAACAAAGCAAATGCGTATTTTGGCGCGCTGGCAACAGATCGCCGACGTGGTTGATATCGGGAGATTCTATCTTTGCTCTTATCGTCGACGGTCGACGCGCATGCCCGGCGACTCGGCCGTTAAAATTGCCAGATCACCACATTGCCGAGCAATACCGCCGCCATCACCAGCAACAGGATGGCCTTCCGGCGATCCCCGCCGCGGGCGAGCAGCGCGCCACCGCCGATCAGGCAGGCGAAGCAGCCGAGCATGGCGATGGCCGGGGCAGCGTTGGCGATCGATCCGAGAAGCGCTTGCATTACGATAATCTGCCTCTCACCGCCTGCAATGTCGAGGCAATGCGCGCGCAAGACCGTATAGCGCGCTACCCGACCGCCCGCGCATAAGCGTCGATGTCGACGTTGCCGCCCGACAGGATCACCAGCAGCCCCGGCTCCGCCGCGACCTTGCCCGCGAGCACCGCTGCCAGCGCCACCGCGCCGCCCGGCTCGATCACCAGCCGCAAATTCTCCGCCGCCCAGCGCTGCGCCGCCGCGGTCTCCGCCTCGCTCACCGCCACGCCGGTCGCATCGCGCCGCGACAGCACGTCGAAGGTCAGCGGCGACACGCGCTGCGTCTGCAAGGCATCGCAGGCGGTCGGCGGCGGATTGGGGCCGACCGGCTCGATCCACGACGCCTCCAGCGAGCGGCGCATGTCGTCCCAGCCCTCGGGCTCGACGACCGTCACCGCGCTGTCCTTGAGCGCCAGCGCGAGCCCGGCCGCCAGCCCGCCGCCGCCGCAGGGTACGACGACGCGAGCCGGAACGCCCAGCCCCAGCGCCGTCATCTGCGCCGCCGCCTCGATCCCCGCGCTGCCCTGCCCCTCGATGATCCACGGATCGTCGAAGCTCGGCACCAGCGTCGCGCCGCGCGCTTCGGCGAGTCGGGCAGCGATGCCTTCGCGGCTCTCGGTGGCGCGATCGTAGCGCACCACTTCGGCGCCGAGAGCCAGCGTCGCCGCCAGCTTGGCGTGCGGCGCATCCGCGGGCATCACGATCGTCGCGGCGATGCCCAGCCGCCGCGCCGCCCAGGCGATCCCCTGCGCGTGATTCCCCGAGGAGAAGGCGACCACCCCGCGCCGCCGCGCATCCTCGTCCAATGCGGTAAGCCGATGCCAGGCGCCGCGAATCTTGAACGCCCCGATCGGCTGCAGCGACTCCGCCTTGAACGCCACGTCCAAGCCGTTGATTTCGCGCACATAAAGTGGCGTCGGCGGCAGGATTCTGGCGATCTTTTCGGCCGCGTCGCGCACCCCGGCGCGCGTCGGTTGTCGCAAAAACGTCACTTTTCGTCCTTTCCTACGCTAACCCACTTTACATGGGGGTCGGACGACCATAGATCGCGCCTCCGCTGCCCCATGGGACTTCCAACCGCAAGGCAGCTTTTGTCACCGTATGCCGAAAGGCAATTGGAGGTCCCTTGAATTGGCCAAGCACCATAGCGCGCTGGGGTTAGCGCCCCTCTCGACCGCCCGTTCCGCCGTTAACCGCACGGGCATCGACATCGCCAAGAGCCGACCGGTCGATCCGGTCACGCTCGTTCGCCCGCACGCCGCTGCGCGCGCCGCCCGCTTCTTCGTCGAGAAGTTTCCGGGCCGCTCGATGTATGCCGTGAAGGCGAACCCCAGCCCGGACCTGCTCAAGGTCCTCTGGGACAATGGCATCACGCATTACGACACGGCATCGATCGCGGAAGTGCGTCTGGTCAAGGCGACGCTTCCGGAGGCGACCTGCTGCTTCATGCATCCGGTCAAGTCGGAAGAGGCGATCGCCGAGGCGTATTTCGTCCACGACGTGAAGACGTTCTCGCTCGACAGCATGGAAGAGCTGGCGAAGATCGTCCGTGCGACCGACGGCGCCACCGACCTCACGCTCTGCGTGCGGCTGCGCGTCTCGTCCGAATATGCCAAGCTCAGCCTGGGCTCGAAGTTCGGCGTCGGTCCCGGTGAGAGCAAGGAATTGCTGATCGCCACCCGCCAGGTCGCGGACGCGCTCGGCATCTGCTTCCACGTCGGCAGCCAGACGATGTCGCCGGACGCCTATACCAATGCGATGGAGCGCGCCCGCGCGGCGATCGTCGAGGCGGCGGTGACCGTGGACGTCATCGACGTCGGCGGCGGCTTCCCCTCCGCCTATCCCGGCATGACCCCGCCGCCGCTGGAGCGGTTCTTCGAGACGATCCACCGCGCGTTCGAGAGCCTGCCGATCAGCTATTCGGCCGAATTGTGGGCCGAGCCGGGCCGGTCGCTGAGCGCCGAATATGCCTCGGTCGTGGTGCGCGTCGAGCGTCGCCGCGGCACCGAGCTGTACATCAACGACGGCGCCTATGGCACGTTGTTCGATGCGGCGCACATCGGCTGGAAATATCCGGTACAGCTGCTGCGCGAGCCGGATTCGGACGCGCGCGACATGGACTTCGCCTTCTGGGGTCCGACCTGCGACGATCTCGATTACATGCAGGGGCCGTTCCCGCTGCCCTCGGACACGGTCGCCGGCGATTATTTCGAGATCGGCATGCTCGGGGCGTACGGCTCCGCGATGCGGACCGCGTTCAACGGCTTCGGCACCGGCGACACGGTCGTCGCGTCCGACGAGCCGATGCTGTCGGTCTATCTCGACGACGAGATCGCCGACGTGCGCACGAACAACGTCGTAAAGCTGTAACGCCAACGCTATAACCGATTGTCTTCCCTCCTCCCGCTTCGGCGGGAGGGGCGGCCCCTGGGTTTCCGCGTCCCCAATGTTGAACGACGACGGCTGGATAGCCAAAGGCGAACCATGACCGACACGCTGAACAAGACCGCCGGCGCCAACGCGCCGATCAACGACAACCGCAAGGCCGAACTGCTCTCGAAGCAGGTCAAGCATATCGACATCAAGAGCTTCGACGCGCGCCCGATCGTCGACGCGATGGCCGACATGAGCTTCACCAGCCGCGATCTCGGCCGCGCGACCAATATCTACAACCAGATGCTGGCCGACAAGGATTGCTCGATCTTCCTCGTCATCGCCGGTTCGACCTCGGCCGGCGGCTGCATGGACCTCTATGCCGAGCTGGTGCGCAACAACATGGTCGACGGCATCGTGGCGACCGGCGCGACCATCGTCGACATGGATTTCTTCGAGGGCCTCGGTCACAAACATTATCAGGCGCTCGAGATCCCCGACGACGATACGCTGCGCTCGCTCTACATCGACCGTATCTACGATACGTATATCGACGAGGAAGCGCTTCAGAACGTCGACCACACGATCTTCGAGATCGCCGAGAGCCTCGAGCCGCGCGCCTATTCGAGCCGCGCCTTCATCCGCGAGATGGGCAAGTATCTCGTCGAACATGGCAAGAAGGACAACAGCCTCGTCAAGCTCGCCTATGAGCATGATGTGCCGATCTTCTGCCCGGCGTTCGTCGATTCGTCGGCGGGCTTCGGCCTCGTCAAGCATCAGGTCGACGCCGCCAAGGCGGGGCGTCCGTATTTGATGATCGACGCGGTGGCGGACTTCCGCGAGCTGACCGAGATCAAGATTCAGGCGGGCACCACCGGCCTGCTGATGATCGGCGGCGGCGTGCCGAAGAACTTCATCCAGGACACCGTGGTCTGCGCCGAGATCCTCGGCCACGACGACGTCCAGGTCCACAAATATGCGGTGCAGATCACCGTCGCCGACGTCCGCGACGGCGCCTGCTCGTCCTCGACGCTGCAGGAAGCGGCGAGCTGGGGCAAGGTCAACACCGGTATCGAGCAGATGGTGTTCGCCGAGGCCGGCTCGGTGATGCCGCTGCTGGCGTCTGACGCCTATCACCGCGGCCTGTGGAAGGACCGCCCGGTCCACCGCTGGGGCGCGATCTTCGACAAGTAAGCCATACCTAAGTCCTCCCCCGCCAGGGGGAGGTGGCACGGCGAAGCCGTGACGGAGGGGGAGGACAGGGCGAAGCTTCGTTATGGAGCTGCCACCCTGTCCTCCCCCTCCACCATTCGGCTGACGCCGAACGGTTCCCCTCCCCCTTGCGGGGGAGGAATGGTGGATATTGCGCCTGCCCTTCCGATCCGGCACTTTTATGCGAAAGGGAGCCACCGATGCACGCCGAAATCCTGCGCCCGATGGCGGCGCTCGTCGCCTGGACGCTCGTCATGCTGGTCTGGATGCTCGCCACCCGCCTGCCGGCGATGAAAGCCGCCGGCCTCCGTCTCGGCACGCTCGTCGGCACCAAGCCCGCCGATGCCGACCGCGGCCTGCCACCCCAGGCGCAGTGGAAGGCCCACAATTACAATCACCTCCACGAACAGCCGACGCTGTTCTACGCGATCTGCACGGTGATCGCGCTCAGCGGCACCGGCAACGGCGTCAACGCCGCGATCGCCTGGGCCTATGTCGGCCTGCGCGTCATACATTCGCTGGTACAGGCGACCACGAACAAGGTAGGGCCTCGCTTCATGCTCTTCATCGCCTCCAGCCTCGCGCTCGCCGCGCTCACCCTCCACGCCGTCATGGCGGTGTTCTGATGGCCAAGGGTGAGGTGTTCGAACGCCACCGCCAGCCGTGGACGCAGGACGAGATCCAGAAGCTCCACCAGTTCGCCAAAAAGGGCATGGCGCTGAAGGCGATCGCCAAGGCGCTCAAGCGCAGCGAGGAATCGACCAAGGATCGCGCCAAGGCAGACAATCTGTCGATCGCCAAGCTGCGCTAGACGGGATCGACATTCGATTTTTTCCTCCCCTTGCGGGCAGGGCTATCGTGATGAGGTTCGATCGGCTTCCTTATCGGATACGTCACCCCGGACTTGTTCCGGGGTCCACCCGGCCGCAAGAGAATGGTGTCGGATCAAGCCTGTCTCCTCGCCGCAGAGTGGACCCCGGAACAAGTCCGGGGTGACGGGGCGGATTTGGAGCGCGGCTAGCCGAACAACCGTTTCGCGCTGCGTTCCAGCATCAGCAACTGCCACAGGGTGCGGCCGTGATCGGCCCGACCGCTGCGATGCGCATCGGCGAGCCGCGCGACCTGCGCCATGTCGAGCCAGCCGCTCTCCACCAGCGTCCGCGACCGCGCCAGCCCGTCCGCTTCCGACGCTAGCGCGCCGCGGAACCATGCGCTGATCGGCGTCACGAACCCCATTTTCGGCCGATAGAGGATCTCCTTGGGCAGATGGCGTTCGAGGCTGCGCTTCATCAGCCATTTGCCCTCGCCGCCGTGCAGCCGCATGCCGGCCGGCAGCGTCGCGCAGAATTCGACCAGCCGGTGGTCGAGCAACGGCTCGCGCGCCTCCAGCCCGACCGCCATGCTGGTGCGATCGACCTTGGTGAGAATGTCGCCGGGCAGCCAGATCATCATGTCGGCATATTGCGCGCGGTCGAGCGCATCGCGCGCCGGCGCCGCCCGCATCGCCGCGACGTAGCGATCCTCGGCGCGATGTCCGCCGAGCACCCGCCGCGCCTCCGCGCTTAGCAGTTGCGCGCGTAGCTCGGGCGAGGTCACGCCCACCGCGCGCGCATAGGCTTCGTCGCCATCCGTCCCGAGCGCGAGCAACGTCGCCTTGGCGCGCAACGGTCGCGGTGCCCAGTCGGCCTTGGGGTAATAGCGCCCGAGCGTGCCGAACGCCGCGCGCCGCCACCGATCGGGCAGCATCCCGCGCACCCGTTCCTCCGCCGCCTGGAATCTGTAGCGGCGATAGCCCGCCAGCATCTCGTCTGCGCCGTCGCCCGACAGCGCCACCGTCACGCTCTTCCGTGCCAGCGCCGCGACTTGATAGGTCGCCAGCGCGCTGCCGTCGGCGAAGGGCTCGTCGAAATGATGGACCAGCGTGTCGATCAGCGCGAAATCGTCGGGCCGGACCACCTGCGCGTGATGATCGGTGGCGAAGCGTTGCGCCACCAATGCGGCATGCGCACGCTCGTCGTGTCCCGCCTCGTCGAAGCCGATCGTGCAGGTCTTGACCGCCGCCTTACTCGCCTCGGCCATCAGCGCGACCACCGCCGAACTGTCGACCCCGCCCGACAGGAAGGCGCCGAGCGGCACGTCGGCGACCATCCGGCTGCGCACCCCGTCGCGCATCCGCGCCAGCAATTCCTCGCCGAGCGCCTTCGCCGAACCGCCCGCGCGATCGGCGAAGCTCAGCGACCACCAGCGCCGCGGCCGCGGCACGCCCTGCCAGCGCTGGACGTGCAGGAAATGGCCGGCAGGCAGCTTGCGCACACCCGCGACGAGGCAGGCATCGTCCGGCACATAGCCATAAGCGAGGAAATCCTCGACCGCGGTGACGTCCGGCACCCGCCGCAGCAAGGGATGCGCGAGCAGGCCCTTCAATTCCGAGGCGAAGGCGAGGCTGCCGTCGGACAGTTCGACGTAATGGAGCGGCTTCACCCCCATCCGGTCGCGCGCGAGGAACAGCGTCCCCTGGTCGGCATCGTGCAGTGCGAAGGCGAACATGCCGTTGAGCCGGTCGAGCAGCGCCGGCCCCCACGCCCGCCAACCGTGCAGCAGCACTTCGGTATCGCCCTCGGTGACGAAGCGCGCGCCCTTGAACTCCAGTTCTGTACGCAGTTCGGCGAAATTGTAGATCTCGCCGTTATAGGTGATCGTCAGCGCGCCCGCCTGCATCGGCTGCGGCGATCCGTCGAGATCGATGATCGACAGCCGGCGATGGCCGAGCCCGACGCCGGGTGCGGTCCAGATCCCCTCGCCATCCGGCCCGCGATGTGCCTGCGCTGCGATCATCGCGGCGATCCGCGACGGGTCGACCGGCTTGGGCGTCTCGGGATGGAAGATGCCGGCGATGCCGCACATCAGCGGGGCGCCACAATGGCATCGCTCAAGCCGTCGACCGGGCCGAGCGCCGCCGCCAGCGCGGCGATATCGGCGCGCGCATCGCGCCCCGGCAGCACCTCCGCGGACAAATGGACCGCCACCGCGCGCTGCGTGCCGCCGAACAATTTCGCCTTCATCGTCTCGATCTTCACCACGCGCTCGTCCGACGTTACCGTATCGCCGACGACGTACCATGTCGCGACGACGCGCTCCACCGGCCCGGCGGCGGTGATCCGCATCGCCTTGCCGCCGGCGATCGGGGCTTCGTCGGCGACGCGCACCCAGTGGTCCTCCTCGCGGATCGCGCCGGTGCCGAAGGCGCCGATCTTATGCCCCTCGCCCTGCGATCCGAAGACCGCGATTCCCAGATCGACCGCCGCGCCGCCACGCGCATAACGGCCGAACAGCATATGGTCGGCACCCGGATAATACGGCATCCACGGCGCCCGCCGGCTGAGCGGCGCGCGCGTCCACCCCGCCACCTGCGGCAGCGCGATCCGCGCGGGCAGCGGTGTCGCGCGATGCGCGATTCCTACGCTCCACATCGGCCAGACGCTCGCCACCGCCACGGTGAGCAGCACGCCGATCGGCAGCCCCATCCGTCCCCCGGCGACCGGCGGCATCGCGGCGGGATCGAACGCCGGCGCATCGGGCGCGCGATCGAACCAGCGCCAGCCGATCGCCAGCACCGCCGCCATCACCAGCCCGAAGAACAGCCAGCCGTAGACGATATGATCGAAGCCCGTCGCCGCCTCGACGCTGGTCAGATGCGCGGCATAGATCGTTCCGAACGCGCGCAGCCCGTTGGCGAGCACCGGCACGACCAGCGCGGCGAGCAGGAACCACGCCCGCCGCCGCCACGACACGAAACAGACGTCGGCGACCAGCACGCCGAAGGCGAGCATCGCGATGACGAACTTGGCGCCCGAACACGCCTCCGCGACCTCGAACCAATAGCGGCCCGCATGGATCAGCACGCCGTTCGAACTCGCCGGCACGCCGGCCAGATGCAGCAGCGGCATCACCATCCGCACCGTCACGGCTTGCAGCAGCGGCTCCATCTCCTCGCCGAACGGCACGAGGAACAGCGCATAGCCGAGCGGAAAGGCGAGCCCGCGCGCCACCTGCGGCCCGAGCAGCGTCACCACCGCGCCCTGCAGCATGACGACCAGCCCCAATTGCCGCGCGAAGCTGACCGAGCCGGCGTCGCCCATCAGCCACCCCGCCCCGCCGACCGCGACCAGCGCCAGCCCCGGCCACCACGCCACCGGTGTCAGCGCCGCCAGCTCGCGCCGCCGCTGCCACACCAGCCAGCCGATCACCGGGCCGATGAAGAGGCAATGGCCAAAGGTCGTGCTCGTCCACCAGATCGACACCAGCCGCGCGACGTCGTCATGGAGCAGCAGCAGGATCGCGGCCGCCGCCAGCGCCAGCCCGATGGCATGCCGCCGCCACTGTGCGCCGGTCACGCCAGCCCCAGCAAAGCGTCGAGCGGCGCGAGCCGCGCCGCCCAGTCGTACCGTGCGATCACCCGCGCCCGCGCCGCGGCACCGAGCGCCGCCGCCGCGCGGGGATCGTCGAGCAGCGCGCCGATCGCCGCGACATGCGTCGCAGCGTCGTCGGCGACGCGCAGCGTGCCGCCATGATCGATCCCCTCGGCCGCGGCGACGGAGGCGACGACCGGCCGCGCCATCGCCATCGCCTCGAGCACCTTGTTCTGGATACCGCGCGCGAGCCGCAACGGCGCGACGCACACGTCCGCCGCCGCGAGCCACGGCCGCACGTCGTCCACCGCACCGGTGACGATCACGGCGTCGGACGCGAGCGCCTGCACCGCTGGCGTGGGCGCCCGTCCCACGATCGCGAAGCGGACGCCGGGATAACGTACCCGCAGGTCCGGCAGGATGTCGCGGGCGAACCAAACCACCGCCTCAATGTTCGGCCGGTAATCCATCTGCCCCGTAAACACGATCAGCGGCCCGTGAGTCTCGGCCCCACCCCCCAATTCCCCCGTCACCCCGGACTCGTTCCGGGGTCCACTCCGTGGCGAGGAGAGCGGCGTATGAGTCGCGACCGTTCTCCCGGGGAGGGGTGGACCCCGGAACGAGTCCGGGGTGACGGCGTGGATGGAACGGGCATCCCGCGCCACCACACCCGGATCGAACGCCGCGGCGTCGATCCCGTTCTCCACCGCCACGATCCGCCCGGTCGCGCCGCCGGAGCGAAACAACGCCGCTTCCGCCTCGCTGACGAACAGGCTCGCCGAAACCTCCGCGGCAACCCGCCGTTCGAACGCGCCCAGCATCCGCGCCTCGCGCCGCATCATCCACCGCATCGGTGCCGATCCCGCCTCGGCGAAGTTGGCGAACTTCGCCGAATCCATATCGACGAAGTCCATCACCGCCGGCACGTCGGCGGGCAGATATTGCGCCATCTGCCCCGAGAAACAGTAGACCGCATCGGCCCTTACCGCCCTTTCCAGCACAGTGGGATCCGAAGCTTGGAATTCACGTGACTTGAAGTCGCG
>JADMIO010980206.1_pt1 | contig 64453 bp, 55 predicted proteins | sample 8958161 | NCBI WGS metagenome assembly JADMIO01 (sample SAMN16585339, study PRJNA669376) | soil metagenome | isolation source: Crop rotation soil | place: USA: Cullars Rotation, Alabama | collected 2011 | reverse complement strand
CGCGACTTCAAGTCACGTGAATTCCAAGCTTCGGATCCCACTGTGCTGGAAAGAAAGTGATGGACCTGGCGATGAAGGTGGGCGCGCCTGTTATTGGTCTGAACGATTCCGGCGGGGCGCGCATTCAGGAAGGCGTAGTCAGTCTCGGCGGCTATGCGGATATCTTTCTGCGCAACACTTTGGCGAGCGGCGTTATCCCTCAAATCAGCTGCATCATGGGGCCTTGTGCGGGAGGGGCTGTTTACAGTCCGGCCATCACCGACTTCAACATCATGGTGAAGGACACCTCCTACATGTTCATCACCGGGCCCGACGTCATTAAAACGGTGACGCATGAAGACGTGACGAAGGAAGAACTCGGCGGCGCCGCGACGCACAATCGCAAATCAGGCGTGGCCCATTTCTCCGCTGATTCGGACGAGCACGCTCTGCGCATGGTGCGCGAGCTGATGTCTTTCATTCCGTCCAACAATCTCGATGACCCGCCGCGTGTTGCGCCGACAGATTCTCCGGCTCGCACGGAAGTGAGGCTGAACTCGATTGTGCCGGAAGCTTCAAACCAGCCGTACGACATTCGCGAAGTAATCGATCTGGTCGTAGACGACGGATACTTTTTTGAGGTGCATCGTGAATATGCCCAGAACATCGTCGTGGGCTTTGCGCGGCTGGACGGCAGAAGCGTCGGCATCGTCGCCAATCAACCGGCCTATCTCGCCGGCGTGCTGGATATCGACAGTTCAATAAAAGGCGCGCGCTTCGTCCGTTTCTGCGACTGCTTCAACATTCCGATTGTGACTTTCGAAGACGTGCCCGGATTTCTGCCCGGGATTTCGCAGGAACACCACGGCATCATCAAGCATGGCGCGAAACTTCTGTTCGCCTTCGCCGAAGCGACTGTGCCCAAGGTTACGGTGATTACGCGCAAAGCTTACGGCGGCGCGTACTGCGTGATGGGCTCAAAGCACATTCGCACCGACATCAACTTCGCCTGGCCATCGGCAGAGATTGCGGTGATGGGATCGCAAGGCGCAGTCGATATTCTTTACCGGCGCGAAATCGCTGACGCGGCGGACAAAGACTCGGCGCGGAAGTCGCGCGTGAATGAATTCGAAGATAAGTTTGCGAATCCTTATGTGGCGGCTGAGCGTGGCTTTATCGATGAAGTAATCGAACCTGCACAAACACGACCAAAACTCATCCGCGCACTAATGCTGCTCGAGAACAAGCGCGATCAGAACCCACCGAAGAAGCACGGAAATATTCCGCTGTAGGCACCAAACAAGTTCCTAATTGGAGTTTGTTCTCTGTGTCTCTGTGAGTCCTCGGTGCCTCTGTGGTGGACATACCGCGCGAAAACATTCACCACAGAGTCACAGAGATTTCATCGAGAGAATTAAAATTAGAACACACCGCGTCCTTGACTTAGCCCCACTGTTCGCATAAAAGCCATTCGCTCTGCCATTTCACAAGGGAGTCGATTCAATGAAGCGAGGACTGGTTGCACTTCTATTCGTTTGCGTTGTCTGTCTGCCTGCCATCGCGCAAAAGAAAGGCGCGCCCGATTTCAATCACCTAATCAAAGAATATTACGCTGCCTGGAGCACGCTTAATCCTGACAATCCCGCGCCGGCTTACGCGAAAGACGCCGACCTGGTCTTCTTCGACGTCGATCCGCTCAAGTACACGAGCTGGCAGCAGTATCACGACAACTTTAAGAACAATGTCGCGCCCGGCTTCACTTCCCTGACGATTACGCCCAACAACGACATCAAGACCACGCGCAGCGGCAACCTGGCGTTCTCGACTTTAACGTTTCATCTCTCAGCCAAGACCAAAGATGGCTCCCCGCTTGAGTTCGAAGGCCGCCACACGATCGTATGGCAAATGCGAGGCGGTAAGTGGCTGATTATTCACGAGCACGTTTCGAAGCCGCTCTCTTAGTAAACGGCGAATCGTAGAAATAGAAAGTGCGGTTCATCGACCTCAGTCATACCATCGAGCACGGGCTGATAACTTATAAAGGTCTGCCTGCGCCGATCATGTGTGACTTCCTGAGTCGTGAGCAATCACGCCAGCATTACGCTCCGGGTACTGAATTTCAGATCGGCAAGATCGAGATGGTGGCGAACACGGGCACCTATCTCGACAGTCCGTTTCATCGCTACGACGACGGGAAGGATTTGTCGGAGCTGGAGCTGACCTCACTCGCGAATTTGGACGCCATAGTCATAAGGGCAAAGGACGAAGGGCAGGGCGGCAAAGAACAAAGTGGTAAGGGCCAGGCGCAAAGAGCCATTAACGTCACAGCCTTCGAACGGATCGAACTGAAAGGCAAAGCGGTTCTGATTCAAACCGATTGGTCGCAGCACTGGCGGACGGACAAATACTTTGAAGGCGAACACCCATTTCTCACAAAAGATGCGTCGCAGCTTCTCGCTGACAAAGGCGCGGCGCTGGTTGGCATCGACTCTTACAACATCGATGACACTGATGATCTGACTCGGCCGGCGCACAGCATTCTGCTCCGCGCAGGCATTCCCATCGTCGAGCACATGTGCAATCTCGGCGAACTACCTCTCAATGGATTCAGATTCTTTGCGGTGCCGGTGAAGGTCAAAGGAATGGGCACATTTCCCGTGCGGGCATTCGCGATTGTTAAATGAGAGTTCTGAGCCCTTCCTCACGGTCGGGCTACTGCCTCGTAGCTTTGCCGTGGTCCGATACCTAAACAACTAAACATAATAGTGCCCGACCGCTGAACGATTTTGCCGTGTGATTTTGGTGCGTCTCATTGACGACTCTCTTTGGCAAACCTGTCACAACCCTCACAAGACGGTGGGCATCTATTAACTTCCCGACAATTCTGACGCTCACAAAATAGGAAAAACCGAATGAGATTTACTAAATTCCTCATGCAGGCATTTGTGTGCCTGCTCGTCACAAAAGCTGTCCTCGCGCAGGCGCCCATCACCCATGGGCTGTCTGAAGCGAGCCTTTCAGTCGCGGTTTCTTCACAAGATGTACCGGCCGATAAACTGTCGGCATCGCGAATTCAGGAGCTGTTGGCACAGTCGCGCCAGTCCCTTACGACTGCAAGTAACACCGACGTATTCCTCTCGGCTTACGACACAAATACGTCCCGCATGCAGGTAGTGAGCTTGAACAAAGATTCATTTCTCATCAAGGGCGGCGAGTATGTTTTGAAGAGCGACGGCGGCGAGAATCTACGCGTCCGCATTGTCCGGCCAAACGGCGTGAACACCTCGGTTACGGTCACGAACACCCAAACGGGCAAGTCAATGTACCCGCTGATGGTGCGTTACCCCATCGAGCGAGACGGCAACGTTTCGTCCGCGTTCTATGTTTCGGCACATCCCGCGTTGGTATCCGATGATCTGAAGCGGGCGGGCCAGAACTATGTGACGACGATGCTCGATAAGGCGGCGCAGGACCTGGCCGCGACTGGCGTCAATATTCCTAAGGATATCGTGGCAGTCGCCGCACACCTGGTGATTGTCGAGCACACGGACCACAAGCGGTTTCTCAACGAACCGCGCGCCGACATCGATCGCGAAGTGCTGTCGCTGTATGCCTTGAACCAGGGTGACACCTATCGTTTCTCAGTGAGTTCCGCCGGTGCCGGCGGGATGATCCAGATGATCCCAAAGACCTATGCGGCCATTCGTGAGCATCATCCGAATGTCTCATTGAAGTCAGATTTTGTGGACGCCATGACCGACCACGAAAACGCTTTGAAAGCGATGTTGCTCTACATCAATGACACATGGAAGTTCCTGGAAGCTCAGGACGAGGTGCAACAGGCGCTCCAGTCTGGCAGCGCGACGAAACCTGATTTGCTGGCCGCGGGCTACAACTCGAATCCGTACAAGCTGCCGACGTATCTCGCGAATGGTGGCAGCGGCTGGCGGTCGCTCGTCCCCGATGAGACGAAGATGTATCTGGCGATTTACCAGTCAGTCGACAGCAATGTTGATTTCCAAGTGCGAGACACGCAGCCAGTTATCGCAGCAACGACCACCACACCGATCGCGTCGCTGGCACTCCAAGCGTCGACAGTCATGGCTTCATGGGCAGGTAACCTTCTGTCGCCTAGTCTGTTGATCGTCCGCTAGTTCCCGAACCACCCACCATCAACAAACCTCCAGCGCGTCGGTTACAATGCCGGCGCGCTTTTCTTTTTGATCTCTTCAAGTTTTCAGGAGGCAGACATGCCAGCCTACATTATTGTGCAAGTCGAAGTTCACGACCCGGTCAGATACGAAGACTACAAACCGATGGTGCCGCCATCGCTGGCGCCGTACGGCGGCCGATTCATTGTGCGCGGTGGCAAAGTCGAGACGCTGGAAGGCGACTGGGCGCCGAAGCGTTTCGTCATGGTTGAGTTTCCTACGGTGGAACAGGCGAAAGCGTGGTGGGGCTCGCCGGAATATAAAGAGGCGAAAGCCTTGCGGCACGCGACTGCGAAGTCGGAAATGATCGTAGTGGAAGGCTTGTAACCGGCGGGTCTACAACTTCAGTCGCTTGTAAGCCGCAATCTCCATGTCCTCAGCCGAGATATCGTCCAGATAGATTTTGCGCTTGGGAATCGTCGTGCGGGTCTTCACATCTTTTTCGCCTTTGCTGCGCACTTCTTCACGCGCGCCGGTGAGGTAGTTGATGCTTTCAGATATGACGGTGGCAGTCGCTCTATCCGTCTCCGCCAAATCAAAGCCAATCAACACAAACTTCCCTGTGGCCGGTTCAAAGCGAAAGCGATACGTCGTGTTGGTTAATTCGCGCGAGCCATGATCCTGGTGAACGACCAGGACACCTTTTTCGATCGTGACCTCGACGGGCGTTTCGACGACACCGTAAAAAGCGCCGCCGCAACGGGTGCATTGCAGCAGACTGTCCGCGACGCCGGCACGGCTTAATCCGCCGTCTTTGGTCGCCAGCGCAATCACCAGTGCTCTTCCCCGCTCACTCGGGTCGCCTTCAGAGTTCTTCTCGGGCTTCGCCTCAACCAGGGTCAATGCATAATCCGGCACCGTGTCCCCATTTAAATCTCCGGTGACTCGCCCCTCCAACTTCCAACCCACCGACGCAAATTCCTCGGGCTTGTCGGCCTGCGTCGGAACGCGCAACCTGTTGATTTTGCCGGCTTCCTCCTGCGCGAAGGCCGGTGAACTGAGAAATATCAGTAGCGGGGTAATGACGAGGAAGAGTTTTGTTAGCAAGTGAATAACTCCCCTTTTATTTGTTGGAGATCTTTTGGACTGTTCGCATTGCTTCTCTTCGTCTCTTTGAGCGCGCTGTGTTTGCGTGTTGGATATACATCTACCACAGAGGCACTGAGATCCACAGAGACACCGAGAAAAAATCAAAAGCAGGACAGTATCTTGGTAAAAAAAGGGATGCCGGAATACCGGCGAATGACTAATCAAAGTCAAACAACTATCGTCGCTGCCGTTCAACCGGTGCGATTTCAATCAGGCGATGGACTGGATCAAAGGCAAGCCGGAAAGGACGCAAGGCGCTAAGGCCAATCAAAACCGGCGCATCAGCTTCGGCGCCGGAAATTAAGTCGGTTGGTATATTTCGCAGGAGCAAGGCGCCGATCGCGACAGTGGTCGGCCGCACGCGACGCGTGACTATCTGGCCGCCGCCCACGTCTCGGGAAAGCCCAACGTTACGACCGTTCGCTGCCGAGGAATCGCGAATGGCCAATCCTAAGCTGGAGCCAGTATCAATCAACGCACGATCGCCATTGTCCATTTGCACGAAAGGACGCCGGCTGCCGCGGTCGCGGAGCCACGGTACGACCGCGCCCTCAGGGGGTTGATTCGCAGTGCTCAGCGGCGTCACTTCGGGGTCAAACGTCGACAACTCAAGTCGTGGGATGTCGATGACATAACCCAAGGGCGAGAAAGCTTCCGTCGGATCGAGCACGCCGTCGATATCAGTGGGCAGACCAGAGGTGACGATCGCCTCAACTGAGTGCGGAAACGAATTAGCGCGGTCACCGACTGCCATCGTTTGGATCTCAGCTTCGCTAACAGCGACTTCGCGACCGCTCAAACCGGCGATCGACCTACCGGACTGTGACTTAATGTTTAGATGGGAAGCATTGGCGACTCGCGGTGAAACCAGTGTGGTTCCCGCCCCCGTATCGAGCGCGAAGATGAAAGGTCCGGTGGCATTCAGCCACACACTTACCAGTAGTCCTCGCCCGCTGACTTCACGAAGCCGCACAGAGCGCGGAATGCTCACTCGCGGCGCGGGAGACGAATTAGCTGGCGAAGCAAAAAGGGCAGTTCCAAACGAAACTGCCCTCACTCCCGAGGCCGCCATCAGGGCCGCTGCCAACAGAAGTCTGCGCTTGCTGTTCACGAAACCGTTCCCTCGGATTCGTTAGTATCGCGGCGTGCGTCTGCGCAGCTTGTAGGTGTACAGGGCTGAACCGCCCAAACCCGCCAGCGCGCCGATGCCTGCGCCCTTCTTGCCGCCAATCAAGCCACCAAGAGCCGCACCGGCGCCGGTGCCGATCGCCATGGTCAGCTTATCGCGGTGCTTCGACCAGAAACTACGGCCGCGTGGGGCAGTGTTGTAGTCGTAGTAAGCGCGTCGCGTGCTGGTGCTCGAATAATGTCGAACTGGAGCCCGATAGGTTGAAGTCGTGGACGCCACGCTGTTGCGCAATGCGCCATTGTTAACTGCCGATGCGCACGAGTTGTAACCTTGTTCGAAACCTTCCTTGTACGCGGTCTGTTCGGCCGACGTGCCAAATTTGGCTGCGTTAGCTGCTTCTTCCTGGTCATTGGCCGTGGTCGGCGCAGCATTCGCCGTAGGCGTGGTCTGATAATTATCGTTGGCCGCCTGAGTATTAGTGGCCGAATGCGTAATTAGCGAACCGAGTCCGCCGCCTACGATCGCGGCTACAAGTGTTACCGCCAGCAACATTTTTTTCGTGATCAGCATCTCTAAAATCTCCTCTTTTGAAATTTCTTCCTCGGACGCCGGAAATAAGGGGCAATGAGCGTGCCTTAAAAGGGGTTTATCGCGCGAGAATCCGCGTGTTTGTTGGGGATTATAGGCGAGACCGGCGATTTACGCGGGCTCTGCAAGGAATTTACAAGATTCGGAGTGGCGCGAGGCGCGGATCGATTGGAGGAATTATTCGGTCGAGTGCTCGATATGGAATCGCACTATCCCATATCCTCAGCTTGCTGAAGCGCCTTTCATGAAGACGAGTGCGTGGCAGCTTTCTTGCGCGCCTGTTGTCTTTCTTCGAGCATGCATTTCCGAAAGGGCTCTTCGCGAGCCGGTGCTTTGACTTCCCAGGCGCTCGTCTGCCAGTTATCCACCACGCGCTTTTTCGGTAGCCAGCCCGGTATCGGCATCAAGAGATACTCAGAAAGAACCACGAGGTAGGGCTCATACATTTCACGCAGCTCGGCCAACGTCTGCTCGTCCCCGGCCTCGGAACTTAACGTGAGGCCCACTTGCGCCAACGTGCTGCGCAACTGCGTCAACTCCTGTGTGCTCAAACGTTGGCCATCGGTCGTCAAAGGCGAGGTGTTGAAGACCTGAGTTAGATCGACGATCGCATGTCGGGTCATCTTAAAAGTAAGTTGCGCCTGCCACTTGGGAATTCCATCCACACCGACCATGACCAGCGCGCAGGTATCCAGAATCGTACTGAGCGCGGACAACCACGACTGGTTATCGTGCTGCGAACGGAAATAGCAGAGCACTGGGTACGACAAGTGGCTTTCGAGAAGATCTGCCGACCACTTTTCCCACTCCTTGAGCAGTTGATTGAGACTCTCCAAGTCGCCGGCTTCGTGGTGACGGCGCAACAGCTCGCCGGCAGTCGGCGGTGTGCCCGCACGGGCATCCAGCATTGAGATGTTTACTTCCCGGCGCGAGAACGCCTGATAAAGAACCGGAAGATAACTGATGACCATCGCGAAGAAACCAATTCCCACGCCGGCTTGCGCGACTGTAATAGCGCGTTCAAAGTTTGTGGTCGGCGTCAGATCGCCGAGCCCCAGAGTGAAGAAAGTGCTGCCGCTGAAATATAAGTCGGCCCAGAACCCGGTCAATTCACTCGAACCAAGATTTGTCCCGGCGGCCCAGTGAATCGCGGCGAAACCAACCAACAAACCTACCGCCCAAATTGTCAGCAGGATGATCAGCGACATCGGCCCGAAAAAGCTGAGTAGCTTCTCACGGCGGCGACTGCTATGAATTGCGAGTGCCAGACCAGCCCACGGCCGCCAGGTCACGAAGTACATCAATCGAGTCACGCGCAGCACACGGGTGACGCGTCGCGGTAGGATGATCGTCTCGAACGCTTCCCAAAGGACAACAGCGACGAGAAGTAAACCAAGTATGCCAACCAGCAAGCGCATGGATTGTTCGCGACTACTAAAGCAAAAGGCCGGATCGCTCCGGCCTTCAGTTCCTGGTTTGGTTTTGGCTAAGCTGCGCGCACTGGCTTGTCGCGCAACAATTCGATGGCCTTCTTGAGCTGCAAATCTTCCGGCTGCGGTTTCGGCATCGCATCCGGTGACGCACTCGGCTTCGGCTCTTCACTGTTGGAAAGATCGTCCACATCGAGGTTGTCAGGTGCTTCAGGCCGCTTCACTTCAACCGAGGGCGCGACACCCGAATGGGCGCGATCCTCTCCGAGGAAAGGTTTGCCGCTGGCGGACGCCCACTTCACGGTCGTCAGCAAGAGACCGTCACCGTCGCGCAAAGTGAACAACTCTTGTTCAGCGCCGGCGCCAAAACTCTTTTCGCCGACTACGTCACCGCGCTTGCGCTCGACAAAAGCCGAGGCCACAACTTCAGCGGCGCCGGCAGTGCCGGTGTCGATCAGCACAACTGCCGGGCCATTGAACAACACGACCTTCGGGTCGGCTTCAAATGCTTTCAATACTTTCTGCTCGCGTCCAATCGTCCGAGCCAGCGGCCCCGAACCGATAAAGTAGTTTGCGACTGTGACGCCTTCCTGAATTTCCCCGCCCGCGACACTACGCAGATCGATCACGATTTTTTGCGCACCTTGCTTCATCAGGTCCTGCAAGCGCGCTTTCGCATCGGCGGCTTCGCCCGCTTCCAGGCTGTTAATTCTGAGAATGCCGATCTTGCCTGCCTCGAGTCTCGCTTCCGCCGCCGGCGCGCGATAAGTGCTGCGCTTGACCGTCAAAGTCATCGGACGGGCGTTCGCGCGCAGGATACGCAGCTTCACTTCGCTTCCCGGCGCACCGTTAAGCAGTTGCCGCGCGTCGTAAAGGGAAATGTCACGCGTGGCCTTGTTGTCGATATATTCGATGACATCACCGGCCCTCACGCCTGCCTGATCAGCGGGCGAGCCCTTCACTGGAGCAACTACATACAAATAAGAGGCATACTGCGAAAGCTCAGCGCCGATGCCGACCTGCGCGCCTTTCTTTTCGGCGCGAAAGTCATTGACCTGGTCTGCCGTGAGATAAGTCGAGTAGGGGTCAAGGCCATAAGCTAGTCCGCGCAGCGCGCCGGCGCGCACCTTTTCCATGTTCGGCTCATCAACATAATCGTTCTGAATATGCTGAAGCACGCTTTCAAAAATTCGTTGTTGCGCGCCCGGATCGTTGGCAGGTTGTTGTGCCCGGGTAGCCAGCCAAGCGCCTGCGATTGTGTAAATTGCCAGCGCGGCTGACAGGGAAATAATCGTAAATTTCTTTTTTAATGACATCAATTGCACCTCAACGCCAACAGTTACGACCGGCGCGACGATTTAGAAGAATCGCCAATCGTCTGTATGATACAGAGGGTATTTGATGCGCGCAAGCAGCGTTTTGTTTCGCCTTGCGTCGCGAAAGTTGTTAATTCTGCCTTGAGCGAACCCCTGCACCACCCCGAACCACAGCCCAAACAAAACGGGCGCCTGCTGGCACTGGATCTCGGCACCAAGCGTGTCGGTGTTGCGGTGAGCGACGAGCTGCGTTTGACCGTGCGACCCGTAACAATCCTCGAGCGTCGCAGTTGGAAAAATCTGTTAAGTAACGTTGCGAAACAGATTGAGAATCTCGGCGTCACGGGTCTGGTGGTGGGACTACCGCTTAACATGGACGGCTCTGAAGGCCCCGCGGCTTCAGAAGCCCGGCGGCTGGCAGAGAACTTCCGCCGCTCTTTGAACGTCCCGGTTTACGTTCAGGACGAGCGGCTGACGTCGGAAGAGGCGAGATCCCGCGCGTCTGATTTGGAACAGGTTGATGGAGAAGCCGCGGCGGTAATCCTCGAGGATTTTTTGGGCCAACAAAACGGTTCATGAATAAACACCTGCGCAGAAAATTAGTCCGCGGCTTTCTCGGCACCCTTGTTTTGCTGGTGCTGGCCGGCGCGGGCTTTGGCGTCTGGGTTTATCGCGGCCTGCACGCGCCCGTTTCTCACGGAAAGGCGAATGACTACATTGAAATCGGGCGCGGCTCAACTCCTGACGGCATTGCGAACAAACTCGTGTCTGAGGGCGTGCTGCGTCATAAGTGGCCTCTGCTGCTTTACATCAAGCTCACGGGCAGCACGAAATTATTGAAGGCGGGCGAGTATCGCTTCCCTTCTCCGATTTCCGCGCTGGGCGTCTTGCGAAAGCTGGAAGAAGGAGAGCAGCGCCTCAGTCGTTTTGCGGTCATCGAAGGCTGGACGCGTTGGGACATTGCCGATTCGCTGGCGCATATCGATGAACTGCATCTTACCGACAGCGGCGAAGCGCTGAAACTGATGGACGATGTGAGCGCGCTGCGCGATTTCGATCCTTCAGCTGAGAACCTGGAGGGCTATCTTTTTCCCGCGACATACAGTTTTCCGGTCGGCACTAAGCCGGCGACTGTTATCGAAACAATGGTAAAGCGCTTCCGCCAGTCATGGACACCGGAGCGCGCGGAAAAAGCCCGGGCCCTGAACATGACGCCGCGGCAGATCGTGATTGTCGCTTCGCTAATCGAAACCGAAGCCAAATTGAAAGACGAGCGGGCGCTGGTGGCTTCGGTCATTTACAACCGCCTGAACAAGCACGTGCCGCTGGGAATTGATTCGACGATCGTCTACGCCTCGAAACTCGCCGGCAAATGGCGTGATGATGGCAAGGTTTATCTGAGCGACGTGAATCGCCGCTCGCCGTACAACACCCGGATGAATTCGGGCTTGCCTCCAGGACCTGTCGGAAATCCCGGGGACGCTTCAATTGAAGCAGCGTTGAATCCGGCGCAAACCGATTACTTGTATTACGTGCGCAATCCCGATCGAGACGACGGTGCACACAACTTCTACAGCAACGAATCCGATTTTCAGAAAGGCGTGCAGGCCCTGCGACAGTGGGAGCGCACGCGCGAAACAAATCATTAGTCGTCTCCCGCACACAAAACAACCATGATTATTAGTTCTCTTCTTCACACCGCCCCGTTACGAATCGTTGCGCTTGCCTTCGCCTTTCTGGCGCTACTCTTGATCGCGCCACCCACGAGGTCACAGAACGCCCGGCGGATTGCGCGCATAGAGATTGAAGGCTTGAAAAGCTTGACGCCGGAAAATGTTATCGAGATGAGCGGATTAAAAGTCGGCAGCTCCTTTTCAGTTGCCGAGCTGGATGCGGCGGCCCAACGTTTGGTCGATAGCGGCCTCTTCAAAAATGTTGGATACCGCACGAAAACCGCAGGCGCGTCGGTAATCATCACGTTCCAGGTTGAGGAGACAAAAAGCAACAGCTCGCCCGTCGTCTTCGATAACTTCATTTGGTTTTCAGACGAAGAACTTTTCGCGGTGGTCAAACGCGTCCTGCCTTCTTTCACAGGTTCTATCCCGGACGTCGGCAACACGACGGAAACGATCAGGCAAGCTCTGCAGGAGTTTCTGGCCGCGCGCAAACTTCCCGGCAGAGTCGAATACACGCTCACAGATACCGGACACCTGTTTCGCGTGGCCGGAATCCCTTGGCCGCTTTGCACGTTGCACTTCCCCGGCGCGCACGATGTATCGGAAGAGAAGCTGAGTGCCACCATGAAGAGTTCCACGGACTTGAACTATTCGCGGCTGGCAGCGGCGACTTTTCCCAAATACGGTTTGTATCCGCTGTATTGGGAAATAGGTCACTTGCGCGCGACCTTTGGCCCGCCGGTAGCCAAGCCTGACACGAGCGGCAAATGCGAAAACGGAGTCGACCTTACTATTCCCGTGAATGAAGGCGCCGTCTATTCATGGGCCAAAGCTGAGTGGTCGGGTAATCAGGCGTTGCAAGCAAACGAGCTCGACGGCGCCCTCGGCATGAAAGCCGGCGAAGTGGCTAACGGCAAGAAAATCGATCGACAATCCGTTGCGGTCGAAAAGACTTACGGCAAACACGGCTACATCGAGGCGCATCTGAACTCAGCACCGGAATTTGACGATGCTGCCCGGCAGGTTACTTTCAAATTTACCGTGACCGAAGGCCCGCAATTTCGCATGGGCAGTGTTGAATTCAAAGGCGTTTCCGAAGCTGATGCGGCGGCGTTGACCGAGCGTTGGAAACTGAAGACCGGTGAGGTTTATGACACCAGCTATCTCGATCGGTTCTTTAACGAAGACGCGAGATCGATAGTCGCGCGAATAGTCCAGGAGCGCCATCTAATGGAAAAGAAGGCCCCGCCGTTCGAGACTAAGACGAGCCTTAACCGGAATGCCTTAACCGTTAGTTTGACTATTGAGATTAAGAACTAAGCGCTCAAGCTGTCTGGTGACGCGATGCTCGCATCTAACAGCCAGAAATAATCCTTTTGCTTGTGTTCGATCTCAACGGGGTTTATCCTCGGATTGTCACCCCTTCACTGCTTGTCGCTACAAGGAGTTAGTAGGATGAGATTCACCAAAACACTATCGGTTACGGTCCTGTTGATCTGCGCGGCTTCGGCGGTGTATGCGCAGGAGAAGGGTGTGGACACGCAAAGCCAGAAGGTCCGCGACACTGGAAGCAATCGCTCAGCGGGTGTAAATGGCAACAAGACAGACGTGGGCACCGCCGGCTCAGGAATAAACTTCGGCAAAGGTAAGACGAAAGAGATTCCGGCGTTGCCTAATCCATACCGGGTCACTGCCCGGCGCGATGAGCTGCTGAAAACGATTGCCGATCTGATGCGCGACCGCAAGCTGATTGTCGACGATGCAGCGTCGCGACCTAATGAAGGAATCATCGTCACTCAGCCGTTCACGTTCATCAAAGGCGCAGTCGTGGCCGAATCCGAACTGAGCCGCTATGCCGATGTCGAAACTTCAACCACGCGCGGGTGGACACGCGGGCGTTACACACTTATGGTCGAAGTCCAGCCGATCGACGGAGTCAGTGCCAACGTTTCGGTCAACGCCAAGATTGAAGGACGCACCGATGGCGCGATCGGCGCAGAGTGGATAACTTTGCCCAGTAACGGCACGGCCGAACAGGAATTCCTTACTGCACTCGTCGAAACTATGGGCGGGTCGCCAGCCCGACCTTAGAGCTTTCTATTATTCATGAACATACTCAACCAACTCGAAACACAACCAATCCCCATCGACGAAGAAGAAAGACGGCACACTAAGCGACTCTTGATCGGTGTGCTGTGCGCATTGCTCCTCACCGGCGCAGTTCTAGGTGGCTATATGGCACTGCGCAAGCGCCACGAGCGACAGGTTGCGGCCCTGGCTGAAGCTGAAGTTAAGCGCAAAGCGCCGAAGGTTGAGGTGTTTGTCGACGACGCGATGGTCAATGGCAAGACGACGACTCTGGGAGGCACCGTTCACAACATTTCGAACGAGACGATGCAGAACATCGCGGTCGAGCTGCAATTACGACGTCGCGTCGGCTCGGGAATGGACACCCGCGTGATTGCGCCCGAGACGACTGATTTGGCGCCTGATGCGCGCTCGCATTACAGCGTTCAAGTAGCCACGGAGGACTACATCAGCGCGACTTTTTCGCGAGTTGTGGGAGGTGCCGATCGCGCGGCAGTTCCGTTCAAGGCACTACCCGGCAACCCGGCACCGCCCATGGATGCGCCGGCTTCCAAGACAATCGTCGTGGGCAAGGCCCCTCGGTCCGGCAAAGGCGACGAGTTCATCAATACTCCTAACAATCCGGGACGTGTTCCGTAAATTCACGGCCAACTCTCCGACTACTTTTTCCCGTCACAGTATTGCTTGGGGAGGGCTTGCTGCAAAAGTCTGTGGCATGATTGATAGTGTCAGTACCGGGAGCGGTAGCGACCGGATCAAGGCGCATCCTCAAAACAAGACAGGTCTCTTCTTAGTCAAAGAAGCTTTTAGATCCCGTCGCTACCGCTCCGGGTACTGACACGTTAGACTTTTGCAGCAAAGCCGCTTGGGGACATTTGGAAGTTCGGTTACGATAGTTTCGAGCAACACATGTTGTCGCGGATGAATCTGGTTGAGTCTTTTGGTGTCGCAGCGCTGCTGGCGGTGTTTGGTTTAATGATTTGCGCCGTGCCTGCTCGCGCCCAAAGCTCCCCGCGATCGCCAATTGCCCCAGCGCCTTCAAGTCCTCCGTCTACGAACAACAAAGACGACGAAAACGACGTCGACTTTGGATCACGTGAGACTGACGCGCGCACGCGATTGATTCTCAAAGCGGAAAGAAAAGAATATGAAGAGCACGTCGCCCGCGCGAAAGAAGCCAGCGACCTCGCCACTGAGCTGAAGACCAGCTACGCAGACGCCAGCGTCTTCAACGCCGCTGACCTGAAGAAACTTGAACGGCTCGAAAAGCTAACTAAGCGTATTCGTAACGAAGTTGGCGGCTCAGAGATGGACGCCGATCCGAAAGACCTGCCCAATACGGTCGGCGATGGCGTTAATCTGCTCGCAGACCTGGCGAAGGAACTCTATGGCGAGGTCGAAAAAACGCCGCGCCGTGTGGTTTCAGCTTGTCTGATCGAGCAAGCTAACAAATTGCTTGCCGTCGTCCAATTCGTGCGTGGTCCCCGCCATTAATGCAACCAGCACCTCTTCCGGCCATACGCTTCTCTCGCCTCTCACCGCTTTTCGCTGCACTCATTCTGATTGCCGTCGGTGTCTCAGTCGCAAGGACGGAGAGTGTCAGGTCCACAATTGAGCGAAAAGAATTTCAGCCGGCCGCCAGCCCGACGCCCGAGGAACAGGATGACGTCGTTCGGGTTTCTACTGACCTGGTAATCGTGAATGTCACGGTCCTGGACAAGAACGGTAAGTTTGTACCGGGTCTAAAGCGAGCTGACTTTCAAATATTCGAAGACGGCGCGCCGCAGAAAATATCTACCTTCAGCGCGGAAGAGACACCGTTCGCCGCGGCGATTCTGATCGACACATCCGGCAGCATGGAGTCGCGTCTGACGCTGGGGCGTAGCGCGGCCATTCGTTTTCTGGACGGTCTCCGCGATGAAGACGTCGCCGCCGTCTACAGTTTCGATACCAGAGTTGAGCAACTGAGCGACTTTTCACCTGGCCGCGATCTTCCGCAGCGTGTCTACGTGCTAAAGACGCGAACCAAGACCGCGCTCAACGATGCGATCGTTCGTGCGGCCGACGACCTGGCTAAACGAGATGAAAAACGGCGCGCGATCGTGGTGCTCTCCGACGGCGGCGAGAATTACAGCAGTGCGAGTTCCGACAAAGCTCTTGATCGTGCGTCCGCGGCGAACGCGACGATTTACGGCGCGAACATGGCCGAGAAAGGACCGAACCGCGATCTGACCGGCATGGCGATTCTCAGGAATCTGGCCGAGAAAAGCGGAGGGCGTTATGTCGACGCGCCTGGTGGTTTGGAATTGCGCGATTCGTTCGCTTCAATCGCAGAAGAGCTCGGGCATCAGTACACGATCGGCTATCGACCGACCAATCGCGCGCGCGATGGAAAATGGCGCACCGTCCAGGTCAAGTCTTCGAAGCCAGACGTGACTCTTAGAGCGCGCAAGGGCTATCGCGCGCCGAAGGAATAGGCACATCTCAATGCGGCGGGCTCCGGTTCTGCGTTAATCTTTGATGGTGTAATTTGACCCTTGCTTCGTTTGCTACTACGGTTTTGTTCAGTTTCGAGATCGCTAAGGTTTTGGGGCGCTACGCGGGACTAATCGCGCAGCGCCCCGTTAAATGCTACGAGTCAACAGTGAGTCCTCAATCCTGGCACAGTTTCACAATGAAGCACTGTTCCGACTGGAACTCATGGAAGACTTTGAAGCAAACGCCTTCAAATGACAGGCGGTAATCCTTGCCCACTGCGCCACGAGTGTAAAGCACTAACTCTCTTGAGACACAGTAAGGTTGATTTCTGCCTTTACAGGGTCCGACGTCGCCAAAACAAATTGGGCCCGAAGGGATGACCTGCACCGAAGGTGTTCCGTCCGGTAAGATCGGCACGGGATTTCCGGCCATATCAGTTATCTTAATTTGACCGATGGTGAGATCGTTGAAAGTAACATTTGAGTAGCAGTTACAGACGGTGATGCACAAAACCTCCACGTCATCCGTCTCCATGCAATCACATGAGCTATCACCCCAGGCGACAGAGATGCAAGGCTTGATGTCTGGAAGTTTGACGGCAACACAATGGCAGTGACAATCGCCCTTATCCGGCGGACTATCCGGACAGTGGCAACTAATGCGCGGCAGCAAATTGACTTTGTGCGCGCAGTTCTTACTTAGAAAGGCCTCCTGATCTTTCTTGATTTCCTCGCAAGTCTTGCAGGCGATTAGATAGTCGTTGTTTTGTCCGGGCGTAGTGCCATCGGGTGCACTGCCGGCCTTGATATGCCCAAGGTTGGTGGTACCTATAGCGAAGGCCCCGGTGGCTGCAAAGTCAAAACCTCCGAGCGAAGTATTGATCCCCGGAATCGACCCTGGTGTAATGTTGAAGCAGAAAGAACTTCCGCTAGTCAAAGTTGGACTTGTGAGTTGAGTCAGCAACGCGCCATTTTGGTAAATTCCGAGTGTGATCACCACACTGCCGGTAATCGGGTTGCCCTTTGGGTCTTTGGCAGTGGGTAGTTCGTAATCGAAACACACGCGTCCCGGACCACAGTGGGTGCTCGCTTCACAGTTGTAAGTGATATCTCCAGTTGGCGAGCCTTTGCAATCTCCGCAGAAGCTGTCGATGTAGGCGTACCCCCAGTGCCCACACAAGCCGCAGTCCCCAGTCACGAATTCCACCGTTACTTGTTTGCCAATCTGTGACGAAAGATCAATTTGAGCGCAACTCCAATCCTTGTAAACAATGCCATTGGGGTTGCCCGCTGCGTCTTTTCCTATTTGAAAGAACGGGTTAGTGAAATCGGCGACCAGAATGTCCGTGCCATTACCGAAATCAAACGCCCCTGGAACGATGTTGCCGGAAGCGTCGGTTACCCTGACCCAAAAGAAAGGCTGAACGCCTGGTGCATGAGGCGGAACCTGCGGATTTTGAAGTACTACCGCAAACCAAAATGTGATCGTACTTACCGTCGGTGTAACCACAAAGGTCTTGGACAAAAGCTCGCAACCACAACCGGCGACTGCATTGCCAATGCGCACCGCACCCGAAGAGCCCTGTGCGGTTGTTGGTATGGGTACATTCGGATCGGATCCGGTACCAACCCACGTTTGGTGACTATTGACGTTCGCAACGCTGCCAGGAAAAAGGCCAGTCGTAAAACCCGCAAAGGGATTTGTCGCCGCCAGCGGTAGCTGACCAAAGGCGCCTTGCCACTCAGCCGCGTCCAACGTTGTTTCAAGGTTACCGTTTCCACACGGTGTAGTCGTTCCAGTGGACGGCTGATACTTCAACGCTGGATTTTGTGCTAACGCTTGTTGACGAAGAAACTCACGCTTCTCATGCTCGACGTGTTGCTGGAGACTTAGCTCGGGCTTAACGAGTTTTTCGTATCGTTGCTTCGCCTTTTCCTCAAAGTCACGAGGCAGTGACTCATCCTGCGGATCCTTCGGAATGCCGCCTGTAGGTTTATTACTCTTGGAGTCGTTTTTCTTGCTCATCTTGTTCTCCTTAATTTCCCCTTTGTTTTAGGCAAGGCCTCGCAAGGGGACGCGCAGGCCCCGCCCTGGTTTCAGTTAGAAGCTGCCAATTAAGGAGTTTTGCGAGGCTGCCTTAATGGGAGTCTGTAAGGAGCGATGACGAAGCCTCCGGAAATCTCCCGCGCGGCGCGTCAAGGCTGTGGAGTGTGCAAAGAACGTCCGCATCATACTCGCAACTCCGCACACTGTAAACTCTTCTCCTGTAGTAGACAGTCGCTGTTAGCGCGTTTCGTTGGTAGAGGCGGCGTTTGGCAAAGTGTCTATCGCTTGAGACACGACTCCCCGATCGATTTCCAATGCTTCCTGGTTGGTTATCTTTACTTTCGCGGCGGGCTCGAGCAGGTGTAGGTGCTCAAATACTTGTTTCGTTGCGCGCGCGCTCGCGATGACGCTCGAGCGCGAACTGGATTAGTTGATCGATTACGCGGGTAAACGAAACGCCGGTGGCCTCCCACATTTTGGGAAAACCGGAGACGTCCGTTAGACCGGGCAGCGTGTTGATTTCGTTGACGAGCAACTCGCCGTCTTTCTTCAGAAAGAAATCGACACGCGAAAGACCGGAAGCGTCAATCGCCCGGTAAGCTCTCGCCGCCATTCCCTGAATTTTCTTAATGACAGATTTTGATATGCGCGCCGGCACGATGAATTCGACATTGCCGGTGCTGGAATATTTCTCGGTGTAATCGAGGAAGCGCGCCGATTCTTCATGAATCACATACTCGCCGGGCAGGCTCGCCTGTGGTTCGTCGTTTCCCATCACGGCGCATTCGATCTCGCGTCCATCAACCAATTCCTCGACGATGATCTTGCGATCGTAACGCGCGGCAAGATTGGCAGCTCTGGCGAAGGAAGCCTTATCTGTCGCTTTAGAGACGCCGACCGACGAGCCGAGATTCGCCGGCTTAACGAAGCAAGGAAAACCGATTTCACGCACGACGCGACGAGTGATTTTGTCCGGATCGTCCTCCCAACTCGAACGCAAAAACCAGGTGTACGCACAAATGGGCAGGTCTGCTTCTTTGAACAAAGCCTTCATCGTCACTTTGTCCATGCCGCACGCCGATGCCAGCGTGCCGCAACCAACCAGAGGCATCGCGGCCATTTCCAGCAATCCCTGGAGCGTCCCGTCTTCGCCGTAGGTGCCATGCAGCACCGGGAAGACCACGTCCAGTTTGTCTCGTGACTGATCGCTGCTGTCCAGTCGCATGAGCCCGCGGCGAGAAGGATCGCCAAGAATGGCTACGTCCTGGGTGCTTTGTTTTTGTGCGTTGACGGAAAGTTTTCGCTGAGTATCTTCAGGCAAAAGCTTTACGGCGGCGGCAGGCCCGAGCCAATTCCCTTCTTTGGTAATGGCGATCGGTACGACGTCGTACTTCGATTTGTCGATCGCTTCAATTACCGACCGCGCCGAACGGATGGACACTTCGTGCTCGCCTGAGCGACCACCGAAAATTACTCCAATGCGAAGTTGTTTTGTCATTCTTTTGTCCGACAAACTTTAGTTTGTCGTTGCCGGCGATCGACAAACTAAAGTTTGTCGGACCTCATAGAATCGTTTTTCCCAATGCGGAGAGAATCAACTCCACCGCCAATTCCGCGGTGCGATTGTTCACGTCAAGCGCTGTGTTGACCTCAACCACCTCGAGTGAACGCAGCTTGCCGCTGTCCGCTATTTTCTCCATCGCCAGATGCGCCTCGCGATAGGTCAAGCCACCGCGCACCAGTGTGCCGGAACCGGGTGCATCACCCGGGTCAAGCACATCAACGTCAAAGGTGACCGCGAAACCGTCCGTGCCGCGACTGGCGATGGCAATTGCCTCATCGATGCATGTGCTCAGGCTACGTTCATCAATCTCACGCATGGTGAAGAAGCGAATACCCGTTTCTTTGATCAACCTCCGCTCACCGGGATCGAGATCGCGCGCGCCCACATGCGCACAAGTATCGATGTCGAACTTCGCACCGTGTCCGCCAATCGCGACCAGTTCCGGAGCGCCGAAACCGAGCAGCACCGCCAGGGGCATCCCGTGAATGTTTCCTGACGGCGTTGTCTCTTCGGTATTCATGTCGGCGTGGGCGTCGAGATAAATTAACCCGAGCGTCTGGTCGCGCTTGCGAAAAGCCTTTGCGATGCCCGACAGCGATCCAATCGCTATCGAGTGATCGCCGCCCAGCGTCAGAGGTATTTCTCCGGCATCGACAATCGCTTCCGTCTCGACCGCCAACTGAGTGCAAGTGCCGAAGACCTCGTTCAGATGTTTCAGGGTATCGCTTTCACGGTGAGAGCGCGGCCGTTCGACTCGGAGATCCCCGCGATCGTTGACTTCATAACCAAGCGACGCAATCCCCGGCGCCAGTCCGGCAACCCGCATAGCTGATGGCCCGAGTTCCACACCCAGCATGCTCTGCCCAAAGGCCAACGGCACGCCGAGAATGCCGACGGTCTTGCCCAAGCCCGGGAGTTGCTCGTCTCTCAGGTCACGTTCCGCTGCAGTCTCTGGTGTGGCGATCATTGGTTCCATTCAAAAGCGACTTCAGAAAGTGCGGTGTCGGGATCGGTGCCGTAATAGACCGACTTAATGACGAAGCGCACCCATTTTGTGCGCACCGATCCAATGTCAGTCTTCTGGCTGTCCATGCGATCGTCGAAACTAATTTGGCGCGAAGTTCCGTCCGAAAATTCCGCCGTCACCGTTGCCAGGCGATTGTTCTGACTCCAGATCATCGGGCTTTTGAAATAGCCGGGCTGCCAAAGAATTCGATGCAGATTAATCTCGCGATCGAAATCAAACCGAATCCATTCACCAATGCCGGGGCCATCGACGCCTTCAATCCAGGCAGTGGATTTCTTGCCATCCATCGCGTTCGACGCATAGTAAGTGTTGGCCTGAACCGCTAATCGGGTTGACGATACGGATGCGGTTATCTTGATTGGCAAGTTCGAGGACGAGGGCGTCGGCGTTTCACTCGCAACCGGCGCGTCGTCTCGCTTGACCGGCGAAGAAGTCTGCGCCGGGGTGCCGGACTGAATCACGTGGGCGCCCTTGTCGCCACTCTGTCGCAACAGAAACACCCCGGCGATGGCCACCAGGGCAAACAGAAGCAGCGCTATCGCTACTACTCCGACAGTCAGGATCGAATTCGACCTGCGCGGCTCAGTTAGTTCGCGATTTGTTGAATCTCCGGGAAGATAACTTGGAGTAGTAGGGCCGCTTGATTTGAGTGTTGGCGTGCCTCGAGCCGGCAGAATTTCCGTCGCAGGTGCTTCAGAATCGCGCGCGTCGAAAAGCGGACTTCCGTCCTCGAGACAGAATCGCAGCGTCTCGTCTTGGTAGGCTCGATGACATTTTGGACAACGCTTCATAAAGCTTATCCGCAGATTACACAGATTACACAGGTTAAGAAAACCATCTTGGCAATCGGCGTAAGACGCTACGTCCTGGTTCTGGCTCGGCTTTCTAATCCATGAAATCTGCGTAATCTGCGGATTTCATCCGGTCGCAGCCGCCGCGGCGGCTTCACTTTGAATAATCGCCACCGCTTCTTCAGGCGTCGAAGCAAACTTCAAGAGCTGCACATCTTCATCGCTCACGGCCAAATCCTTCTGCCACGCGGCAATTATCGGCGGCCAGCAATCGCCCAGCAGCACGAGCGGCCTCGGCCCGAGCACCCGCGTCTGCATCTTGTTCCAGACGAGAGAGATTTCCGTCACGGTTCCCATCCCGCCGCGCAGAGCGATATAGCCGACGGACTGCGTAATCAAACGTTGCAGCCGTTCGTAGAAATGTTCCGAGGGAAATTTTTCAGTCAGATAGCGGTTCGGTTCTTTGTCGAACTGCTTCATCGTAATGCCGAGCACACGGCCCCCGCGTTCATGCGCCCCCCGGCTCGCTGCTTCCATCACGCCAGAGTAGCCGCCGGTGCAAATCGTAAAACCACCTTCAGCGAGAAGCTCGCCCACGCGATATGCTTCAGCGTATTCGCGCGAATCCTCCTGGCACTTTGAGCCGCCAAAGATCGTTACGATTCTTTCGTTCGCGTTCATTCCTGCGGTCTGCCGCCTTCATTCCACTGCGGCTTGAAGTCGTTGTTAATCAGCCAGCGCACCGGTTCGACCATCGAAGCGATCGCATCAGTCATGTGACTGAAATCGACATGCGACAGGTCGTCGCTCGGTTGATGGTAATCAGTGTGCAAGCCGTAGCTGGAGACTGTGTGCGCAATAATTCCCTTCCTCGCGAGCACGTAGTTGTCTGAGCGGCGAAAGAAATTCTGTTCAGGGTGTGGATCGGCAACCAGATGTGCGCCATGCTTAGCGAGTTCCGGTCCCAGATTCGACCGTTCGTAGCCGGTCAACCACAGTGTATGCGGGGCAACCGCTGAATCAGGACGAGCAATCATTTCGAATTCCAGGTTGGCCACGAAAGCTTCAATGGGAACGGGAGGATGGTCCTGAAAATATCTGGCGCCATAACCGCCAATCTCCTCGCTCCCGAATAAAGCAAAGACTACGGTGCGTTTTGGTTTCGGACCAGCGGAGAGTGCCTGCGCTAATTCCAAAACCGCGGTCACGCCGGAAGCATCATCATCCGCACCGTTGAAAATATTATCGCCGGACACATTTGCGCGCACGCCGAGATGATCGAGATGCGCCGACAGCAAAACTGCTTCTTTCGAGAGCTTCGCATCGGCGCCACGAATTATTCCGACCACGTTCGTCGTTGTAGCTTCGACACCAGCAGTGTTGGCAGCGGCGCCACGCATCCTTCGCGTGAACTTTGCGGTTTGCAGGTAATCGCCGTTATCGCCGGCCGGCTCGATCTTCAGAGTTTTCAGCTGCGCGCCAATGTACTTGGCCGCGGTCAGTTCGTCTGCCGTCGCGCTTCCTCGGCCGCGCATGTTGTCGCTCGCCAGCGCTTCCATATATTTCCGCACCGACTGTTCGGTGACAGTCGATTTCCCGTTCTGAGCGAATCCGCCAACGGAAACAAGCGCCAGGGAGGCAGCAACTAGTAGGAGTAACTTAAAGGAATGACGCCGGCTCATTTCTTTGCCTCGCCGCTCATCATTAGCGAACCGGTCTGTTTGTAGCTCACGAGATCTTCCCTGCTCTTGAATGAGCCGCCGGTGTAGTTCTCCGGAACCGGCGTGGGATCGATGAGGCGCTCGTCCCGAATATTCTCAAAACCTGCATCGAGGAACAGCGAACGATAATCGTCGATGCTAAGCAGTTCCACCGGCACCTTCAGCGTATCGATCCATTGATGAGTGGCTTCGTTTTCCCAGTAGAGATCGACGACGGCCACGAACAGACCGCCGGGTCTCAGCGTGCGGTGAATTTCTGCCAGAGCTTTCGGAATATTTCGATAGTAGTACAGCGACTCCATTGAGAAGGCGTGGGTGAATTCATTGGAATCGATGGGGAGTTGCTCGGCGCTCGCCACTTCGAAATCGACATTCCGATGGTCCTGAGACGACTCGCGCGCGAGCTGAACCATTTCGTCAGAAATATCGATTCCCGTCACGCGGCCATCAAATGCGTAATCCGCCAGCAGACGCGTCGCCCAACCTGATCCACAACCAACATCCAGCACCCGAGAGTCAGGTTCGACGTGCATGCGCGCAATCGCCTGCTCACCCACTGGGCGATGGCCGCGCTCCATGCTTTCGCCTTTGCCGGCGCGGGCCCACTCGTTGAATTCAGTACGAAGTTGTTCGTCCATCCAAACTAAGTCATGAGTAATGAGTGATGAGTGATGAGTTATTGGTAAGAAACGTGGCACGATTCTAAAAAACTGCTTTTGTTTTTAACTCATTACTCATCACTTTCTTAGGGTTTTAGTCGATACAGCATCCGCGGAAACGGAATCGCCTCACGCACGTGTTCAATGCCGCACATCCAGGCCGTGCAGCGCTCGACACCCATGCCGAAGCCGCCGTGGGGGACGCTGCCGTAACGGCGCAGGTCGAGATACCACTCGAAGGCTTCTTTCGGCAGTTCGTGCGCAGCGATCTGCTTCTCGAGAAATTCAATTGAAGTGGCGCGCTCACCGCCGCCAATCACTTCGCCATAACCTTCTGGCGCGAGCACGTCAACGCCGAGCGCTAAGTCATCGCGCTCAGGATCGCGCTTCATGTAGAACGCTTTCACGATGGCCGGATAATGATGCACCATTACCGGCTTATCGAACTTGCTGGAGATGTAGGTTTCGTCCGGCGCACCCAAGTCGCCGCCCCACTCAAACTTGTTTTCCAATGCGCCTTGCTCGAACCCTTCGTGCAGCATCTTCACCGCATCGTCGTAATGCACGCGAGGAAACGGCGGGATAATCCCTTCGAGCTTCGCCGGGTCGCGCTCAAGCGTCTTCAATTCTTCCTTGCGATCCTCGAGTACGCGCGCCGCGATGTACGACAGCAACTGTTCAGACAATTCCATCACGTCGTCCAGCGTCGCGTAAGCCATTTCCGGCTCGAGCATCCAAAACTCAGTCAGGTGACGGCGCGTCTTTGACTTCTCAGCGCGGAATGTCGGGCCGAAACAATAAACTTTGCCAAAAGCCGCAGCCGTGGCTTCGTTGTAAAGCTGGCCCGACTGCGTGAGGTACGCCTTCTCATCTCCGAAGTAATCGACTTCAAAAAGAGTGGACGTGCCTTCGCAGGCCGCCGGCGTGAAGATGGGCGTGTCACAGCGAGTGAATCCATGATTGTCCAGATAATCCTGAACCGCCCGCATGACAGTCGCGCGCACTTTCAGGATGGCGTGCTGCTTTTTTGAACGCAGCCAGAGATGACGATGATCGAGAAGAAACTCCGTGCCGTGATCTTTCGGCGTGATCGGATAGTCATGCACGTTCTGGAGGACTTCAGCGCCGGTGACATCTACTTCAACGCCACTGGGCGCGCGCGCGTCTTCGCGCACTCGACCATGAATGATCAGCGCCGATTCCTGTCCCAGCGGTTTCAGCGCTTCCCAAACTTCAGGCGCGATCGAGCTTTTCACGACCACGCATTGCACCACGCCGGTACCGTCGCGCAATTGTGGAAACATGAGTTTCCCGCTCGAACGCATGTTGTAGAGCCAGCCTTTAAGCGTTACCTCTTCGCCCATATGTTGCGAGAGCTCGTTGATTTGAGTCTGGGGTTTCGTAACTTCGATAGTTTGCATTTTGATAGCTTCAGCCTGTCAGAACCCCGCGCGTAAGCAAGGGCGCCTTTTAATTTTGCGGTTGCCCTCCCTCACGGTCGGGCTTCTGACACCTCACCCCTTTCCCAAAGGGAGGGGCATATTCATAACCTTTCTTTGATCATTCGCTGCAGCACCGGGAATCGGTCCAGCCATTCCGCGGCCTGACTCACAATCAACAGCAATGGATCAATAAACTGCTCGTAAGGGACCTTTCGGCCTCGGACGCCCGTTTGATACGAGAACGTGCCGACCGCTTTCAAGCATCGCTGCACAGTCATCAAGCGAAATTCTTTTGAAAACTCGTCAGGGTCGATCGGCGGCAGTTGCAGCTCTTCGCGTGCGTGCAGGAGGAACAGGCGATGCGCGCGGATTTCCGCGGGCGAAGGCGCACACGTCACTCGATCGAGCAGCAAGGACACCAAATCATAAGTCGCCGGCCCCATCCGGGCGTCCTGATGATCGATTACGCGCAAGCGCTGATTCCTGTCCAGAATCAGGTTGAAAGAATGAAAGTCGCGATGACACAGCACGCGTGGGCGCGCAGCCAGATCGGCGGCGATGTCGTTCAGTTCGGCTTTGATTTCCGCGGCCTGACCGTGCGTCAACTTCTCTTTGCGATAACTTCCAAAGTAGTGATCAAAAAAGAAATTGAGTTCCCAACCGAGTTTGGCTTCGTCAAAAGCTAAACGGCTGGCGATTGAATTTCGCTCATGCGCTTTGGGTGTGGCCGCCTGAATGCGCGCAATGACTTCAATCGCTTGTTCGACCAGTGCTTCGTGCTCATCTTCGGACGCGGTTTCAAACACCTTGCACAACTGGTTGTCGCCCAGATCTTCCTGGACAATCACCCCACTGGCGCCGTCCACGTCGTAAATCTCCGGAACTGGCAGCCGGCACTCCAGGAACAATCTGGTGACATCGAGATATGGCTGAACCGTTTCATCGAAGGCTTCCGGATAAACCGCTGCCACCGCCGTCCCGCGCTTCCACGGCACGCGGAAATACACGCGAGTCGATGCATCGGGTGTCAAAGCTTCGACGGGACGAGTCGAGTGTCCTTGCCGCGACAGATATTCCTCCAGCCGCTTTTCAGGGCTTTCAGAGAATGTGCTAGTGGCTGTGATGACCGAACTCATGCAGCAGTAGTCAGAACCCGCACTTGTCGGGATAGTGGGCGCTTGATGAATCAGAAACAATCAGGCGCGATCTAGCGGGGGATTCTGACGTAAGCGAATCTTATCATTGCGATAAAGGCACGACAAATTTATCGTCACGTGGGAAACCTTTCATCGCTTTGGCGGGAGGAGTTTTGCCCGCGACCAATTCAGCGCGCACGATCACAGCATCTTTCAAAACTTCATTGGACCGGACGCGGACGCCATCACCGAGCACCGCGCGCGAAACTGTGGCGCCATGTTCGACGGTAACGTTGTTCCAAAGCACGGACTCGCGAACTTCACCGGGCTCTTCGATTTTCGTTCTCGTGCCGGCGAAAACATCTCGCCCTTCTCTTTCCATTAATGCCAGGCTGATGTCGAGGTATCGTTGCAGAGTCGAAAGCTCGTACCACATTCCTTCACCAACATGGGCGGCGATTCGTTCGCCGGCCGCCATCGCCTTGGGGTACACATCGACGACGGAATCCGAAAAAACGCCGCGTGGGATGTACTCGAAGATGCGTGGCTGGAGAATATGAATTCCCGTAAACATTAAGGGCGCTTCACCTCTGTCAGCAGGCGAAGGCATGCCCGCGAACCGCGCTATCAGACCGTCACAACTCTCGACCGTGCTGAAACGCTCACGATTTACGTTTCTCTTCAGCACCAGCGTGGCCAGGGCATTGGTACTGCGATGCGTCTCAACCGCCGCGCGCAAATCGATATCAGTGATGAGCTTTCCATTAATAACGATGAAGGTTCCGTCTCCGAAATGCCGGCGCGCATTGTCCAGTCCGCCACTGGTGCCCAGGATAACCCGCTCGAAAACATATTCCAGATGTAAGCCGAACTTGCTGCCATCACCCAGCGCGGCGCGGACAGAATCCGGCGCGTGGTGCAGATTCACAACTGCCTCAGCCACGCCGTTCTTCGCCAGATACTCAGCGACATAACCAACCAGCGGCTTCCCTAAAACCGGCAGCGCCGGCTTTCCGCGATCCGCCGTCAACGGCCAAAGCCGCTCACCGTAACCCGCTGCCAGGATCATCGCCTTCATGCGCGCAACATTCTATCAGGATCAGCGCCGGCTATTTGCAGTTGAATGATAATGACTGGTAGCGTAAAGTACGCGCCGTTGCTTTTTACTACGTTCGCTTTCATCAATGCCTAATAATCACCTTCTGGAACTTCCTTTCGAACAACAGATCGGCCAATTCTTTTTCATCGGTTTACCGGGTACTGAGGTAGACGAAGAGACACGCAAGCTGATCGAAGACGTGAAACCTGGCGGCATTATCATCTTCGGCCGCAACGTCGAATCGGCCCAGCAACTGCGAAAATTGGTGGACGATGCGCGCCGGCTGATCCCGACGGAGCCTCTGGTCGCCATCGATCAGGAAGGCGGCCTGGTTGATCGTCTGAGACCAATTTTCCCGCCCATGCCGTCCGCGCGCGCGATTCGTCAACACGGCGATCTGGCAGGTGCTCGCAAACTTGGCCGCGTTACAGGCGAGTTGCTGCGCATGCTGGGCTTCAATCTGAATTTTGCGCCGGTGATGTCGATCATTACGGAAGCTCGCAGCAAACTGACAAACGGACTCTACTCGCGCTCGTACGGACGTTCGCCGGGCGAGGTGCTGGGCTACACCACGGTCTACATGCGCGGTTTGCAGGGTACGGGCTGCCTGGGTTGTCTGAAACACTTCCCGGGAATCGGCGCCGGTGAAGTCGATTCGCACATCGAAATGCCTATGGTGCCGCTAACGCGTGACGACTTGATGGCCCAGGACCTGGCGCCCTATATCGAGTTGTTCCAACGTATCGATGATCGCGTCCGCGTAGTGATGGTCAGTCATGGCGGATTCCCCAACATTGATATCAAAAAAGGGACTACGCACGGCTTGGTAACACCAGCTTCGATCAACTCCAACATCGTTACCCAGCTTCTCCGGCAAGAGTTGGGATACAAGCATCTGGTCGTCACGGACGATCTGGAGATGGGCGCCATCGCGAAGCATTTTGAGATAGAGGACGCGTCGGTGCGAGCCTTCACTGCCGGGGAAGACATGCTTTTGATTTGCGCGACCCCCGAAACGATACGGCGCGGCTATAACGGTTTGCTCGAAGCCGCGCGGGCGGACAAAATCAGCGCCAAGCGTATACAAGCCTCTTTGAAACGGATTTCGGCGACGAAGGCTTTGGCTCAACCACCGTTGCCTTTGGATATCGACAAGCTCAATCAGTTGGCGGATGAGATTCGCGAACTAAACGAAACGCTCGAGTATCGGTATCCCGGAGAATCGCATGTTGATTAGGAACACGTTGCGCAAAAGGCGTCCCGCCTCAGTCGGCCTCTTTTTGGTAGTGCTGCTCACATTAGGGTTGGCGCCAATCGGATGTCGCCGCCACGCAAAGCAGATGCGATTCGCAAAGCCGCTGGTCTTCCGCATCTCGGGAAGCAGTAGTTCGGCGCGGCAATACGCGGGCGTAATTCAAAACTACTTGCAAGACGTGGGAGTCCCGGTCGACATTCAACCCTCTGAACTGACCACGATGCTCGATCAGTTGCGTTACGGCCAGTTCCAGATGGCTTACGGCCAATGGGTGGGAGGAAATCAAGACCCAATCTTTTATCGCGACCTGTTTGCATCTTCCGAGATTCCAACTCAAACCCGAGCGGCGCGTAACCGCAGCCGCTACGAGAACAAAGAGCTTGACGCAATTCTCGAAGAGGCCGCCAATACTTACGATCACGAAAAAACAACGCCGCTCTACGCGCGCGCGCAGGAGATTATCAGCCGCGACGTCCCGGTGTTTCCGCTCTGGTATCAGGCAAACATGGTGATCGCAAAAAAGAGTGTCGGCAACATCCATGTCGACGCCAGCGGAGATTGGGGATTTGTGAAAAACCTAACCAGCAGCAATCCGAATATGGTGATCGCGCTGTCTGACAATCTCAAGACTATCGATCCGATTGGCTCACCCTCGGTGGATGCTGCGAGCGAACGCGTGCGTGCCCTGATGTTCAATTCGCTGGTTAAGAAAAACGAGAGATTCGATTATGTGGGCGACCTGGCATCGAACATTCAGCGTTCAGATGACGACCTGACCTTCACCTTCACGCTCCGGGACGGCGTTACCTTCCACGATGGCCGATCTTTTACATCGGCCGACGCCAAGTACACGCTCGATACCGTGCTCGCGAATAGTTTTGCCAAGTCGGCAAGCTTCTTTGAAGGCACAGGTGCAGAGCGCAAAGGCTACGTCAAGAGCGTTGAGGCGCCTGAACCACATACCCTGGTTATTCGGCTCAGCAAGCCATGGACTGGTCTACTGTCCAACCTGGTGGCGATCCCGATGATTGCGAAAGACAGTTATGCTTCACAGAAAACCCAGCCGCTCGGTACCGGCCCATTTAAATTCGTGAAATATGACAGCACTCAGCAGGTTGTTGATTTGCAGGGTTACTCGAATTATTGGGACGGCCCCACGAAAATCTCGAGTCTGCGCGTCCGGGTCATTAGCGACGCCAACGCCATGCAAGCCGAGTTACAGAGTGGTCGTGTTGACATCGCCCCATTGCCGACGAGTCTCTCGCCTGATTCGATCAAAGCGCTTGGTTCCGACCCGAATCTGAGCGTCCAGCAGTTTGAAGGTTCGAACCTGAATCTCTTGACGTTCAATGTAAAGGAACCCCTCTCGATAACGTGAAAGTCAGGCAGGCGATCGCTTACGCTATTGATCGCGAAGCAATGATTAAGGGTTTGCTCCAGGGGCAGGGGAAGATTGCTCATTCGATTCTTCCGGAAACTTCGTGGGCCTACACGCCGGGGCAAACATATCGGTACGATCCGGCAATGGCGAATAAGCTTTTAGACGAGGCTGGACTCAGAGTCGGCGGGCAGTAACAGCGCTAAGCAGCTATCGCGCAAGCATTCATCACTTGCTGCAGTTTCGTCTGACCGTCGTTTGACACGCCAATGAATTCCACGCCGACGCCGGTCGGCGGCGTCCCTTCCATCACGCGCATTTGATACTTGACGATGCCTCTCAGGCTGATGACTCCCAATAATTCTGAACTCAAGCGCAAAAAGATCTCATCGCCTTTCTTTAAATCGCGTTTCGTGGCGAGGAAGCAGCCGCTCAGACTCAAGCTGGTGACACGATCGTAGTACTCGCACTCGGGTCCCCAACCCCAATCGGCAAAAACATCAACGTTGACGCGCGGATGTCTGCGTAGCTCAGTAAAGTCCATACGGCGACTAAGGGTGCTGCGCGGTCAGGATCTCGCGCCAGGCAATCACGCCTTCGCGGACAAGTTTAATTTCTTCAGTTGTGGCGTCGACGACTGTTGATGCAGTTTCTGATGTCGTCGGTCCGCCATCGACAATAAGATCAAGGCCCTGGGCGAAGTAGCTTTCCACTTCTTTCGCTGTTCGCGCCGGTGGCTGTCCGGAGACGTTTGCGCTGGTGGCTGTTAACGCTCCGCCACCGGCGGCGATCAGGGCGCGGACTTTATCATCATCCGGCAGACGCACGCCAACAGTTTTGGTGCCGGCCGTAAGTTCGTCGGACAAGTCAAAAGCAGCTCGGCCAATGATCGTCAAGGCACCCGGCCAGAAACGTCGCGCGAGATCGTCGAACGCCGGGGATCGAGACGGAATGAGCCGATCGATTTGTGATGCGTCGCTAATGACGACCAGAATGGGCTTGTCATCTTCCCTGCCCTTCAGTCCGCGGATTTTTTGAACTGCAGATCTATTGAAAGGATCGGCGCCCAAACCGTAGAAGGTATCGGTGCGAAAGGCGATGAGGCCACCGCGGCAGATGGCTACGGCGATTTGTTTGAGGCTTTCGGCAGTCTGCTGAACGATCACGCGTCTTCGCGCCGGAGGCGCGAAATGTTTATAGCTCAGTAATACTTCGCTTGAAAATGCGGGGCGAGGAGTCTTTCATTCACACCTGGCTTTACCCAGGTGTCGCGGGAAGCCGAAAGACGCGAGAAACCGTTTAAACGGTTTCCAATCTCAGTCGTTACTCTTAGTCACCCGGCTAAAGCCGTGTGTGAATAATTGCGAGGTATTCTAAAAAAAGGCATCGCGATTCTATAAATATTCGGCTCCTACGGAGCTCTAATATTTAATCTTCCTCTGTGCCTCTGTGGTTATTTGATCTTGACTGCGTAACCCAGTCCGTCGCCTACCGCCAAAACCTCGGCGCGTAGTTGAGGATGATTGACAAAGTACTGATTGAATTCGCGCAGAGCTTCGGTTGATGTCTTCTGATCTTCGGACCGGATTTCTCCGGCGACCTGGCCACCCCAAAGCAGGTTGTCGCAAATCACCACGCCACCCGTACGCAGCTTCGGCAAAGCAAGATCGAGGTACCCGCGGTATTCCTCTTTGACGGCATCGATGAACAGCAGATCAAAAGTTTCGGTGAGTTGCGGAATTACTTCGAGGGCATAACCTTTGTGAATGTCTACACGGTCGCGAACGCCCGCGCGCGAATAATACCCTTCGGCGGCGGCGATCATTTCATCGCTCGGATCGATAGTGACGACGCGGCCTTCGCTGCCCATGCCGCGCAAAAGGTGAATCACGGAGTAGCCAATGGCCATCCCGCATTCGAGCGCGCGCTTTGCCCCGATTGCTCGGGCAGTGATTTCAATGAAGACAGCGACTTCGCGATCGGCAATTGGCACCCGATGCTCGGCCGCGTGCTGCTCCATTTCACTCAGTAGGTCATCGCTGGCCGGCAGCAGTCGATCGAGGTACTCCGCTTGTTTAAGTTGAATTATGGCGTCGAGTTTGGCTTTCATCGGAAGGATTATAGAGGCAAGCGTTACAGAACCGCGAACGGTAGTGAGCGGGACCAAAGCGCAAGTTGCCAGTGTTACAGAACCGCGAACGGTAGTGAGCGAGACAAAGACTCAGTCTAATCTAAAGGCAGACCTTGACCGTACTCAACATACGATATAGCCCCTGCTAACTCTTCTTCACTCCACAAATATTTTGCACTTCCGCCGCGCGCCCACGGACTCAACTCGCTGGCCAACAACCAGCCGTTCGCATAGCTCGCGTAGCATTTGCCTTCAATGCACTTAAAACTCTCTTCGGATTGTAATGGGCAGTTAAGACACAATGAAGGTGATTCGTGCGAACGTTCAGACTCCACAAGTTCCATTTACGAATAGCGCAACTCTCTCGGATACCGGCAGCAATCGCTTGTCGTTGTGTCGAATTGAAACTCACAGGCGGCTGTTTCAAATAACGAGTTTCTATTAGTTGGCGCCGTGGGCTCGGCAAAAGCATCGGAGTATCGTAACCGCGGTGCTGCCGATCGACTTAGCCACGCTCATCACCATGCATCCATGTTCCGTATGAACGGAATGTGATCAAGTAAGCGATCGGAGTGTGATCATCACTGAATTCGCGTCGCATGATGGGAGTAGTTACAGAACCGCGAACGGTAGTGAGCGGGTTAAGGGCTCAAGTTACGCCGTCAAGTATCGACGGCAAGCATTTCAGGGCATCGTTGAATCTTTATCCCGCTCGCTTATGCTCGCGGTTCTGTAACCCAGGGTCTGACACCATGTCGACGAGCAATATTCTGCGGTGATTATCTACTTGACACGGGGATAGCCTTATGGCATACTCCTAACCGTGGCAAGGCAAATAAACAAGTTTAATCGTTCCGCTCGTCGCAATCGTCAGGCGGTTCGTCTTTCACTCGTTCCCTTAATTTCTTTGCCACTTTCGGGTGAACTACATAATCAAGCAACTCGTCTGAGGTCATCTCATGCGGTTGCTTGTTTTCCTGTCTTTCGTCTTTGTTTTCCTGCATAGGTAACACCATGAAACACGCTACATACTCAGCCAAAAAGAACGCCGCTCAGAAGTCCGACATGGACTTGATGAAACTCATCAACCAGTTTGACACGGACGAGAAGTGCCGCATAGCCCTTGAGAAACTTAGATGGCCGGATGGCGTTCGCTGTATCCGTTGCGGCTCTGAGAAAATCTCTCGCAACTACAAGCGCAACCAGTTTGAGTGTACACCATGCGGTTATCACTTCTCGGTGACTGCTGGCACGATCTTCCATGACTCGCATCTTCCCCTGCGTAAATGGTTCATCGCGATCTATCTTATCTGTGAATCCAAGAAAGGCATCTCCGCACTGCAACTTAAACGCGTTCTCGGCGTGGCCTACAAGACGGCGTGGTATCTCTGTCACCGAGTCCGCGAAGCTGTTAAAGAGGCCGACTACGATTTGCTTGGCCTTGATAGTGGCTTTGTTGAATGCGACGAGGCATACATTGGCGGCAAGCCGCACTTCATGCACCAGAGCCGACGCGCCAAACTCACACGCGGCATCATGGGATACGATCATAAAATCATGGTTCTCGGTGCGATGGAGCGCGGCGGCAAAGTCAGACTGCAAGTTGGACAAAAACCAGCAACCAAGGAAGCGATCCGAGAATTCATTAAAGCCAAACTTGCTGATGAAACCAAGGTGATTTGCACTGACCAAGCCAAAGCTTACATCGGGATTGCAGACGACGACACGATTCATGTAACGGTTGACCATGCGAAGGATGAATACGTGCGCGGCCTTGCTCACACCAACACGCTTGAGAACGTCTGGAGCCTCTTTAAGCGATCTATTGTTGGTTCCTATCATCAGCTTTCCATGAAACATCTTGACCGCTACTTAGACGAGTTTGAGTTCCGATTTAATAACCGTCACAATCCTTACTTGTTCCGCGATACGTTGCTGCGACTTCTGAACACAGAAAATCTTGAGTACAAGGAACTGACAAAGGAAAAAGCCGCGTAACCCGTCCTATTCCCACGGGGACTTGTAAGGCGACTTTGCTGGCGTGTTTTCCGAGAAGTCTATCAACCACGGGCCAGGCGCTTCCGGATCATTGAACGGTTTAGTACGCCAAGCACTTGGGTCTCTTATGTAGACTATGCGCCACGGAATTGCTTGTTGTGCCTCCGATAAAGGTTGCGACCACTCCCCGACTGGCGTCGCGTCACTTACCTTGAACACGTCAGCCTTCTTAGAAATAAGTATGTAGCCATTCCCGATTACCGAGAGTTCGCTTATCTTGCCGATTAAAGGCTCCGTGAGAAAGACAGCTATTTCTTGCTTGTCAAGATCATCTAGAGTTTGGAACGGTCCTCGTTTATACAGATTCGCGCCGAAGTCAAAAGCGTCAACCGTAGGCTTCCCCTGTCCAAGCACCGTATTTTGGAGTTGCTCATTAGGAACCGTAGTCCACACAAGATCGCGTATGGAAAACGATGTAAGCTTTTGGTCTTCCATATTAAGACTCATATACGCATCTTGGCAGCCGATAAGCAGGACAGGCTGCCGCGTCGAACGATCTAGGATGTCAACTAAGATTCTAAAGTGCCCTAACTCATCCGGCGTGTATGCGCGGTTCAATCGAACCAGCACGTATAGGTTTCTTAGTGCCTTTGCAGACTCCGTGCGGAATTCAATCCGCGCCAGTTGGGGATCTGGAGTTGCCTGCTCCTGTTGGGTTTGGTCTGCCTTTGCCGGGGAATTCCTATAAATCACAAAGTAGGCAAGAAGTCCGCCCAACATAGGAACCAATAAAAAAACAACCAACATGCGTTTTGGATAAGCTTTCAGTAACCAATAATGCTCTTTGGCAGAATCACTCGTTAGTAGTGTAATCGTCCATGTAATTACTGCAACCAAAACAATCCCCCATAACAAGGCACGGGGAACGGCGGAGAACTCACCACGGCTCTGTAGTTCATTCAACGCCCAACCTCCGGCTGCCAGCGCCGCCACAAAAATGACTGCGCGGACGATGAACGCGTGTAACTTTGAGCGTCGCTCAGCCATTCACACAAGCCCACCCTTCTCTGACACCTGTCGGAAAAAGAGTCCTGCGCTGCATGAATAGACCGCTGGAAAATTGAGAGTGCGGAACGGGCAAGGCAGGGGAGCGTAAAACATCGCAGACGGATTATCCGGCCTGACGCAAACCGCGTCAAGTAGATAATCACCTATTCTGCCGACAAGTGTCGGAGTTTAATTGTCCGATCCGTCTGCTGTCGACGTTGTGTCGCCGCCCACCGCAACGTACCTTCGCCCCAGTCCCAACTCCCGTAATTTATGCTGCAGCGACTGGCGATGCATGCCGAGGACTGAGGCGGCACGGGTGACGTTGCCGCCGGCCTCTTCCAGACACCGGGCGATGTAGCGACGTTCAAACTCGCGGCGGTCGTCACGAAAGTCCGAGGTGTAAGGAACAACTAGTCCGCCGTTTAATGACTCGTCAAGGACAGCTGACTTTGCTGAGGCAGCCACGCCGATGTCGATGGCATTCAACTCAGCGCCTTCGGACATGATCGCGGCGCGTTCGACGGCGTTGCGCAATTCACGAACGTTGCCGGGCCACGAGTACTCGATCAGCTTCTTCAATGTGTCGCGAGAGATCGGCCGCTCAGGTAAACCATGACGGTCAGCCGCATCACGCGCGAAGGCGGTGGCCAGCAGCGGAATATCCTCGCGCCGGTCTCGCAAAGGCGCAATGTCGATCGTAACCACGCGCAAGCGATAGAAAAGATCGGCACGAAAGTTTTGCTTTTCGATCTCCTCTTCGAGCGCACGATGCGTGGCGCTCACGATGCGCACATCGACGGGAATCGACTCGTCGCCGCCCAGTCTTTCAATGCGACGCTCCTCCAGCGCGCGCAGCAATTTCGCCTGCACGTTCGCGCTCATGTCGCCGATCTCGTCAAGAAACAGGGTGCCGCCGTTGGCCTGCTCGAACTTACCTTTGCGGCGCGTTGCCGCACCCGTAAAAGCGCCTTTTTCATGGCCAAAAAGCTCGGATTCGATGAGTTCAGTGGGCAGGGCCGCACAGTTCACCGCCACGAAAGCGCCGCTGCTGCGCGCGCTGCTCCGCTCATGGAGTTCGCGCGCGACCAGCTCTTTGCCGGTGCCCGATTCTCCGCGCACCAGCACGGTCGCATCCGTGTCGGCGACTTTCTCGATCATGCCGCGGACGCGTTGCATCGCTTCGGAATTGCCGAGGAGCGCGCCGCGTGCCGACGCTTCGATCTGAATGCGCCGCCGCAGCGATTGGTTTTCGCGGCGCAGCTGCACATTCTCGAAAGCGTTCTTTACGACGAGCCGCAGGTCGTCGACTTCAAAAGGCTTTGCCAGGTAATCGTAAGCGCCGGCTTTGACCGCTTGCACCGCCATGCGTTCAGAACCATGCGCGGTGATGATCACAACCAACGGCGGCTCGACGTCGGAGTTGGCCGCGTCGTTCTGAATCTGCGTCAGAAACTCGAGGCCACTGAGGCCCGGCAGGTTTACGTCAAGCAACAGCAGGTCGAACTTCGCGTCGCGCATCAACGCATGCGCAGATTCAGCGCTGCCCGCTTCGGCAATCTCGCAGCCAAAGCTTTCCAAGGCGCGCCGCATTCCGTAACGCGCGGCTTCCTCGTCGTCAACAATCAACAGTTTTAGGTTAGTCGGGCTCATTCTGAAACTCATGCAGTTTAATATAATGCGGGGACAGATGCCCGCCCTCTCCGAATTCTCGACGCGTTTCCTTGCGCATCGTGTGCCAGACTTAGGCGGACTTACAAAAAAAGGCGGGCAGTGAGCCCGCCTCCTCTAGTGTCCAAGAAATCTGTTGATTAATTCGTGGCGCGTCTTGCCGAAACCACCACGATGATCGCGTCGCCAGAAGGACCGACGTTGAGCGTGCCGGCAATCACCGGCGTCCCCTCAGTCATGCTGATATCCGTCCGGAGACCTATCTGCTGATAGTTGATCACCGGAAATCCTTCCGCCAAATTTGTCGAGTAATCAACGGCTCGTGCATTAGACGCCGAAGGCGTTTGCTACCTTCAGCCCAGGGTTGCGCGCGCCAGCGCGTTACCGTGGGTAGTTCAAGACAAAATAGGTCGCAACCCTGAAAGGGTTGCGAAATAGGTTCGCCCCGAAAGGTTCACATTTTTGTGAATCCCAATTCAACACCGGTGTGCCTGCAGGGTTCCGCAACCCTTTCAGGGTTGCCCTGCCGTGTTGGCTTATTACCCAGGGTAGCCGCGCTAGCGCGCGTCAACCCTGGGCTGGAGGTGGTGAACGCCTTCGGCGTTCATGTTCGCGACGCTCAACTTCCTGATTATTTAAGTATGTCATTGCCCTTTCTGACACGAGACTCGCAATTCGAAGTGCGCTCCCTTGCCGTTGCGCGAGGCAACGAGTTTCGCTGAGCCGCCCGCTTCCTGCATGCGCTTGCGCACAATGGCGAGCCCCAGGCCGGTCCCTCTCTGTCTCGTGGTAAAGAACGGTTGCCAAACCTTCTCGCGCATCGCTTCGGGAATTCCCGGACCGCTGTCACCGACGCGAAAGACAATGTCAGCGGCGTCTTCCGCAGCTTCGACCTTAATGTCGCCGCCACGCGGTGTGGCTTGCAAAGCATTCAACACGAGGTTTGACAGAGCATCCCGGACAGCTGCCGTTTGCACGCCATCGAGCGGAGCTGCCACTGTCGCTATGGCGCGTAACTCGACGCTACGTTCGTCGGCATCGGCGCGAAAGAGATTCACCACGTTATGCACAATCTCATCGGCCGTTGCCGGCGCGGCCGCCGGTGTCTGCGCGCGCGCGAAGCTGAGCAATTGACTGACGGTGGTGTTCAGTCGATCAGTCTCGCTGACGATGAGCGTGAGATCGCGCGCGTGCTGTTCCTTCAAGGCCTCGTCCTCACTCATCACCTGCGCGATAGACTTGATTGCTGACAGAGGATTCTTGACCTCATGCGCGACTGTGGCGGCCATCTGGCCCAGTGCCGCCAGTCTCTCGCCTTCTGCAACTTTGCGTTCCAGCCGCACGTTCTCGGCCACCAGCCGCCAATCGTCGATCGCGATTGCGATTTGACCTGCGAGCACCTCCAGCACCGCGCGAACGTCAGAAGTCAGTGCACCCGGAGCCTTAATCAAGAGCTTGCCAAGTACGCGATCTTCACGTTGCAGGGGGAACGCGGCGTCGAACTCTTCATTTGTCGGGTCGGCGGTTAAATGACCATCATGATTAGTGGCGTTTGCATCAAGCGTGATCTTCACGCGTCGCAGCGGCAAGGCCGCCGTTATTTGGGACTCGAGAAACGCGACCAATTCCGATAGCTCACGGAACTGGCCAACCTGCGCGCCGACGCTGGCGACCACGTCGCGATAAAGAGCGGTCTCGCGCTCAAACAGGGACCGAAACCATCGCTCAAGCGCGCCACGCATCGGCGCCGCCAGTAGTGTCAAACCAAGTATTAGAATTGCTTCCACGACCGCGGCGCGCACGCCATATCGGGCGTTGACCCAGTCCCCGATGCGGCGGATGCCGTACACATAAACGGCCAGGACAACCGCGGCGAACGTGGCGACGACCAGACTCTCTTTGATGATCAGCTCGAGATACCGATAACGATAGATGTAGTACGCCAGCAGCGCCGAGGGCAGCAACGAACCCAGATTCGCAAACGTTTGCAGATACAAACCGGCCAGGGTTCCGCGACCCAGCCCCAACCCAAGAGCCGATAGAATCAGGACGGCGATGGCAACAAACGAAATCGCCAGCGTTAGTAGAATGCGCCGCTCGCTGGCTGATTCCGACCGTCGTGCGACCAACAGTTCTGTGATCGCGCAGACGGTCAACGAATAAACGACCCACAGCGAAAATGGCAGCACGAAGGAAGACTCCTTCGCGATCATCGGCTGGTAAGACCCCGACCAAATCCGGGGAATCGCCAGGACCAGGAAAACGCATGGAACGTAAGAGAGAAAGGCGCGAATGCGCTCGGTCCGATTCAGTGGACGGTTTTGAGCTCCCGCCCAGAGATGCAAATGAACATGAAGTAGCAGCGAGTAACAGAGCGTAATGCTGATGAGCGCGATGGTGTTCGCGGTGCGCAGGGGAATGATCCATTCGGCGTGTGGCAAACCGAGCAGACTGCGTAACGTGATGACGAGATTGCCGCCGTGCCAGCCCACCATGCATGCCGCCAGCGCCAGCAGCAAGCGTTCGACCGTGACTAGCCCAACTCGCTGACGCAGGAGCACGTAAGCCAACCAAAGTGGCAAGACTGCGCCCAGGCTGTAACCGATTAGTTGGAGCGTTTCGAGCAGGGACATCGCGGTGAGAATACTACCGGAAGGCTGTCGCGCGAAGACTTTCCAAGGTTGGAAAGTGTCTTACTTTGCGGTTTTTCTTGGCGCGCAAAGCCAGAAACAGACACGACTCACCTTCGATGACCTCACACTTTGATTTGCGTGAGCTAAGGCCAGCCCGCCTTACTGTCCACCTGAGAGATTCAACGCCAGTTCCGTCCGGCGATTCTTTGCCCGACCGGCCAGCGTCGTATTCGGGGCGACTGGATTTGTCGAGCCCATGCCATTCATTTGCATGCGCGTCACGTCGACTCCAGCGGCCGCAAGCTTTTCAGAAAGTACACGCGCACGATCGTCGGTCAGTTGCTGCAGCGCGTCCGGCTTGCCGCTATTGTCAGTGTATGTACTGATCGAGATTTGGTAATCGGGATTGTTCGCCAGCAGCGCACCAATTTGATCGAGCTTCACCGCGGCTGCGGCGGTTAGGGTACTCGAACGCGGACTGGCCCAGAATGATTCCGGAAGCACGAGTGTCATGCCGCGGTCACTGTCGCGCACGATGCCGAACTTGCTCAATGATTGATGAAGGCTTGCGGAAGTGGCTTGTTGTTGGGCCACCTTGTTTTCGGCAGCCTTGCGCGCTTCTTCTGCCTGCTTCTCACCTTCCAGTCTTGCCAGGCGCACTTTCGCGTCTTCCGACTCGGCGCGAACCGTTTGCAACTCGTCGCGCTGGCGAGCGATTTCCGTGCGCGCATCGCGTAGTTGCTCCTGAGAGTTCAACGAATCGCGTTCCGCGAGTTCGCGCGCATGTCGCTCGTTTTCGAGTTCGCGCTTCAAACGTGAAATTTCCTGATTGGCATTAGCTGCATCGTCTTCGGCAGCCCGCACGGCAGCATCGCGGCGCTCTAGTTCTTCGCGACGTTCACGCGCGGTCCGGCGCGCGAGCGCCATGTCTTCAGCCTTCACGCCGCTGCCGATCGCCTGGCGCGCCAGAATGTCGATATCGCGTTCAGCTGAGTGCATGCGCCAGGCGCCTTCTGCTTGCGCCAAATCGGCTTCGGCGGTGCGCAATTCATTTGGCGCATCGCGTTCAGCCCCGGCATAGCGAGCGAGGTTGATGGCCTGACGAGCGCCCAGCAACGCGTTGGGAATATCGCGAAAGTCAGATTCCGCAATCGTGGGGACAGATGAATCGCGAAAATAGTCGCTGCTGTTGCCGATGTATTGGACCGGCACGATCTCGACTTGGGCGTCCTTCGGCGTTGCCGGTTTCAAGTTCTCGAGCACGACCATGCGGCTCGGAGCGCGCACCAGGAAGTGTGGTTCAGCGGTCACAATCAAGGCAAAACTCTGCAGTGGCGTCGTGACGTCGATCTTCGAATCAACCACCATGCTGCCGCTGCGCTTGATCTCGCCGAGATTATCAACGTGCCCGCTGGGCGAGATCGCCCACAGTACAAATGTCGTGTAGACGCTGCCCAGCTCGTACGCCCGGGGCATGTTGTCGATGTTCAGCTCGACCCGCGTGCCGCGCCTTCCTTGTCTGCGCACCTTGGCGTCACCCTTCAAACGCGGCAAACGTGTCGTGCCGTGAAACGGTACTTCAATCGTTTGATTCAGCGGATAAGTGATCGCGATGGTAGTGCGGCGTGAATCGTTTTGCGCCGGGACCACGATTGCGAGCGCGAGAAACAATATGGCGATGGACGGTTTCAGGAGACGAGCAACTTTCATTGGCACCTCTTGATTCATGCAACAGGCCGTGGCCTCTTGAGTTTTGTTTGGCGGCCGAAAAGACTGATCAGCGCGTCATATGACGTTAATTCTGATGCGCGGCCCAAACTGAATTGTTGCCGATGGGGTAAATATTGCGCAAGGCTGAGCCGTCAGCGCCGCGCGGATCGCCCGGATTCACGCGTTCTTTGGCGTTGTGCGAACTGAACCGCAAAGCAGCCGATGGCAGCAATAAGCAGGGTGTGGACAAAGCCGCCTTTGTGTAGCAGGAGTTTTTCGATGACCCAAACTGAAAGGAAGAATAAGCCGAGGTACCAAAGCATATTAGTTCGCTGACGCAGTAACTTCTATTTTCGGGGCGTCAAAGCCTGTGGAAATTCGAGAGCACGCAGACCTCCGCGGCCGGGATCAGTCGCAATGAATAACACACCTGACGGCGACGACACTACCAGCGAGGATCGTTGGCCGGCGGGCGCATGATTGGTCACCACGGGGTTGAACGTTTCATCTTTCCAAACAATGGCACCGTCACGGCCCGACAAAGCGAACGCCGCGCCTTCCCTTCCCGTCATCAGCAAGTCCAACACCTGATCTCCGTTCACGTCCGCGAAAGCAGCTGCGTCAGCTCGTTTGGCATCCGTCTCCCAGACAACTTTGCCTTCATCGGACTTCACGACTACGACGCGACCGCTGTCTGTGAACAGGATAACTTCGGGAGTGCCATCGCTGTCGAGGTCTTGCGCGAACAGACTTCCTCGCGGTGAATCTTTCAGTGTCACACGTCCAAGTGGACTCAGTGTCTCAGCGTTGAGTGCGGTCAATGCGTGGCCTGTTCCAACGAGAACAAATTGCCCGCGCGGCGTTCTCACAAACACTGGCGCAGTGGTGATGGGAGCGGCTGCGTCGCCACTGCGAACTAACTTTCCGGTTTCATCAAAAATCTGAAGCCGCCCGTCTTCCAGCGCAATCAGCGCGGACTGGGTAGCGAGGATGTTGGTGATGACCGGAGGATCAACGGCACGACTGGGCAGGCGGACGTTTGAAATTAGCTTCGCGGTGGTAGCATCGATTAGCAACAGCCTCTGTCGCGAGTCGTCAATCGCGAACACTTTGTCGCCGGCAGCGACGGCAGTATGAACAACTGCGGGCAATGTGCCGTGCCAGATTTCGCGGCCAGTTTTGCCGTCCCAAAGCATCGCCGCGGTTCCGGACAAGACCAGGACGTTTTCCAGCCCGCTACGGTCGCGAACTGCGACGGCCAGCGGCGCTGTCCCCGTTTTCATGTTCAGTTGACGAATCCACAACGCAACTCCGCTCAAACCATCGAGCGCGATTACTCGACCTTCATCAGTAGTCGCGACGATCTCAACCCGTTCTAGTGATCTGAGGTGAGCCGGAATCGGTTTTGAAACGTCGGCTAATGCGGCATACCAACCTCGGCGCGTCACAACCTCCGCAGTGCTGTTCCCGGACGATGAATTCTGAACAGGTACCGCACCAACCGCGGCGCTCGGCTTTGCCTTCTCAACAACGTCAATCATCCCCGCTGACGAGAAAGTACCGAGCTTGGGATCCAAAGGCGCGACTCGCCAAAAGTATTTTCCCGGCGGGAGATCGTTGACTTGATATTCATGTCCGTTCACAACTCGGTCGAACACGATGTCCGCGAAGTCTCGATCATTTGCGAGCTGAAGGCGGTAGCGGGACACACCGGGTCGAGCTCTCCAGCGAACCGTAACTAATGTCTGTGGGGCGAGTTTGTAAGGCGACGCAAAGGCCGTTGGGGGCCGCTGCGCTAGCACAGCGCTCCCAAACACCAGCATAGCGCTCCCAAACAAAAGGGCCGCTGCCACCAGGACTAAAAACCGGCCATGGGGTGCATAGATCATCTCAGTGATACTGAAACGACGAATGGGAGTTCGTTCCCTCGCTGGGCGACTAAATGGGCAGCCTGACCGTAGGCTCAGGGGTTCTCGTTAAGCTTGTAGCCAACGCCGCGCACCGTCAGAACGTAATGCGGGTTTTTCGGATCATTCTCCAGCTTTTTACGCAAACGGTTGATGTGCGGATCGATATTGCGCTGGTAGCCTTCGTACTCAGTGCTCCAGACGCGATCGAGCAAATCATTTCGTGACCACGCCCGTCCCGGCTCGGACGCCAGCAATTCCAGAATCTGAAACTCGAGCGGAGTTAGATCGACTCGCTGCCCGGCCCGCGAGACTTCATGCCGTCGCTTGTCGACTACCAAATCGCCAATCTCCAAACGCTCGCCGTCACCCGCCGCTTCCGGCGTCATCTGCCCGCGGCGGAGCAGCGCTTCGATGCGATATTCGAGTTCGCGCGGGCTAAATGGCTTCGCCAGATAATCGTCAGCACCTGCTTCAAAGCCCGCGACCTTGTCGTCCAACAGATCATGCGCCGTGAGAAAGAGCGCCGGCGTGGTGATGCCCCGCTCGCGCATCTTCTTCAGCAGATCGATGCCCGACATTTCCGGCATCGCGACGTCAAGAATGAAACAATCAAAGCGGTCGTTGGCCACGGTTTGCAAAGCGGCGTGACCATTTTCTTTTTCGGCGACTTCAAAACCAAGCCTGCGAAAGTACTCTGCCAGAAGTGTGCGCATCTCGGCATCGTCGTCCACAATCATTAGTTTTCGTTGGCGCTCAGTCAGTTCGGGATCCACGGCATTTTTCCTTCTCGTCGCTGGCGGATAGTTTCCACAGCGGCTAATGGTAATCTGCTGTAGCTTCAGGGGTTTCGCCTTAGTATGAACAGCCTATGCCCCTTGCGTCAAACCTATTCGCTAAGTATATTCGCTGCTTGCACATCGTTGGTCTGCCTGACACAGTTCCTGTCAGTCGAATCTAACCTCGAATTCCATGCGTGATCTCCGGCGGCTGTTGAAGTACCTGGTCCCCCACACTGGGACATTTGTCATTGCCACGCTGGCAATGGTGGTAGTCAGTCTGCTGGAGACAGCGATTGGCGCGTTGATTGTGCCGATCTTCGATCAGGCATTTGCGCGCAACGGCCAGCGCACCGAAACGCTGTTTGGGCTGCAGAAGTTAATTCCGGCCTCCGGCTTGGCCGCATGGCGAACCATCGCGCTACTGCTGATTGGTTTTACTCTAGTCAAAGGTGTCGCCGAATATCTTTCGACCTATCTGATGGCCTATATCGGCCAGTCTTCGATTCTGCGCTTGCGACAGGATCTCTATGCGCATCTGCTGACACAGTCAGCGGCGTTCTTTGAGCGGCATCGAACCAATTATTTAGTTTCCCGTTTGATTTCCAGCGCCGCTGCGATTGAAACGGCAGTAACGCACACGCTCCGCGATCTGCTGCGTGAAGGATTCACTCTCATCGCATTTCTGATTGCGGCGTTCTATTACAATTGGAGACTGTCACTGGGTTCGCTTTTAATCGCGCCGCCCATCGCCTGGCTTACAGTCAAGTTCGGCTCGTCGCTGCGCAAGCTGGCGCGCGAATCGTTTGAAGGCAGCAAGCACCTGACTGATACCGCGCAAGAGGCCCTGGCCAATCAGAATATCGTCAAAGCTTATCAAGCCGAGCCGCGCGAACAATCACGATTCAGCCGCGTGGCCCAACGCATTCGGCGCGCCCATCTACGTTCAGCCAGCATCGCCGGCATGTCGCCACCAATCATCGAGTTCATTGGGGTCCTGTTCGTCGCTGCTTTGCTTTTCTTTGGCGAACGCGAGATTCGGCTGGGCCGAATGAATCAAGCACAGTTTCTGACGTTTCTTTTCTTCCTGTTTCGCAGCTACGATCCCATGCGCAAGCTCTCGCGATTGCAGAACTCAATGTCGCAGGCACTCGCAGCAGCTCGGGATGTCTGGGAAGTTATGGATGAGCGGGCTGAGATTCCGGAAAAGCATGATGCAATCGAGCTGGCTCCCCTCAGACAGGAAATCGAATTTCGACAAGTTTATTTTGGCTATGCTAACGAGGGACGCCCCGTGCTCCACGATGTTAGCCTCACCGTTCCGGTCGGAAAGATGGCGGCGCTGGTGGGAGAGTCAGGTGGCGGCAAATCGACTTTGACTAAGTTGCTGCCGCGCTTTCACGATCCGACATCGGGTTCGGTCTTATGGGATGGAATTGATTTGCGCAACGCGCGCATCGAAAGCCTGCGCCGGCAGATTGCTTTGGTGACACAGGAAACGGTGCTGTTCAACGACACTGTGCGCTATAACATTACCTACGGCCGGCCGGAAGCGTCTGACGAAGAAGTGCACGCGGCCGCCCGCACGGCTTTCGCGCACGAATTCATTATGGGTCTGCCGCAAGGCTATGAAACGATAATTGGTGAGCGTGGCACCTTTCTTTCGGGCGGACAGCGGCAGAGGTTAGCAATCGCGCGCGCAGTCTTGATAGATGCGCCGGTGCTGATTCTGGATGAAGCCACTTCAGCGCTCGACGCCGAATCAGAGCAGTTGGTGCAGCGAGCGATTGCGAATCTAATTCAGGACCGCACGACGATCGTGATCGCGCACCGTTTGTCGACCGTGCGGCGCGCCGACACGATCATCGTGATGGAGGCCGGCCGCATCATCGAGCAAGGAACGCACAGCGAATTACTGGCACAGGGCGGCCAGTATCAGCGACTGTACGAACTTCAATTTGCGGATGAGGAGGAAGAGCTGTCCGTTATCAGTGGTCAGTAGTCTGTCGCTTCTCTGTTTGCAACTGACTACTGACAACGGAATACAACTGCTGACTGCTTACTGCTTACTGCTTACTGCTCACTGCTTACTCTTATGAAATCAATGACTGGATTTGGACGCGGGGCGGCGACGGGCGACGGTTTCGCCGTTGGCGTTGAAATCAAGACCGTCAACAATCGTTATCTCGACGTTCATGTGCGGGGGCCGCAGGAGATCTCTGCGCTGGAAATGGACATTCGGAAGCGCGTCAACACACGCTTATCGCGCGGCCGCGTCGATCTAAACATCAATTTTGATCGAACCGGCGAAGCTTCGAGTTATCAGATCAATCAATCAGTCGTGGCCGCGTATGTAAACGCGCTGCGCGAAATTCAGCGTCAATTCAATTTGTCAGGCGACATCGACGTGAGCGCGATCGCGCGCTTGCCCGGGGCTCTCTCTTCTCCGCGTAATGAACTGACGGACGAAATGGTTAGCGGAATCGAGAGCGCCATTGATCAAGCTCTCGAGAATCTCGAGCAGATGCGCGACGTCGAGGGCCAGTCACTCGGCAACGAGATGCGAAATCGCTTGCAGACCATCCTGCTAAAGATTCCGCAGATCGAAGGCGCCGCCGCCGGACTGATGGACGGTTACCAACAGAGACTTCAGAAACGGATCTCGGAACTGGTATCGCGCGGCGGCCAGTCGCTTGAGTTGGACGCGACCCGGCTGGCGCAGGAAGTCGCCTATCTCGCGGATCGCAGCGACATCACTGAAGAGCTCGCCCGGCTGCGCAGTCACGTCGAACAGTTTGGCGAAGCGCTGGAATCTAATGAAGAAGTCGGCAAACGCCTCGACTTTCTGCTCCAGGAATTGAACCGCGAAGCCAACACTGTGCTTTCGAAATCCACGGAAATATCCATCAAAGAAGCGGCCTTGGCCATTAAGGCCGAGGTTGAGAAACTGCGCGAACAAGTGCAAAATGTCGAATGAGCTGACACACGCGAACTCGCCAACCCCTGAAAACAAAAACAGCCGCGGAATGCTGATAGTTGTCAGCTCGCCCTCGGGCGGCGGCAAAGGGACTCTGATTGATCGAGTTTTGCAGACACTGCCGGGCGTCAGCTATTCGGTCTCGTACACAACGCGAGCGCCGCGTCCCGGTGAGCAGGAAGGGCGCGAATACTTTTTCGTGACCAAGCCCGCGTTTGAAGAAATGATTCAACGCGGTGAGTTCCTTGAATGGGCAAACGTATACGGGCACCTGTACGGCACCAGCCACCAGCAAGTGGAACGCGAGCGCGCGGCAGGTCGAGACATCATTCTCGAAATTGATGTGCAGGGTGCTGAGAGTATTCGTAGACTCGTATCCGACGCAGTGACTGTTTTTATCCTGCCGCCCTCGTTCGAGTTGTTGCGTAACCGTTTGGTGGCGCGCGCAACTGATTCCGAAAGCGAGTTGCAACGACGATTGCACGGCGCTCCAAGTGAAGTGCAACAGTACAAGAATTTTCAATACGTGATTCTCAACGATGACATTAACCGCGCCTCAGCCCAGTTGTCCGCCGTGATCCTTGCCGAGCGCGCGCGTCGCGAGCGACAGGAATGCGCCGCGCACGAATCGCTCGCAGACTTTGCGCGCGTCGGTGCGGCAGCAGAAATCTAATTATTAATCCCCTGTTTTGTGAGGAGCTAAGTAAATAATGACAATGGCAACGATTACAGAAGAACTTGATGACGCGACAGATACCGCGCCCGATATCGATTCGAAATACCGTTTGATCATTCTCGCAGCCAAGCGAAGCAAACAATTGCAGCGTGGTGCGCGGCCTCGGATCGACATCGATCAGACCAAACATAAGCCGACTCGGATCGCACTCGAAGAAGTGATTCGTGGCCGCGTGAAATTCCATTTCAAGACCGACGGCGAGGAATCTCCCGCCGCCGAAAGCTAACCCACAACTCACTCCCAATCTGCAAAAAAGTCTGCAACTGCTCTCGCGGTGGCACGGTGTGCGCATATAGATCTGTTGGAGGATCTTGTCATGAACACTGTTGTCGGTATTTTTAACTCGTTTGCAGACGCAAAGCGCGCCTCAGCTATGCTTCGATCGCTGGAAATTCCTGAAAACCGGATCAGCGTGTTGTCTCCGCGTACACCGGAAAGTGACGTTGAAGCGAACATTCCTACGTCGGAAACCGAACAGCCCGGGATGGGCACCGCGGTGGGCGGCGCCGTCGGCGGTGCGTTGGGCGTCGCCGGTGGCTTGCAGGCAGGAATGGTGGCCGCAACAGCTTTAATTCCCGGTGTGGGACCAGTATTCGCGCTTGGATTGATCGGCGCGGCACTGCTCGGTATTGGCGGAGCAACAGTCGGCGCCGCCGCCGGGACAGCGCTCGAAGGAAACATCGACGGCGGCTTACCGCGCGATGAGCTTTATCTGTATGAAGATGCTCTGCGCCGAGGACGCTCAGTAGTGCTCGCGGTCGTCGACTCTGACGAAGTTGCCGCTCGCGCCCGCACCGAACTTACGCGCGCCGGCGCTGAGTCGATTGATGCCGCGCGGGAACAATGGTGGATAGGTTTGCGTGATGCCGAGGCGGCCCACTACGCAAGTCACGGCGGCGATTTTAATGTCGACGAGGCCAACTATCGATTAGGGTTCGAGGCGGCTTTGCACCCGGACCGCCGCGGACAGTCGTACGACAAGTCAGTCGAGCGATTGCGTTCGCGCTACGCGGCCAGTTGCGAATCGGATGCGTTCCGCGGAGGCTACGATCGTGGTCAGGCCTATCAACGGTCAGTAGCGGACGCGGAGGAGGTTGAGAAGCATTCCCAGAAAGCCGCATAATCTGTGACGCTCAACTTATCAAGAGGAGAGATCGCGGATTAGTCTCTGAAACAAACTCTGCTTAACATTCTGCTAGCTGTCGCCATCCTTGGCGGCAGCTACGTGATCATGCACCTATTCGCACGCGCCATGTATGTGCGATGTAGATCGTGTCATACCCTAAACGCGCGGCGACGAACACAATGTCGAAGCTGCTCATCAGCATTGCGCTAGCCTTTTGCTCTTAGCTCCTTGCCCTTAGCTCTTCGCACTTGGCCGCTAATGCCCAAAGGCCTCCGGATGTTCGGAGACTTCTTCGATCGCGCGACTGCGGCCGCGGCGAGTAACAATCACTACGCCTGCAAAGACGAGCACCGCCGCGATGATCGCTCGCGGACTCACCCTTTCATGCAGCAGCAAAGGCGCCAGTACAAAGGCAATCAGTGGCTGAAGGTAAATGTAAACCGCGACGGTGCTGGGCGGTACGCGACTCAGCGCCCACGAATTCAAGTAATAACAGACTACCGTTGCTACCAGCACAATGTACGCGACGGAAAGCCAAACTAACATCGACACTTCCTGTAACGGAACCTTGGCCAGACTAACTGCGCCAATTGGAGCCGTGGGCACGGCCCCGATTATGAATATCCAGGTGATGACCGTGAGCGCGTTGTAACGATCGAGCAGCCGTTTCGAAATCGCGATGTAGGTTCCATAGAAAAACGAATTAGCGATGATCAGCAAATCGCCGGCGCGCGCACTCTGCGAGAACTCTGCGTGTTCAGGGCCGATTAGGTACACCACTCCCGCAGCCGCAATCAGTATCCCTGCGATACGCCGGGATGAGGCTTTGTCATTTCCCAACACAATACTCACCAGCAGGGTGAAAACGGGAATGGTAGTTCCCAGCAGCGTCGCGTTCACCGCCGTGGTCAATGACAAACCTTTGACGAACAGCCACTGATTGAAAACGACACCCAGAAGACTGCAGGCTACTAACAACGGCCAGTCGCGGCGCGCAATCTTACCGAGCTTTCGAGTCGCTACACCGACGGCAAACAATGCGATCGCGGCGCCCAATACTCTGAAAGCCACCAGACTGAGACTAGGCAGGGCGCGCAGCGCGATTTTGCCCAGCACCGGCCAGGTAGCGAACATCACTTGCACGGCGATCAGTGCGATATGAGGAGCCGGACTTGACGTTCGGGTCGTGGTCACAGGCGAAGGCGCGAACCTGGTGCGAACGCGGGTCTCCTACTTCAGGCTCCGAGGAACAGGTAGAGAGGATTTTCGAGAATCTGTTTGAACGTTTGGAGGAACTGCGCGCCCACGGCGCCATCGACTACCCGATGATCGCATGACATGGTGACGCGCATCATTTTATGGATTTCAATCTCGCCATTTTTCACGACGGGCTTTTCGCTCATCGCACCTACAGCGAGGATGGCGGCTTCCGGTGGATTGATGACCGCCGTGAATTCGTCGATGCCGAACATTCCCAGGTTACTGATCGAGAACGTGGCGCCGGTGTACTCTTCCGGCTTTAACTTTCGCGCCCGCGCCCGGCCGGCAAGCTCGCGCACTTCGTTGGCGATCTCTGGCATCGATTTCACGTCGGCGGCGCGAATCACCGGAGTGATCAATCCATTTTCAGTCGCCACCGCGACGCCGATGTCCGCGTGCTCGTAGAAGCGAACCGTTTTGTCCTGGAAAGACACGTTCACCTGTGGATGTTGGATGAGGGCGACAGCAACGACCTTGATAATGACGTCGTTGATACTGACTTTAGCGTCAGGATAGAGCGTGTTGATTTGCTGCCGCATGTCTGCGGCCCGATCCATTTCGATTTCTGTGGTGAGAAAGAAATGCGGTATTGGCCCCAGCGAAGTCACCAGCCGCCGCGCAATCGTCCGGCGCATCTCGCTCAGCGGCTCGTCGCGATAGGCAGACGGCCCATACACTGTCCCGGGTTGAGCCTTTGACGTCGCCAGGGGTCGAAGCTGCGGAGCGCCAGTGGCCGCGTGCTTCGGTGCTTTCATGGCGGCTTCGATATCACTCTTGATTATTCGGCCGCCAGGTCCACTTCCCTGCACGGAACTCAAATCGACTCCCGCCTCGGCAGCCATGCGCGCAGCAATCGGCGATACGAGCATGCGACCGGCTGCGGGCCGTCCGCCATCCGTTGAGAACTCAGGCTTGGGACCCGGTTGCTCTTCGGCCGCAGGTTTTTCTTGTGCTGGAGCTTTTTCTGATTCGGGAGGTTTTGCTTCGGTCTCGACGGTTTCTTTCGCGGCGCCGGCTGGCGGGGCGCTTTTCAGGAGTTCGGAAATGTCTTCGTCGGGTTCACCGATAATCGCTATGGGCTGACCGAGCGGCGCACTCTCGCCTTCTCCCACTAAAACTTTCCGCAACACGCCGGCCGAAAGCGCCTGCATTTCCATCGTCGCTTTGTCGGTGTCGATTTCGGCGAGTGGCTCGCCCATCGAAACCTTGTCGCCTTCCTTTTTCAGCCAACGCGCGACTTGACCCTCTTCCATCGTGGGCGAGAGCTTCGGCATGACGACTTGAGTAGCCATTGTTGTCAGTGGTCAGTGGTCAGTGGTCAGTGGTCAAACAACTGACGACTGACAACTGACAGTCCTACAGGTATGCGACTTCCTTTACCGCGGCGACGATCTGCGGCACGTCGGGCAGCGCCAGCGCCTCGAGATTCTTTGCGTAAGGCATCGGCACGTCCACGCCTGACACACGCTTCACTGGAGCGTCGAGATAATCAAAAGCTTGCTCGTGGATTTCCGCGCTGATTTCCGCGCCGACGCCGCAGAACGGATGCGACTCTTCGGCGACGACTACGCGATTGGTTTTCTTGACCGACTCGATAATCGTTTCAATGTCGAGTGGGCGAATCGTGCGCGGATCGATAACTTCGCAACTGATTCCTTCCTTCTCCAACTCTTCCGCCGCTTTCAAAGCGGTGGGCACCATTAACGATCGCGCCACAATGGTGGCGTCAGTCCCTTTGCGTTTGATGTCGGCAACGCCCAGCGGAATAGTGAAGTCGTCGTCTTCCGGGACCTCGCCCTTCATGCCGTACATTCGTTCCTGTTCCATGAAAATCACCGGGTCGTCGTCGCGAATAGCACTCTTCAAAAGGCCTTTCGCATCAGCCGGCGTAGACGGCATCACAACCTTCAATCCCGGAAAGTACGCATACCAGGATTCGATTGCTTGCGAATGCTGTGACGAAACCTGATAAGCCGAGCCGCTGGGCCCGCGGAAGACAATCGGAATTTTGAATTGGCCGCCCGACATGTAGAGCATCTTCGCGGCCGAATTGATGATTTGATCCGTGGCCAGAATTGAGAAGTTGAATGTCATGAATTCGATGATGGGCCGCAGGCCAGCCATCGCCGCCCCAACGCCCAGCCCCGCGAATCCCAGTTCCGTAATTGGCGAATCGATGACGCGCTTGGCGCCAAATTCTTCCAGCAATCCGCGCGTTACTTTGTAGGCACCCTGGTACTCGGCAACCTCTTCACCCATCAAAAAAACATTCTGGTCGCGCGCCAGCTCCTCGCGGAGCGCGTCATTCAGGGCATCGCGCATTGTGATGACAGCCATTTCGTTTTCAGCGCAGCGGATTCGCGTAGATGTCAGTCATTAATTCTTCAGTCGCCGGGTAAGGACTGTCGTCGGCGAATTTCACAGCCCGCTCGACCTGTTCACGAACTTGTTCTTCGATTTGCTTTACGTCATCTTCCGTCAGCAAGTGATTCTCTTCCAGTTTCGCGCGGAACAGTTTGATCGGATCTCGCTCCTGATACTTCTCAATCTCCGCGCGGGTTCGGTACTTGCCCGGGTCAGACATCGAGTGACCCATGTATCGATAGGTGCGCGCTTCGATCAAAGTCGGCAAGGAATGTTTGCGCGCGCGTTCGACCGCGCGTTCTGTCGCCCGCCGCATCGCCAGTACGTCCATGCCGTCGACGAACTCGGCAGCTAATTCGTAAGCGCATGCCTTCGTCGCAACTTCATCCATCGACATCGCTCTCTGGGCTGACGTACCCATGCCATACATGTTGTTTTCGCAAAGATAGATGCAGGGCAACTTCCAAAGCTGAGCCATGTTCAGCGATTCGTGAAACGCGCCCTGATTGACAGCGGCTTCGCCAAAAAAGCAGACGGTAACTTGATCGGTTTCTTTGTACTTCGCAGCAAAGGCTAATCCGGTAGCCAGTGGGATTTGGCCGCCAACGATGGCATGACCACCCATGAAGTTCACGTTGGCGTCGAACAAGTGCATCGAGCCGCCTTTGCCTTTCGAACAGCCGGTCGCTTTGCCATACAGCTCGGCCATGACAGCTTCGGGCGATATGCCCTTGGCGATCGCCTGTCCATGCTCGCGATAACTGGTGATAACGTAATCGTCACGACGAAGAGCGGATATGGCCCCCACCCCAACTGCTTCCTGGCCGATGTACAAATGACAGAAGCCGCCAATCTTTCCGATGCTGTAAGACTCGGCGCACTTCTCTTCAAAACGCCGAATCAGCAGCATCTGATGAAAGATCCGGAGCAGCAATTCACGGTCGTACTCTGTGATCGCCTCGGCGTTCGTGATGGGCTCATCGATGACAGCAGCCGCGCTGGCGGGCGCGTTCTCCTGGCGCTGAGTCGTTTGACTGCTCATGGGTTAGCTTTTCGCTTGGGGCAAATCAGCCGGCATAAGCCGGCTGACGCATGCGAAGGTAAGGCATGATTATACGCGACACTTGCACTGAGGCAAGTGTGCTTGCGTCTTTGCGCCCGTTTCTGAAATCCCTTTTCGAGAGGCGTTTGCTCACACCGAGACGCAAAGTCTCCAGCAGAAGACTACTATCGAAGCAGAAACTTTCCGGCGAAAGCGCGTTGCAGAACTTAGGTGAATTGGTCCATTCGCGTAGGCGTCGGCATAGTGGCGAGGCTCAAAAGGTTCTTGCGCGCATGCTTGTCCTTTTGCATATTGCGCGCCGCAGCCGTCAGCAACTCTTCCGTCGTTTCCCCGTCATTCGGGAAACAGGCGATGCCTGCGCTCATGTCGACTTCCACCGACTTACCGGTTCTTACAGAGAATTTGTGTTTCGCGACCGCGTCGCGAATGCGATCGGCGGCCGCTTCGGCCATTGCCTGCGACGCCATCGGCATGATGGCGACAAACTCGTCGCCCGCGTAACGCGAGAGAATGTCCATCTGGCGCAACTCTTTTCTAATGACGCGGCCGATGCTCGCCAGCAGCCGGTCACCAATCGCGTGACCCCACTGATCGTTGATCTTCTTAAAGTCGTCAACATCCATGCTGATCAACGCCAGTGACTCGCGACCCATGCGCTGACACTCAGCCAGACGCTGTTCCAGCATCATGTAGAAGCCGCGCGCGTTCGGCAGCTCAGTTAACGGATCCGTCAGGGCGCTCTCTTTGGTGCGCTCAAACGTCAGCGCGTTATTGAGAGCCGAAGCCGCATGCTGCGCCACAGATTCAAGCAATCGCACATGCTCAGTCGTATACGACGTGCGTCCTTTCGAGTACAGCGTAATTGCTCCAAACGCACCGTCTTCGCGAATCAGCGGCGACACCAGTACGCCCCGATAATTCTTAACGACTTCGTCGGGTATGCCAACCATGTCCAATTCCGGCGACGAGTTGCACATGGATCGCGCATTAGCAATCACCCAACCCGTGATTCCATCGCCAATATTGATCCGCCGGCGAGTGAACAGATCTATATGATCGCCACCGACGTGCAGCGCCACCGCTTTACCCAGACGATCGTCAACGATAAAGATCACGCAGGTATCGAATGGAACAATCGCCTGCAGCTTGTTGGCGATGAGCGTCACGGTATCGCTCATATTCAGCGACGATCCGATGGTCTGGGCGATCTCATGCAACGCGAACACTTCGCGCTGGGCTTCGGTGATCGACCGGAATCCAAGGCTGTCGTCCGGTGAACCCATGACGTCCGATGCCAACCCTGCGTCAGGTCGGGCCCGAGAATTGTCCATTGTAATGGGCTGGACCTGTTCCTGAATGTCTTGCGCGTCGATCAATTTATCGAATTCGGTAACATGCTTCTTGAATAAGTCGACGACTTTCGGATCGAACGAGCTGCCGGACATTTTCTGGAGCAGCGCCAGTGAATCCTCGCGCTTCATGCCTTTGCGATAAGGCCGGTCGCAGCGCGTCGCGTCATAGAAATCGACCACTGAGATGATTCGCGCGACCAGGGGGATCTCGTTGCCGCGCAATCCTTTGGGATAACCGCTGCCATCCCATTTCTCGTGATGAAAGCGAACAATGTCTTCGACTGGGTACGGAAAATTCACGCGCTTGAGGATGTCACCCCCCACCGTCGGGTGAATCTTCATTTTCGCGAATTCCGATTCAGTAAGCTTGCCCGGTTTATTCAGAATGTATTCAGGGACCGCCAGCTTTCCGATGTCGTGCAGCAAGGCACCGGCAAACAAGGCGCGCAACTCCGATTCTTTGACGCGCAACAACCTGCCCATTTCGGTAGCGTAAATCTGGGTGCGGCGGACGTGCCCGTGGGTCGTCTGGTCTTTCGCATCGATTGCGATGGCCAGCGACTCGATCGTGTTCATGTGCAGGTCGGCAATCTCTTCTGTGTACTTCAGCTTGTCAGTCTGTGCGCGCGTCACCTCGCCGACTCGCTTCTCGTTGAAGCGGTACAGTAAGTGAACCAACGCCGCGATCAGTAGACCGACGAACACGAAGGCAATGCCGGCTCCATGAATCGCGCCGTAGAACATGGCCGCGGACGTCACGTTGGCTACCTGCGTAATCAACGTCCACACCAGACTCTCCTGCGACAAGTTCACGCGCGCGCCCGAGCAAAAGGCTCTCGAGCCAATGATGCTTAAAGTTGATAAGGCGTAGTGGATGATTCCAAACACGCAGAGCGGAAAGAGCACGAGGTTAAGCGAAAGGCCGTTTGGATTGTCAGCTGCCGCAGCGCCGGCCAAAAGCAAAACGAGCAGCCGGTACGCAACGGCCGCGAGCAGAGTGGCTGTCACTGACCCACTTACGGAAAATATGGAAGCAAGGCGATCATTTCGATTAAATGAAGAGACGAGTGCTACTACCGCAGCCAGGATGATCGTCGGTCCAAAATTAAACGTCGGCGCCAACGTGTACAGCATCACGGCAAAGAAGATGAGCGCGTCGGCTACTGACTTTGTCGTGTGACTCGCGCCGTCAGCGTGCGTGACCGGAACGGTGAAGCGGCTGGTCACTAGCGTTATCGCCAGCAGGAGGAAGAAGGCGGCGAGTCCGGTCCAGCCCAGGAACGGCAGCCGAACCGTCTGGTAAGCGCCGAAGAGGAATATAGCTGCACCGACGGACGCGACAACAGACGTCACGACCCATTGCTTGAAATCAATATTGGATATTTTTATCTTCATCTGAGTGCGCAGGATTTGGAGAGAGAGCGTCGGCTTAAAGGTGCGTGGAAAGCTTGCCGACTAACTCGAGGGACGGACGGTCGCCAACAATGTTGGCCATTGCAGAATAGCGTTAATGCCCAACTGCCGTCAATCCCCGAGTTTTATGAGGTTTCGGCGAGTTGCGCAGTCAGTTCTGCGGGAGTCCTGGCGGGAGCTTGGCACGTGTAGGCTTCGCATACATAAGCCACCGCTCCCTCTGCTGGAACGCGAGACTCCAGCAATGGGATGAGATTTTGCGCGTTCACGCAATCTCCGACGCAAGAGCAAATTACGCGATTCGGTAGGTAAGGTTCCCAGGCCGCACGCGCGAACAGATCGACGTCGGGATTTGCGGCCGGACCAACGATTACCACCTCTTTCGGCTTGGACAAATAAAAGTCGAGCGCGCAGAGCGTCCAACCGAAAGCCGACGGATAACGACGAATTTGATCAGCGAGGAGCCTAAGAATCGTCGTCGCATAACGCTTGTACTGTTCATTGCCGGTGATAATCGCCAACTTCTGCAGCGTGAATGCGGCCACTGAATTGCCGGAGGGCGTGGCGTTATCCAGAAAGTCTTTTGAGCGAACTATTAACTCCTCGTGACTCTTGCCGGTGAAAAAGAACCCGCCATCGTTCGCGTCCCAAAACTCTTCGATCATCTTGTCCGTTAATTCAGTAGCGTGTGCTAACCACTTTATGTTTCCCGTCGCCTCAAACAGCGAAGTCAGTCCTTCTATGAAGCAAGCGTAATCTTCGAGGTAACCATTTAGTTTAGCTTGGCCCTTTTTCCAGGTGCGCAGCAGCAATCCATCGCGATAGAGATCCTTGAGCACGAACTCCGCGTTCGCTTCCGCAACCTTGCGATAATCCTCGCGCCCGAGAATCGCTGACGCCTCAGCAAAGCTCGCGAGCATCAAACCGTTCCACGCCGTCAGTACTTTTTCATCACGACCGGGTTTGACGCGATGCTCGCGGATGTCGAACAAGACTTTGCGTCCGCGTTCAATAACCGATCGCGCTTCTTCAGACGAGACTTTGTGCCGGAGCGCTACCTGGTCCAGCGGCATGTTCACGTGCAGGATATTGTGGCCTTCAAAGTTTCCTGCCTCAGTCACATCGAAGTAGTCACAGAATATCTCGGCATCGCGTTCACCCAACGAGTCAGCCACTTGTTGTTTCGACCAAACGAAGAACTTCCCTTCCTCGCCTTCAGAATCCGCGTCCTGCGTTGAATAGAAGCCACCGCCGCTGTCAGTCATTTCCCGGACAACGTAATCCAAAGTCTCTTCGGCAATCTGGCGGGCGAACTCATCTTTGGTGAGTTGATAAAGATGCAGGTATACGCGTGACAGCAGCGCATTGTCGTAAAGCATCTTCTCGAAGTGCGGCACCAGCCACTTTGCATCGACCGAGTAACGATGAAAACCGCCGCCCAGCTGGTCATACATTCCTCCTTCGGCCATCTTGCGACAGGTGTTCTCGATCATCTCAACAGCTTCGGGCGAGCGATTTCGATGATGCATGTGCATAAAGAACTCCAGCGTCATCGCGGGCGGAAACTTCGGCGCGCTGCCAAAGCCGCCATGCTTGCGATCATAATTTGCTGTGATTCGCTGAAACGACGCATTGAGGACTTCGGTCGTGAACATTTCGCGCGAAGGCGTGGCCAACCCGACGCGCCGTAACTCGCCCAACATCGCCGTCGAGGTATGCGCCACCTGATCGGGTTGCGCGCGGTACGCTTCAGCGACGCTCATCAAGACCCGCGGAAAGCCGGGCATGTTGTGACGATCTGCCGGTGGAAAATATGTCCCGCCGTAAAATGGAACTCCCTGCGGCGTGAGAAACATCGTCATCGGCCAGCCCCCGTGGCCGGTCATCATCTGCACTGCGTTCATGTAAATCTGATCCAGGTCGGGCCGCTCTTCTCGATCGACCTTGATGTTGATGAAGTTATCGTTCATCAACTTCGCAATCTCTTCGTTTTCAAACGACTCGCGCTCCATCACGTGACACCAGTGACACGCCGAGTAACCGATGCTCAAAAGGATCGGCTTGTCTTCAGCCCGCGCTTTGGCGAGCGCTGCTTCTCCCCATGGATGCCAATCGACAGGGTTGTGCGCGTGTTGTAGCAGGTAAGGGCTTGTCTCGTTGACGAGCGCGTTGGTGTGCTTGTGTTCAGTCACGTTGGATCAGCTCTGCGCAGCTTTGCGGCTTAACATTTTTGCGTGGACATACTCCTCAACCGAAGTCGCAAAGAGGCAAAGGCACGCCAAGCTATCCCTTGAACCAATACTTTGTCTCTTTTGCCCAGGACGTGTTTGGATACTTGCGATGTAGCAGGTCGAACGCGGCCTTCGACCAACGCCCGGTCTCTTTGTCCGTACAGCCGTAACGCGTGGATTTCACCGCCAGCGCTAATGCCTCAGGCGCTCGTGTGTCAGCCGGATTCTTGTTAGTCCAACTAATGGCAGTTTGGGCGAGATAGTTAGGGCCGGTGCCCAGCGCACGCAAGGCCGCGAACTCCTTCTCTGCCTCTGCTTGCTGAGCTTTCAGAAACTCCGGCGGAGCCAGCGCGGGTTTTGCTCCGCTCGTCTCGTCTGTTTCCGGTGCGCCACCGAACATGCCAGGCGGCGCTTCGCACCACCAGTTGTCGCGATAGCTGTCAATCTCAGACACTGCCGTCGCGCGTCCGACTCCAGCAGTGACGAAAGGACGTAAGCCGGGAAATCTAAGCGCAAGAAACGCCGCCGCGAATCGCCGGGCATCGGGCGTTGCCGCGGCTCGGTACGCCGTCAAGAGTTCCCGCATCTCAGGGTAAACTGCAGCCAGCCTTGCCGCGGCCTGGTTTGCCGTCGCCGAGCGATCCAGAAGCGCCGCGCGCATGAACGCTGCCTGCGTCACATCGCTACGAAGATTCGCCGGCAGAATTGAATTACCGGCGGCCTCGTTCAGCATGGCGACGGGCATTAATTTGTTGAAAACAGTCGTAGCATCTGTGTCGAAGAAAAGCTTGGCGCCGTGCGTCAGTTCTGCGGCTTCCTTTTCTTCCATCGGCACTTCACGCCCATCGTCGTTGTCGCTAAAGCCGGCTGGTTCGCGCGCGGCGCTCTTTAAGAACTCGTCAAGGTTCCGGGCCACCATCATTCGCTCGTGCAGCAAATCGTTTATCGCAGAACGTGGCCAATTCTTAGTATCACCGGTGAGCGTGCGATCAAGCAGTGTTCGTGCTTCGTCTGTGTGGTTGCCCTCTCTCAGGATCCTCGCGCTGTGGAACACCACGGACGCAAAGGCCGGCGAATTGCGATCGACGCGCGCCGCTGCACTAATCAAATCGTTGACACTTGCCGAATCAGCACTCGCTTTGGTCAGCATAGCCACCAGCCACGGCACGCTCTTTTTCTTCGTCCATTGATCTAAAGTGTGACTCTTCGCTTCGTCCGACTGATCCTGAAAAGTCACAATCCAATCCGTGAGATCATCGCTTCTGATCTCCGCCGGCACGGACGCGCTCTTCACTTCTTCTTCGCCGGCATACTTGTCGAGCAGCACCGTGTAATCCCACACCGCCTGTTTGTAATTTGCCGCGGCATCCTTCTTGACTATTACGCGCGCCAAATTGCGGACAGTCTCTTCCGGATGAAGCCGCAAGCGCGTCAGGTTCATTAGCCGTTCCGCGGCGTGATGCGATCGTTCCAGCGTCTTGTCCTTCACAATCGCAGCAAATCGCTTCTCAGCCTCGGCGAGCGCCGGTTTACCTTGGTCTTCCTTCTCCGCCAGACTTCCCTTCCGCAGCAGCGCTCGCGCCGCGAGATAAGGCGCAATCAGACGCCAGGGTGAAGAAGCGTCTTTCGCAATCGCGTCGAATTCCTGCACTGCTTCGTCGAATTTTGTCGCATAGAAATTAGCTGCCGCGCTTTGATAAGCGCGCGCTAACCGAATGGCCGGATCCTGATCGTTCGACGGTTGCGGAATGTTTTGGCCGCCACCACAATTGCTGAAGACAACGTCCTGAGTTGTTACCCAGTCGTGCGCTGATGCGCTGTCCGCGCCAAAACGACTAATGCGATCATTGAGCGTCGCGGTTGCGGCATCGAACGCGTCTTGCTGGCAATTCAGAAACGTTTCGTAATCGTTTGGTTTTTCACGATTGCGGTAGACGTTGATTTCAGGGGCCGCCGCCAGTCCCGGCACCTTTGCGCGCGCGTCCTTCCACTTTTTGATCCAATCGTCCGCCGAATAGTCGTAGCTGAGGTTGATTCGTTCTTCCCAGAGCGCCTTGAGCCCTGTGACTTCAGTGTCGCTCAATGGTTCGCCGGTAAGATTTCGGTACGCCGCCACCAGATACGATCGCGCATAACTTGGTTGCACCACCCCCACCTGCCCGCGCGCGAATTTGTCGAGCGGAAAATCCGGATGCTTCTCAAATACAAAAATCGAATCACTGAAGAACGGTCCGCAAGCCTGCGTGGGGCGGGGCAACGTCAGCGACAGAAAAGAAATTACGACGAGCAGAAGGATCGTCTTCTTCAGGCTACGGGGGAACATATTTGGCTCCTCATCTGGCAACGTGATTGCGCCAGTCTACACCACGCGAATCTGTCATAACTACCTGCGCTAGCGAGTGGGCGAACCTCACTACCCCTCAATATCAATCAGGCATCCACCTCAAGGTGCTAAAGCGTGTCGCAGAAGTTTTCGCGCGCGCGTGCGCGTTCGGACTCTTATTATTGCGTCTGATATACTCGCCACTGAATGGCCATTCATTTTGATTTGGGGTGCGGCGGCTTGACGCCGCTTTTTCGTGATTCATGGAACGAGAAATGTTTTGTCAGTACCGTCTGCGATAGCGGGCGAGCAATGTTATGGAACGTGAAAGTTTAGAAATGGATGTTGTGTTCGTGGGCGCCGGGCCGGCGAATCTCAGTGGTGCGCTGCACCTCTCCCGCTTGATTGCAGAACACAACACCGCGGTCGAAGACGGTAAACCCGAAGGAAAATCACTCGGCGAAGTTCAGATTGGGGTGATCGAAAAGGGCTCGGCAGTTGGGGCGCATATCCTTTCCGGCGCAGTCATGGATCCGAAGGGTCTCGCTGAGTTAATTCCCGATTTCGTCGCACAGGGAGCACCGCTCGAGTCAGAAGTAAAGGAAGACTTCTTCTATTACCTCACCAACAGCCGCGCAATTCGCTCGCCGATAAATCCGCCACCGCTCAACAATCATGGCTATTACATCGTTTCGCTGAATCGTCTTACGGCCTGGCTCGGCGAGAAATGCGAAGAAGCCGGCGTCAACATTTTCCCCGAATTCCCAGGCGCTGATCTGCTTTATGACGAGAGCGATCGCGTGCTCGGCGTGCGCACCGGCGACAAAGGCATCGACAAAGACGGCAAACAGAAACCGAACTTCGAGCCGGGCGTTGATTTGCTGGCGAAGGTGACTGTGCTGGGCGAAGGCGTGCGCGGATCGTTGACGAAGAAGTTGATCCGGCGGCTGGGTCTCGACGAAGGACGCGAACCGCAGGTCTACAGTCTCGGGGTGAAAGAGCTTTGGGAGTTGCCGGACGATCGCTATCCCGCTGGCCGTGTCACGCACACGCTCGGCTTCCCTTCTGATCAATGGACCTATGGCGGCGGCTGGATTTACGGAATGCAGAATCGCGTCCTGAACATTGGTTATGTGACGGGACTCGATTATCGCGATCCGTTGATCGATCCGCACGCGGAATTTCAGAAATACAAAACCCATCCATTCATCGCGAAGCTCCTCGCCGGCGGCAAGATGATTCGTTACGGCGCCAAGGCGATCGCTGCAGGCGGTCTGAACGCGATGCCGCGCGTGTACTCAGACGGCGTTCTGATCATCGGCGACAGTGCCGGCTTTCTAAACGCTGCGCGTCTGAAAGGAATTCACTCCGCAATCAAGAGCGGCATGCTGGCGGCCGAAACGATCTTCGAAGCGTTAGTCGCTTCCGATTATTCGTCAGCAAAGCTGCAGGCCTTTGAGACTCGCGTGAAAGAAAGTTGGATTACTCCTGAGCTGCGTCGCTATCGAAACTTCCATGCTGGTTTTCGGCACGGTCGCTGGCTGGGAATGGCGAACGCGGGGTTGCAGTACATCACCGGAGGACGCGCGTGGGGCATTTTTGATCGAGATCATCAGGAGCCCGGCCACCAAGCGATGCAGAAGCTTTCAGCTGAGCAGAACGGCCACGCAACGGCGCCCCGCTATAAAGACCTGCGCTTCGATAAGCAATTAACGTTCGACAAGGTCACCGACGTCTATCACGCTGCGGTGGGTCATGACGAAGATCAGCCGGCGCACTTGCACGTGCTCGACACAAACATCTGTGCCACGCGCTGCACTGAAGAGTACGGCAATCCATGCCAACGCTTCTGCCCTGCCGCGGTTTACGAGATGGTTGAAGTCGTAGCGCAGGCTGCCAGCCTGCGAGGTAACGGCGTGCACTCCTCCGAGCTGCAGTCAGAACCGCCTGCGTTAGCGGGCGGGTCCGTTACAGAACCGCGAGCACTAGCGAGCGGGACCCAGACTCATGCTGACACTTCAAGCCTTCCTCGACGCCAACTTCAAATCAACTTCTCGAACTGCGTTCACTGCAAGACCTGCGACATCATGGATCCGTACCAAATCATCAACTGGGTCACGCCTGAAGGTGGAGGCGGACCTGATTACGTTGGAATGTGAGGAACAGTAAGCAGTAGGCAGTAGGCAGTAAGGAGAAAGCAGTTTTCTCCTTTTCGCTTTGGGAGAGGGTTGGGGCGAGGGACGACGTTAGCGCGCGTCGTCGTTCGTTTTTCTGTAGCCCAGCGCTTCAGCGCTGGGTCAACATAACCAATCACATCAGCCCGCTTCAGCGGGCGACAGAGATATTTTCCGATTGAGACCTCCTTTGAACCCGTGTTAATCTCTCCCTCAACATGACACCCCTCGAAGAAACCGAATTCGATGTAGTCGAAAAAGAATGGCCAATGTCTGTCGGTGACGGCAAGGCCCAGCGCAAGAAGAAGCCGCGCATTCTGGCCATTACTACTGACTGCTGCACCGGATGCGCGGGCTCACCGGCGTGCATCGAGTACTGTCCGATCGAAGCGTGCATGTTCTGGATATCTGACGAAGATCATCCGCCGTTCGGACGCATCGAAGTCGATCCGTACCTCTGCATCGGTTGCCAGAAGTGCACGAGCAAAGGGCCGGATGGAGCCTTTCTCGACGGCTGTCCCTGGGATGCGATTGAAATGATTCCGACCGATGATTGGGAAGCAATGCACGGAATCAGTCTTCCTGACGCGCCTCCACCGCCACCTTCTGGGTCGTTGTCATCGCCATCCGACACACCGGCGCAATTGGAAGCAGGCTGATCCGAGCCGCGTAGCGGCGAAGTATTTATAGAACGACGTCTTATTTATTGTGAAGGCGAAATGAGGGAATCTCGATTATCGAGATTCCCTCATTTCGTAAAGATATCTGAGTCCGATCGCGTTCTATAAACATCTCGCGCCTAGCGGCGCTTGGCCCTCCCTTTGCTCTTTGCCCTTAGCTCTTTGCCGCAGCTGTGGGAAATGCTTTGATAGACGCCAACGCCGCCAGCACATAACATGCGCTGCCCATCAGCATCGCTGCCTGAAATCCCCAGATCAGCGCGACGAACACTGTCGTCACCGAACCAATCACCGACATGATGCCGTTCAAGCCCCAGTAAAACGGCGGCGCCGGCAGAGGCCCTTCGCCGGTTTGTTTCAACCCGCGCGGAAAAGGCATCCCCATGGCCAATCCGAGCGGCGCAATCAAAATGATCGCCACTACAATTCTTCCCCACAGCGGCAACCACAGAAGCGCAGGCACTAGTTTCGGCAACACCAGCGCTTCAATCGTGCCGATGATGGCAACTGCTGCACATGCTTTCCACATCGACCAGCGCGAGCTGAGCGATGCGCCGATGCCGCCGAACGCGAGCAGCGTGAACAGCAGCACTGACAAAGTGTAAATCGGATGTCCTACTAAGAGTGTGAGGTGTTGCAGCAGCGCCAGCTCAACCGCGATGAATCCGAATCCCAGCGCAGCGAAGTAAACCAAAGATCCAACGTACGCCGGGACTGCTCGCCCTTTCCAGCACATTGGGATCCTAAGCTTAGAATTCCACGTGGACAAGTTGTCG
>JADMIO011070265.1_pt1 | contig 64458 bp, 49 predicted proteins | sample 8958161 | NCBI WGS metagenome assembly JADMIO01 (sample SAMN16585339, study PRJNA669376) | soil metagenome | isolation source: Crop rotation soil | place: USA: Cullars Rotation, Alabama | collected 2011 | reverse complement strand
TTTATCGCGACGACAAATACTCCGCCAACGTTGGATGCCATCGCCAATCGCAGCGTACACAAAGGGTATCCGGTGACGTTCACCGCCACCGCTAGCGATCCTGATTTGCCGGCGCAAACGCTTTTGTTCTCCCTCGACGCTCCGGTGCCGACGGGCGCGAGCATCGGATCGGGAAGCGGCGTGTTCACTTGGACGCCGGCGACGAACCAGGGGCCGGCAAATTATTCGATCACGGTGCGCGTCTCGGACAACGGCACGCCAGGGCTGAGCGATACGAAGACGTTCCAAATCGCCGTGTTGAACCTGCCGCACGTCAGTTCCGTGCAGGTGACGAACGGCATGGTGAACATCACGTGGGACAGTTACGCCGGACGCCGCTATCGCGTGGAGACCACGACGAATCTTACGAGCGCGATCTGGACGCAGGTGGGCAGCGATATTTTCGCCACTGGCAATTCGTCCACGTTAAGCGTGCTCGGCGGCACTGAGTTGCAGCGCTTCTATCGCGTCATTTCGTACGACAACTGATCGGCGCGCTGAACTTCAGCGTGAGGGCGTCTCATTCAATTGTTGCTGCAACGTTTGTCGGCGCGATTGGTTCAGGTTCTGCATCTCGCGAATGACATTTTCGCTGATGCCGTGGTCGCGAAGATACTGCTGGCTCTCGGTCGTAAGATCGAAGACCTGTCCTGTGGCTTGAAGGCGATCGAGCATGTCGCGGTCGTTCAGGCCGGCGTCTTTCATCGCCACCACTTCATCGAGCGTCACGTAGCCGTCGTTGTTCACGTCGGCTGTGCGAGCAGTTCGCGCCTGTTCAGCCGTGACTGGGGTTGTCTGCGCGCGACGTCCCGCGCTTTCGGCGTTGTCCTTGTCCCGGTTCAGGATTTTATCGCTGTTCGCGCCCACGACATATCCGCCTGCTGCGCCGAGGACGCCACCGATGATCGCGCCCGCGCCCCGATGTTTCTCGCCTCCGACGACAGCGCCCGCGGCCGCTCCACTGGCGCCGCCGATGACCGCACCTTGCTGGCCTTTGGTGCCGGGAAGATTTTCGCAGCCCGTGAAAAGTGCGGCGGACAGAGCGACGATTGTGAATGGAACTTGATTCCGCATAATGCCTCCTTTGCATCCAAAACTCCTCCGCGACGAAGCTTTGTCAACTGGCAAGGTGTTCTCGCGAATGTACAAAAAATCGAAGGTCGCTCGTCGCATCCTTCGCGCTCTTCGCGAAAAATTCTTTAAGCGATGATGCTCTTGACCACGTGGCCGTGCACGTCGGTCAGGCGGAAGTCGCGGCCATTGTAGCGATACGTGAGCTTCTCGTGATCGAAACCGAGGAGCGCCAGCATCGTGGCGTGGATGTCGTGCACGTGGACTTTGTCCACAACCGCCGCGGAGCCGAACTCATCGGTGGCACCGTAAACAGTGCCGCCGCGCACGCCGCCGCCGGCAAAAATCGTCGTGAACGCTTTGTTGTTGTGGTCGCGTCCCGGATTGTCGTTACCGTTGCGGTCTTTCACCGGCTTGCGTCCGAATTCGCCGCCCCAGACAACGAGCGTGCTGTTGAGAAGTCCGCGCTGTTTGAGGTCAGCGAGAAACGCGGCAAAGGGTTGATCGATCTCTTTCGCCTTTTGCGGCAGGCGATCCTCGATGTCCTGGTGATGGTCCCATCCGCCGGCCCACACTTGCACGAACCGCACACCGCGCTCGATGAGTCGCCGCGTGATGAGCAGTTGATGTCCCTGGCTGGTGTTCCCGTAAGCCGATCGCACTTCCGCAGATTCTTTCGAAATATCAAATGCGTCGGTGGCCTCGGTCTGCATTTTGAAAGCCATCTCGTAAGCCTGCAGTCGCGCTTCGAGTTGCGCTTCCTTTTGGAGATTCTGGCTGTGCAGTTCGTTCAGCTTGTGAACGAGATCAAGTTGACGCCGCTGTTCCGGCAGCACGGTGTATTGGTTGCGAATGTTTTTGATCAACTGGTCCACGCTCGTGACCTGCGTGTTGATGCTCACACCTTGATACAAGCCCGGCAAAAATGCGGACTGCCAGTTGGAACTGCCGCCCGGAGGGGCGCCGCCCGGACGCAGCGACACGTAGCCGGGCATGTTCTGGTTTTCGGTGCCAAGTCCGTAGAGCACCCATGAACCAATGCTGGGCTTCGCCAATCGCAGCGAACCGGTGTTCATGAACATGGTCGCGACTTCGTGCGCTGGAATGTCCGTGTAACACGAACGGACAATCGCCATCTCATCGACGTGCTCGGCGAGCTTTGGAAAAACTTCGCTGACTTCGATCCCCGATTGGCCGTGCTTGCTGAACTTGAACGGCGAAGCCATTCCGACGCCGCCATTATGGCCGGGAATAGGTTTGCCATCGTACCTCGCGAGCGCCGGCTTCGGGTCCCAGGTGTCCACGTGCGAAGGCGCGCCTTGCGCAAAAATGTGAACGACGTGCTTGGCGCGCGCGGGAAAGTGCGGCGCTTTGGGAGCGAGCGGGTTCGCTGCCTCCATCGCTTGCATGGCCGGCGCGAGAACGCCTTCACCCAGCAGCGTGGCGAGGCTCAGTGCGCCGAAGCCCATGCCGGCGCGTTGCAGGAATTGTCGTCGAGTGAGGAAAAAATCTTCGGGCTTCGCCGAATGTTCCGCGATGTATTTTTCGTTCGCGCTCATGATGTCGAATCTTATCACTGAGGACGAGTCGCGCGAGCCAAAGGTTTCGGCGCCCGCCCAGTGCGATGCTTCAAATCATCGGAAGGATTGGCAATGATCCGTAGCGGCTTCGCCGACGCGGCGGCAATCGATTCAGGCAGACTGGTTGATCAGCACACAGTGCTTCAGCCACCACTCGCGCAGCACGGCGATGCGTTCGCGCAATAGTTCCATGGTGCTGACCTTCGCGGTGAAGGAGTGTGCTCCCAGTTGGTAACAGCGCCGGATGTCGGATTCCTGGCGCGAAGACGTCATCACGATCGCGGGCAGACAAGCGAAGTTGTCCTGGCCCGCTTTCCAAGCCAGGAAATCGTATCCATCGCACACCGGCATTTTCAGATCGACCAGGACGATTGTGGGCAAAGGAAACCGGGCGCGATCGGAGAACGAGCCGGCGCCAAGCAGGTAGTCGATGCCCTCCTGTCCGTTGTGGGCGCGATGCGTTTGCAAGTCCAAGCCAACCTTATCGACGACTCGCTGGAAGAAAAAGGCGTCATCATCGTTGTCTTCGAGCAACAGAATAACATGTCGGTTTGGCACGAGGCTGAATATGTGTCCCCGGTGCGGAAGTTTTGCAAGCGACAATCGTAAAAGTCGGCACGGGTTTTACGGATAGCAAACCTTGCCTTCGGAATGAGGCTGATTTGTCTCCAGTCGCCGCTTGCGTTGCCGAAATAATTGTGAAAGTTCGGCAAGTTTTGCTGGCGCGCCCGGCGGGGACGAATCAGGTTGGCGCTTCCAATGGGTGCGCGGGAAACGGCAGGAATGGCGATAGTGCTCTTGATCGAGAACGAGGAGGCGGATGTTTTTCTTTTTCGTCGCGCTCTCTCGCAGTTGAATTCCAAGGTCACAGTGCGCGTGGTCGGCTCGGTGAGTGAAGCGCGCGATTACCTCGAAGGCCGCGGGCCTTTTGCGGACCGGCAGTATTTTCCCGTGCCCGATTTGATTGTCTCCGACATGAATCTCCCTGGCGTCACGGGCAACGTCTTTCTCGAATGGCTGCGGCAAACGCCAGGCTTCAAAGACATCCCGTTCGTGTTTCTCTCCGGCAGTTTGCAGACGCCGGACAGAGTTCGCGCTGCCGAGTTGGGAGCGGACAGTCTCTTCGTCAAGACCGGTGACATTAGCGTCATGAAAGAACGCGTGGCGAACATGCTGCGATTTTTGCCGCCGCCAACCGATCACGGTGAAGCAACTGGGACAAAGGGTTTGTAATGGCTCATTCCCAATTTGGAACTCAGGAGCTCTGTCCTGCGAATTCTCCATCGGTCGCGAAAACTTCCCATCATTGAAGAGGCGATGACGTTGCGTCATAACTGGCCCGATGGCCGAAACGAAATACCTCAAGTGCTCCTGCAATCATTGCGGCGGCCGCATCGAATTTCCCGCTGAAGGAATCGGCGCCACGATTTCCTGTCCGCACTGCGCGGCTTCCACGGAATTGAAACTTGAGACTCCGCCGAAAGCGGCCGCAACCGCAGCAAGTGGACGCAGTAAAAAGTGGATCATTGCTGGCATCGTCATTTTGCTCGCGGGCCTCGTCGGTGTTGTGGCCGCGCTGCTGGCCGCGAAACATTTGATGCAAAGAGCGCAGCAACGAGCCGTCGCTCCCGCGCCGGGTCGCGCGCGAAAAACCAATGCGGTGACGGCGAAACCATCGAACCCGTCTGTTGCGAAAATCGCTGCGACGATGAACGACTTCGCAGTTTCAGCGGTGAAGATTGAGAAGGCGTCCGGCGGCAGTCTCGTTTATGCCACCGGCACCGTGCGCAACGAGACGGACAAGCAACGCTTTGGTGTCACGGTCGAAATCGAATTGCTCAGCAGTGCTGGAAAGAAAATCGGCACGGCCAAGGATTATCAGGCCACGATTGAGCCTCATGCGCAGTGGATGTTTCGTGCGCTGCTCGTCGCCAAAGATGTTGCTTCCGCACGCGTGACTGCCGTGACGGAGCAGCAGTAGCCCGATTCGGCGCACGGACCAAAGTGGAGCCGTCGTCCCGGTTGCGAAGCCCATCGTTCTTGAACAACTCGTAGCGCATGGGCGTCGATGACAAAGTTCTCCAATTCAAACGTGAATACACAACTTGCTTTAGCTTTACTTTTCTGCGCGGCGCAGTCCGTTTCCATCGCTGCAACCTGCAACCTCAAGATCGTTACTGACGCATCGCCGGATTACTCGGACTTGCCGAGCCTCGTGCAGAGCGCCACATCAAAATGGAACACGCCTGAAGAAAAGTGCTGGGCGATGTTTTATTGGAACCACATCGCGCGCCGGCAAACCGCGCCGATGATTCTGCACGGCATGGCGCTCACCGATCCGATTCGGCAGTTCAACGATTACGGCTACACCATGTGCAGCACGATCTCCGGCATCAATTGCTCCATCTGGGATGCGATGGGGCTGAAGCCGAAGTATTGGGACATCAGCAATCACACCGTGCCCGAAGTGGAATACGGCGGACGCTTCCACATGTACGACAACAGCATGACGGCGCTCTACACGCTGTGCGACGGCAAGACGATCGCGAGCGTGGCGGACATTGGCGACACGCGAGCTTGCGAAGCGAGTGGCGGAAAAGCGGAACCCGGCCACATCGCGAAGTATCATTGCTTGATGTCCACGAGTCCGCGCGGATTTCTCACGGGCGCGGATTCAATTCGTGGACTCGACGAGGAGTATCGCTGCTTCAATCCAAACGGGCTGAAGTTTCGCTCCTACTTCTACGACTGGGACCGCGGCCATCGCTACATTTTGAATCTGCGCGACGGAGAGAGTTACACCCGCAATTACCACAGCCTCGGCAAGTCGGCGGAATTCTTCGTGCCGAACAGCAACGGGAAAGATCCCGAAGCGGCGAACACGCGTTACCACGTTCGCGGCAATGGCATTTGGAAGTGGAAGCCAAACCTCTTTACCGACGCGATGCAGGTCAGCAACCTGGTGGCTATGGGCATTGGCGGCGCGTCTGCGGACCGGCCGGGCGAAGTCGTGTTCAAAATCGACGGTGCAAACGTCATCACTGCGCTTAAACTCCGCGCAAATTTTTTCCGGACAGGGGCGGCTAGTATCGCAAGCGTTTCGGTGAGCACGGTCAATGGTTTGTCGTGGCAGGAAATCTGGCGCGGCGATTCGGTCGGCAAGCAAACATTGGATCGCCAACTGGTGAAGGAAGTGAACGGCGCATACGAAGTGCTTGTGAAAGTTTCATTGGCCAATGGCGGGCAGCTTCGCGACCTCGACTTCGAAACCACCACGATGTTGAACAGCAAGACGCAGCCGAAACTCCTGCTCGGCAAGAACACGATTTATGTCGGCGCGGGCGAGCCAACGGAATCGATTGTGGTTTGGCCGGATTTGCAGGGGACGAATTACAAGGCCTGCGTTGTCGAGGAAAAGAACATCGCCACGAAGTCGAAGCATCCCGGCTACATGGGCGTGATGTTTGGCGCGAAAGCGAAGGAGGAAGCTTACGTCGTGTTTCGCATCGACGCGCCGCGCGACATCACGCGGCTGAATTACGGCGGGCGTCTCTACAATCGCGCGCCGAAGTCGCACATCGACTTTCAGCATTCGTTTGACGGTGGCAAAACGTGGACACGCAGCTACTCGCTCAAGGACACCGCGCAGCCGTGGGACGTGATTCATTACGAGACCATCGAAGCGATTCCGCCGGGCACGCGCTCGGTGCTGTGCAAGTATTCGCTGGAAAGCTCCGCGAGCGGCACGGACGCGTGCAGTCTTTACGCGGTGCGCATGGAAGTGAATCACAAGACGGACGACGCGGCGTTTCATCCCATGGACGTGACGTTCAATTGGAGCGAGCGGCAGAGCGACTACTCGCTCGTTGAACGCAGTCACACCGAGCACGTCACGAGTCTGCCGCATCGCTACACGATCGATGTCGGCGGTGCAGACCATCCGGTGGTGAACGCATTGACCATCGCGGGACAAGGTTCATCGAATTCGAAACCCGGCTACTCGGACGGCAAAGACGTGCGTGGCGAGAAGTTCATTCCGCGCTGGATCACTTACGGAAAAAATTTCGCGCGCGGCAAGAGCTACAAAGTTTCTGTGCCTTCAGAAACGAACTGGGGCGCGGGCGATCCCGACGGCACGAAGCTCACCGACGGCATCGTCGGCTCGCCGTATCCAGGTGGCACTGCGCCGGCGTCGGGCTTGCTTTGGAACAAAGGACAGAAACCGGAAATCACCGTCGATCTCGGCGCGCTGCAAACGTGCGGTGCGTTTCGCATTCAACTCGGCGCGGGCTATCCGTGGTGGGACGCGCTCAAAGGCCAGTTCAAAGACAAAGTCGAAGTGCTCACCTCGCTCGACGGAAAAGAATTCGCGAGCGCGGGACTCTTCGACCTGAACCTGCGCTGGAAGGATTTGCCCGTGAACCATTTCTGGCCGGACGAAGAAGTGATCGCCGGGCACAACTTCGAATTCATTCCCGCCAAGCCCGTCGAGGCGCGCTACGTGAAATTCAAAGTCACGCCCGAGCGCGCGCTGACCGTGAGCGAAGTCGAAGCGCTCGATTTCATTCGCTACGAACCGTTCGATTTGCGCGTCGCATTGCCGGATGATCGCGTGGCCCGCCAATGATTCGATGAAACTCTTTTACACCGGCCCGGTGATTAACACGGAGATGCTCGTGGTGATGCTGGAGAAGCACGGCATTCATGCGACGCACGAATTGGCTTCTGGTGAACCGCCGGACGAAACAGATCTGAATCGCACCGCCCATGTGTTCGTGCCCGAAGCCGACTACGATCGCGCGCGCCAACTCTTTTACGCCGAGCGCGAAGACGAGTTGTAACGGCTCAATGGAACTCAGTGGAAGATGACGAATGTGCCATCGGGCTTCGCAACTGCGGCGACGAGTCCCCACACCGGCACCCCTGGCGCGCGTCCCTTTTCCGCGGAAGGAGCGCCATTCGAGTCGAAAATCTGCCAAGCGATCGAGCCGCCTTTTTGCCAGCCGGTCCCTTCGGTCCATGCCAGCAAAGTCTCGCCGCGGTTGTTGACTGCCACCACCGGATGTTTCCGTTTCCCCATTCCTGCCGGCGCAATGATCGGCGCGACGCGCAATGTTTTCGCGTCCACCGTCGTGAAATACACCTGCTCGGCTGTTTCCCACGCCGCGATTGTTCCGCCTTTGCCTTCGACCAGGGCCGCGCTGCTCATCGGACACGTGGCTGCTTTCCAACGGTGCTCGCTGGCGACTGCGAACGTCTTTCCATGATCGCGCGACACGATGACGGTCTCATCGCGGTTCACCTTGTCGCCCGCCGCGCGATAGATCGCGAAAAGATTTCCCGCGCTGTCCGCGAACGCCCGCATCCCGCAACAACCGCACGCGCCAGTATTGCGCGGGTTCGCGCGCGCTTGAGGCGCAAAAGTTTTTCCATCATCCGTGGAACGAGCGAGGAAGACAGCGCGGTCCATTTCGCCGCGACCGCTCTCGTCGGCGAAACCGTGCCACATCACGTAAACATTTCCCTCGGCGTCCGCGGCGAGTGAGCCGCCGCCGTCGAGTCCGCCGCCCGCGGTCATCACATCGCGCTGCGGCCCGAAGGCAGTGCCCGCGTCGTTCAATCGCGCGTACCACATGGGCGAGCCTTTGTGTTGGCCGGCGCTGGCGGACTTGCTGCCGTTCCACGCCACGTGCGCGCGGCCATTCTTGCCGAGGGCGAGGTGCGCGCCGCGAATGGTTCCGACCGCGATGGCTGACTCAGCGATGCTGTTCACGCGCAGCGGTTGCGAGAACTCCGGTTCCGTCGCAGCTCGGCGCACGTAGAAGATGTCGCCGCCCTTGGGATCGCCCTTGAAATAAATCAGGTGCAGCGTGCCTTGGGAATCCACAATGGCCTGCGGCTGAATTCCATCATTCGGCGTGCCAGCGAGCGTTACGCGCGGCGATGTTTCGGCCCCGAACAGAGAAGCAATGGTGAAAACCGAAACCAGTCCCAATCGGCCGAACACGTTGGAAATCATGCCCACACATTAGGAAATCGTGGCGCACGGTCAATGACGCGATGCGTGGTTATCGTCTCGCGAAAAGTCAAGAAGCAGCCCGCTTTGCCGATAAAAGGGCAGGGTTTTGGATGAACCCCTGTTTGAAAAATTCTCGTTATGACCGGTCCGCGAAGAAGGCGCTGTTGTTGTCACTCGTGCTGCTTGTTTCCAGTGCTAGTGATGCTGCAATCTTTGTTTGGAACGGAGCGGGAACAGATGCCAATTGGAGCACGGCTTCCAATTGGAATGGCGGCGTCGTGCCGCCGAATGATGGCACGGCAGCCATTGTTTTCGCTGGAACAAATTCTCTGTCTCCATTCGCAGATGCGCCGTGGGACGTTGCCTCACTAACGTTCAGCACCAACGGTGGCGCATTCAATCTTGGCGGTAGCGCGCTGACCATTCGCGGTGGCGGGATTTACAATAGCAACGTCAATGCCCAGGTCATCAATAACTCAATCACGCTCTTCACCAACCAAATTTGGACGGCGGGAACGAACAGTCTGCTAATCGCAGGCAACATCAATCTGGGAACAAACGCGCTGACGATTGCTGGCTCATTTAATTCCACATTCAGCGGCGTCATCAGCGGAACAGGCGGAATTACCAAGACTGGAACGAGCACAAATTTCCTGAGCGGTGCGAACACGTACGCCGGCCTCACAACGGTGAGCGCGGGCGTGATGAACATTCAGAACGCTTCCGCGCTCGGCGCGACGAATTCGGGAACAGTAGTCGCGAGCGGCGCGACGTTGCAGTTGCAAAACGGAATTACGGTGACGAACGAGCCGCTGACATTGAGTGGCAGCGGTGTAGCCAATGCAGGCGCCTTGCGGAGTCTGGCGAGTGACAACACTTGGAGCGGTGTCATCACGCTGGGCGCAGCGGCGACGATCGGTTGCGACGCGAACAGCCTCACGCTTCCCGGCAGCATCGTTAATTCAGCCTTCCTCACCACGTTCACGAACGCGGGAACGATCAATGTCATCGGCACGATAGGCAGCGGTACAGGCGGCGTGACCAAGACCGGTGCAGGCACACTTTTCCTAAGCGCGAGCAATTCGTACGGCGGCACAACGACTGTTAGCGCGGGCGTTCTCAACGTCCAGAACGCATCGGCGCTCGGGACGACAGCGGCCGGAACGACGGTGTCGAGCGGAGCGGCGTTGCAAGTGCAGAGCGGCATTGATGTCGCGGGCGAAACGTTGAGCCTGAGCGGTGCTGGCATCGGCAACAGCGGCGCGCTGCGCAGCCTGGGCGGCAGTAATTCATGGAGTGGAACGATCACGCTCGCTGCCGCTTCGACCATCGATGCTGACGCCGGGACGTTTTACATCGGTGCAAACATCATTAACTCCACGTTCACCGAGACCTTCACCAACAATGGAACGATTGTCCTCGCGGGCGTGCTCGGCGGCGGCAGCGGCGCGCTTGCAAAAACCGGAACGGGAACTCTGATCGTAAACGGTGCGAATTCTTACACCGGCACGACGACGGTGAGCGGCGGCACGTTGCAATTTGGTGTAAGTGGGAGCTTACCGTCGACTTCTGCTGTCACGATCAATTCCGCCGGCACGCTCGATCTGAGTAATCTCAGCGAATCCATTCTGTCGCTGGCCGGTGCTGGCACTGTGACGCTCGGCAGCGGCACAGTGACGGTCAACAACACCTCGAGTGTCACTTTTTCCGGTGTCATCAGCGGGACGGGTGGATTGACAAAAACAGGCAGTGGCACCTGGACATTGAGCGGCACCAACACGTTCACCGGAAACACAGTTATCAACGGTGGCGCGGTCAGCATCAAGGCCGACAGCGGCCTGGGTGCGACGAACGGTTCAGTAACGCTGAATGCCGGCACACTCACCACCAGCGCAGCGTTCAATACTTCACGCGCGATCATCCTCGGCGCGAGCGGCGGCACGTTGAACGTCGGCGGCAACATGACCTATTCAGGCCTCATCAGCGGGCCGGGAGCGTTGAACAAAATCGGCAGCAAGATTCTGACGCTCGCAACCACAAACTCCTATCTCGGCGGCACGACGAACGGCGCAGGAACGATCAGCATCGGTTCCGATCTCGCGTTGGGCGCTGCATCCGGCCCAACCACGTTCTCGGCCAGCGCAACATTGACGACGACTGCTTCCTTCACCTCATCTCGAAATGTTTTCCTGAATGCGGGCACAGCGACGTTCAGTGCCGGCACTGGTTTCACGAATACCTTGAACGGAATCATCGGCGGTGCGGGGGTGTTCTCGAAAAGTGGTTCGGGTGTGCTGCTGTTGAATGGCAGTAACACGTTCACGAATCTATTAACGATTAGCGCGGGCACTTTGCGGCTCGGTGCGAGCGAACGGCTCTCGGATCTCGTTCCGATCAACATCACATCCAGCAGCGCCACGTTCGATCTCAACAGCTTCACTGAAACGATTGGTTCACTCGCCGCGACCGCGGGCAAAGTAACTCTCGGAAGTGGCGCGCTAATCACTGGGGGAAACAATCGGACGACTACTAACACCGCGGTTATTAGTGGCACGGGCAGCTACACGAAGATCGGCACCGGCACGCAAATCTTCAGCGGAGCGAACACCTACACCGGACCGACCATCGTCAGCACTGGCGCATTACAGATCAGCACGAGCGAACGCATCGCGAATTCTTCGCCGCTGGTCGTTAGCAATGGCGCGACGTTCAACATGGTTTGGAATGGAACGAACTATAACGAAACTGTTGGTTCGATCGCAGGCGCAGGCAACGTGACGCTAGGAGGGACACTCACCGCCGGTAACACCAGCACGGCAATTTTTTCGGGAACGATCAGTGGGCCGGGCGCATTCACGAAAGTTGGAGCGGGGACAGAAATTTTCAGCGGCACCAATTCCTTCAGCGGCGCGACCACGATCAGCGTTGGCACTTTGGAAGTGGACGGCAGTTCGCCAAACAGTGCGGTGACGATTGCGTCCGCCGCCACGTTGTCGGGAAGCGGCGCGGTGGGGACCGTGGCGGTGAATTCCGGCGCGACCAATTCGCCGAGGGCAGGCGCTCCGGGAACATTGTCGAGCGGCGCTGAAACGTGGGCGGGGGGCGGCGATTACAATTGGGAAATCAACAACCCGACGGGGACGAAAGGCGGAAGCTCCGGTTGGGATTGGTTGAACATTTCAGGCACGCTCACGATCACCGCGAGTTCAGGCAGCAAGTTCAACATCAAGATCGTTTCGCTCACGCCGGCGAATGCCGCAGGCCAAGTCACGAACTTCGACAACACCGTCACTTACATCTGGACGATTGCGACGGCGAGCGGCGGCATCAGTGGGTTCGATCCCATCAAATTCAATCTCATCACGAACAGTTTTCAGAACGCACTCGGCGCGGGTTCGTTTGCACTCACGCAGTTGGGGAATGATTTGAACCTCATTTTTACCACGGCGGCGCAAGCGGCAATCAAAGGTGTCCAGAGCGGCACGGTGGCGAGCACTGGCAATGGCACAAACACCGTGACGCTCAGTACGGCGGTTAATCCAACAAACGCGTTTCTAATTTTCCATTCGCGCAACAACAGCAGTGTGCCGGGCGGCTCTATGATTCGCGGGCGCATCGCTTCTTCCAACAGCGTCGAGTTCGTCCGCGTCACGACAGAAACCTCCACGATAAACGTGCAATGGTACGTCATCGAGTACTCGGCGGGCGTGAAAGTGCAACGAGGCGAGATTCTTCAGACCAACACCGTCATCAACGTTCCTTTGACGCCCATCGCCGCGACAAACCAGGCTTTCGTGACTTGGTCGAAGACACCGGACTCGCTCGCTCTTTCATTCGATGACAGCCAGCCGGTCGTTGCGGAAATCACTTCCACCACGAACCTGCAATTTCGCGTCAGCAGCTTGGCAACTCTGCCTGTCGGAAATCCAATCGTGTGGTGGCAAGTCGTCGAGTTCACGCATCCGGCGAGCATCAACGTGCAAAAAGGTTCGGTCACGAACATGACCGGAACGAATCTGCTGGCGACCGCGACGCTGAATATTCCGGCAGACACGAATAACACGTTGGTTCTCGCCGGTTATCGGACTTCCGGTTCGGGCACGAGCATTGGTGCACGAATGTTGCGCGCGCAATTGACCGACGCGAGCACAGTTACTTTCGATCGCAGCATCGTCGGTGCGCCCGACAACATTGTGGAAATTTTCTGGCAAGCAGTGCAGCTCAAAGACGGTTCGATCGTGAAACAAGGAACGGTGAATTTCGCGAGCGGCATTGCCCAAACCAATCTCACGCTCGCCAGTTTTAACACTAATCGCGCAGCAGCCTTTGCGTCCGTGCAGGCAGTCGGCGGACAAAATGCAGGCCGGTCGCCTTCGACTGGCGCCGCGGTGGGTGTTGGGTCAGCGACGCTGGCGTTTGCTTCGACGACTCAACTCACTCTGGATCGCAACAACACGTCGAGTTCGGCGGACCTCGGTTGGTATGTCGTCGGATTCGGGCCGGGAAGTTTTTTGACGCCCGCTTCAGGCGGCGGATCAATTTCCGCTGACACCAAAGGCGGCGCTTACACGAGTCTGACCGGGCCGCTCTATTCGGAAATCCAAAACGGAAACGTCAGCACCGGGACGATCATTTTGAATGCGCCGGCAGGATTTATCTTCGACACGAACGCCACGCTGCCGACGGTTCTCGTCACACGTGTTTCCGGCAGCGGCGCGGACGCGTTGAACATTAACGGCGTCGCGAGCGGAACCGCCGTCGCACTGACGACGATCACAACAAACGCGCTCACCTTCACCGTCACGTCGGCCAGCAGTGGCGGCGTGGTTTGTTCGCTGACATGGCAAAATGTTCGCGTGCGTCCATCGGCGGGCACGCCGCTCGCCAGTGGGAACATCATTTCGACGGGAACATCGGTCATTCAAGGCGTCACAACCAATTCCACAAGCTGGGGATTTCTCGGCGAAGTCGTCGGCGCAGCGACGAAGCTCGCGATTGCGACAGCGCCTTCATCCACGGCAATCGCTGGCGTCGATTTTGCGCAGCAGCCAGTGATTCAAGTGCAGGACCAGTTTGGAAATCTGCGCAGCGCAGACCACTCCACCGTCGTTACGGTCACGAACACTGGCACGAGTGTTTTGGAAGGCACAACGAATCTCACCGTGCTCGGCGGTGTCGCGGCGTTCAGCGGTTTGGATTACACCGTCGCCGAAACGATCAAACTCGGTTTTGCCGCGAGCGGACTGACCGCCGTGACTTCCGGCAACATCGTTGTCAGCCCGGCAGGAGCGAACCAGTTGACGATTTTGACGCAGCCATCTTTGACTGCGACTGCAGGCATCGCGTTCGCACAACAACCAACCATTCGCGTTGAGGACTCATTTGGGAATCTCGTCAGCTCTGACAACTCGACTTTCGTCAACGCGGACATCGATCAAGGCTCAAGTTCGTTGAGCGGAAGCGTTGATGTCACCGCGAAGAACGGCGTCGTGACGTTCACCAACCTTGCTTATCCCATTGCCGAAACCATCACGCTCGTTTTCAGCAGTGGCAGTCTCGATCCCGAGACGTCCGCGAGCATCACTGTCAATTACGCGAGCCAGACAATCACGTTCGCCGCGTTGACGAACAAAACGTACGGCGACGCGGACTTCACGGTGAACGCGAGTGCGTCGTCCGGCCTGCCGGTCACCTTCAGCATCGTCTCAGGACCAGCGACGATTTCAGGCAATGTGGTTTCGCTCACTGGCGCAGGCAGCGTGACGGTGCGAGCAAGCCAGGCAGGTGATGCGACTTACGCAGCGGCCACGTCCGTCGATCGTTCGTTCACGGTCGCGAAAGCAAGTTCTGCGATCGCCGTCGCGAGTTCGGCGAACCCGTCGCCAACAAGTTCCAACGTCACGTTCACCGCGACTGTTTCGACTCCAATCGGAACGCCGAGCGGCGTTGTGCAATTTTTATCCGACGGAACGGTGCTCGGTTCGCCAATCACTCTCGCGAGCGGAACAGCGAGTGTCAGCACTGCGTCTTTAACTCACGGAACACACGTCATCACGGCTCAATACGTGGGCGACGCGAACTTCATCGGCAGCACCAACACTCTAAGTCCGAACCAGGTCGTCAACACGAGTCCGGTGGCAGGCGCGGATTCTTTGCAACGAACGAAAAATTCCGGCGCGAAAATCCGCATCGCGACGTTGCTGGCGAACGATACGGATTTCGACGCGGACACTTTGACTTTTGTTTCCGCTGACTCAACCAGTGCCGCAGGTGGAGTGATTTCGGTGCATGGCGCTTGGATTATTTACACACCACCGAGCGGGTTCACCAACGCCGACATTTTTTCCTACGTCGTCACGGATCCTGGCGGCCTGAAAGCGACCGGCACCGTCTCGATCACGATTTTTGCTCACGGCACGCAGTCCCAAAATCTCGGCAGCATCGACAACCTCGGCAACGGTTCATCGCGCATTCGTTTCAACGGAGTTCCAGGACGCAGTTACACGATTCAATTCACGGAAAGTTTGCAGACGCCAAGTTGGCAATCGCTGGGAACAACGAACGCGGATGCTCTCGGCAAATTTGTTTTCACCGACACGCCGCCGACGAATTCACCGGCGCGATTTTATCGCTCAACCGAACTCTGATTATGAAAACGAACATCAACACCTCCCTCGAAGTCGGGGCTCACCGAGCGCCGCTACAGGACACTTTGCAACTCGACACCGCTGCCACGCAGAAGTGGATCGAAAACGTTCCGCTGCGTGAAATAACACAAACCATCAACACCAAAACAAAAATGAAGAGAACCCTACTGGTGCTCCTGGCCGCGGTTTCACCACTGCTGCTTCAGGCGCAGACGACCGAAAGCTTCACCTTCACGACGAATCGTCTCGTGCCGGACGGAAATTTCTCCGGCCTGATCGATGTGCGGAATGTCAATTCCGCCATCGGCACGATTTCGTCGCTGAACGTGCGGCTCAAACTAACCGGCGAGTTCAACGGCGATGTGTACGCGTATTTGCGGCACACCAACGGATTCGTCGTGCTGCTCAATCGCGTGGGCCGCACCGCTTCCGACTCGTTCGGATACGGCGACAGCGGTTTCGACGTGACGTTCCAGGCCGGTGCGGCCAACGGCGACATTCACGTTTATCAAAACGTGACGACGCCCGCTGACGGATCGCCACTCACGGGCTTCTGGCAGCCGGACGGTCGCAACTTCGATCCGACGAACGTCACCGATGCGGCGTCGCGCTCGACATCGTTGACGAACTTCAATGGCCTCAACGCAGCGGGTGAATGGACACTGTTCGTCGCTGACGTTCAATCCGGCGCGACGAACATGCTGACCGAATGGTCGCTCGACATCAGCGGCGCGGCGACGCCGACGCTCACCTGCACCAATCCGGCGGACATCGTCTATGGCACGGAGCTTAGTGGCACGCAGTTGAATGCGGTGGCGAAATACAATTCAACGAATGTGCCCGGCACGTTCACTTACACACCTGCGGCGGGAACAGTGTTGAATGCGGGCCTGGGCCAAACGCTCACGGTTACATTTACGCCGGCGGATTCGTCGAGCTTCCTTCCGGTCACCACAAACGTGACGATCAATGTGCTGAAGGCATCGCTGAACATCGCGGCGAACGACACGAATAAAGTTTACGGCGCGGCGTTGCCAGCGTTCACCGCGACTTACACGGGCTTCGTGAATGGCGATGACACGAACAAGCTAACGACGCAAGTGACGCTTGGAACCAGTGCGACGTCGGCGAGCGATGTCGGCGCTTATACGATCACCGCGAGCGGCGCGACGAGTTCCAATTACAACATTACGCACGTGAATGGCACGCTGACGATCACACCGGCGTCGCTCGTCATCGCGGCGAACAACACGAACAAAGTTTATGGCGCGGCGTTGCCGACGTTCACCGCGAGCTACAGCGGATTCGTCAATGGCGACAATGCTTCGAGCCTGGATACGCCGGTGAGTCTTGGCACAACGGCGACAGCGTCGAGTCCGGCTGGCACTTATCCGATCACCGCGAGTGGCGCGGCGGATTTGAACTACAGCATCAGTTACGTGAGCGGCACGCTCACCGTTACGCCGGCGGCGCTGGTCATTACAGCGGACGACAAGACGAAGGTTTACGGCGCGGTATTGCCTGCGTTCACCGCGAGCTTCGCCGGATTCGTGAATGGCGACACGACGAACAGTTTGACGACACAACCTACGCTTACGACAACAGCGACCGCGACGAGTGACGTGGGCACTTATCCGATCACCGCCAGCGGAGCAGTGGATGCGAACTACAACATCAGTTATGTCGGGGGCACGTTGACGATTACGCAATCGCTCTCTGCGGGCGTGCTCGTGTCTTCGGCCAACCCGGCTTTGCCCGGCTCGAACGTGACATTCACAATGACAGTAAGCGCAGTCGCGCCTGGCGCGGGCACACCCACTGGCTCAGTGGATTTCCGAGTTGATGGAACCGTCATCGGCAGCAGTGCATTGTCCGGCGGCGTCGCGTCATTCACCACGAACAATCTGTCACTCGGTTCGCACACCGTGGCGGCTGAATATGCGGGAACTTTGAACTTCATCGGCACGACCAACTCGTTGGCGCAGCCGCAAGTGATCAACACGCCGCCAGTCGCTGGTGACGACACGATTGAACGCAATCCGCTGACCGGCACGAAAGTACGTCTCGCGACATTGCTCGGCAACGACAGTGACGCTGATGGTGACACGCTAAATATCAGCGTAAACTCAACGAGCACGAACGGCGCGAGCATTAGCGTGCGTGGTGGTTGGGTATTCTACACACCGGCTTCCGGCTACACGAACGTCGATTCGTTCACCTACACAATCACGGATGGACGTGGCGGCAGCGCCGTCGGCACAGTGATGGTGGCGATCCACGTGGATGACGCGCCGAGCCAGAACCTGACGATTACGTCATTGGGCGGTGGCTCGATCCTGATTGGTGGCAATGGCATTCCGGGCTACAGCTATCGCCTACAATACTCGGACACGACTGCTCCGTTCAACTGGCAGGAACTGACGACGGTGACGGCAGATGAGACCGGCAAGTTCCAGTACACCGACACGACTGCGGCGCCGACGCGCTTCTATCGCACGGTGTATCCGTAAGCATGGTAGCTAACAACGCAGGGCTTCGTCGGTCGAAAGATTGGCGAAGCCCTGCGCCTCTTTTGGCGAAATGATTTGACCCGGCGAAGCTGCGGTCATCATAAACCCATCGTGAAATTGCTCCCGTGAAAACTTTGGCGCTGCGAATCGTTTTGAGTTTTTCGTGTATCGTGATATCCGCGCAGGCCGGAAATTACAGCTACAGTTTTTCTCCGAACCAATCGATTCCCGACGATGACTTCAGCGGCGTCACGCTAAGGACAAACCTCGCTGGAATGATCGGTCTGATCACCGATGTGACTCTTTCACTCAACATCGCCAACGGTTTTAACGGCGATTTGTATGCGTATGTCTCCGGACCGAATGGCGGATTTTCCGTGCTGCTCAATCGTGTCGGCGTGACGACCGGCGATTCATTTGGATATACGAACACTGGCTTCGCTGTGACCTTCGACGATTCTGTTACGCATAACGACGTTCATTTTTATCAAGGCTTCGGCTACGCATTAAACGGAGCGGGCCAACTCACTGGCACATGGTCATCAGACGGGCGAGCAGTCGATCCGCTGTCCAATCCTTCATTGTTTGCGAGCGCTTCGCGCAGTGCGCTCCTTGATTCCTTCAACGGGACGGATCCGAACGGAACCTGGACTTTGTTTTTGTCTGATTTGTCGGGCGGCCAACAAAGTGTTCTGAAGGATTGGCAGTTGAACATCACGACTGTGCCGGAACCTTCGACTTTCGCGTTGCTTGGACTGGGCGCGATCATTTTCCTGTCTCGACTGCGATCTCCGCGTCGGAAGTCCTGAGCGATTTTTTGCCTTTCCCAGACGAAAAGAAAAGTGGCGGAGAGAGAGGGATTCGAACCCTCGGTAGTGTTTAGCTACGCACGCTTTCCAGGCGTGTGCCTTAAACCACTCAGCCATCTCTCCGACTGCCGGTAACGTTTATTGCCCGCTCCCTCCGCCGACTCGTTTCCCGAAGCTTCGTTGGATGCTGTTTGTGGAAGACAGGTCCACGAGTCGTGCCGAGCACAAAAATTCCGATGGCTAATCTGGTTGGCGGTTTTTCGTCTGGCAAGTTCTTTGCGCGTCCGCGGCGAAATCGGTGCTCTTCGTCATTCAGAGTCCAGTTCCCTCTCAGGCAGCGCGCACGTCGCGGTGATTCGGCTTGACCGGCGCGGCGCGCCAAGCAAGACAAGCCCGGGCAAACAGGGTGGAAAACGCAACAGTGAAACATCGTTCATGAAAACACGACTCCTGAATATTCCGGCCCTCCTCGGTTTCGTACTGCTTGGTTTCAATTTCGGCGCGCACGGTCAGATGCGGCCGCGATTGGAAGTGCCCGCGTTCAATCTCTCGAACAAGGTCACGCTTGTTCTCCACGGCGAACCGGGGACGAATTACGCCATCGAAGTCTCGCGCAATCTGAATGCGTGGCTGCCATTGACTTCGGGCGTGGTCTCCAACGGCCAATTCAACTTCCAACTCTCAACGGGAAAAAATTCTCCGACTCTTTATTTCCGTGCGCGCGTCAACACTCCATTGCCGCCAGTCATGCTCTCTGTGCAAACGGACACGAACGCGCAAACGGTGACACTCATCACGCCGGAAGACGGAGGCACGGTGTCGCTGATGGATACGCGCGGCATCACTTACACCTTGGCAGTCCCGCCTCAAGCCGTCACCGAAAGCCACGTCGTGCGAATGACGGTGGTGACGAACCTTGGTGGATTGCTGTTCGCCGCCGGGCGACTCGGCGCGGTGCTATTCGAGACAAATGATTTTCAATTCTCAGTGCCAGCGCAGTTTTTCATTCAGTTCCCGACCAATCATCCGACCGATCCGAATCACATCGCCACTTACGCGTATGACGCCGATGGAAGCTATTTCCGGCTGGTTCCGACGATCGTGATCAGCAATGGACTGATGGCGCCGATTCTGAACCTGAGCGGGTTTGGATGCAGCGTGGCGACGGTCGATGAAATTCTTCAACAAGGACAACGACTTGTCGGCGACACGAACTCGCCAGGTTTCGATCTCGCGTTGGCAAAAACGATTGCGAAAGGAGCTTTCTACAACAGTTGCTATCCCGCCGAAAAAACACGCGCCACGTTTGTGGCCAAGGGCCTTGAGAACGCGAATCGGGCGGCCAGTCAGGAAGCGGCGGCGAAGCTTGCAGCCAATGCACAGTTAGCGCCGGGCGACCAAATTTCTGCGGATCAACTTCTTTCGGACGCATTCAACAACTTCTACACCGAGAATCTCGCGCAGTATTTGACCGAGATGCAGCAGAATTGTCCGCTGGCAGAGGTGGTCATCACGTACCTGCTTGGGCACGAACGGCAGGCGCAATTGCTGGGAGTGGCGAACGAGCTTCCGAGCGGTTTTGAAAATCTGTGCAACCTGTTCTCAACTTGCGCGCACAAAATCGATGATTGCTGCAAGAGCAAAGGCGCCAGCGAGCAGGCGGTTGTTGAGTTGATCGCGCTGGCCCGACAATACGAGCTTCTCGGTTGCGACACCGCTGATCCGTTGCAGTACATTCAGGACTGCCTGCCTGTCTGGTACGGAACGGTGAAGTACGAAGACACACACACTTACTCAACGGGCAGTGGCAATTTCGAAAGTGATTATCAATACAAACTGAGCGCCGCGCTTTTCCCGACCAACCTGATGAGCAGTTCGCCTGGACCCGGCTATCTCGGTTTGACCGGCTACATCAAGGGACCGGCGAACGGAACGTATCGAAGGCACTCGCGCACCACAGGAAGTTGCTGCTACTGCTTCGCGGATGACTTGCGAACATCTGCGCTCGCCGCGGACGTGAACATTTTTTTCCAACTGGTCTGGAGCACCACCAACAATCCGCCCGGCCCGCCGCAAAATGGACTGCTGATGTTTCCAGACAGTGACAGCGCGGCCGCTCTTGCGTCGGTGGATTCTCTGCTCACGCACACGGATTCTCACGGCGACGCTGATTGCAACCAGGTCCTCCAGATTTCAACGAGTCATGGCAACGATTCCTATCCGCTCCAAACAGTGTTCTACAATTCACCAAGCATCACCGGCACGACGAACGCCGTGGTCGGCACCTACAGCACGAACTGGACGGCGGATGATGGCTCGCACTGGACGCAGCAAATTTCCTGGGACCTCCACCGGAAGTAGCGAAAGAATTGCTGCGTACGCCTCTCGTCAGTTCTCCACGAATTTCAGCACGCGCGTTTTCTCGGCGCGCTTGCGCTGGTTCTCGTCGAGAATTTTTTTGCGCAACCGCAAATTCTTCGGCGTGGCTTCGACGTATTCGTCCACATCGATGTATTCGAGCGCGCGTTCAAGGCTGAGCTTGAGCGGCGCGTTGAGTTGGATGCCTTTGCCATCGCCTTGTGAACGCATGTTGGTGAGTTTCTTTTCCTTCACCGGGTTGACGGGGATGTCGTTCTCGCGCGCGTTTTCGCCGACAATCATGCCGGTGTAAACCTGATCGCCGGGCTCGACCATCAAGCGTCCGCGTTCCTGAATCATGTTCAGCGCGTAGCTGGTGGCTTCGCCAGAATCCATCGAAACGAGCGAACCGTTTTTGCGCGCGGCGATTTCTCCGCGGTCCGCGCCGTACTCGTGAAACAAATGGCTCATCACGCCCATGCCTTTGGTCTGGTTTACCAAATCGGTTTCGAAGCCAATCAGCCCGCGCATCGGCACCAAAGCCTCGACCGACACAACGGCGCCGACGTGGTTCATGTTCGTAATCTGCGCTTTGCGGCTGGACAGATTCTCCATGATCGCGCCGAGGTTTTCGTTGGGAACTTCGACGTAAAGCTTTTCGATCGGTTCGAATGCTTCACCGTTCGGTCCCTTTTTCCAAAGCACTTCGGGACGTGACACGAGCACTTCGTAACCCTCACGGCGCATCTGCTCGACGAGAATCGCGATCTGCATTTCGCCACGACCGCTGACCGCAAAAATCTTCGGGTCGCTCGTCTGTGCGATGCGGAGCGCCACATTGGTGCGGATCTCCTTTACCAATCGTTCCCAAAGGTGACGCGCAGTGACGAGTTTGCCGTCAGTGCCGCCCAACGGTCCGTCGTTCACCGCAAACTCCATCTGAATCGTTGGCGGATCGATCGGGATGTACGGCAGCGCGCCGCGCTCGGGTTTGTCCGCGAGCGTCTCGCCGATGAACACGTCGTCAAATCCTGTAATGCCCACAATGTCGCCGGCATGCGCCTCCTGAAGCTCAATTCGCTTCATGCCTTCGAAGTGATAAATCATCGTGACCTTGCCTGGCGTAATCTTGCCGTCACCGTGCAGGCAACAAGAGGGCTGGCCGACTTTGACTTTGCCTTCGACGATTTTCCCAAACGCGATCCGGCCGAGGTAATCGCTGTAGTCGAGGTTCGCGACGAGGATTTGAAAACCCTCGCCGGCTTTTGCGCGCGGCGGCGGGATGTGTTTCACGATGGCGTCGAAGAGCGGCTCCATCGTGCCGCTGGCGTGACTCAAATCCAGCTTCGCATAACCCGCCTTGGCGCTGGCATAGACAAATGGGAAATCGAGCTGCTCGTCCGTGGCGTTCAACGACACGAACAATTCGAAAACTTCGTCGAGCACCTTCTTCGGGTTCGCGTTCTCGCGATCGATCTTGTTGATCACCACGATGGGTTTGGCGCCGGCTTCGAGCGCCTTGCGCAGCACGAAACGCGTCTGGGCCTGCGGACCTTCCGCCGCGTCCACCACGAGCAGCACTCCATCGATCATGTTCATGATGCGCTCGACTTCGCCGCCGAAGTCCGCGTGTCCGGGAGTGTCCACGATGTTCACGTGGTAATTCTTGTATTTGAAGGCCGCGTTCTTCGCGCGAATGGTGATGCCCTTTTCCTTTTCCAGGTCCATCGAATCCATCAGGCGCTCCTCGTGCGACTCGTGCTGGTTGGCGCGGAAAGTTCCGGATTGCTTGAGCAGGCAATCCACGAGCGTGGTCTTGCCGTGATCGACGTGAGCAATGATAGCAATGTTGCGAATATGTTCCATGATTCCGTTTCTTCTAAAATCGAGCCGCGTAGTCTCGCTGCAAAGCCCGAAACGTCAAGCGGGGGAATCATCCTGCTCAGGGCAAACGCATCAAAACGCGCCAGCGAGGTAGGACTCGTCGCGCTGCGACGAGTCGGGCCGCGTGCAGCGGCCCGTCTGAACGATCCAGCCGTGCGTCCTGCGCCCGTCCGCTGGACGCGGACGGAATGGCCGCAGCGCGGCCATTTCCACCCTGATTTCCCTTTTGATGCGTCTGCCCTGTCATCCTGCTCATCTCTTGAACAAATCATTGAAACGCCGTCCGCCTTCCGTAAACTCACCCTCCCTTCCGCCACTGCGCGGGAGAAAACTCAAAGCAAAAAATTTATGGCACTGCGACTTGGCGACGAAGCACCGAACTTCACCGCGGACACCACCGAGGGCCGCATCAACTTCCACGAATGGCTCGGCAACGGCTGGGGCGTTCTCTTCTCCCATCCGGCGGATTACACCCCCGTGTGCACCACCGAGCTCGGCGCCGTGGCGAAGCTCAAAGAAAAATTCGCCCAGCGAAACTGCAAAGTCATCGCCATCAGCGTGGACCCCATCGACTCCCACAAGGGCTGGGTCAACGACATCAACGAGACGCAGAACACCAGCGTGAACTTCCCCATCATTGCCGACCCCAGGCGCGAAGTGGCCGCGGCCTACGACATGATCCATCCTAATGCCGACACCACCGCCACCGTGCGTTCCGTCTTCATCATTGGGCCGGACAAAAAGATTAAGCTCACCCTCACTTACCCGGCCTCCACCGGGCGGAACTTCATGGAACTGCTGCGCGTGCTCGATTCGCTGCAACTCACGGCCAAGTTCAAGGTGGCCACGCCGGCGGATTGGCAGGATGGGCAGGACTGCATCATCGTGACGGCGGTGAAGGACGAAGAAATCCCGGCGCAATTTCCCAAGGGCCACCGCAAAGTGAAGCCCTACCTGCGCTACACCCCGCAGCCGAATAAATAGGGCGGGCTGACAATGTGATTCTGGTAGAACGTCGTCCGGCGGTTGGGGGTAGGGCGTCGCGCTCCGCGCGCGCCGTGCGGCCCTGCCGAACACCACGGCGGTCGCGGAGCGACGCGCCCTACCCAACGTGCGGTATTTCGATCCCAACGGAATCGCATCTCTCAGCAACAAACGGGCAGGTAGGGCGTCGCACTCTGCGCGCGCCGTGAGCACGACTTGAAACTCGCCACGGCGGTCGCGGAGCGACGCGCCCTACCAATGCCGGATGGGTGGCGCGCTCGGCGGGACGCCCCCCGCCCGTGACGGCATGGTTCCCGCAGCGCATGGGACGACTCCCCGTTTGGCGCGGGATGTTTTTCAATGGCCAGTTTTCTTCTTTCCAAAAGCCCGTCGCAGCCGTTAGGCGCCGCGGCCGGTGCTGAAAGTGCGGGGCTGTTCTGGAGGAGTGTTGGGAAAGTCGGTCGCGGCTTCTTAAAGATCCGCGCCGGGATTAAAAAAAAAGTCGCTCTGCGGCATTTAAAGGTCTCTCACGACCACTTTTTAAGGGTTCGGTTACGAGCGTTCCGGCAATCAAATCGATGGTGCCGGGCTGCGTCCGCCCACGGAGGACTCGGCTGCGGCGAGGCTTCAGCTTTTGCTCTGAGGCGCCGAGTTCCGTCGCACTTCTGGATTGAATACGTACTGAATCTCCCATACACAATCCTTTGGGCGGAGGATTGCAAAGGATGGGAGCTTATCCCACTAATGGTGTAGGCATGCGACACTCGGAACGGAAAGCAAAGGGCCAGTCGGCGGCAAAACCAGCACGGTTGCTGGCCGGCGAGCGTTTGTTTCCCGATGAGTGGCTGCTTCAGTTCGACGATGCTTACGAGCGGATGCACACGGTCGCGCGCCGGTATCTCGAGCAGGTGAAGGTGATGGAGAGCGCGATGAAGCCCTCGCACCACATTGAAGCAGCGATGCTCGGGAAGCAGTTCGTGTATGAGGAGGGACTGCCGTTGATGGCGGGCTTCCCGAATTTCCAGGTGGGCGGCATCACGCCGCAGGCGCGCGAGTACGTGCTGACGATGCACGAGTGGCTGCGCGATTACGCAGCGCTGCGGATGGAGCGAGAGGCGTCCGACCGCGCGCAGGCGTTGGAAGAACATTTCCAGGCGTTGCTGGATCGCAGCCTCGGGTACGACTTGAATGAGCGACAGTTGATCGAACTGCGGCGACTCGTCACGGAGTTGCAGGCGAAGATTTCCGCGAGCCGCATTCTTGTGGAGCATCGGCGCGAGCGTTTGCTGAAGCGACTGGAGAAACTGCAACTGGAACTGCACGTGAAGGTCTCATCGCTGGATCGTCTCTACGGCACGGCGATGGAAGTATTGGCGGTCGCGCAAAATCTCGAAGCGGAAGCAAAGCCGATCATCGACGTCGCAGGAAAAATTTTCGGAATCATCTGGGCGGTGCAGGCGCACAAAGACGGCTCAGGAATGTTGCAGACGATTGTGCCCTTCCCAGTGCCGCCAGCGGAATCCTCCGCGGAAGTGGCGTTGCCGATTCCGCTGCCCTTTGCCGTCAGCTATCAGCGCGCGAGCGAAGGCTGAGGAGACTCCTCGCTCGCATCTCTCTTCGACATCTCTTTAACTTCGCACGATGAAGCAGCCGCTGGTCGCGGTGGCCTTGATTTACGGCGCAGGTGTCATCCTCGGACATCTCGTTGCCGCGCCGTTGCTGCCGGCATTTCTCGTGGCGCTGGTTGTATCGCTCGCTGCGCTGACGCTCTCGCGTGTGCGGGTTTGGCTGATGGCACTTTCCGTTTTTCTTTTCGGCTGGCTGAACATCACGACACGCACCGCCGCGGTGTCCCCGATTGATTTGCGCACGATCGTGCCGGAGCACTCGACATTGCTCACGGTGCGCGGGCGAATCGATGAAACGCCGTCGGAACGATTGGGGCTGCGCAGTGGCGTGGAAGCATCTCACACGCTGGCCGTGATCGAGGTCGAAGCGATCCAGTTGCCGCGCGGTGAATGGCAGCCGGCGTTCGGTCGCGTGATGTCCCGCACTGAGGGAACATTGCCTGCGGCATTCGTCGAGGGCCAACGCGTCGAGATCAATGGCATCGCGGGGGAACCCGCGCCGCCGATTGCGGAGGGAGTGTTCGACTACGCGCGTTATTTGAATTCGCGCGGCATTTACCGCGAGTTGAAAATCGAGTCAACGCGGGAATGGAAAGTGGCGGGGCCGGAATTGCGCGCGCCGCTCTCGCAACGTTTCCGCACGTGGGCGCAACGCACACTCGCGCGCGGCTTGCCGGCGCCGGACGAATCACTGCGCCTGCAATGGGCGATGCTCCTTGGCTGGCAGACCGCGCTGACGGCCGAAGTGTCCGAGCCATTTATGCGCTCGGGGACGATGCACATTTTCGCGATCAGCGGACTGCACATTGCGCTCATCGCAGGAATTTTTCTGGCGCTGCTCCGCGCCGCGATGGTGCCGCGGCTGATTTGCGGACTGCTCGTTATCGGCATCATTTGGTTCTACACCGGCGCGACCGGTTGGCAGGCGTCAGCGATTCGTTCAACCGTGATGATGACCGTGATCATCGTCGGTTGGATGTGGAAGCGTCCGAACAACCTGCTGAACTCGCTGGCCGTGGCGGCATGCATCATTCTCGTCTGGCAACCCGAACAATTATTTCAGGCCAGCTTTCAACTTTCCTTCTTCGTCGTGCTGAGCATCGCGTTGCTTTCACCGCCGCTCGAAAAACTGAAGCAGCGCTGGTTCAAGCTCGACCCGCTGTTGCCCAATCATTTGCGTCCGCGCTGGCAACGCTTCGGCATCACGTTGGGCGACTTGATTTGGAAGGGACTGGCTACGTCGCTTGCGGCGTTCATCGGTTCGATGCCGCTCATTGCCTACTACTTTCACTTGTTCACGCCGGGAAGTTTGCTCGCCAACCTCGTTGTCGTGCCGGTCAGTTCGCTGGCGTTGATGAGTGGACTCGGCGCGCTTGTCACGGGTGATTGGCTGCCGTTCTGCACCGAGTGGTTCAACAACAGTGGCTGGGCATTCATGCGCCTGATGATTTGGCTGAGCGAACGCGCCGCCGCCGCGCCCGCTGCGTGGTGGTATGTGCGCGGTCCCGGCCCGGTGCTGTTCTTTCTTTATTACGGGCTGCTCATCGCCGGATGCGCGGGATGGTTCGCGAAAAAATATTTGCGCTGCGGAATCATTGCCGGGGCGATTGCGCTGGGCACGTTTTGGTTTGTCGGACATCAATGCGAGCGCGCGTGGCACCGCATCACAGTGCTGCCGTTTTCGACGGCGCACGCCGTCTGCGTTCAACCGGCGCGCGGCGCACGCGAGTGGCTCATTGACTGCGGCGAACGTGGCGCGATCGACTTTACGCTCAAGCCTTTTCTCCAGGCGAATGGGTTCAATGACATCGCGCACCTCGTGCTCACTCACGGTGATGTGCGCTACATGGGTGGCGCGGTGCGATTGCACGAAATCTTTCCCGTGCGCGATACTTGCATCTCGCCAACCCTGTTTCGTTCATCGCGCTATCGCGAAATTGTTTCCGACCTGGAAATCAAATCTCGACTGCAGCGCTCGGCCACGAATGGCTTTTCGTCGCCGCCGTGGCAAGTGTTGCACCCAGCCAGCACCGATCGTTTCGCTCTCGCCGAGGACGGCGCGGTGGTGGCGCTCGGCACATTCGATGGCGTGCGCGTGTTGCTGGTCGCAAATCTCGGCAAGGTAGGACAGAACGCGGTGCTCATTCGCCATCCTGAATTGCGCGCTGACATCGTGGTCACGGGATTGCCCGAAAACAATGAACCTCTGGTGTCTGCGTGGCTCGAAGTGCTTCGCCCGAAATTGATCATCGCGGCGGACTCGGAAACACCGACTCGGCGTGCCACACCGGCGTTGCTCGCGCGCCTACGACGCAGCGGCGCTGAAGTGATCTCGACGCGCGCAGCGGGTGCCGTGACGCTCTCGATCAAAGATCACGCGTGGCGAATGAAGACCGCTCGGCCAATCGCGGCGCTCGACGAGAAAAACGAAATGCAACGCGAGTAGTTACGCTTCGTTCACATGTGCTGAACGATGTTGTCGCCAAACTGGCTGCACTTGATCTCGGTCGCTCCTTCCATGAGACGCGCGAAGTCGTAAGTGACGCGCTTGCTGCCGATCGCGCCGTTGAGTCCTTTAAGAATCAAGTCGGCTGCCTCGGTCCAACCCAAATAGCGCAACATCATTTCACCGGAAAGAACCACTGAGCCGGGATTCACGCGGTCCTGGTTCGCATATTTGGGCGCAGTGCCATGCGTCGCTTCGAAGATGGCATGGCCGCTGATGTAATTGATATTCCCCCCCGGCGCGATGCCGATGCCGCCCACCTGCGCAGCGAGCGCATCGCTCAAGTAATCACCGTTGAGATTCAACGTGGCGATCACGTCGAAATCTTCGGGGCGCGTGAGCACTTGCTGGAGCGTGATGTCGGCGATGGCGTCTTTGATCACAAGTCCCGCGCCCGGTTTGCCTTCGGGAATTTTGCACCAAGGCCCGCCGTCGATTTCCACCGCGCCAAAATATTGCTTCGCGGTTTCGTAGCCCCAATCACGGAATGAGCCTTCCGTGAACTTCATAATGTTGCCCTTGTGTACGAGCGTCACGCTCTTGCGCTTGAACTTAATCGCGTAGCCAATCGCACTGTGAATGAGCCGCACGCTGCCGCTGTAACTCACGGGCTTGATGCCGATGCCGACTTTGACATCGCTCGGAAAACCTTTGGCGCCAACCGCGTTCCAGAATTCCTCGGTCTTTGGTTTGGTCGCGAACCGAATCTTGTCGAACTGCTTGGGAAAATTTTGCTGGAGAAAATCGAGGACCTTTTGCGACTCCGGCGTGCCCGCAGCGTATTCGATGCCCGCATAAATATCTTCGGTGTTCTCGCGAAAGATGACCATGTCCACCTTTTCGGGATGTTTCACCGGCGAGGGCACGCCGGTGAACCACTGGACTGGGCGAAGACAAACATAGAGGTCGAGCATCTGACGCAGCGCGACGTTGAGTGAGCGAATGCCGCCACCAACAGGCGTCGTGAGCGGGCCTTTGATGCCGACGAGATATTCCCGGAATGCTTCGACCGTGTCGTCCGGGAGCCAGTTATCAAATTTATTCTTCGCGGTTTCGCCCGCAAAAACTTCGAACCAGGAAATTTTTCGTTTGCCGTTGTACGCTTTTTGCACCGCAGCATCGAACACCCGCACGCTCGCGGCCCAGATGTCCGGCCCCGTGCCGTCGCCGCGGATGAATGGAAGAATCGGATTGTCCGGCACGTTGAGCTTGCCGTTCTGGATGGAAATTTTTCCGCCCGCGGGCGGAGTCACGTCTTTGTAGGCCATGATGATTTGTCTTTTGGAATTTGCGTTTCAAAAATGCCGCTGGTTCTTAGCCCACGGAAAACTTTGCAGCAAGGAGTTCCGCGTGCGCGCGGGAGAAAGAAAACTGGCGGGCGGCGCATGTTTCCAAACCTGAGCGCAACCCGCCAGACCGACACGCACAAAGCCCGTTCATGCGTTGCCAGAGCCCACGGAACGGCCGCAGGCAAATGATGAAAGTGCCGGTAGCGATGACCGGCAGCGGGGGATCGGTTACAACGGGAAACTAACGGCGCGCCTTTTCCATCACGTCAGCAATCTTCACGGGCTTGCCGCCCTGACGTTTGCTTTCGTCCGCCGCTTCCATGAAGGCGAAGAGTTCAATCGTTTCTTCAGGCGAGACAGGCGCCACGCCGGTTCGAAAAAATTTCACAATCTCGCGCACGAGCGGCGTGTAAGTGCCGCTGCCTTTTTGTTCCGCCACGGCTTTGCTGCCAAAGACGATGACTTTGCTCGGAGTTACTTTGCCCGTCAGTCCATACAATGTGCCGACGCGCCCGCCGCTCCATGTGCCGACGACGACAATTGTTTCTTTCGTGGTCGTGCGTGAGACCGTTTCACAACCCGTTCCCATGATTGTGTAAAGCGCCTCGGTGGGATGAATGCCGTACCAAAATAGGTCGGGATGATGCGGTTCAAGATGAGACGGCCCGTAGGAAATCGCACTGCGAACCTCGCCGACATCGGTCTTCGTCAGTTCAATGAGGCTGTCGTAGAAACGATACGATGACGCGCTGAACAGCGGCACATTCGCTTCTTTCGCCAGGCGATAAATTTCGATCGCGTCGCGCAACGAACCAGCGACTGGTTTGTCGATGAACATCGGTTTACGAGCTTTGATGACGGGCTTCGCCTGTTCGAGATGCGGGCGGCCATCAACACTTTCCAACAGGACGGCGTCAACCTGCTGACAAAGCTCCTCGATGGTCGGCACGATTTTCACGCCGAATTTTTCCTGGAGATCTTTCGTATAGCCTTCGACGCGCGACGCGCTCGATTCGACGTCCGCACTGCCGCCTTTGAAAGCTGCGACCACTTTCGCGCCGGCGATGTGATCTTTGTTCTTGTCGTTGTTGAGCAACGATGTGAACGCGGTGACGTGCGACGTGTCGAGACCGATGATGCCGATGCGCAAGTCAGCAGCGATGACGGTGCACGGAATGGCCATGAGCAAAAGGAGTAAACGCATGAGCGCGATTTTGCGAGCCGCGCGCGGAAAAGCAATGCACAGCTTCGACGGAATGGGACCGAAACGCGGCATTTTGATCAAGCGGCGCAGCAGCCGCCCGACCGGGTAAATTCAAAACACGACTCGACGAATTTTGATGAAGCTCTACGCTTCGCGCGTCCCAAACACTTATGAACTCACAACACACTCGCCGTGACTTCGTCAAACGCACCACTTTTTTCAGCTTCGGCTTAGCTGCGGCCCCGTTTCTGGCTCGCGCGCAAGTAGCGAAAAGTCCCGGTGAACGTTTGGTCGTCGGCGTGATCGGACTCGGACGCGGCCTCGATCACGTGAAAGCGCTGCAACAACTTTCCAATGTCGAGATTGCTTACCTCGCAGACGTGGACGACGAACGGATTGCGCGCGCGCAGAAGTCGCAGTTCGCCAACACGGACAAGTCGCCGAAGACGGTGAAAGACTTCCGCAAAATTCTTGAAGACAAGAATGTCGATGCTGTGTTCATCGCCACGCCGAATCACTGGCACTCCCCCGCAGCGATTCTCGCGTGTTCCGCGGGTAAACATGTTTATGTCGAAAAGCCCGGCTCGCACAATCCGCGCGAAGGCGAACTGCTCGTGCAGGCCGCGCGCAAATACAAACGCGTGGTGCAGATGGGCAACCAGCGGCGCAGTTCGCCGGCGGTGATGGAAGCGGTGCAGAAATTGCGCGAAGGCGTGATCGGAAAAGTGTTGTACGCGCGCTGCTGGTACAACAATGCGCGCGCATCAATCGGACACGGCAAGCAAGTTCCCGTTCCGGCAAACCTCGATTTTTCGATGTGGCAAGGCCCCGCACCCGAGCGCCCTTACCTGGATAATCTCATTCACTACAACTGGCACTGGCGCTGGCACTGGGGCGGCGGCGAAATCGCGAACAACGGCATTCATTGCATGGATGTCGCGCGCTGGGGACTCGGTGTGGAATTGCCCACGCGCATCACGTGCAACGGCGGGCGCTATCATTTCGACGATGACCAGGAAACGCCCGACACCACCATCGCCGCGTTTCATTTTGGCGACAAAGGACTCCTTTTTGACGGCAGCAGTTGCAACCCGCGCGGCAGCGACAAGCATCCGTTCATCGAATGGTACGGCGAGCATGGCACGATGACGCAAGACGGCAACGGCTACAAAGTGTTCGATCCGAAAGGCAAGCAACTCGCCGACGTCAACGGACCGGGCGGCGACAAAGTTCACATGGGCAATTTCCTCGACGCGGTGCGCGGCAATGCGAAACCGAATTCAGAAATCGCGGTTGGGCAGACAAGCACGTTGCTCTGCCATCTCGGAAACATTGCGTATCGCACCGGGCGCGAGCTTCATTTCGATCCTAAGACGCGCAAGATCATCGGCGACAAGGACGCAGAGAAATTCTGGACGCGCGAATATCGCAAAGGCTGGGAGCCGAAGGTGTAGATTCATACCCGGTTCAATTCGGCAACAACGATTCCGGGAAGAATCGGAAAAATTTTCATGCTTACGTCACTCGAAATTGCAAACACCCAACAGAACGGCGCGTAAGTAACGAGCAGCGCCGGAGCGATGGCTTTCGTTCGGGACATGCTGCGCTAGAGAGTATTCGTCCGCGGAAGTGTTGCCGAATAAATTAACCATGGATTCGCGGCGCTCGGCGTTGTCGATTTGCATTTCTCTCCACTCGTCGCACCTTGCTCCAGTGCTGCGGACGAAAGTCGCGGCGAACTGAAGGAGGCAGAATGCGAAATTTGGAGAAGGTGAAACAACTCACCCGTGACTTGCGCCAAGAGGAACCGCGGTCGTCCTACGAAGAACTCGGCGGCGAAGCTCACGCCGCCCGAACGCTCGACAAAGCGCGCGCGACTCTCGCTGGAACGAATGGCGAATATCAATTTGGCTGCCCGATGGACCAGCGCTTCTTCGCGGAGACCGGCATCGACATGCAGGAGTTTGAAGAGTTCGTCGCGACGGGCGCGAGCGATGACGAGGTGGGCCAGTGGATTCAACAGCACTCAAGTGCGCAGCGGAGGAAGTCATGAATGGGATCGTTCACGAGCCGTTCGCGGAAGCGGCGAAATTGTTTCGCGACAATGAAATGATGTTTGGCGACATCAAGCAGGACAAAGAGAAGGCGAATCTTTATCGAGGCCTGGCCGCGCTGGCAGAAGGATTGGCGGAATTGCAGAAACAACTGGAGGCTGAGGATGAAACGACGAACCGAATCACACCGGGCCAGCACCCCGCGTCGCGCCGCCCGAAATAGGCAACGCGGCGTGCGAGTGCGCGACGAAACAAGTTCGCCCCATTCGCGCAAACGGAACGAGGCCACTTTGCCTGCGGACCGCGGCGCCCGCGAACAGGAAAGCGCGAGCCAAGGAAGCGAGTAGTCCAAGCTTGGAACTCGAGAATCAGAAACGGAAACCAGAGTTCTTCCTCAGTTCCGGAGTTCCAAATCGACGCTGTCTTCAGCCCGCCTCTCTTATGCCGATAAAACCATGTAAATGCCGAGATTTCGTGACACTTCCATCGAGCGGAAGCTCCAGTGGATCACGATGCTGGCGAGCGGCGCTGCGCTGACGTTCGCCTGCATCGGCATTATTTGTTACGACTTCTTTTCTTCGCGCGATCTGCTGCTGCGCGACATGGCCACGCTCGCAAACATCACCGCGATCAATTGCGAGTTGCCGCTGAGTCTCGATTACGAAAAAGAAACGCGCGCGTATCTCGAAGTCCTGGAAGCTGAGCCGCACATCGTCGGCGCGAGCATTTACCGAAAAGATGGGCGCGAGTTTGTGAGGTACGCCCGCAAGCTGCATCCCGAAACATTCGCGCCTCCCGCGCTTCAGCGGAGCGGACATTTTTTCACGCGCGATCGACTTTACCTTTTTCAACCCATTCTCACGAAGGAGGGCGAGCAAATCGGGACGTTGTATCTCGCTTCCGATTTGGCGGAACTTTACACGCGGCTGCGGACCTACGGCATGAGCGTGATTTTCCTCGGCGGACTGGCGCTGGCGCTGGCTTTTGTTCTTTCGTCGCAACTGCAAAAGCTCATCACGCAGCCCTTGCTCAATCTCTTCCAGACAGCGCGGACGGTGTCGAAGGAGAAGAACTTCGGCCTGCGCGCGGCCAAACACGGCAACGACGAATTGGGCGCGCTGATCGATGGCTTCAATGAAATGCTCGCGCAAATCCAGCAACGCGACGAAGCGCTGCGGCGCGCGCACGATGATCTGGAACAACGCGTTGTCGAGCGCACCGCCGAGCTGCGGCAGGAGGTTTCCGATCGCAAACAGGCTGAGAAAGTTGTCCAGCAACAGCTCGCGCGCATCAGTCTGCTCAACCAAATCACGCACGCGATTTCGGAGCGGCAGGATGTGCAGAGCATTCTTTCGATCGTGCTGCAACAGTTGCAGTCACACCTCTCGATCACGTGCGGCGCATTTTATCTGTTCGACGGCGAGCAAAAGTTATTGCGGCTCGCGGCGGTGCGGGGCGGCCCGCTCAAAGACGAGACGCCCTGCCTGTTTGCCCGCGGTGTGACTCTCGTGGACATCGAACGCGGCGCATTGGCGAATTGCCTTGCGGCGCAAACGGTTTATCTGCCGCGCACGGCGAACGTCCGGTTGCCGCTGCTCGACATGGAACCGACGGCCCACGCTGTGCAATCGCTCGTCGTCGTGCCGCTCCACGTTGAGAGCAAGCTCTTCGGGTTGCTCGTGACGGGCCGCGTTCCGGAAAATGCTTTCAGCAGTGGTGAATGCGAGTTTTTGAAAATGCTCGGCGAACAAGTCGGCCTTGCCGGCCACCAGGCGCAGCTCTACACGCAGTTGCAGTCCGCTTACAACGAGTTGCGCGAGACACAGCAGAGCGTCATGCAGCATGAGCGGCTGCGCGCGCTTGGGCAGATGGCCAGCGGCATTGCTCACGACATCAATAATGCGCTCTCGCCGGTCATGGGTTTTGCGGAGCTGATTCAGAACACGGAAGAAAATCTTACCTCGAAAGGCCGCAAATATCTTCAACACATCCGCACTTCGAGCGAGGACATCACGCATATTGTTGCGCGGCTCAGGGAATTTTATCGGCGGCGCGACGACTCGCGCGAAATGAAGCCGCTCAATCTCAACGCGCTCGCCATGCAGGTCATCGACCTTACGCGACCGCGTTGGAGAGACATGTCGCAGGAGCGCGGCATCTCCATCAGTGTCGAACGAGATTTCAGCGATGATCTGCCGTTGGTGCCCGGCATCGAAAGTGAATTGCGCGAGGCGCTGACGAATTTAGTTCTCAACGCCGTGGATGCCGTGCAGGAAAGCGGCACCATCACCATTCACACCAGTGTCGCGGCCCGCGAGCCCGGCCCATCGCACAGTGAAGTGGTGATCGAAGTGGAAGACGACGGCATGGGCATGGATCAAGAGACGCGCAAGCGTTGCCTCGAACCCTTCTTCTCCACCAAAGGCGCGCGCGGCACCGGCCTGGGCCTCGCGATGGTTTACGGAATCATGGAACGCCACGAGGGGCGCATCGAGATCGTCAGCGAACGCGGCGAAGGCACGCGCATGAGACTCATATTTCCGGTCGGCAATGTTCGCTCGGTCGCGCATGACACCGCGCCGGTTTCCGATGCGCCGTTGCCGCCGCTGCACATTTTGTTCGTGGATGATGAACCGCTCTTGCGCCAGCTCGTGCGCGATATGCTGGAACATGATGATCACTCGGTCATCACGGCGGATTCCGGACAAGCGGCGTTGGACGAATTCCGCAAAGCGCGCACGGAGGGCCGCCCATTCGAGGTCGTCATTACTGATTTGGGAATGCCGCATCTCGATGGACGGCGCCTCTCTGAAATGCTCAAGAAAGAGGCGCCGCACTTGCCCATCATCATGCTCACGGGCTGGGGAGCGCTCATGCGCGCGGAGAACGATCAGCCCGCCGCTGTGGATTGCGTGCTGAGCAAACCGCCGAAGATTCAGGAACTGCGCGTGGCGCTGCGGCGCGTGATGCAGACGGCGAAGAGCAAGTGATTCAGTGAGTCAGCGACTTACGTCCCGCCTGTGACCGTGTAGCCTTGCGCGCGCAAATCTTCCGCCAGTTCCTTTTCCATCTGCGCCGCCGCCTCAAATGGCATTGGGTTCAAATGTGCGAACAAATTTGGCAACAGCCGCACGCCATACGCGCGCACCACGCGCGCCGCTTTCTCGCCGTTCTTGTGATTCCAAAATCGCTCCTCCGGCTGCAGACCGGTCATGCCCACATACACGCATGGCTTTTGGGGATTGCGCCGGGGATTCGCCGCGGCCACGCGCCGGAGTTTCCTCACTGCTTCATCGAGCAACACCACATACACGTGATGATGGAACGCCGCTTCAGTGCGGTTCCTCAACTGGCGAAAGGTGCGCCGGCGCATGGTTGTGATTTAATCACCGGAGTGCGACGCACCAAGAGAATTTCGGCGAGCGCATCGTTTTCGACATGTTTTTGCGACTGATGCTGATATAACAGGAACGAACTCCGGACGTTGTGATCGAGACGAATTGCCAGATTGAAATGCCGCCGCCGATGAGCGCGGACGACTTGCTTCGTGCCGCGTTCAAATATCAAGACGCGCTGACCAGCTATGCCTACGCGCTGTTGCAGGATTGGGCGCTGGCGCAAGACGCGGTGCAGGAAACCTTCATCGTCCTGCAAAAGAAGCACGCGGAGTTTCGTCCCGACGCGAATGTTTTTACCTGGGCGCGGAAGATGGTCCGCTACGAAGCATTGAACATCCTCCGCGCGCGCGGGCGCGAATCGTGCGTGATGGATGAGGACCTCGCGGCGCTGATCGACGCGCGCTTCGAAGAACACGTGGATGCGGATGCGCTGGCGCGTTTCGAGCAGCAGAAAAGTGCCCTGCAACATTGCATGTCGCGCCTCGATGACGACTCGCTGTCATTGCTGCTGGGCTTTTACCGCGAGCGTCAGCGCTGCGAGCAACTCGCCGATGCGCGCCGCCGGAGCGTCAATGCGATTCGTCTCGCGCTCTCGCGTCTTCGCGCGCGTCTGCGCGAATGCGTGCGCAGCCGGCTGGCGCTGGCGGAGGTGCGTTCATGAATCGCGAGGAATTGTTCGATCGCTATTTGCGCGGTGAATTGAACGCGGAGGATGCCACCGAGTTGCGACGGATGCTCGCCGAAGACGCGGCTGCGTCCCGCGCCTTTGTCGAGCACGTCAATGAAACGACACTCTTCGTGCGGATTGGTTCACAAATTCAATCGGCGCGCCTGCCGGAAAATGTCGTACCGCTGGATCGGTTGCCGCGAGAGACAGCGATGTCGGATTCTCTAAGTGAAGGAGAGTTGGTCGCGTTGCCCAATCATCGTTCGAAGCACTGGCGGTTTGCAGCGTTGGCTGCTTGTCTCGTCGCGCTCGCGGCCCTCGCTGTTTCGCTGCATTCGCGATCGGCGCCACGCCGGTCGGGAGAAGTTTATGTCTCAGGCGCCGGCATGCGCGTGCTACGTGGCGGCACATCGCTGGACACCGAAACCATTGAGTTGCGAGCGGGCGATGTCATTACCGCGCCTACGAACAGCGGCGCAGTCGTGGCTTACGAACATGAATCGACTCGTGTTGAGATTCAGCCCGGCAGCGTGCTCGTGTTTGGAGACTCGGCGCGCGGGAAGCGTTTCGAATTGCGGCACGGCGTTCTTGAAGCGCGCGTTGCGCCACAACCGTCCGAGCGGCCCATGTGCATCAAGACGCCGCAAGGTCGCGCGACAGTGCTCGGCACAGAACTGGTGATGCGCGCCGACGATCGCGGCACGAAGCTTGACGTGATTGAAGGCAAAGTGGAATTGGCCTGCCGTGCCAGCGGAAAGAAAGTGGTGGTGAAAGCCGGTTTTGCCGCGACGCTCAATCCCCGGACATTTCTCAACGTATCGCCCCTGTGCAGTTCGAACTGCATTCTTCGCGAATGCCGCAATACGAACAGCGCGGCCAAATCTTCAAATTCGAAAGCTGAATGAAAACCAAACTATTTTTCCTTTTTGCCGCGGCTTTGCTCACAACGCCCGCCGCTTGGAGCGCTGACGACAAAGCTGCGCCGCCTGCCGCCAAATCGTCGGCGAAGATCAAACGTATTGATGTCGAGGAGTTCGATAAACTGCGCGCCGACAAAGAAAACGTGGTGCTCGACGTGCGGACGGAGAAGGAATTCAAAGCGGGGCACATTCCGGGAGCGATGCTGATTGATATCAACTCGCCGGACTTCGACGAGAAGGTGGCCAAGCTCGACAAATCAAAAACGTACCTGGTGCACTGTGCGGCGGGCGTTCGCAGTGCGAAGGCGTGCCAAAAAATGCAGAGCGCCGGGTTCAAGGAATTGTACGATTTGGCGCCCGGCTTCAGAGGATGGGAAAAGGCGGGCAAGCCCGTGGAAAAGTAATCTAAAATGTTTCCGCACGAATCCACGCCCGTTTACCAGCAAGCGCTCGAGTTCGCGAAGTGGTGCGAGCCAGTGCTCGAGCGCACGCCCAAGCAGACGGCAATGCACGCGCAACTCGATCAGGCGCGCACGACGATTCTCCTCAAAGCGGCCGCGGGCGCCGGTCGCGTTTCACGTGACGACAGAAATTTCGAAACCGCGCGCACCGCTGCGATTGAATGCGCGGCTTGCCTGGACCTGCTGTTCAACAAGCGCGTCGTGTCGCGCGATGAATTGCAGCGCGGGAAAGAATCATTGCAGAAGTTGATTTCCTTGCTGGGTGCGGACACGATTGCGCCTGAACCCCACGCCAAAGCGGCCTAAATAAATTATGAATCGCCGAACGTTCATTGGCAGAAGCGCAGCGGCAGGGATCACTGCTGCCGTGGGCGATCTCGCATTTCTTTCGCAACTGCCGCGCGTCTCCGCTGCCGAAGCGAAGTTGCCCGCGAAAATGGTCCAGCTTCATCCTGACATCGAGCCGCTCGTGCGTTTGATCGAGAACACGCCACGCGAGCGAGTCCTGGAAGAAGTCGCGGTGAAGATCAAACGCGGCACGAGCTATCGCGAAGTTCTCGCGGCGCTGTTGCTGGCGGGGGTGCGGAACATCCAGCCGCGTCCGGTCGGTTTCAAATTTCACGCCGTGCTTGTCGTGAACTCGGCGCACCTCGCGAGCCTCGCGTCGCCGGACACGGATCGTTGGCTGCCGATTTTTTGGGCCATTGACACGTTCAAGTCTTCGCAAGCACAGGACGTGCAACAAGGCGACTGGGCGATGGGCGAAGTGGATGAAGCGGCGCTGCCGCCGAGCCACAAGGCGAAGCGAGCGCTCATCGATGCGCTGGAAAACTGGGACGAAGCGGCGGCGGACGCGGCCATCGTCGGGATGTATCGCACTTCGAGCGCGCACGAGATTTATCAGGTTCTCTGCCGCTACGGCGCGCGCGATTTTCGCGAGCTGGGCCACAAGGAAATTTACACCGCGAACAGTTTTCGCTGTCTCGAAGCCATCGGCTGGCAACACGCGGAACCGATTTTACGCTCGCTTGTTTATGCGATGCTCGATCGCGTCGGCGCGAAGGAGAATCCGGCAAAAGCTGATTTTCCCGCGGACCGTCCCTTTCGCCAGAACCTGAAACGCGTGAAAGAAATTCGCGCGGGCTGGCTTGACGGCAAACTCAACTCCGACGCGACGCGCGAAATGATCGCAGTGATTCGCGATGGCTCGGCGCAAGACACGAGCGCGAAAACCGTCGAGTTGTTGAACAAAGGCGTCGCGCCGCAGTCGTTGTTCGATGCGTTCTTCGATGGGGCAGGGGAGTTGTTGATGCGCCAGCCCGGCATTGCGGCCATTCACGCGACGACGTTCACCAATGCTTGCCACTACTCGTTTCAACACACGCAAGACGAGGAGACGCGCAAGCTGCTACTGCTCCAGAACGCCGCGTTCCTTCCGCTCTATCGCGGCGGCAAGGACGATGGCAGTCATATCGATACGCTGGAGCCGGTTGCGCTCAAGAGTTCTGGCGCGGGCGCGGTGGAAGAAATTTTCGCCGACGTGAGCGGCAGCAAAGCGAGCAAGCTCGTGGCGGCGCAGAAAATTCTGACGTGGCTGAAAGACAATCCCGATCCGAAACCATTCGCGGACGCCGCGCGCCGATTGATTTTCCTGAAGGGCCGCGACTCGCACGATTACAAGTTCAGTTCCGCGGTGCTGGAGGATTACGAATTCATGGCGCCGCAGTGGCGCGACCGCTATCTCGCCGCGAGCGTGTTCAACCTCAAGGGTTCGGGCGACAAGGACAACGATTTGGTGAAGCGCATCCGGGCGGCGCTCAGTTAAACGATGAAACACATCAAACTGCTTTTGCTGCTCATTTGCGTTTTCGCAATGCACGGCACGCAAGCGGGCAGCGCCGATCAAAACTGGGGCCAGTGGCGCGGGCCATATCAGAACGGCGTCGCGCCGCACGCCGATCCGCCGACGGAATGGAGCGAGAGCAAGAACGTGAAATGGAAGTTCAAGATTTCCGGCGAAGGCTCCGCTTCGCCGATTGTTTGGGATAATCTCGTCTTTGTTCAATCCGCGGTGGCGGTCGCAAAAAAGCCGGAAGCGAAATTCGATATTGCACCGCAATTCGCGGGACAACAGCAGTCACCACGAAACAACCAAACCGCGCCTGACGGTGCGGCGCGCCGTCGTCCGGGCGGCGGTGCTCCGGGCGGTTTTGGTGGCGGCGGCCCGCCCACTACGCCGTTTCAATTCACGTTGACTGCCGTTGATCGCGCGACGGGCAAAGTCGCATGGCAGAAAATCCTTCGCGAAGAAATTCCCCACGAAGGACATCATCCGAGCGACGGGACCTTCGCGTCTTCATCGCCAATTTGCGACGGCGAGAGCGCGTTCGCGTACTTCGGTTCGCGCGGGCTCTATGCTCTCGATCTCAAAGGCAACGTGCGCTGGCAAAAAGATCTCGGGAAAGCGAAAATCAAAATGGCGTTTGGCGAAGGCAGTTCGCCCGCGCTGTTTGGCAATGTGCTCGTGGTGAATTGGGACCATGAGGGCGATGACTTCATCGTCGCGTTCGACAAAACGACCGGGAAGGAACTTTGGAAACAGCGACGCGATGAATCAAGCTCGTGGTCCACGCCGTTGATCATGCGAGGCGGCGGCGCGACGCAGGTTGTCGTAAACGCCAGCGCGAAGGTGCGCAGCTACGATCTGAACACGGGCAAAGAATTTTGGTCGGTGGGTCCGCTGACGGCGAATGCGATTCCGAGCGCGGTCGCGGGCAACGGAATGATTTACTGCATGAGTGGATTTCGCGGCGCGGCGTTGTTCGCCATCAAACCGGACAAGTCCGGTGACCTCGCGGGCACGGATGCGATCGCGTGGACTTACAACAAAGACACGCCGTATGTGCCGTCGCCGTTGCTCTACGACGACCGGCTGTATTTTTTCAAAGGGAACGAAGTGATGCTCACGGTGCTGGACGCGAAGAACGGCAAAGCGTTTGTGGAATCCGAGCGACTCGAGGGTGTGCGCGGTGTGTATGCGTCGCCAGTTGGCGCGGGTGGTCGCGTTTACGTCGTTGGGCGTGACGGCAGCGCGCTGGTGTTGAAGAAGAGCGACAGGGTGGAACTGCTTGCAACGAACAAGCTCGACGATCACTTCGATGCCTCGCCGGCAATTGTTGGCAAAGAAATTTTCCTGCGTGGCAAACAGAACCTGTATTGCATCGCTCCGACCGAGCGCGCGCGGAAGTAAAGCAATTGCGGCGTTCACGAACGCCGCCAAAAGGAACAAAGGGAGAAATATGAAACAACTGATCGTAACTGCATTGTTCGTCTGCGCTGTCGCGGCGCAGGCGCAGGATTGGGCGAAGGCCAAACTCGAAAAATCTTCGCGCCATCAGGAATGGGTGAAGGTCGAGAACGGCAAACGCAAAGTCGAATCGTTCGTCGTGTACCCGGAAGTGAAGGACAAAGCCACGGCGGTCATCGTCATTCACGAAATTTTTGGGTTGAGCGATTGGGCGCGGCTCGCGGCGGATGAATTTGCGGAAGCCGGTTACATCGCCATCGCGCCGGACTTGCTCTCCGGCATGGCGCCGAATGGAGGCGGCACGAAGGAACTGGGTCAGGATGTGGGCCGCACGATTCAATCCCTGCCCAAGGAACAAATACTCGCCGACCTCGACGCGGTCGCGGCTTACGTTTCGAAACTTCCCGCCTGCAACGGCAAGGTCGTCGTCGCTGGATTCTGCTGGGGCGGCGGCCAGACGTTTACTTATGCCACGCACAACAAAGACATTAAAGCCGCGCTTTCGTTTTACGGCCCGATGCCAAAGGACGAAGCGGCCATTAAACGCATCGAGTGTCCTGTCTATGGTTTCTACGGCGAGAATGACAATCGCATCGATGCGATGATTCCCGACGCGGAGAAGTTGATGAAGGCGGCTGGGAAGAAATACGAGCCGGTCATTTACAAAGGCGCTGGCCACGGGTTCATGCGCGCGGGTGAGCAACCCGATGCGAACGCAGCGAACAAAAAGGCGCGTGAGGATGCCTGGGTGCGCATCAAAGGCATTCTCAAAAAGATTTGATGCACCGAGAGCGCCCGAACCCGGTCGGAGCGCGGCTCTCTGAGCTGCAGCGCGGGAAAGAGTTCACCGCTGCGAGTCACAGATCCGCGCTCTCTATTTTGATCGCGGCGCTTTTCTGTTTCGCATGTTCTTTATTCGCGGAATCGCCGCTCCCACCCGCTGACGAGCTCAAAACATTTCAACTCGCCGACTCGAATCTCGTTGTTGAACTCGTCGCGGCAGAACCGGATGTGCGTGCGCCGGTTGCCGTCGCGTGGGATGCGGACGGACGAATGTTCGTGGCGGAGATGACGGACTATCCGTCCGGTCCTGTGAGTGGAAGAATTCGTTTGTTGGAAGATCGCGATGGCGATGGACGGTACCGGCACGCGAAAATTTTCGCGACGGACCTCGCATTCCCCAATGGAGTCACGGCGTGGAAGAACGGCGTGCTCGTCACGGCCGCGCCGGACATTTGGTTTCTCGCTGACACGAATGGCGATGGCGTTGCGGACGTGCGCGAAAAAATTTTGACGGGATTTGCAGAAGGAAATCAACAACTCCGCGTCAACGGACTCTACTGGGGCATCGACAACTGGATTTACGGCTGCAATGGGCGCAGCGATGGCGACGTGAAGTGGGCTCAGGGCACACCCGCCGGTTCGATTCGGCGTCACGATTTTCGTTTTCGTCCGGACACGAAGCAGTTCGAAATCATCGCGGGCAACTCTCAGTTTGGCATGGGCCACGATGATTGGGGCAATCGATTTCCCGTCTTCAACAACACGCCCATCCGCCACGTCGTCATGGAGGAGCGTTATCTCGCTCGGCAACCATCGCTCGCCGGCACTGACGTTGTGCCGGGCATCTCGCCGACGAACGATGGCAATCGCGTCTTCGCGCTCACGTCCCCGAACCTTTTGATTCCGCAACCCGTCGGATTTTTCACGAGCGCATGCGGACCAAGTATCTTTCGCGGCACGGCGCTGCCGGAATCGTATCGCGGAAATTATTTCGTGTGCGAACCGGTGCAGAACGTTGTTCAACGCCGCGTAGTGAAACCGAACGGCTCGACGTTCATTGCCGAGTACGCGGATACCGAGGTGGCTCCGGTCGCGCTGCGACCGGAGACGACTCGCAGCGCGGGTCGTCCCATCACATTCAAAGAATTTCTTGCGGCGAGCGATCCGTGGTTCCACGGCGTTTTCACCGCGACCGGTCCAGACGGCGCGCTCTACATCGTGGATTTCTATCGTGACCTCGTGGAACACCCGCACTGGGTTGCGCCCGAGTTGCGCGACAAAGTCGATTGGCGCAAAGGCGAAGAACACGGGCGCATTTGGAGAGTACGCGCGAAGAACGCCAGTCTCGCGAACGTGGAGAAACTTTCCGCCGCGTCCAACGCTGAACTCATCAAGGCACTTAAAAGCGGCAACGGCTGGACGCGCGACACAGGGCAGCGGTTGCTGTTCGAACGTCATGCGACGAATTCAATTCCTGCGTTGCTGCAACTGGCGAGGTTTAACACGTGGCCACAGGCAAGAGTAGCGGCGCTCGAACTGCTCGAAGCGTTCAATGGCCTCACTCGCTCGACACTCTTCGTTGCCTTGAACGATCACGATTTTCGTGTGGGTGAAAATGCGGTGCGTCTTTCCGCAGCCTCTTTACTTCACGGCGACGAACGGCAGGTGCTGTTGGCGAGGCTCCTCACGATGACTGACGATCCGAACGCTCGTGTGCGGTTGCGCCTCGCCTGTGAGTTGGGTGACTGGCTGAAAACAATGCCGGACGGTGAGGAAAGGCCACCGCATTCGCTCTCCGACTTTTCACACATGTCGGACGACATCAACGACGGCCGCCCGTTGAAGTTCCAAATGCGCAAGAGCGACATCATCGAAGCGCTCGTGCGACTAACGCAGCACAGCGATTTGGACCAATGGCAATCCATCGCAATCCTGGCGAGCGCCGGCGAGCAAACGTGGACGTTGTTGAAGCGCGTCGCCGAGACGGTTCCCACTCCGAGCGAAGAACAATCAGCGCTGCTGGCGCGTGGGGCACGTCTCATCGCCGCAGGCACGAACAGCGCCGACGAGCAGGCGGTTTTTCGCTGGCTGGCGAATTGGAAATCGACCGAGCAGGTCGTCATCGCCAGCGAATTTGCCGCCGGGTTCAAATCCCAACGCGAGTTCGAGAGAGCGGGTGGAAGTTTTCTCGCCGCGATTCGCGAAGCCGCGTCGCGATCGGCAGGCGACCCGCGCGCAACGCTGCGGGTCCGCGTGGCGGCTGTGCACCTGATCGATGCGGGTGAAAGCGCGCGACTGTTAGGCGCGAATGAACCTGGACCGTTGCAACTCGCGGCGGCACGCGCGGTCATGGAATCGAATGATGCTCGAACGATTGGCGGCGTGTTTGCGCGTTGGGCGGAATTTTCCAAACCAGTGCGTCGCCAACTGATCGCGTCGGCGCCGCGCTCGCGCGATGCCGCGCGCGAACTCGTGCTGGCGGTGGCGGAAGGCAAGCTGCCGTTATTGGAAATTGATCCCGCGACGCGGCAAGCGCTGGAAAAATCCGCTGACCCCGAAGTCAAATTGCGCGCGACGGAATTGTTCAAAGCCGCGCGCTCGACGGATCGCGACAGCGTTGTCGAGAAGTATCGCGCTTCGTTGAAGCTCGATGGGGATCGCAAACATGGCGCGGAAATTTTCGAGCGCACCTGCGCAGTGTGTCATCAGATGCAGGGCGTGGGCGCGAAAGTAGGACCGGACCTGTCCGGCATTGGCCAGCACGCACGCGAGACATTGCTCGTCGATATTCTCGATCCGAGCCGGCAGGTGTTGCCGGACTTTGTCGCTTACAACGCCACGACGCAGGCCGGCGATACTTACACTGGTTTCATCGCGAATGAATCGGCAACGACGGCGACTTTGCGACGAGCGAACGAGCCGGACATCACGTTGAAACGGTCCGACTTGAAAGAATTCAGCACGATCGGCAAATCGCTGATGCCCGATGGCCTCGAAGCAGGAATGAGCGAGCAGGATTTTGCGGACTTGATTGAATTTCTGCGAAGGCCGGATAGGACGCTGTTCAGTCAAACCAAATGAAAACGAACACGCTTTTGTTCTTTTGCTTCAATGCTTTGCTTTGCAGCAATCTGTTTGCGGCGGATTCAACCAACGCGCCGCGCCGCTTTCCTCCTCCTCAACCCATTTCTCCCGAACTCCACGCCGATCGCATCGTGACATTTCGCGTGCGCGCGCCGAATGCGACGAACGTTACCGTGACGGGCGAATGGCCGGGCGCGAAGGCGATGACAAATGACGCGCGCGGCAATTGGAGCGTCACTTTCGGTCCGCTCGCGCCGGAACTCTACGGCTACAGCTTCAACATCGATGGATTTCAAACACTCGATCCCGGCAATCCCGCCGTGAAGCCGGGTCGCAGTCCGCGCACGAGCATTCTCGAAGTGCCGGGGAATCCGCCGCTGCTGCACGAGTTCGATCCGACGGTGCCGCACGGAACAGTGCGCGAGCATTGGTATCAATCGAAGTCACTCGGCAAACGGCGCTCGCTGCACGTTTACACGCCGTCGGGTTACGATCAGTCGCGCAAGGATTTGCCGGTGATGTATTTGTTGCACGGTTCCGGCGACAACGACGCGACGTGGACGGCGCTGGGCCGAGCGAATGTGATCATGGACAACTTGATCGCAGCGAAGAAAGCAAAGCCAATGATTATTGTCATGACGGACGGTCATGCTTTCGTTGCACCACCGGGACCGAGCGCGACAAATGCCGAGAACCGCGCGCGCGGCATGAGAGCATTCGAGCGCGATTTGCTGGAGGATGTGATGCCGTTCGTGGAATCGAACTATCGCACGATCAACAAACGCGAGAGCCGCGCGATCATCGGTCTCTCGATGGGCGGCGGGCAGTCGTTGCAAGTGGGATTGAATCATCTCGACAAGTTCGCGTGGGTCGGCGGCATGAGCGCCGGAATTCCGGAGACGAATTCCATCTCGTCCGTGTTCGCAGATCCGAAGGCCACGAACAAAAAATTGAAGTTGCTGTGGATTGCGATTGGGAAGGACGACTTTCTGCTGAGTCGCAACAAGCCCTTCGATGACGCGCTTGCGGCGGCGGGCATCAAGCACACGTTCCAGATCACGGAAGGCGCGCATCAATGGCCGGTGTGGCGAAAATATCTGGCGGAATTCGCGCCGCTGATCTTCAACAAGGATTCAAAATGAGCACTGCAAAACAAGACGGCATCACACGCCGCGAAATGATCCGGGGCAGCGTGGCCGCGGCAGCGCTTGCGCTGACCTATTCGCCTCTATCGATGTTCGGCGGGCCGGAGGTGGATGAGGGAGTGTTGATTCCATTTCTCGATCCGCAACCGAACGTCAAAAGACAAACGCGTTGGGCGGAGTTGACGAACTGGCACACGAAGACGGAGGACCTCTACGTGGTCAGCCATTACAACATGCCGGCTTTGAAAGCGGAGGGACATTCGCTGGACGTGTCTGGTCTGGTGAAAAAGCCGCGCACGTTCACGCTGGACGAAATCAAGAGGCGCAAGCGCAAGACGATCACGGCGACTCTCGAATGCGGCGGCAACAGCAACGGCCCGGGTTTCATGGGCGCGATTGGCAATGTGAAGTGGACGGGCACGCCGCTGGCCGATCTGCTGGATGATTGCGCGCCGTTGAAGCGCGGGATTGAAGTGGTCTTCTTCGGCGTGGATGAAAGAGAGGAGGAGTTTCCCGTCAGCGGCCAGCTCAAAGGCAAAAAGTTTCCGCAGAATTTCGCGCGCAGCCTGCACATCAACGACGCGATGCGCGATGACTTGCTGCTCTGCTACGAGATGAATGGCGAGCCGCTGATGAAGGAGCACGGCTTCCCGCTGCGGCTCGTGGTGCCCGGTTGGTTCGGCATCTCGTGGGTGAAGTGGTTGAACCGCATCGAGGTGATCGACCGTCGCTACATGAGCAAATACATGGCGTGGGAATACGTGACGTTGCGGGGCGAAGAGCGCGGCGAGAAAACGATCTGGCGGCTCACGAGTGTGGGGCCAATGGATGTGAAATCGATCATCGCGCGCGCGGTGAAGTTGAAAGACGGAACAGTGCGGCTGACCGGTGCGGCTTGGGGCGATGGGACGCCGTTGAAAACCGTGGAAGTGAAGATCGACAATGGGCCGTGGCAATCAGCCAAAATCGATCGCACGCCGAAGGACAAATACACGTGGCGCTTTTTCACTTTCGATTGGAAAAAGCCGGAGCCGGGCGAGCACACGATTGTTTCGCGCGCGATTGATGAAGAAGGACGGATTCAGCCGAGCGCCGATGATCCCGCGATTAAGTTGAAGAAGACTTATTGGGAAGCGAACCAGCAATGGCCGCGCAAAATAAAAGTTGAAGCATGAAAACGATGTTGTTGCTTTTGTTCGCTGTCGCAATGGAAGCGGCGGCTGCCAATTGGCCCGCCTGGCGAAATGATGGCTCAGGAATCTCGCCAGAGAAAGGCGCGCCGGTCAAATGGAGCAAGACCGAGAATGTGCGCTGGCGCGCGCCGTTGCCGGACCGCGGCAACTCGTCGCCCATCGTCTGGGGCAACAAAGTATTCATCACTCAAGCGCTTGGTCCGACGCGCGCGGTGATGTCCCTGAATCGCAAGGACGGGAAGTTGCTCTGGCAGGTAGGCGAACTTTACGAAGGCAAGGACGCGACGCACGAAACGAATCCTCTCGCATCCTCAACGCCGGTCACGGATGGCGAGTGCGTGATCGCGTGGTTCGGTTCCGCGGGAATTTTTTGTTACGACCTCGACGGAAAAGAGATTTGGCACCGCGACCTCGGCAAGCAGGAGCATCAGTGGGGCTACGGTAGTTCGCCCGTCATCTACGGCGATTTGTGCATTCTTCATTTTGGTCCTGGCCCGCGTACTTTCCTTGTCGCGCTGAACAAAAAATCCGGCGAGACGGTTTGGCAGGTCGAATTGCCCGAGCACGATCCAGAAGTGCGCAATGACGGCTTTGCCGGCAAGAAAGGCCAGCCTCTCGGTTCGTGGAGCACGCCGCTGATTCTTAAAGGCCAGCGCGACGAATTGGTGCTGACCATTGTTGGGGAAATGCGCAGCTTCGATCCCAAGACTGGCAAGCAACTCTGGAAAGTCGATGGGATGAGTCCGCTCGTTTACACATCAGCGATCGCCGGCGAAGGAATGATTTTCGCCACTGGTGGTTTTGGCGGCAGCACGTTTGCGATTAAGCAAGGTGGCAGTGGCGATCTTTCGAGCCGAAAACTTTGGTACGTGCAGAAGGAAAAGAAAAACCGCATTAGCAGCGGTGTGATCGCCAAAGGGCACGTCTTCCTGTGCAACATGGACGGCGTTGCGCAGTGCATCGAACTCGCGACTGGCAAAGACAAATGGCAGGAACGATTGAAACCGACTGGTGCGAATGGTGAAATCTGGGGTTCAACGGTGATGGCCGGTGACAACATTTACGTCGTGAACAAATCGGGAGACACGTTTGTGTTCAAGGCGAACCCCGCGAAACTCGAACTCATTTCGACGAACCCGTTGAACGAGCCGTCGAATTCCACACCGGCGATTTCTAACGGCGAGATTTTCATTCGCACGCATCGCGGACTGTGGTGCATCAGCGAGAAGAATTCAGAGCGCGCGGCCTTGCGCTGAGTGATGAGAATCTGGCTGGCGACTGCGCTCGCGCTTCTGCTCGCGAATTTCGCCGACGCGAAGCCGCGGGACGAGAAACCGTACCCGCCGATGAAACGCGAGCCCACACCGTTCGTGATCGTGACTAACACGGTGCATATCCCGGCGATTTGCAAATTCAACCCGGTGTTCTGGTTCGACAATTACGATCGCCCGATGCCGCCGCACGATTTCTGGCCGGAGAGCAGGCACCGTCGGTTGCGCTGGCTCTGGCGCAATCCTTTTCACAATTTCGACTTCTACATCATCGGCATCGCGGACAAGACATTCGTGCGCGCGGGAAAATATCCCGACCTCGTGTTCTCGCCGCAGGAGGGATGGAACTGGGCGGTGTGCAAATACAAATTTCTGCGGCTGCCGTTCGTCTCGTATTACCGCGGCTCGTTCAACTTTTACATCGGCTGGCGCAATCGGGGGCAGTTCGGGTTTGAGTTCAAGTTTTCCGAGCCGAAGCCGGTGCGAAAGATGAATTGATCGAGCCGAATGACGGTTTGTGACTTCAGGAGAGGATTCTACTCAATGGGCGCTGCGACTGGCCCGCGTTCATCCGGCGGCTCCGGCAGCAAGAGAGCGACGCACGTTGCCGGCAGAAAAAGAAAACTGGCGTAGAGCAACGGGTGACGAAAATCGCCGACGTGTGAAAACAGATTGAAGAAGACTGTGCCGACCGCGGCGGCAATGCGGCCGATGTTGTAGCAAAAGCCGGCGCCAGTGGTGCGCAGCAGCGTGGGAAAAAGCGGCGGCAGATACATCGTGAACAAACCGAACACACCGGAAAAGAAACCAACAGCCGCGCCCCACACGATCGACGCCTGGTAGCCGCGCGGCACGATGAAGTACCCGAACATGGCGATGAAAAATCCAAGGCACATGAGCGCCACGCTGCGGCGATAGCCAAACCATTTCGCGAGCTGCGCCGCAAAAAAATTCCCGACGCTGGACACCGCAATGACGATGAAGAATGAAGTGCTGACGAGTTTCTCTCGATCGCCCGCGGTCCACGATGCCAGGTCCGGATGATTGCGAATGTGCTGTTGGTTCCAGAACATGAAGGCCCACCACGCGGTCAGCGAGCAGGCGCAGACGATGATTGTTTTCACGGTGATGGGCAGGACGTTTCCGCGAAAGAGATCGATGACGGCGGGTTCGTTGGCGCGCGCAGCGCTCTTCGCATCGTGCCACTCGGTGGGTTCCGGAACATGCCGGCGAATCCAGTAAACGAGCAGCGCGGGAAGAATGCCGACGAGGAAAACGTAGCGCGGATTGCTGTCAGCCATGACGAACACCGTGGCGCACGCGATGAGCACACCGATGTTCACGCCTGTCTGCAACACGGCGGCGATCCACGGACGCCATTTTCTCGGCCACGTTTCTGAAAGCAGCGATGCGCCGACGGCCCATTCACCGCCGATGCCGAGCGCCGCGAGAAAACGAAAGATGAGCAATTGCCACCAGGTCTGCGCGAAGCACGAGAGACCCGTGAAACAAGCGTAAGTCAAAATCGTGAGACTCAGCGCGCGACTGCGTCCAAGTTTGTCGCCGATGCGTCCGAAGAAGCCGCCGCCCAACGCCCAGCCAATGAGAAAGGCGGCTTGGATCCATGAACTTTTCGTCTTCACGTCTGGATCGCTGGCCGCGCTCGCGTGCACGAGTTGCATCACGAACGGCGCCGCAACGAGCGTGTAGAGGTGCATGTCGAGGCCGTCGAACAGCCAGCCGAGCCACGCGGCGATGCCAGACTTCCATTGTTGTGGCGAAAGATCGCGCAGCTTGTGCACCTCGGCAGTGGCGGTGCGCGCATTCGTGTTTACGGCATTCATCGGTGGAGTGCGTGGAGAATAGAGGAACAGAATCCAAACACCAAACAACAAACACGGGAGAAGGTTCACTTGCAGCTCGGCAAAGCAGCGCGTTTGGGGTTTGAAGTTTTCTGCGGTTCCTTCTAAATCGCCCGCATGAAATTACCAACCACCGCTGTGGTCTGCGCGTCCGCACTCGTCGTGTTCTCCGGTTGCAGCACCACGAAATCCGTCGGCACCGGAGCCAGTTTCAAAGGACCGATTGGCCTCCAGCTTTACAGCTTGCGCGGCGACTTCGCCAAAGACGTGCCAGGCACGATGGCGAAGGTGCACGGCTTCGGCATCAAGTACGTCGAGATGGCGAGCACCTACAACATGCCGCCTGATCAATTTCTGGCGCTGCTGAAGGCGAACGATTTGAAAGCGGTGAGCGGGCATTTTCCTTACGACATGTATCGGACGAATGCCCACGAAGTGGCGCATCAGGCCGCGGCGCTAGTTTGAAATATGCGGGCTGCGCATGGATTTCTCATCAAGGCGACTTCGATGAGAAAGAGGCGCGCGAGGCCGCGGAAGTTTTCAACCACGCGGGCGAAGTGCTGGCCGAACACGGAATCAAATTTTTCTATCACACGCACGGTTATGAGTTTCAGCCTTACAAGGACGGCACGTTGTTCGATCTGTTGATGGAGGAAACAAATCCGAAGCTCGTGCATTATCAAATGGATGTGTTCTGGATCGTGCATCCCGGGCGGGACCCGGTGAAGTTGCTGAACAAATACGCCGGCCGTTGGGACCTCATGCACGTGAAAGACATGAAGCCCGGAACCGAACACAACCTCAGTGGCCACTCGGACGTGAATAACGACGTGCAGGTCGGCACCGGCATCATGGACTGGCCGGCGATTCTCGGCGCGGCGAAGAAAGCTGGAGTGAAATGGTACTTCATAGAAGACGAATCAGATGCAGCGGCGCAGCAGATTCCTGGAACGCTGAAGTTTTTGGAAGATGTGAAGTTTTAGCCGGTAATCGATTCGACACGGCTACGCGATTTCGTTCTTTCGCCACGCTCGCTCGCGGCGCGCGGATTCGGCTCGCAGCAATTCTTCCGCTGACCAGCCGCTGGCCTGGGCGAGTTCAGTGAGACGGAACAATTCTCCAGCCAGCGTTTTGCGCGATGGTTTTCGCTGCGGCTTCGCAGTTGAAAGTAGTTTTGCCTTGCGCGCTTTCTTCACCAGTTTCTCCGCGCGCAGCAGGGCAGGAAGATGTTTTGGAATGCCATCGAAGGCCGAAGGCCGCTCGTGCTTCGTGCCTTTTTTCTCCGCGCGCTTGATCTGTTCCCAGTTCGCCCAGACTTGACCGACATTCTTCACCTTCACATCGCCAAAGACGTGCGGATGACGGCGAATCAGTTTGTCAGTGATGTGGCGCGCAACTTTTTCGAAATCGAACGCGCCGCGCTCCTTCGCGAGCTGACAGTGAAAAACGACTTGCAGCAAAAGATCGCCGAGTTCCTCCGCCATCTCGTGATCATCACCAGCTTCAATCGCGTCGAGCAGTTCGTAAACTTCTTCGACCGCATGAATGCGGAGTGTCATGTGGTCCTGCTCGCGGTCCCACGGACAACCATTCGGGGCGCGCAGCCGCGCCATGACGGCGAGAAGATCATCGATCGCAGAACGCTGTTTGCTCCACTTGTTCATTAAAGGATCACCAAGTCATCGCGATGCACCACTTCAGCGTGGATAGCGGAGCGCGTCGCGATTTCTCCTGAGTTGAACGCCGCAATGCCGCGCGCGAACTCCGCGCCGTCGCCATCGCGAATGCTCACGATGTCGCCGGCCTCGAATGTGCCGTCGCATCGCGTGACGCCCGGCGGCAACAAACTCCGGCCGTTCTCAATCAAGGCCTTCTTCGCGCCTTCATCCACGAACACCGAACCGCGCGGATGATGGAAAAACGCAATCCAGCGTTTGCGTCCACGCAACTTGGCCGGCTTGGGAAGAAACAGCGTGCCGATGTCTTCGCCGCGAATGATTTCGTCCAGCACGGTCTGGCTGCTGCCCGGCGCGATGACAAGCGGGATGCCACTGCGCGCAACGATTTTCGCCGCCTGAATTTTCGACTTCATTCCACCAACCGCCGTCGTACTCGTGGTGCCGCCCGCCAGTTCTTCGATGTGCGCGTCGATTTCGGAAATCGTGGAGAGCCGCCGTGCATTCGGTTCGCCGAAATTTTCAATCACGCCATCCACGCTGGTGAGAATGATGAGCAGGTCCGCTGGCAACAGCGCAGCGATCAACGCCGACAGCTTGTCATTGTCGCCGAACTTCAGCTCCGTGATGGAGACGGCGTCGTTCTCGTTGATGATCGGAATCACGCCGCGACGGAGCAAAGTGGTAAGCGTGCTGCGGGCATTGCGATGACGCTCTTCGTGTTGCAAGTCAGCGTGAGTCACGAGCACTTGTGCGACGCGCAAATCGTATTCCGCAAAAAGTTTTTCATAAGCCGCCATCAGCCGCGACTGTCCGACAGCGGCGCACGCCTGCTGTTCCGTCACGGAATCGGGACGCTTCTCGAAGCCCAATACGCCCATGCCTGCACCCACCGCGCCGGACGTCACGACGACGATTTCTTTTCCAGCGCGCCGGAGTGCCGCGATTTGCCGGACGAGCTGGCCCATTTGCGCGGCATCAGGATGCTTGCGTTGGTCCGTGAGCACGGCCGTGCCGAGCTTCACCACGATTCGCTTCGCATTGTTCAACTCGCTTCGCATTGAGCGGGAAACTGGTAACGAAGTTTCTGCCGGGAGTCGAGGGGCGAACGTGTTTGGGCACTCGACTCTCGACTGTTCACATTCGGCTGAATAGCGTCGGCGGTATGCGTACTGAATCACTGGAGTTCTTAAAGCAACTCGTGAACACGCCGAGTCCTTCCGGCAACGAATTGCGCGGACAGCGTGTGTGGCTCGATTACGCCAAGCAGTTCGCGGACGAAACGTTTTGGGATGCTTACGGCAATTGCGTCGCAGTGCTCAACAAGGGCGGTTCACCGCGCCTAATGCTCGCGGCTCACGCTGATGAAATCGCCATGTCGGTCAACTTCGTCACGAAAGAAGGTTTCATTCACGTGCGCAAAGTCGGCGGCGTCGATCCTGGAATCATGCGCGGGCAGCGCGTGAGCATTCATACGCGCGACGGCGATGCGCGTGGTGTCATTGGCAATGTGGCGCCGCATCTCACCAAACAGGACGGCGAGCGCAAGGTGCCGAAAATGGAAGATCTGTTTATCGACATCGGTGTGAGAAGTCGCGCTGAAGCGGAGAAGGTGGTGCGCGTCGGTGATTCAATCACGCTGGCGGATGAATTCGAAGTATTGCGCGGCGATGTCGCGGTGGCGCGTGCCTTCGACAATCGCATCGGCACCTTCAGTGTCGCGGAGACATTGCGCCTGCTCCGCTACAGCGAAAAGAAGCCGAAAGCTGAAATTCTCGTCGTGTCGAACATCATGGAGGAGGTTGGGCTGCTCGGCGCGCGGCAAATTGCTTACTCGCTCAAGCCCGACGTGGCGCTCGTCGTGGACGTGACGCACGCGACTGATTACCCATGCGTAAATCAATGTGCGCATGGCGACGTGAAGCTCGGGCACGGTCCCGCCGTCACACACGGCGGCTGTAATCATCCTGAAGTGGTGGCGCGCATCGAAGCGGTGGCCAAACAGCAGAAGATCAAGTTGCAGCACGAAGCGATGTCGAATTCGAGCGGCACGGACACGGACGCGATTTTCTGGACGCGCGGCGGCATCCCCTCGGGACTGATCAGTCTGCCTAATCGTTACATGCATTCGCCGGTGGAACTGGTGAACCTCAAGGACCTCGAACAGATTCCGCAATTGATGGCGGCGTTCGCACTGTCGCTGAAAGCCGGCGATGAATTCAAAGTGAAGATTTGATCCGGCATCGGGCGCTGCCCTGAGAGTCGCCGCTGAATTTTCTCCGAGAATTTTTTCGGTGTGCCGCCGAATGTTGGATGACTGCGCTCCATCCTATCTTCCGTGCGTGATCAATTGGCAGGGCTGCTTGGACAGAAAGAATTCAAAGTATTTTGGTTGTCAGTGGCGCACATCATCGAGAGACGCAGTGCCTGCCGCTCGCGCGAGGAAAATGGGAAAGGTTCTTTACGCGTTCATCGTTTCGGGATACCTACGCCGCCGACATGCCCGCTAAGCGCAAACTACCCGCGCGCTCGTTGCCTCGCATTCTGTGCGATTTCAATTCCGTGGGCTGGAGCGGTGAAGATGGCGACGACTGCTTCTACAGCTTTGATGAAAAGGCGCTGGCACGTCATCGCCCGCGCGCGGGAATGCGCATCTTCATTTACGAACCAAGTCGCGAGAACCTCGTGATGGGTTGCGAGGCGGAGGTCGAGCAATACCGTCATCCGATCACCGACGAGAAGCGCTGGCGTTTGAGGGCCGTGCCGGACACGGGCTATCTCGGCGAACTCGATTGAGCGCAGTTCATTCTGCTCCGGCCTTGGCTGTAACAACCTTCGCATTTCTCGATTGCGGAAAAGAGCGACAAGGCAGAATTCCACAACACCCTTTTTTCTTCACTCAAGTCCCACGCCCGAAACGCCGAAGTAACTTTCAACCGACTGTCGGAAATGTTTTATGGCCAGCACTGTCGCCATTGCGCGTTCGAAAATTTTGCTCGTCGATGACGATCAAGATTTCCTGGAAGTCTATTGGGAGATCCTCAAGCGGCTTCCCAGCAATCCGGAAGTCCACACGGCGTCCACGGGCGCCCGAGCACTGGCCCTCCTCGAATCCGAGCCGTTCAACCTGCTCATCGTCGATTTGAACATGCCGAAGATGGATGGCCTCCAGGTCATTGCCATTGCCCGGCGCAAATATCCGCAACTGCGCATCGTCGTCTGGACGTGCATCGCGGATGAACAATTCCGTGCGCGCGCTTACGGCATGGGCGTGGACCAATACTGGCAAAAGCCCGGCGCGGAACAGGAGCGCCAGCACTTTCTCGATTCCGTCGAAGCGATGCTGCAACGCGAGACCCAGGGCGGCTTTCGCGGTGTGCAAAGCAAGAGTCTTGTGGACCTCATTCAACTCGAATGCCTTTCGCAGAACTCCACCACGCTGCGCATCACGCACGGCGCGTTCACCGGCCGCATTTGGATTCATGCCGGCGAATTGATCGACGCCGAAGCCGACGATCTCAGAGGCGAAGCGGCGTTCCGCAGAATTCTCGGCTGGAAGACTGGCAACTTTGAATTGTTGTCTGGCGACGAAACACGCCAACGCGCCATCTTCAGTTCTTACCAGGCCTTGCTGCTGGAGATTGCGCAAGCCTTCGATGAAGCGCATAGCGGTGTTCCGCATGACGGCGTGCACATGGAAAAGGACATTCCATCGCCGCTCATGCCCCTGACGCGTTTCGAAGGTGTGCAATTTATTTTGTCGGTGAGTCCGCGTCCGCGTTGCGAAACGAAATCGTGGGGATTGGAAAATCCGGATCATCTGGCGGAATGGCTCCAGGAATCGCTCAAGACTTTTGCTGAACTGGGTGAAGGCTTGCACGCCGGACCGTTGCAGCAGGTCACGGGCATGAGCATGGGCAGCCATGTGGCGTTGGCCGACTCGGTGCGCGGCGAACTGTGCGTGGGCTTTCATTCGAACCTCCGCTCCGACGAGGTGCGCGAGACGATGCGAAACATCCTGGCGAAATGGGCGGCATGAAACGTTTGTTCAAACGCAAATTCAACAGCAAGCTGACGAGGCTTCCATCCGGCGCGTTCGCCATGGATCGCAACGGCAAGGTCATTGTCTCCACGCTTCCACAAAATTTTCCCGACGCGCAAATGCGTGAAATTGGCGAGCGCGTGCTCGCTTTCTTTCGCGGCGCGCAGCAAGCGCAACTGCCGCTGCACGAATTGAACGTTTATTATCCGAGCTTGAGAGTCACGGCGCGCAACTTGCGCGGCGGTGCGTTGATTTTCCTGCTGCCCCAATCCTTGCCCAAGAACTGATTATGAGTGCGAAACGTCTGCAAGACATGATTACCCGGATGGAAAACTATCTGGAGTGCTGGAAGCAATTTAACCACTACTTGAGCCTCGCGCGGTTCAAGAAATTCACGCTCGACGACGAGAACCAGTTCATGGAGGTCAAGAGCGTCATCACGCAGGAACTCGAACTCATCCTCGCCGTCACCGACGGCCAACTCGTCACGCGCGATGACGTGCACAACCTGATGACTTCCGTTCCTTCGATGCGGTTCCTTTCCGAGAGTAACGAGAGCGTGCTGCGCAATATCGAGAACCAATGGCACAAGCTCTACATCAATTGGCAATCCATTCTCGGCCAGATGAAAGTCCGGCAGAAGCAACTTGAGAACAAAGGCTTCTTCGCATCGCTGGTCGGGAAGTAAATTCGTTTTCATTCTTTGGTCGCTCCGGGCTCGTTGAGCACGGAGTGACTTTTTGTTTTGCTTCTAGCTCGGGTCCTTGCCGAGCCGCTCTCGACTTCAATCGCGCGCCTGCTACAAGTCACTGATGTTTCACCGCAAGATTGTCCTGAGCCTGTTGGTTTCGCTTTCGTTGGCGCGCGCCGGCGGGGTTTATTGGACAGACCGCGGCGCGAGCCAATTGAAGCGCATGAGTTTCAATGGCTCGAACCTCGTCGTGATTCCGCTCAGCGGGGCTGTGACTTCTCCGGGAAGCAACATCCGTGGCATCGCGTTCGACAGCGTGAGCAATCGAATCTTCTGGGCGGACAACGGAGCGGACAGGTTGTTGCGCGCGAATGCGGACGGAACGAGCAGCACCATTCTTTACACAATCACGGGCGGCAATTCTTTCCCGGCTGATGTGCGGCTCGATCCTGGGAACCAATTCTTTTACTGGTGCGATCAATTGCGCAATCGCATCCAACGCTCAACGCTGAATGGCGCGTCAGTCACGGACATCATTACGAACGCTGCTTCCACCGGCCCGTATTTCATGGACCTCGATGTGCCTGCGGGAAAAATTTATTGGGGCGATTTCGATGTGGGTTCAATTTTTCGCGCAAACCTTGATGGCTCGGCACGCGAGACGTTGCTCACCGGCAACAACAAAACCCGCGGCGTGCGGCTCGATCCGCGCGAGCGGATGCTCTACTGGATCAATCGCGATGATAAGAAGGTTCATCGCTGTCCCCTCTCCGCGTTCGATGGCGGCACGATTCCGCTGACGAATCCTGCAGTGCAGACGCTTTACAGCAACCTCGACACGCCGCACGGCCTCGCGATCGATATTCCCGCGCGGAAACTTTATTGGGCGGACACGGGAACGAATCCCGGCAATGGAGTGGGCGGACAATCGATCTGTCGCGGCGATTTCGACGGCAGCACGCCGCTGGAAATTCTCGCGACCGGCACTGAGCCGTGGGACGTGGAGCTCGACCTGCGATGCACGAATTACAATGAGTGGGTGCAACGTTGTTTCCGTCGCGACGCTTTGTCAGAGCAGACAAATCCGAATGCGGACCCGGACGCTGATGGAATTCCAAACGCAGTGGAATATGCGTTTGATTTATCGCCGCTGCGCGCCGATCGCGACGGGGTGCCGCGGGGACTTGTCGTAGTGGGGCCTTTGACTCAAGCGGATTATCACGCCGTCAATTATCGTCGGCGTGTCGGCACGAGCGATCTTGGATATGATGTGCAGGTCTCAACGAATCTCAGGAATTGGATCAGCAGCGCCACGAATGGAGTGACGGTGGAAATTCAAGTCACGCCGCTGGGCGACGGTGTGGAGTCAGCCACCGCGCGCACCGTTTACACTGTCTCGGGCTACACGAATCACTTCATGCGCGTGCGCGTGACAGCGCCGTAGTTCAATTACTTCGCATCGACCGCACTGACGAGTTTCAGCGCACCGACACCGCCGGGATTCCAATTGGTGAAGAGAATGTAAACTTCCCGGTCCTTTCCCTTACCGCGCACGTACCATGCAGCGTCGTGAATGTGGTCAGCGAGTTCGTAGCCCAAATCATCTTTCACGCGAATGATGCTCGCGATGGTCTTGGTCTTCAGGTTCACGATGTAAATCGGACCGTGCGTCGCTTTGCCGTCGGCGCCTTTGGGACCGTCCAGACACGGCGCCAGCGCGTAGTCGCCCCAAAGATCCACATCGCAAACGGTGCTGCCCGACGGCAGGCCGAACGACTCGCCCCACGTTCCTTTTCTGAATTCAAACTGTTTGAGGGTGGCTTCGGGGCGCGCAGAAACGATCATCGTGTTGCCGTTCTTCGTGATGCCGTGCGGTGTTTTGGAAAACTCATTGCCTCCAATGTAAGTACCATCGTAGCTCGCGCTCGTGCCATCACTCTTTGCACGCATGAACCACTGGCTGCCGTAACCATCGGTCACGTAGATTTCCTTCGCATCGATGAATGCCGCGTCCGTGGGCATGAAACGCGCCTTGGCGTTTTTGTAGGGACCCGCTGGCCGGCCGAGAATGATCGCCTTCTGAAAACTGGTGTCGCTGATGTAAACCTCGCCCTCAAGATTGTCCGCCGAAACGACAAGCGGCAGTTTGCTGTTCAAGCCGAGGAAACCGTGCCGCGGAAGAATATCGGCGCCGTGAAGATTGCCGCTGCTGAATTTCGGATCGCCCTTCACCACCCAGGATTGCGAGAGCTTGTTGCTGAAAGCCACCCACCCGACTTTCTCCAATCCCCAATAAACAAGATCGCGTTCGCCATCCACGATGATGGTGCCGTGCGCGCCTTTGAGGAACGACTTCGTTTCTTCTGGCGTCGGCATGAGCGACTTCATCGCGACGAATTTCCAATAGCCCTGGCCGCTGGTCGTCGCGCCGGCGGCAGTCGCGTTAACTTTCGCGGGGCCGGTCGATTCCGGCACAAGCTTGAGCGGCGTCGCGGCGTTCGTGGCGCCGTGAATGTGTTTGAAATCAACGTCGTGCGCGCGGGCACTGAGAATGAAGGCGAGTGATGCAACGACAACGCGGCAAATAATGGCTCGTTTCATGATGAGGCGAACATCAACGGATGCGCAGCGAAACCGCAATAAAATTTCTGCCGTACTTTCGAGCTATCGCTGCCGAAAGCGCGCTTGCCTCCGAGTGAGGACGGAGCGAGAAAGGCGGACACATGAAGCGTTTCCTGAGACGCAATTGGATAGGGTTTGCCGGTATTCTGATCTCGTACGTGCTGAGTTACTGTTTTACTCGCTACATGCATTTTCTTGTGCATCAAGTTTCCTTCGACGGTTGACCTGCCATCATTCCATTGTTGCAGGCTCATCAGGTTGGTTGCCGTGGTGGATCGGAATTTGGGCGCCGATTGGTTACGTCGTTTTTTTACCTCTGCGTTGGGCGGAGGCGCTTGTTTGGGAGTTCGTTCCGCGGAACAACAACGTTTAAAACGGCTCTACTTCAAATTCTCCACATTCAGCGGCTTCAAATCCTTCGGCACGAAGAGGCCGTCCTTACGAATCAGTTCGCCATCGAACGACACTTCGCCGCCGCCCCATTCCTTGCGCTGGATGAGTACCATGTCCCAATGCACCGCGCTGCGGTTCCCGTTGTCCGCCACTTCGTAAGCCTGGCCCGGCGTGAAGTGCAGTGAGCCGGCAATTTTCTCGTCGAAGAGGATGTCGCACATCGGATTCAAAATGTAGGGATTGAATCCCAGCGAGAACTCGCCGATGTAGCGCGCGCCCGAGTCCGTATCGAGAATCTCATTCAGTCGCTTCGTGTTGTTGGAAGTGGCGTTGATGATTTTGCCGTCTTTGAATTCCAGCCGCACGTTTTCGAACTTCGTGCCGGAGTAAATCGTGGGTGTGTTGAAAGTGATGTGGCCTTGCACAGAATCTTTCACGGGACAGGAGAAAACTTCGCCATCGGGAATGTTGCGCAAGCCTTCGCACTTTACCGCGCCGATGCCCTTGATGCTAAATCGCAGGTCGGTGCCAGGCGCGGTAATATGGACGTGGTCCGCTTTTTTCATCCGGCGTTCCAGCGGCAACATCGCGCGCGCCATCTTCGCGTAATCCATCGTGCAGACATCAAAGTAAAGGTTTTCGAACGCCTCGGTGCTCATGCTGGCCGCCTGCGCCATGCTCGGCGTGGGCCAGCGCAGCACGCACCACCGGGTTTTGTTCACGCGATAATTGAGCACTGGCCGCAGTATTTTTGAGTAAAGCGCCATGCAATCGCTCGGCACATCTGAGTTTTCGCTCGCGTTGGCCGCTCCACGAATGGCGATGTACGCCTGCACTTTTTTCATGCGCGCCAGTTCGATGTCGCGCACCAACCCGGCGTGTTTGTCGTTTGTGTCGCGAATGATCTCACGCGTGACGCGGCTGTGGCGCACTTCCATGAGCGGCGTGGCGCCGACTTTGCGTGCCGCGCGCATCAGTTCGACGGAGAATTCATCCGGCACATCGATGACTTCGAAAAGGATGCGCTCGCCGCGCTTCAGGCGGCAGGAATATTCGACGAGCAATTTGGCCAGCTTCGCAAAACGCGGATCAGTCATGGCGCAGAAGTAAGCAGCAATCAGTGAGGCAGTAAAACAGTAATCAGTCGGTGCGCGGAGTTTCCCGCTTTCCGTTTCCCATTTCACCGTTCACTTTCGCGCGCGTGAAATATCGTCGGTTCGGCAAAACGGAATTGCAGATGCCTGTCATCTCCTGCGGCGGGATGCGCTATCAATTCAAATGGAGTGACGTGGACCCATGCGATGTGCCGCGCGACAATCAAGCGAACCTCGAAGCCACCATTCGCCGCGCAATTGAACTCGGCATCAACCACATCGAGACAGCGCGCGGCTACGGCTCATCCGAGATGCAACTCGGCTATGTGCTTCCGACCTTTCCGCGCGAGAAATTGATCGTGCAGACGAAGATTGCACCCTTTGCCACCGCCGATGAATTCCGGCACACGTTCGATCGGTCGATGAAATATTTGCAACTCGACCACGTGGAATTGCTTTCATTGCACGGCATCAACAACCGCCAACTGCTCGAATGGTCGTTGCGCAAAGGCGGCTGCCTCGAAGCTGCGCGCAAAATCCAGAGCGAAGGCCGCGCACGTCACATCGGTTTCTCTACGCACGCCACGACGGACATCATTCTCGAAGCCGTGAACAGCGGCGGCTTCGATTACATGAACGTTCACTGGTATTTCGTGAACGACTTGAACTGGCCAGCCATCCAGGCCGCGCACGCACGCGACATGGGCGTGTTCATCATCAGCCCGAACGACAAGGGCGGAAAACTTTACGAGCCGCCGCCAAAGCTCGCGAAACTGTGCGCGCCACTCACGCCGATGCAGTTCAACGATCTTTACTGTTTGGCACGAAAGGAAGTTCACACGTTGAGCTGCGGCGCCGCGCGACCGAGTGATTTCGACGAACACATTGAAGCGCTGAAGTATTACGACAACATTGCCGCGACGATCGCACCAATCGAGAAGCGGTTGCACGACGAGATGACATTCGCGCTCGGCAAAGACTGGTGTGAACGTTGGTTCGAAGGACTTCCCGAATACATTGATGTGCCCGGCGAAATCAACGTGCTGGAAATTCTCCGTCTCTGGACTTACGCGAAGTCGCTCGATCTCGTTGCGTGGGGCAAGATGCGCTACAACCTCCTTGGCCAGGCCGACCATTGGTTTCCCGGCGAGAACGCGGTCCGCGCGCGGGGCGTGGATTGGGAAAAAATTCTCCGCCGCAGTCCATTCGCTGATCGCATTCCGGCGATTCTCGACGAAGCGCACGCCATGCTTTTCGAAGCGCCAAAAAAACGGTTGAGCCAGTCTTAGCTGCGGCCTGGCGCGTCCTACGTGACGAGCGGCTTCACCACTTTGCCGGCAACATCCGTCAGTCGGAAGTCGCGGCCCTGGTAGCGGTAGGTCAGCTTTTCGTGGTTCAAACCAAAGAGATGTAGGAGACTCGCGTGGTAATCGTTCACGTGAATCGGATCTTTCACCACGCCCCAGCCGAGTTCATCCGTTTCGCCAATGACTTGTCCGCCGCGCACGCCGCCGCCAGCCATCCAACCGCTGAAAGCAAAAGGATGATGGTCGCGCCCGCTGACCTTGGCAAAGCCGGGACGATTTTCGCCGAGCGGCGTGCGGCCAAATTCTGACGCCCACACGATGAGCGTGCTATCGAGCAGTCCGCGTTCTTTGAGATCGCGCAAGAGCGCGCCAATGGGTTGATCGACCACGGCGCAGTTGAACGGCAAGTCCTGCTCGAGATCGTTGTGATGGTCCCAGCTCGCGTGGTGAATGCTCACGAAGCGCACGCCGCGTTCGACGAGCCGGCGGGCGAGCAGACAGTTGCGCGCGAAGGTTTTGAATGTGCCCACACCGCCGCCTCGCGCTGTCTTCGTAAATTTCCCCGGCTCGCGATCGATGCCATAAGCCGATAGTGTCTCAGGTTTCTCGCGCGTGAAGTCGGTCAGTTCGGGCGCAGAGAGCTGCATCTTCGCCGCGAGTTCGTAGCTCGCAATGCGACTGGCGATTTCTGGATCGCCGACCGCCTTCTGCCGCATCGAATTCAAATCGCGCAACGCATTCAACCCGTAATGGCGCATCTCCGGTGTGACACCGGACGGATTGTTCAAGTCCATGACTGGCTCGCCTTCGTTGCGGAAGAGCACACCTTGAAAAACGGAAGGGAGAAATCCGCTCGAGAACATCGTGTTGCCGCCGCTCGGCGCGCGTCCCGCCGTGAGCACGACGTAACCGGGAAGATTCTGCGACTCGCTGCCGAGCGCGTAGGCGATCCACGACCCGACGCTTGGCCGGCCGAAACGTTGGAAGCCGGTGTACATCAGCAACTCGCCAGGATGATGATTGAACGCCTCAGTGTGCAACGAACGCACGAGGGCAATGTCGTCCGCGCACGCGCCAATGTGCGGAAGCATCGTGGACATTTCAGTGCCGCATTGCCCGTAGCGCTTGAACGCGTACGGACTGCCGAGGAGCGTTGCCGTGTCCTTCTGAAGAAACGCGAAGCGCACGTTCTTAGTCATCGAGTCCGGCATCTTCTGGCCGTTGAGTTCGTTGAGCTTTCGCTTCGGATCGAAAAGGTCGAGCTGGCTTACGCCGCCTTCCATGTAAATGAAAATGCACTGCTTGGCTTTGCCTGCGAAAAGCGGCGGTTTGGGCGTGAAAGGATTGAACGCCGCCGGATTTTTCTTCGCATCCGCCGCGAGCAATCCATCGCTCGCGAGCAGCGAAGCGAACGCCACGCCGCCAATGCCGCGCGCGGCGTTCACCAGAAAATCGCGCCGGGTCAGGTCCAGAATATCTTTCGTGTCCATGCTCATTCGCGGGTTAGAAATTCGTCGAGGTTCAGCAGCACGTCGGCGACAGCGCGCCACGATTGCGCATCCGTGACGCGCGCTTGCTTGCATTCATCCCGCCAGAGTTGTTCGAGCCGATTCAGCTCCGCGCGCGTCGGCTCGCGTGAAACGCAAATGCGAAATCCGAATTTAAGTTTATCGCGCACATCACCGGCAGCGGTCTCCATCCGTTTCGCGAACGCATCGCTGCACTCGGCAAACACCGGATTGTTCAAAAGCGCGAGCGGTTGCAGCGGCGTATTCGAGCGCTCGCGCTGCGCCGTGCATTCGTTGGCGTTCGCTTGATCGAAAGTCATGGAGACGGGGTAGGGGACCGTGCGGCGATTCACGACGTAAAGTCCGCGCCGATATTTTTCCGCGCCGTCCGTTTCAATCCATTCGCCGCCCACGCCGTAACCGGCGGCTTTCACGTCCGCGGGGATTGGCGG